>FWPV01000265.1_pt1 | contig 176687 bp, 125 predicted proteins | sample 2228371 | NCBI WGS metagenome assembly FWPV01 (sample SAMEA103939776, study PRJEB20133) | metagenome | reverse complement strand
GAAGATCTCGCAGATCCGCGCCCGCAAGCAGTCGTCCTGCGCCTTGAACCAGATTTCCACACTCGTGCACTCCAGACCACCATTCTGGATGTACATCACCGAGTTGAACCCAGCCTTGTCCGCATACAACAGCGGCACGTAGAACGCATACCCGCCAAACACCGGGTCGTACATCCCCAGGTGGTCGGACGCGATCCCGTTGTACTTCGAGCTCACCTCGACCGTCGACGTCGGATCGCCCGGGCAGTGCCGCAACACATCCACTGCCAAGATCCCAGCACCCTTCACCCGATCGTTCATCGGGATCCCGGCAAACTCCAACCCTTCGATGTACGCCTTCTTGAACCGGCGATAGTCGTCACAGTCCCCGACCACGCCGAAGAACAAGGTCTCGCACATGTAGTCGGCCACGATGTCGTCAACGCCGACGTCAACACCGACCTTGGCGAACTGCTGGGCCGTGAACTGGAACAGCATGCCGCTCTTGGACCCAGTCGGCAGCTGCGCCCCCATGAAGTTCCAGGTGCTGCCCGGCTTGAGGAGACCCGAGCACTCGACCTTCAGCGGGCCCGAGCACTGCGGCGGGCAGAACCCCGGCTCACCCCAGGTCATCAGGATGGCCTTGTTGAACTCGCTGCCGACGTTCTGCACCTCGATCCAGGTCCGGCAGACATCTTCCTGGCCCTGGAAGTTCAAGATCGGCAGGTGCACTTCCTTGCCCAGCTGGCGGTTGGGATCGACCGTCGGCGCGCAAGGGATCTCAAGCGGTTTCTTCGGATCGGTGTAGAACACCACGAGCTCGCCCAACTGCCGATCGACCACACCCGGATTGGTGAAGTCGACCCACACCCCGCGCTCGACCAACAGACCGCCAATGCGGCCCAGGCCGCTCGGGAAGGACACCCGGACCTTGACAGTGCGCGTCTCGCCAACCGGGATCGCCAGATCCGCGGTGGCCATGCCACCCAGCGGCGAGGCGCCCGGAATCTGGCCCGGACCCTCATCCGAGACGATCGACTTGATCGCCACCGGGCCACCACCGACCGAGGTGATGTTCACGTAGAACTCAGGCTGATTGGGCTTGTTCACCAACGGCGCCGTGCCGGTGTTGGTGAGCGTGAAGATCAGGTCGGCCAGGCCGGCCAGACACGGCAGATCCAGCGGCTTGCCGAACTCCACCGGGATCTCCTCGAAACCGGCGGCGTCAACCTTGCACTCCATCGAGATGTTGTCGAGGTTGGTCCACCAGTCACAGCCATAGCTGGTGTTGTAATACCGCCAACGCAACTGCACCGAGGACTGGCCGCGCGCAGCGGTCGGCAACGTTGTTGTCCGCCACTGGGCGGTGTAGCCGCCGATCGACGGGTAGTTCTCGACCTGCTGCCAGGCACCCGTCCCGATGCGGTACTGCAGCGCCAGGTACTCGGACGAGTAGACCCAGTACTGGAACGCCACCTTGACCGCCACCTCGCGCATCCCTGTCGTCGGGAAAGCCGGGGTCACCAGCGACGTGTCGTACGAATAGCCGCAGTAAGCCGGGTACGACTCGGCATACGGGTGGTAGCCGCTGATCGGCGAGCCAGGATTGGCTCCGTAGTTCGGCGACTGGTCATTGCGGTGCCAGAACACGTAACTATAGCTCGGGTCATCCTCGGTCACAGTCCAGTTGCCGCTCGCCGCCGGCCAGATGCCCGGGAAGGAGGGCGCCTGGGACGGCTGCTCGAACGTCTCCTGGGCGCCAAAGCAACCGAATGATGTCTGTGCGGAAGCCGGGTCGGGGCGCACGGCAACGACAAGCGCCGCCAGGGCCACCAGCCCGACTGCCACGGCAATTGTGAACTTCAGATTTCGAATGTGCATTCCTTTTCCCCCTGTGATGTGTGGAGCGCGCCCCTGGCTGATCGCCGCCTGCTGCCGGTCAGGCCGGCAGCGACACGGCCGCCTGGGGGCCCGACATTACCAAGGCACCACATAGGCTCGCGGCCGATAACACTCACGCAGAAAGTCAAGCATGATGTTCAGGTCCGCGAACTCGACGATTCCATTGCCATCGATGTCCATGCCGCGCGGGCAGGCCAGAGCCGACGCGCCGTTGTAGCACCCCTCGCCCGACTTGAAGAGCAGGTCCTTCCAGCGGTTCATGTCGAACTCGTCAACCTTGCCGTCGCGGTTCAGGTAGATTTCGGCCTTGTAGCACCGCGGCGTCGGCACAGTCTGTGCTTGAGCTGCCGTGACGAGCACCGCCGCCACGATGGCCAGCAGAATTGCCAGCCGCATCCCAACTTTCAGCATAACCAACCCCCTTCCAAGAAACGGTACAAACCGACAGCGGCGACCTTCAGACGCTCACGGCGATTCACGCCGGACCGCCCGCCCCAGTGGTCCCGCCATGTTCACAACCCCTATAACGCACGGCCCCCCGCCGCGGATACGGCCCCGGGACACCCAGTTTGCAATTGGCCTGGAAATCGCCGTGGCCGCTGCCGGCAGACAGCCAGCGCTGCCATGGCCAGGGCGACCAAGGCGATATCGCCGGGAGACGGCCAGCACCGCGGAAGGGCTTGGCGCGCCAGCTGTCTGGGCTTAGAATCCAGCCTCAGCAGCGGGGCCGCAATCAGCGGCCGCCCGCAGACGCTCGGCACGGATTGGGGAGGGACGGCCATCGGCACGCTCTATGTAGTGGGAACCCCGATCGGTAACCTGGAGGACGTATCGCCCCGCGCTCAGCGGGTCCTGGCGGCGGTCCAACTCATCGCCGCCGAGGACACGCGCCGTACCCGCAAGCTCTTATCGGCGCTCGACATTCACACCCCGCTGGTCAGCTTCCATGCCCACAGCTCCGCGCGCCGCTTGCAGCAACTGATCGGGCAGCTGGCCAGCATCGACATCGCACTGGTCAGCGACGCCGGAACGCCTGGGGTGTCGGATCCCGGGGCCCGGCTGGTGGCCGCGGCACTGGAAGCCGGGCACCGGGTGGTCGCGGTGCCCGGGCCATCGGCGGTGGCGACGGCTTTGTCGGTGTCCGGCCTGCCGGCCGACGCCTACGTGTTTGTTGGCTACCTGCCGCGCCAGCCGCCGGATCGGCGGCAGCTACTGGCCGAGCTGGCCAGGGAGACGCGGACGATTGTGGCCTTCGAGACGCCACACCGCTTGCGCGCCGCGCTGGCCGATCTGGCCGCCGCCTTGGGCGGAGCGCGGACGGTAGTCATCGCCCGGGAGCTCACCAAGCTGCACGAGGAAGTGTGGCGTGGCTCGCTGGCCGAGGCCGGCGAGCTATACCGGAAGCGCCAACCTCGCGGCGAGTTCACCCTGGTGATTGCCGGGTCCTCACCGGCACCGGCCGAGCGCTGGGCGGCCGAGGCGGTGCGGGAAGCGCTGGCCGAAGTCCGCGATCGTGGTTGCCCACCCCGGCAGGCAGCGCGGGCCGTGGCCGCCGAGGCTGGCTGGCCGGTGCGGGAAGTCTACCGCTTGCTGGACCATCCAGCCGCGGCCGCCAGTCTAACCGAGGCCAGGAATGGCGACTGAGGCCTTCGCCAGCGCGGGGCGCGGGGAACCCCCACACCGGAGGCAATCGTACATCACGTATGGCCTTCGCCGGCGCGGAGCGGCGGTAACTGCGGCCGTTGCCGCATCGGCCTCTTTGCCGTCAGGAGAACGCTCATGAGTAGCTCCCCGCCGCTTGACCCCGAGCAGATGCTGCGCGCCGTGGCCAGCCTGCCTGAGCAGATCGAGGCCGCCTGGCGCCTCAAGCCTTCTCTGATCTGGCCAGCCCGCGATTCTTTCCCGGTCGATGCTGTCGTCCTGGCCGGCATGGGCGGCTCAGCCATTGCCGGCGACCTGGCGGCCGCAGCCACGGCCCAGCACCTGGCCCGGCCCATGACGGTGGTGCGCGACTATGCTCTGCCGGGCTGGGTCAACGCCCAGACGCTGGTGATTGCCTCCAGCTTCTCCGGCAACACCGAAGAGACGCTGTGCGCCTTCGAGGCCGCCCTGCGGGCGTCGGCTCGCGTGGTGGTCATTACCTCCGGCGGGCAACTGGCCGAGCGCGCCCAGGCGGAGGGCCTGCCGGTGATATGGCTGCCGCCGCAGGGCACGCCGCGGGCCGCCGTCGGCGCCTCTCTGGCGGCGGTGCTGCACGTTCTCTACGGCGCGGGGTTGGTGCCCGATCCGAGCACATCCCTGAGAGGGGCGACGTGGCTGATGCGGGAGCTGGTGAGCCGTTGTGGCCCCGACGTGCCGGGCGGCGGCGTGGCCGGCGAGCTCGCCGCTCAGCTGGTCGGCAAGGTGGTTATCGTTTACGCTCCGGAGTATCTGGCCGCGGCCGCCCGGCGCTGGAAGACCCAGCTCAACGAGAACGCCAAGTCTTATGCCGGCTGGGACACCCTGCCCGAGCTTAACCACAACACCATCGTCGGCTATGCCCACCCGCCGGCACTGCCGGCCCAGAGTCACATCGTGGTGCTCACCGGGCCCTTCACCTCAGATCGGCTGCGGCAACGCATACAGGCCACGGTTGACCTTCTGAGCCAGGCGCACTTCGAGTGCACGCTCCTGGCTGCGCCGGGGGATGATGCGCTGGCCGAGGCCCTGTGGCACGTCCAGTTCGCCGACCTGGTGAGCGTCTATCTGGCGTACCAGTACGGCGTTGACCCCACGCCGGTGCCCGCCATTCAGCGCCTGAAGGCCCAGCTGGCCGCTTCGACGGCCGACCCGGCCAACGTTGGCGACGTTGGGGCCAATCTCTCCTGACCATCAGCGCTGCTTGGGCCGGCGGGGATAGCCGCCCGGTCCGATCCTTGACGGCGACCCACGAGCCGACTACACTGGCGGCGCCGACATGACCATAGCCCTCGGCAACAGATCGATTGCGGCCCTCGTGATCTCAGGCCGGTCAAGCGCCGGCTGTCATTCGTTCCTCTTCGTTGCCGGTCCGACAGCCGTCGGGTGTTCACCCGTTCGGCGACGGGCAACCGGTTCACCTCAAGGAGAGATTCCGCTTATGAACTCCTCAATGATCGGCAAGATCGAGAAGGCCAAGCGCTACGCCGCGGAACCGGAACGTATCCGGTTCCAGCAGTTCCGTGTCGTCTTGTCCGGCAACCACCGCACGCATGACGTCCGGTTCGACCAGGGAAGCTGGGGCTGTGACTGCGACACCTTCGCCCAAATGGGCTACTGCAGCCACACCATGGCTTTGGAGCGAGTGCTTGGTCCCATGATCGAGCCGATCGGAGCATCCCCTAGCGCATAGCCCGGCACCGGGCGCAGGTCCGGGAGCCGGCGGCACCGCGGACATGCCCCCGCGGTGCGCCCGAACAGGCGGCCGCAGCGGCAACCTGCCGCCGGAGGCCGTCGTATAGTTGTCTTGTGGCGTCCTGGATGGGCCCAGCTGACGTAGTACAGGGCCGAATTCAAGGCCGATCTTTGCCTTTGCGTCCGCCGGACCCCAAAATGCGGCCAGGTCCAGGTTGTCATTCCGCCGGGCTGCGATTAGGACACCGATGCGATCCCGCTGGCGCTTGCTCCTTGGCACCTTAGTCAGTGCCGTCTTCGTGGCCTGGGCTGTCGCCGGGCTGAACATTCCTGCTTTCTTGCAGGCCCTGCGCACCGCCGGATACGCCTGGCTCCTGCCCGGCGTGGCGGTCTACTTTCTGGGCGTTTGGGCCCGCACCTGGCGCTGGCAGTACATGTTGCGGCACATTCGCCCGTTAGAGCTGCGGCCGCTGTTCCGCCTGGTGTGCATCGGCTACATGGGCAACAACGTCTTCCCAGCCCGCGCCGGCGAGGTGTTGCGCTCGTACGCGCTGAAGCAGGAACACGGAGTTTCGATCAGCTCCAGTCTGGCCACGGTCCTTATCGAGCGGCTGTTCGACGGCCTCACCATGCTCTTGTTCGTCTTCGTTGCCCTGCCGCTGGTGCGCTTTGAGACAGAGGCGCTGGAACGTTTCCGCGCCTCGATTGCCATCTTCACACTGCTTTTCGTCGGCGCCCTCCTGGTCTTCCTGGCCGTAGCGGCGCGGCCACAGCTGGCGCGCCGGCTGGTGCGAGAGATTGCGCAACGGTTCATACCGAGCCGCTATCGGGACCGCACGCTGAGCCTGGCCGACCGCTTCTTGATTGGCTTCGAGAGCCTGGCCAGCGGCCGAGCGGTGGTGATGATCTTCGTTACCAGCGTGTTCGTGTGGCTCTGCGAAACGGCCAAGTACTGGTTCGTCATGCACGCCTTCCCGTTCTCAGTCAGCTTCGTCACCCTGATGCTCATGAACGGGATTGTGAACCTGTTCACCACCCTGCCGGCAGCACCTGGCTACCTGGGGACTTTCGACGCCCCGGGAATCGCCATCCTGGAGGCAGCCGGAGTGGACAAGCACCTGGCTACAGCCTACACCCTGGTCTTGCACGTGGCCCTGTGGCTGCCCATCACCCTGTTGGGTGCCTGGTTCCTGTGGCGCTCGCGCCTCAACTGGCGGCAGGCCACCATGGTGGACCAGGCGCCCCAGGGAGTCAGCGTTGCGGCAGGTAGCCCGTTGGCGGACAGCCCTAGCCCGGCCCAGTCGTCGGCCAGCTCGCACGGCCCGGGCGGTAGCCTTTCGGCCTCCAACCCTGAGGCGGCACTGCCCAGCGCCACGGTTGCAGCCCGCGGACGTCAGGCCGAACCCAGGGTGGCCATCGTTGGCGCTGGCTTTGTCGGCCTGACAGCGGCTTATGACCTGGCGCGAGCCGGCCTGCCGGTGACGGTAGTCGAGGCCGTGGACTGCGCCGGCGGGCTGGCGGCCGGCTTTCGCGATGAGCACTGGGAGTGGTCCCTCGAGCACTTCTATCATCACCTCTTCACGTCCGATCACCACATCATGGATCTGGCACGCCAGACCGGCTTTGGCGATCGGCTGATCCAGCGCCGGCCTATCACCGCCTACCAGTTCCAGGGCCGCGGCTATGCCCTGGACGGCGTTCTACCAGTGCTACGCTTCTCCGGCATCCCGTTTGTCGATCGGGTGCGGATGGGGTTGGTGATCGCCTACCTCAAGCTGGCCCGCGACTGGCGGCCGCTAGAGCAGACGACCGTCCGTGATTGGGTCTGCCGCTGGATGGGCGAGCCGGCCTACCGGGTGATTTGGGAACCACTGCTCATCGGGAAGTTCGGCAAGTACCACCAGGGCATCCCCATGAGCTGGTTATGGGCGCGGTTGCACAAGCGCTCAGCGCGGCTGATCTACTTCCAGGGCGGCTTCCAGGCCTTCGCCGATCATTTGCAGCTGACCGTCGAACGCTCGGGCGCCGATATCCGCCTCGGCACGCCCGTGGAAAGAATACGCCGCGGCCCACAAGGCGTGCTGGAGTTGATCACCCCCCAGGGCGCGGTGGCAGCCGACCGGGTGATCTGGACCACGGCGCCGCAAGCGCTGGCCGAGCGCGCACCCGATCTGCCCGACCAGTATCGAGCCCGCCTTCTAGAGCTTCGCCACCTGGGCGCCCTGGTCGTCATTCTGGCGCTTGATCGCCAGCTGATGGAGCGCATCTACTGGTTGAGCCTGGACAAGCGCGAGTTTCCCTTCCTGGCGTGCGTCGAGCATACCAACTTCATGCCACGCGAGTGCTATGGCGGCGACCATCTGGTCTACCTGGGCGACTATCCGCCGCCCACAGACGGTATCTTCGAGCTGTCTGACGATGAGTTGCTCGACGAGTGGCTGCCGGCGCTTGGAGCGATCAATCCGCAGTTCGACCGTCGCTGGATTCGCCACAGCTGGGTCTTCCGGTCGCCATACGCTCAGCCGGTCTTCCCGCTCGGCTATTCAGCGCTCGTGCCCGGTCTGGAGACCCCACTGCCCGGCCTCCTCCTGGCCTCGATGAGCCAGGTCTATCCATGGGACCGCGGCACGAACTATGCCGTAGAACTGGGCCACCAGGTGGCAGCACTGATCCTGAGAGAACGCGGGCAGATAGGCTGACCAGGCCTGGCCGCCTTCTTTGGTTGGTCGCCAGGCGTATGGTACGATACGCCGCCGCGCGACCGAGAGGCTCCTGATTGCCTCGAGCCTGTCCAGGTGGCCAGCTCGGTCCGTGGTTCGCCAGTCACCAGGAGTCTTGACATTCATGAAGACGATCACCGTCGTGGGCACCGGCTACGTGGGGCTCGTTGCCGGCACGTGTTTCGCTGATTTGGGGAACCGAGTCATCTGCCTGGATATCGACCCCGAACGCGTGGCGATGCTCAAGCAGGGCCGCATGCCCATCTACGAGCCTGGTCTCGAGGAAATGGTGCGGCGTAATCAGACTGCCGGGCGCCTATCTTTTACCACTAGCTACCCCGACGGTCTGGCCGAGTCCGAGTTTGCCTTCATCTGCGTCGACACGCCATCCGGGGCCACCGGCGAGGCCGACCTGCGTTACTTACGCAGTGCGGTGGAGATGATTGCCGAGGTGTTGGATCACCCGATCATCATCGTCAATCGATCGACGGTGCCAATTGGCACCGGGGACATCGTGGCCGACATGATGCGGCGCAAGCTGCGCCGCGATATCCCCTTCGCCGTCGTCAGCAACCCGGAGTTCTTGCGGGAGGGCTCAGCGATTCTGGACTTCCTGCAGCCGGATCGCATCGTGCTGGGTGCCACGAACTCCGAAGCGGCGTCGGCTGTGGCGCAACTGTACTTGCCGTTGCGGGCGCCAATCATGGTGACCGATCTGCGCACCGCGGAGATGATCAAGTACGCCTCGAACGCCTTCCTGGCGACGAAGATCTCTTTCATCAACGAGATCGCCGCGGTCTGCGAGCGCGTGGGTGCCGATGTCAAGGAAGTGGCTATTGGCATGGGCTATGACCGGCGCATCGGTCCGCACTTCCTCGACGCCGGCATCGGCTGGGGCGGAAGCTGCTTCCCCAAGGACGTTCAGGCGCTCGAGCACACGGCCGCGATCCATGGCTGTCATCCGCAGCTGCTGCGGGCGGTGATGGAGATCAACCGCGACCAGCGGCGGCGCATCATTCTCAAATTGCACGATGCCCTGGGCTCACTGCAGGGGGCGACAATTGCCGTCTGGGGGCTGGCGTTCAAGCCCAACACCGACGACATGCGCAACGCTCCTTCGCGGGAGATCATCCATATGCTTCAGAGCGAGGGCGCTCAAGTGCGAGCCTACGATCCGGTGGCCATGGATCACGCCCGGCGCCTGCTGCCTGACCTTGAACTCACGGAGGACGCATACGCGGCCGCACACGACGCTGACGCGTTGGTCATAGTGACCGAGTGGAACGAGTTCAAGAACGTCGATCTGGTCCGCCTGCGGCAGGAGATGCGTCAGCCGATTATCGTCGACGGTCGCAACGTCTACGAGCCACAGCGGATGGCAGCCCTGGGTTTTGTCTACCGCAGCATCGGCCGTGGCTACGAGGGTGCGGGGACGGTGCATGATGTTGCGGCGGACACCGGGTTGGCTGAAGTGCCGCCGGCCGCAGCGGCGGCCGATCCGGAACCGGCGGATCAGAACAAGGCGGCCCAGGGGCAGGCCGGCCAGGCCGAGCTGACAGCGGCGGGGGCAGCGAAAGAGTCGACCGCTGGCGACACTGCCGGCCCTGGCTCGGCAGCACACCCTGGCTCGGCAGCACCCTCCGACGCGGCGCGAGCAACCATCCGGGCGGGCTCGACGGGCAACAGGTCGGCCGCTCGCCCTCGACGGTCGGTCCGCTGATCGCCCGGCGGTGCGAGTCAGCCAGGTACCGTGCCTAATTGCCGCCTGGGTGCCCTATGGATTCCCGCGCCCCACTGTTGGCCATCGGCATTGACCTGGTGGAAATCGATCGCATTGCCGGTGTGCTGGCTCGTCACCCAGAGCGCTTTCTCAGCCGTCACTTCACCCTGGCCGAAAGGCAGCAGTGCGCCGGCGACCCCTCGCGTCTTGCCGCATGCTGGGCTGGCAAGGAAGCAGCGGCCAAGGCGCTGGGGACCGGCATTGGACCCGTCGCCTGGCGCGACCTGGAGATCCTCACCCTGCCCACCGGCCGGCCGGTGCTGAAGCTGCACGGATCGGCGGGGCGGATCGCTCGTGAATTGGGTCTGGATAACTGGTCAATCAGCCTGACTCACGCGCGCCACCACGCCGCGGCGGTCGTGGTAGCCCTCGGCCGCCCGACTGGCGAATGAGGCGACGCTCCTCAGCCATACGCCCAAACGGCCTCGGTCGGCGTCGCCCGGCCACGAGAGACCAGCGTCCTCTTGAGCCCACCGCTGGAGCTCGCGAGAGCGACTCGCCCTCGACTTCGCAAGTGAGCAGGCAGCACCGCGAGCGAGACGGCCTCGGCCCGCGGAGCACCAGCCGCGACTGACGGCCGCTGGCCTTACCCAACTCGATTACCCTCTACTTATGTCAACTGATTTGGTGATTCGGCCAGATTCGATGTAAGATATCCTGGTGCTCGGCTGGCCGACGCTCGCCAGGTTCGGAAAACGTTGGCCGGGGCGGCGCGCTCGGTGGCCGGCCCTGATCGCCGGATGCGCCGGCGCCAGGTGTTGAGCTGTCAGGGGCGGGGAGGCGTAGCTTCATGTACTTCGACAGCGCTCTGGAGGACGTCACGCGAGAGCAGTTGAAGCAACTGGGCGAACAGGCAGTTGTGGTCGGACTGCCGACCTACAAGAACAGCCGCACTATTGCCGCGGTTATGACCACGATCGCCGAGGGCCTGGTGCACTTCAGCCCGACCCGCCAGGGCTTGATCGTCGTGGCCGACGGCGGCTCGACGGATGACACACTCGCGCTGGCGAACGAGGTCCCGCTGCCTGCTGGAGTATCCCGCCTGGTTTACGCTTACCAGGGTCTCGGCGGCAAGGGCAGTGCTATTCGCTCCATCATGGAGGCAGCCGAGATCGTCTCCGCCTCGGCGTGCGTCATCATGGATGCCGACCTGCGGTCGGTGACGGCCGAGTGGGTTGAGCGCCTGACCGGGCCAGTGCTCGTCGGTCGGGCGGACTTGGTCACCCCGCTCTACACCCGAGACCGTCACGAGGTGACGATCAATGATCTGATCGCCTATCCGGTCACACGCATGCTCTACGGCCGCGACGTGCGCCAACCTTTGGGCGGCGAGCTGGCGCTGAGTCCGCGGGCGTGGCGCGCCTACCTGGCCCGCGACGTATGGGAGACTGATGTCGCTCGCTTCGGCATCCACATCTGGATGACCACCCTGGCCATAAACTCCGGTTGGCCACTCTGCCAGGCACCCCTGGGAACCAAGACCCACGACTACAAGGATCCGACCGTTGGCTTCGAGCCCAAGTTCCTGCAGATCGTTGGCACCCTGTTCCGCTTGATGAGCATCTATCGGCGCGTGTGGCCACAGATCAGTGGCATCATCGAGGTGCCTACGTGGGGCGAGGTGCAGCACCTGCCTCCCGTGCCGGTGCCGACCACACGCCAGTCGCTCTGGGAGGGCTTCAAGAAGGGCGTCAAACGGTACCGCCGCAACCTGAACGTCATCCTGACCGAGGAACAACGCGAGTTACTCTCGCGCCTGCTCGAAGCCCCGCAGCCCTTCTTCGATCCGCTGGACTGGGCCACGATCGTGTGCGACTTCGGGGTGGTCTACAACCGCGGCGAAGGCGATCCCGACAAGGTGGCCCTGGCCCTGTTGCCCTTGTACTACGCCCGCAAAGCGGCGCTCCTGGTGCAAGTGGAAGGCCAGCCCTGGACGGCTGTCGACGAGGCTATCCATGCTCAGGCAGATGTCTTTCTGTCGGTGAAAGCTCATCTTGCCCGGCGCTGGGAAACCTATCTGCCCTGGCACCCGACCCACTGAGCCCAATGGCCAGTGGTCCCGGCCGTTGCAGCCCCGATAACCCTGCGGTATAATCCGCATGTTGAACGCCCTAAACGGCGTAAGCGGAACGGGCGCCAAGAGGTGAGATGGGCGGGCGTTGCCCGTAGTCGTGCCATGTCGTAGCAGGACCGAGGCCGGCGACGAGTCCGTCTGATCTCCCACACACGCCGGATCACTACCGAGGAGATCACCTGACCACACAAGGGATGATCCCAGAGAGCGGTTGTGTCGTCTCGCAGCCGGCGAGAGTGGCGCACTTTGTGCACCGGCTGCAGGGTGTAACGGAGCCAGACCAGCTCGCTTGCAGCCTGGTGGAGGCACTGGTCGAGGCTTTCCACGCCGACGTGGCGGCCCTCTACCTCCTGCACGAGGATGGCCAGCTTGTTCCCGCCGCGAGTCGCGGCTTACTACCGGAAGAGGAAGCCGAGGTCGCCCGCGTGGCATCCGGCGGCCATCCGGCCTGGGTGGCGCGCTCGCGGCGCACGCTGTTGTGCGGTGATTCCACCCAGGACCCTCGCGTGCTGCCAGTCGGCCACGGACTGCGCTGTCAGTCGATCATGTGTACGCCCCTCCTGGCCCCCGGCGACTACCTGGTCGGGGCAGTCGAGGTCGCCAGCCGAGCGCCCTACGCTTTCAACGCCGGCGACGCTGCGGATCTCGAGGCAATCGCCACCCATGCGGCGCTGTCGGTGGGCTCGGCGGCGCGGACCGTTGCTGCCGAGCAGCGAGCCGTTCGGTTGGAGCGCATCAGCGTCGCCAATCAAGCCATTGCCGCCGCCTCCGGCCTACCGGAGGTGATCGAGCGCAGCGCGCGGCTGGCCACCGAGTTGTTCGGTATCGCTGGCGCGAGCGTCATCGCTCTTGGCGTGGATGGCCGGATCGAGCTCGGTGCTCATCATGGCGCTATGGCTGCCACAGGGCCCTTGACTGCCGGGCAGGCAAGGGCTCTACTGCGCCAGCCAGGATACCACGCCATTTCCGAGACCACGGAGATGGCCGACACCGGCGACCTTCATCTGCGTTTGGTGGCCGAGGGCGTCCATTCGCTGCTAGTGGTGCCGATCGTCCGCGGGGCACGGCCCCTCGGATTGCTGGTGCTGGCCGCTGGTATGGGCAATCCGCCGTTTGACAGTGAGCTGGAGCAAGGTGCCAGCATCGTGGCCGGTCAGATCGCGGTGGCCATCGAGAACGCACGTCTCTACGGCCAGATCCTTGCCGCCCAGCAGCGCACCGAGGCTGTGATACAGCTCACCACAACTGGCATCCTGGTTGTGGACGACGCGGGCACCATTCGCCACGCCAACCGGGCCGCGGGCGACATACGGCGCACCTGGGCCGAGGACTTGCCGGGACGCCACATCGACGATGCCCTTGGCACTGCTGTCTGGGAAAGCCTCTGTGCCGCCGCGGCGGGCGCCAAGGGCTCCCGGCCCCCGCTCGAGCGGCGACTGCGCGCCGAGAAAGTGGACATCCAGACCGACGTGCTGCTCGACATCGCCCGGTTGCGCGACGGCTATGTGGTCTCGATGACCGACGTCACCCGCCTCAAGGAGGTAGACCGGCTGAAGACACAGCTGGTGGCCAACGTCAGCCACGAGCTGCGTTCACCTTTGGCATCGATCAAGGCCTACGCCGAGCTCTTGAGCGAGGGACTGGATGAGGGCGATCCAGCCCTTCGGGAGCGGTTTCTGGCCGTGATCACACAGCAGGCCGATCGGGTCGAGCAGACCGTCACCAACCTGCTCGACCTGTCTAGGGTTGAAGCCGAGGGCTATCGGCTCAGGCTCGAGCGCTGCTCACTGGCCCAGATCATTGCCGATGCCATCGACGCCGTCACCGTTCGGGCGATGGAGCGCCAGGTGGAGATGAAGGTCGATCCCGCGCCCCCCGACGTCACTCTGCTCGCCGACCGCGGACTGCTCCTGACCATGCTGCGCAACCTGATTGACAATGCCGTCAAGTTCAGCCCCGAGCGTTCGAGGGTGCTCGTCGGCGCACGACGCACCCGGCGCTGCCTTGCCATCTCCGTTCGGGACTTTGGCATCGGGATCCCGAAGTCCGAGCAGAGCCTGTTGTTCAACAAGTTCGTGCGATTGCCCTCGGCAACACGCATCTCGGCCGAAGGGACCGGTCTGGGATTGGTGATCGCCCAGCAAATAGCGCGCGCTCATGGTGGCGACATTCGGGTCCACAGCGCTGTCAACGAGGGCAGCGTTTTCACAGTTCTATTGCCTGACCGACTGATCGCTGGCGGGGAGGCCGCGCCCACCGGGGCGGCGCCCGCGCTCAAGGGAGGTAAACGTGTTCACGTGGGATAACCGTCCGGTCCAAGTACTGGTAGTCGAGGATGACGCACGCCTGGCCGAAGCCATGACCCACTACCTGCGTCATTGCGGCTACGAGGTTCGCACCGTGGGCGACGGTCTGACGGCCCTCGTACAGATCTCGGAGTCGCCTCCAGACCTGGTGGTTCTCGATCTCATGCTACCGGGCATCGACGGTTGGGAGGTGCTGCGGCGCTTGCGGCCCGTGTCCCGGGTGCCGATCATCATTCTGACCGCCCGCACGAACGAAGAGGACCGGGTGACAGGCCTCAAGCTGGGCGCAGATGACTACGTTCCCAAGCCGTTCAGCATGAAGGAGCTTGAGGCCCGCATTCAGGCCGTGCTGCGGCGGACCCACATGGCGCCGCCAACGGCCGACAACGTGGTTTACGACGACGGCCACCTCAGGCTCGAGTTGAACGGACTACGTGTTCTGCGCGATGGCGAGCCGGTGGCTCTTACGCTCACGGAGCGGCGGGTGCTCTTCCGGCTGGCCCGGGCAAACGGTGAGCCGGTTCCTCCGGAGGAGATCCTGCGGGATATCTGGGGCAGCGACGCGCCTGATCAGGTGCACTACGTCAAGCTGTATATCTGGCGGCTGCGCCAGAAACTGGAGACCCTACCCGCACAGCCAGAGTACCTGGTTATGGATCGTGGCTTCGGCTATCGGTTCGTGGGCCGCAAGCAAGAAGCCGGGCGGCCCAGTTCGGACCGCCCGTAGCCCTAGTGCGCTGATTCCAGCCGCCAAAAAGCCAACCGCGGTGGCCAATCCCGGTCCTTAGTCCCGGTCGCGCTCAGCCTCCAGGTCGAAGTCCCAATAGCCGGGACCTGACTTGAAGAACTCGGCGTTCACTTCCGTCATGTGCTGCTGATCGGCCGGCAGCTCACTGTCCGGGAAGATCGCCGCCGGTGGGCACACCGAGACGCATGCCCCGCAGTCAATGCACTGGTCGGGATCGATGTAGAACAGGGGCCAGTCCGGATTCCCTCGCGGGCCAGGCACAATGCACTCCACCGGGCAGACCTCGACGCAGTCGCCCTTGCGGGTGCATAGCTCGGTGATGACATGAGCCATTGCTGTTGCTCCTTCGTAGTTGGTTGAGTGGCGGATCACCAGGCCAAAGGCTCCGAGCGCCTAGATCGCCAGGCAGGCTCTCGGTCCTCCCCAAGTATGCCACAAAGCACAGCCGATACGCCGTGCCGCGCCAGGTTCGGCCGGGAGCCAGACCCCGGGGCTTGCCATTGCCTCGGCGGCGGGTGATAGCATAGGGCCCTTTCGGCTCGCGGACGGTCCCCGGGCGCAAGGCACCACCGCCGCCAGGATCCACCTAGAAGCGCGCCAGCCGTCGCAAGGCAGCCAGCACGCGATCCTCGGTGGCCGCATCGCTGGGCAGATCGAGCGCCGCCAGCGCCCGCTCGGCTTCGCTGCGGTTGTAGCCCAGGCTCAGCAGCGCCGCCAGGGCGTCGGCGTCCTGGATCGGGGCGGCAGCAGTCGCCGCACCCGCTCCGCCAGCCAGTTCCGGCATCGCCTCGACCCTGGCCTTGAGCTCCAGGATGATGCGCTGCGCCAGCTTTCGTCCGACGCCTGGCACGCGTGTCAGGCTGGCCGCGTCATCGGCCAGGATCGCGCCGTAGGCCGCCGCTGGCTCCAGTGTGGAAAGGACGGCGATGGCCAGGCGTGGCCCGACGCCCGTAACGCCGATCAGCAGCTCGAAGAGGCGCAAGGCCGCCTCATCGTCGGTGCCATACAGCGCCAGCTCGTTGTCGCGGACGTGGAGATGAGTGCGCAGCGCGACCTCGGTGCCCACGGGCCCAGCGCGAGCCAAGACACCTGCCGGCACACAGACGCGAAACGCCACCCCGCCAACGTCGACGATGAGGGCATCAGGCTCGGCGGCCACGACTCGACCGGTTAGCTGGGCGATCATGGCGTCGGATTATACGCCGGTTGCTGGGCAGGACGACAGGGCGCGCGATTGGGCAGCACCCGCGGCCTGCCAGTCAGTGCGCGACAGAGAGGTCTCACCTCTTGACGAACCGGCCCGGACGTGCTATACTCTAGGAGCTGCTCTGATTCGCCTCGCCGGAGGTCGCGCTCCGGCATTGCGTCGGTCGCGTCAGTTCTTCGCAGTGTGAAGGGAGCGCACCACAGTGATGCTGGACCTGAAGGCCAATCCGCGGTTCGCCGCAGCACTCGATCGCCTGATCGCCCTTGGTCACCAGCAGGGCCATGTCGAGCTCCAGGACCTGATCGCTGCGCTGCCAGGCGCAGACGAGAATGCCGATCTGTTGGAGCTGGCCACCAGCCACCTGGAAAGCCTGGACATCGAAGTTGTGGCCGATTCCGAGACGGCGCCGGAAGGCGCCGCTGGCCCGCCAGCCGAGCTCGATACGATCGACAGCGATGACTCGATCAGCCTTTACTTCCGCGAGGTCGGCGGCGTTCCCCTGTTGAGCCGCGAGGAGGAGGTGGCCCTGGCCAAGCGTATCGAACGGGGCCGGGAAGCGGAGCAGGCCTTGCGAACCGCCCACCCCGGGGCGTCCGAACGGCCGCGGCTGGAGCGGGAGAGTCGGGACGGGCAGGCCGCCTGGGAACATCTGGTGCGAGCCAACAGCCGGCTGGTGATCAGCCTGGCGAAGAAGTACCGCGGCCAGGGTGTGCCGTTTCTGGACCTGATCCAGGAGGGCAACATGGGCCTGATGAAGGCCGCCGACAAGTTCGACTACCGCCGGGGTTACAAGTTCAGCACGTACGCCACGTGGTGGATTCGCCAGGCCGTCACCCGCGCCCTGGCCAACCAGGGTCGCACCATCCGGGTGCCGGTCCACATGAGCGACCGCATCCGGAAGCTGTTCGCCATCGCCCAGGCTCTGGAGCAGGACCTTGGTCGCCGGCCCACACCGGCCGAACTGGCAGAGCGAATGGAACTCCCCGAGGAGAAGGTGCGGGACATGCTGCGGGCTGCGGCGCGCAGCCTCTCGCTGGAGAAGCCGGTGGGCGAAGACCAGGACTCCGAGCTAGGTCAGTTTGTCGAGGACGTGGCTGCCCCGGATCCCCTCGAGGATGCCGCCCGACAGCTCTTGCGCAAGGACATCGACGACATCCTGCAGTGCCTGACCGCTCGCGAGGCGCGAATCCTGCGGCTGCGCTACGGCCTGGGGAGCGGCAGACCGCACACGCTCAAGGAGGTCGGTCGTAAGTTCAACCTCACGCGGGAGCGCATCAGGCAGATCGAGCAGGAAGCCCTCCACAAACTGCGGCACCCGGAACGCTGTGCCCGGCTGAGTCAGTACCTGCACTAGCCCACCGTCCAGCGTCGCGCCGGCCAGAGCGGTTCTCAGGCCCCGGAGCGGGCGACACTGTCCGGCCAGGGCTATCGGGAACCAGCCTCAGGCTGGCGCCGGGAGGGGCCAGTCAGCTTGCCGAGCAATCGGGCTCGCCGACGCTCCAGCTCCTGCAACGCCCGTGATGGTCGGGTATGGGCCGGCAGACCTCCGGCCAGCAACCGCTGCCGCGCCAGCTCCACCAGTTCCAGCGCCCGTGCCGGGTCACGCTCAGGGGCACGATGCTCGTAGTACTTCGCCAGCTCCTCGAAGGCCGCGAGCTGCGGCGAACCGCCATCGATCAGCCCTTGCCAGGCGGCCACGGCCCGCTGCCAGTCGCCGGCGCGTCGGGCGGCGCGAGCGGCGGATGCCAGAGCCTCCTCGGCCAGGCTGCAACTGGTGGCTCTGGAGCTGGCCGCTTCACAGACCGTAGCCGCCTCCGCCCACATGCCGGCGCCCGCATAGAGTTGCGACAGGCTCAGCCAGTCCTCAGGGTGGCACAACACCTCCAGGGGCGCCCGAAAGGCCCGCCCGAAGTGGGCAGCCAGGCTGACCATCGAGAGGATGTCGGTGACGTTGTGGGCGAACACCCCGGCCAGGGGCCGGGCGTCGCCGTCCCGCTGGAAGTCGAAGTAACGAGTCGGAACCAACCAGCCGGGCACGTCGGCCTCGCGTCTGACACCCAAAACCTGGGCTTCCAGCGACGCCAGGGAACAAGAGCGCAATCGGCGCCGGTAGAGCCGCCGCGCTACGGGCAGCAGATCCAGGTGCGGCAGCCCGCCGAAGGGCGAAGGCCGCCGATGCAGGCGGTAGCGAGTGGCCAAAAGTGGCAGATCGAAGGTGCGGCCGTTGAAGGTGACAATGCCGCTCGCGGCGCGCAAGAGCTCGGCCACGTATTCCAGCTGGGCCGCCTCCTGAGAGGGGTCGGCCATGAACACCTGGTCTACCCGATAGCTCGCCCCATCGAAGCGGCCAATGCCGATGAGGAAGGCGTAAGTCCCGGTACCGCCAGACAACCCGGTCGTCTCGGTGTCGACGAAGGCCGCGCTCTCGAGGCTCAGGCCTTCAAGCGCCGTGTCCCGGGCCAGAGCGGCCAAGGTCGAGCCGCTCTCGGCCAGGGCACAGGCCAGTGGTTCGCGCCCGTGGCACTCGCTTACACCCCGTCGGGCCACGCTGAGGTAGCAGCGACCATGGTCGTTCCGGAGCCAACGGCCGGGGAGCACCTCTTCGATAGGCCAGGGCGAAGCAGGGCGTTCTGGCCGCCGCTCAGCCACCGAGTCGATGCCGCGCCGCACCCCCAGCTGAGCCAGCCGCGTCAGCCAGTCGCCGTAGCCGCCCATGTCGCTGCCATCAGACTCCGCGTTCGGCAAATTCGTGCCCCATCACCAGTGTACAGAGCCAGCACGCCACTTTGGCCAGGGCGGCTCTCCCCGCGGCCGAGTGTCGACGCCTGACTTGCGCGGCACCAGGGACCCTTCCGGCACCCCGGCTTCACTGTGGTCCAGCAGTGAACCTGGGAGCACTGCGCGGTCCGCCCGGGCGCGTCGGCCTCGCCGGCGACGATCGACGATACGCACTGGACGACCGCGGTCCGCCCGGGCGCGTCGGCCTCGCCCGCCAGTCGCGCCACAGCCCAGATGCTAGCACAAATGAGCTCGCGACGCCCGGCATGACTGCCCGTTTCTGCTGCTGCCCGCAGCTCATGGCCTGGCGACGCGAAGAACTCGAACGCTGACCGAGAGCAAGTCCTGGCAGATAATCAGGGCGAGCGAACGAGGCGGGGCAGGTAGGCAGTACAGGCCGGGAGCGCACCGGTCAGGCTGGCCGAGTTGTTGCTCTCGTCCGAGTCGTAGGATGCGCTGGTGATCGTGGCCTGCGCCACCAGCGGGCCACAAGCTGCGGGGCTCAGGTTGGCAAAGATGGCAATGCTACCCCGGTCCCCGGGAGCGAGCCGGGTGATGTCCCAGACGAAGCGACTGTCAGGCCTTTCCCTCGCCAGAACACCCTGGATCACGGTATCGGCCGCGCTCAGTTGCCAGGGCATGGGGCAGCTGAGTACCACGTCGGTCGCCGTTGTCCGGCCAATATTGGCAAAAGTCAGAGTGTAGGTGATTGCCCCGCCTGGCCTAACGGTCGCCGGGGTAGCCTCCAGATCAAGCTCAAGATCGGCGGCGGGGAGATTGAGCGCCAGCGCAGGATCGCCAAGCAGCACGTAGGTGTCAATCAGATGGTCATGCTCTCTGGCGTTGGCGTAGAGGTGCAGCTTGGCCTGGGTCGTCGCTGGTCCAAGCCGCAACTCACCGTCAGCGAAGAAGGCATCGAACAGGCGCCGATTGAGGATGTCGTGACCTGCGGCCAGCCCCAAGCCGGTGGGCGACCAGCTGCCTACGGCGGCCCCATCTCCAGCGCGCACCACGCTTTCCCCGAATGCTGGCAGACCGGGATAGTGGAAGTAGCCCTCATAGCATGTCATGGCGACCATCAGCGGCAGTCGACCGCCATTCGTCAGGGTCGGCACATCGTCCACCCCCAACAGCTGCTCGTCGGCCCACCAGCGGTACGAGGCGTGCCCGATGTAATTCACCAGCAACACTCCATCGTTGATGCTCGAGCGGATCGCGGCCTTGGCCAGTTTGGCGGTGAGGTGCGTGATGCCGAGGTAGACCCGAGAGACCGAAAACCTATCCGGCAGATGCCCGCGGGCCAGGGTGTCCGAGAACCGTGGGAAGTCCCCAGCACCGTCGGCGTTGTCGGCAACCAACAGGATGCGCTCAGCCCAGTCGCCCGCCGGCGGGTCCCGCTCGTAGTTGATGATCTTGGTGACTACGGCCGCCGCCTCCTCGGGCGAGTCGACGGGCAGTCGGCCGATGAACATGTCGGGCAAGTAGTCGCTGCCACTCACACACGCGTAGCGGTTGTCGGATGCGGTCTCATTGATCCATGGATCCACGGCTACCAGGTAGGGCGGGATGCGATTGACCTGCCCGGTGCCAAAGTGGTCAAGGAAATCCAATGTGCCATCGCCCACCAGGAGCACGTAGCTTGGCGCTGGCGGCGGCCAGTGCTCGTATGCGTAAGCCAGAAAGGATCGGATGGCCTCGGGATCCAGCACTCCGTCGCTGAATTCGTCGTAAACGTCCTGGACATCCACCACCGCCGTGCGCAGGCCCCTGGCCGTGCGCCAGGCGGCCAGAGGCGCGACCTGGTCAAGGAAGTCGCGGTGGGTGACCATAATGTAGTCAGCTCCGCTGGCCCGATGGCGAAGGTCGGCGGGGATATCCGGCTCGACGGCCCGCGGCCTCAGCCAGCGGTCGGCGGCTAGCACCACGTACTCGGCGGCGCCCGGGCCCGCAAAACGGAGGCCGTTCACCGTCCACAAGGCGTCAAGCACACGCACCGGACGGTCGGGCATCGTGATGTCGAAGACCCATGCATCTGGGACGGACAAACCGTCGACAACGTACTCCCACGCCCCAAGGCCGTCCTGCCGGAAGCGCAGCTGGTTGCCGTCAGCCCGATAGCGGCGCGGATAGGTGATCTCGAACCAGTTGACATACACCGCGTCCATCGGCAGGCCGAGGTCCAGCGGGCAGGAGACGCTCAGAACGTTGGCCGCCTCGAGCAGTTCGTCGGACTGGAGCCGGGCTTCAAACAGGTGGGGGCCATATCCGTCCCAGAAAGCATCGTCCACCAGTCGGCCGTTCCACCTGACCTGGGTGTGATGATCGGGATCGGCGCCGTCTCTAGTCTGGCCATCCAGCCGCCCGCGGAGCCTGGCTTCGCCCTCACCCGCGGCCAGCCCCTCCAGGGTGATGGTGAACACGCGCGTCGCGCGCGCCCCCGGGGCAATCACCAGATCCCAAAACCAGTGGTCCCCACCTTCGCCCCAAGGCACCGCAGTGTTGTACATAAGGTCCTTCTCGACGTGGCTCACATGAGGAAACCACGCTGGCACCGGCCCAGAACCACTGGGCTTGCCACTCCGTGACGCCATGCGCAAGCCGGCACCACTTCCCCAGCTTAGCCAGTAGACGTTGGCACGGGTGTAGCGGGAGGTCAGTGCCTGGCCATAGAACAGCAGATAGTCCGGCTCATCGAACGTGCCATCGGCCTCACCGGCCACGAAGACTGCCACTTCAGTGCCATGAGTACGGAGACGAAAAGTGCGCGGATCCACGACAGCCGGGTCCACGCCAGCAGCCCGCAAGTCCTGAGGACGCAGGCTGTAGAACCCATCTTCATCCACGACAAGTCTCAGGCTGGGTTGGGGAGGTGCTTCCAGCCCGGCCGGGCTGGGCAGATCCCTGCGGGCAGGCCGAAACTGCCGCGCCTGCCGGTAGTTGGCGATTGTCCGCTCCAGAACCGGCTCGAACGGCCCTTCGGCCGGCTCAGCTCCGCGCGCCTCCGTCGCGGCGCCCAGCTGCCTCCCTCTGGCTGGGGCCACCTCCTCAGAATGCGCCGGGCTCTGAAACTCGACCGCCAGGCGCAGCCGGCGGTGGACCACGACTTGCCTGGCAGCCCTATCCACCTGCACCGGGTAAAGCCCCAGCTGCACCACTGGCTGGCTTCGAATGTAGTAGATGGGTGACAACTCGGCAGCCGTTGCCGGATATGCGTCTCCGACGGCACAGCTTGCAGGTTGGCGGCCGAAGCTGGCGAGCTGAGGCCAGGCCAGACCCTTCGCGGTGAGCACGGTGCCCACAACCGGAGGTGGTGCGACCTGGCAGACCTCGCCAGGCCCGGCGAGAATCCAGGCTTCGGTGGGCTCGAGCCGCAGCCGGGGCGCAGCGTCAGGTGGCACACCAATCAGCGTGCCCCACGTGGGAAGGTCGGGGCACCCGACGCGGCCCAGCGACGCGTAACCGGGCATGGCGATATGCGTACAGCGGCGGCCGGCGATCGTCCGGGCGCTGATCTGAACTTCGGGCGAGTCCAGCTCAAGCTCGACGCCCTGCTCGTCACTCCGTAGAACCCGAAGCGGGGATGCCAGCTGACCGGCCGGCTCAACCCGAGGCTCGGCATGCACCGCCCCGGTTTCTGGCGGCCAGCTCGCCGCACCAGAGGGCCGCCCCGCGCCGGAGCTGGCCCCTGCCGCCCACGAAAGCCCGATGCCCAATAGCACAAGACCGGCGGTCGCCCCCCGTGCCGACGACCACCGGTCCCGCATCTAGATCCGCCTCAAGCCGTCAAGCGTCACTGAGAGCGCGCCAGCGGTAGATAGAGCCAGTGGGGCAGCGCAAGCCCCTCTACCATCAGCGGGCCGTGCCAGTGATGGCCGCCATTGCGCAGCTCCTGGAGGCTGTAGTACGCCACGCCCGCAGGTGCATCGGCGTCGAGATAGGCGTACTCGGCACCCTTGAGCGATCCGGGGGCCTTGGCCGGAATCAGCTCGGCGTTCAGCCGCACGCCGCGTGCGACCTCCGTCTCACCCCGCCAGATGTTGAAGCCCGTCAGGCCGGACTCGTCGACCGTCTTCCAACGCACCGTCACCCCACCGGTCGATCGCTCTGCGGAGAATTGGGCCAGCGTGGTCGACGTTGGCCCAAGCCACCACATGTAGTCTTCGACCTCGCCGTTGGCCACGTTGACGGTGTACGGGCTGTTACATTGGCCGTACGATCGGCATACCCGAAAGCGGGCAAAGTAGTACTGGTTGTACCTGCTGTCCCAGCCTTCGGGCAGACCAATATCCTCCGGATTCTCCCCGTCTCCAACGCTCTTGTTGTTCAACACTTGCTCGCCGGTGTCGAACTTTCCATCTTTATTCCAGTCGATCCAACCGCTAAGTCTGCACGTGTTTCCGCTCCCGCAACCTTTTGTGACGCGCCAAATCACGGCGCCGTACTCCGAAGTCCAAGGCGTTGCCAAGATTGGCGCCACGCCGTCCTCGTCATCCACGCCGTCGGTGTCATCCCCGCTTGCATCGCTGCTGTTGTTGGCTGCAGTCTCGAGGTCAAGCCGACTGCCAAGCCTGAGCCCGTCTGGCATGTGGCTGGCGGGCACGCGCGTTCCCGGGGTGCCCGTCGCCGTCGCTTCGTACGAGATCGGCAGGTCGCCGAACTCCCTTACGAAGCTGGACTCGGCAAAGTCGATGCTTAGGTCGAGCGAAGCTTTGCTAGAACCGTCGATAAACAACTGTATGGCGCCAACGCTCGCAAAATCCACCGCGCCGGAGTTTTCGAAGGACGAATAGGGAACATAAAACTCGCAGCGCGTGTCCTGACCTACATTAGGCAAATTGATGTCCTTATAGGCCGTGTCTCCAGAGCTGTACTCCCATACAGTGAAGCGTATCGTCGACTCCTGATCGGAGCTGAGGAGAGCAAAGTAGATGCCGTTGGCGCCTCCGGTGGTCAAGTTGACGTTCATGACATTGTATACCGGGTTCTCTGCGCCGCCATTGTCCGCGTCGCCGTCCCACGCGATCCAGGTCTTACCTGTTGTGCCGTCATCGGAACTGTAAGACAGTTTGTTGCTGTCGCCCAGATCAATGTCGATCTTCACGCTGCCCGAACCGCCGACTCGCTCCACGGTGACATCGCGCACATTGCCGATGGCACCACTGGGTGTGGCAGTGCCGGAGACTTTGGTGGGGCTGGCTTTGGCCTCGAGCGATTGCGCACCATCGTCAAATGTGTCGATGCTCACCGCGGCGTGGGCCGTAGTCGCCAGCAGTGCCAGGGCCAGAACCACGATGCCCACCAGCGCCAGCGCGGACGAGCGGGCCGTTCCTAGTCTACGCTTCATCATTGCCTCCTCGCATGTCTCGTGATCCGTCACTGCCTTGTGGCGCAGATAGTAACGCTGCTAGACCGTCTGTTCCGGGAACTGGAACCGGACGGCCAGCCAATCGGCGGACCTGGCTCCGGTTTGCCGATCCGGCCTGTGGCATAGCCGAGATGGCGCCGGAGGTTCGCCCACAGCTGGCGGACGGGCCAGAGCCGGCCCCGTCGACCCGACCTGCGGACGACCGTCACCCGCCCCAGGATGTCGGCCGCCGGTAGCTGGCCATCAGGGCTGGCCAAGGCATCGCCCCGCAGCGTCACCATCGCTGGCCACCTTGAAGCGTCGACGGCCACGATCCGGTGCGCTACCACGCGGCCAGCCATGCGCGCCAGCACCACATCGCCCACTCGCCAGCGCCCTTCCGGGTCAGCCTTGACCTCGACAATGTCGCCGTCGCAGATCGCCGGATACATGCTTCCACCTCGGGCGCGAATGCGCAGGCGGCGCCCGGCCGCCAGCACGGCACTTGCCAGGGCCTCGAAGTCACGAACATCTAGTCCGACATGAGACATCGCAGGTAATCGACCGCGGTTCCGTCCGGCACGAAGCCAAAGGTGTAGCAAGGCAACACCCGCACCATGTCGCCCACAAACTGGGCGGTAAACGCCATCCCTTCCCTGTCCCACAGCGTCGCCACAGTACGGGCCAGCAGTGCGGCGGCCGCGGCGCCGCGCGCCATTGGCCGCGCCAGATTGGGCCGACCATGCTCGAGTACGAAAACGTGTGTCAGGACGGCTGAAGCCGCCGCTGATAGATTCGGCCCCGCTCCCCACGGCGTGCCGTAGACCCGGAAGCCATCCTCGCCGCGGCGCACGACGACGTGCTCGTCACTCAACACGGTGATGCCGCGCCGCTGCGAGAACAGCCGGGCAAGCGTCGACTTGCCGGCACCGGACTTCCCGGCGAGCAGCGCACCACGACCTGCATCGCTGATGGCTGCGGCATGAAACAGCACGCCGCGACCCTGAGCCAGAAGGTTGACCACGACGAGCTCGTGCAAGGGGTGGGCCAGTGGCCAGCGCCGCTGTGCCTCGCAGCGCTCGTCGTAGTGCAGGTCGCCAGTGGCAAAGTCGGGGGAGAAGATGGCCACACCGTAAGGTCTCTCGGGCTGGCCTGCGGCGCGCAGGACGATCATCGGCTTGCCGCCGTCGTCGTAGAGACTCCACAGACCGCCACTGGCAAAGAGGCAGCCACGCTGGTGGACCGGGGGCAGACCAGCGCCATGAACCCACAGCCTGGAGTCTGGCGGATCGCGAGTAAGGAACCGCTGCTCGGTGGGTGGGACGTGGATCAGCCCAGCGTCAGCGAGCATCCTGACCTCAACTGCCACCTGTCCCACAGTGGCCGTGCACTCGAGCACCACGCCCCGATCAGCCGATTCGCAGCAAGCCATTCCCGGCTTGGCCCCGGATCATGAGTATTCGGGCTTGCACTGGCCGGCTGTGCTGCATCCCCCGGACAGCTCCGGCCCGCTCAAAGTCGGATTCCGGCAGGCCGCGAGAACAGCTTGCTCGAGCACGAGCTCGACCTCCACGATCTCGGGCTTGTGATATGGCTTGCGAGATTGCTCCTCCATGCGCAGCCTCCTCTGTCAGTCCAGTCCAGTATACAAACCCAGGGACCGCGCCCGCAAGTGCGTCACCTGGCACAGGTAATCGACCGGCGTCTCTTCGTCGCCATGCTCCGTCAAGGACCAACCGGGGCACTGCGGGCAGAGGTGTATCAGGCGGCAATCGCTGCACCGACTGGCCGCGGTGCGCCGACGCTCACGGACCGCCGGCAGGAACTCGCGCCAGCCTGCGACAAACGAGCCCCCGCGCAGGTCGTAATGAGGTTCACGGGCGAGCATGCACAAGCTGAGCTCCCCGGCGGCGCCGACGTGGAAGCTGGTCAGTCCAGCGCCACAAACGTAGAGCTCGTCGGTCGCCTGCGGTGAGTCAGCATAGCGCTGGCAGAAGTCGCGCAATGCTTGCATACGCTTCTCCCGGGCGACATCATAACCGACGACAGCCTCAGGCGTCAAGCGGTAGGCCCGGGGCACCGGGTTGGCGCCGACAGTTCCGTTCAATAGTGGATCAAAACGGAACTCTAGGCCTCGGTCGGCAGCAAACGCCTCCATGTCCTCAAGCTCGTGCTCATTGACGGTCATCAACATTGTCTTGAGCCTGAGAGGCAGGCCGCGTTCGAGGAGCAAGTCAATGCCCCGCATGCACCGGGCATGAGAGCCAGGAATGCCTGTGACTCGCTCGTATGTTGCTGCCGTCATGCCGTATAGGGTTATCTCGACGGATAGCGGTCGATACTCCACCAGATGGTCAGCGAGCTCAGGTGTAATCAATGTGCCATTGGTGTAAATCGAAACGAGGAGGCCATTTCCCTTCGCGTGATCGTAGATCGCCGGGAAATCTGTTCGCAGCAATGGCTCGCCACCCGTGAGGAGTAGCCACAGACATCCGGCGGCTGCCACCTGGTCGATGATCCCCCGCAGTTCGGCCGTTGTCAGCTCGTGCTCGGCCACCGCAGCATCGCGCAGGGGAGCAAGATAGCAGTGCACGCAACGCAGGTTGCACCGGTAAGTCAGTTCAATGGAGCCGGCGATGGGCAAGCGCTGAGCCAGGGCAAGTCCGTGGAGGCGACGAGCAAACTCGGCGTAGCTAGGCACTGCCGGCCGCTCCGTTGGGTTCACGGACCACGAAAACAGCCTCAAGGGACTCTAGTCTGGCCAGCAACTCTAACAGGTCGCGCTCGGCGGCATCTGGCGGGACGTCGAACTCTGCCGCCAGGACGTCTTTGATGTCGCGCCCGGACCGCTGCCCATCAATCAGCGCCCAGACACGAGCGGCCGTCTCGTTGAGCATGAACACCCTGCCGGGGTCGCCGGCGGCCTGGCGGACCGGCACAACCACCACCTGGCCCCCGATTTCCCGAGCCACCATGCGGTCACCGCGGCAGTACTTTGCGTCCAGTGGATCCATTCCCAAATGCCCTCGAGCCCCGGTGACACGGATCGCTGCAGAACCGAGCAAACATTGTATCCCGAGTGCGGCACTTCGTCAAACGCGCATGGCAAGGGGGGCCGAGACCAGCTACGCTCCGCCGCGCCGAGATCCGCAGCCCAGGCATCGGCCCCCACGCGCCGCTAGTGACCGGCCAACATCCGGCGCGAGCGCCTTCCCGTTCGACGAAGCCCGGCGCCCGCCGGGCGCAAGCCGTCCGGCAGCGCAGTGCCAGCGCAATCCGGCGGCCCAAGGACCCTGGCTCTCGCGCCAGGTGGCCTTTGACGCCTGCCGCGGCAGTTGACGGCGCAGGCGAAGTCACGCAGACTGGTCGCGCCGGGCTCGCAGCAGATGTGCACCGGGACGCGGTGCGGCGTCACCTGGCGTCCAGCGGGCCACGCTGAGTTCCACGCCCGATGAACGATTGCCTCGGGCATGCGGTGCTCAAGGTGGGGCTCGCGGCACGCTTGGGCCTGTGACGACAGCACACATCGGAGGGCTCACATGCGGTACATGAACCGTTTCGGAGGGCTGGCTCTCGGCCCCGTCATTCTTGGCCTGGCTGCCGGGGTGATTGGCGCCCAGGCTGGCTGGTCAGATGACCCTGGGCAGAACCTCCTCGTCGCCGACCGACCGGACGACCAGATCCTGGTGAAGATTGGTCCTTCGACCGACGGCGGCTGCTACCTGAGCTGGTACGACAACGCCGACGGCGGCTACGACGTGACACTCCAGAAGCTCGATGCTAGCGGCGTAGAACAGTGGCCCCACAACGGGATGCGGATTGCCGATACTGGCTTCGACTGGGTCACGGACTACAGCCTGGCCGTCACGCCGGACGACCAGGCCTTGCTGGCCTTTCGCGACGATCGCTTCGGAGGCGAGCGCATCACCGCGGTCAGGGTGGCGCCCAATGGCGCGATGCTGTGGGGCGAGGACGGCCTGGAGATCGACAGCTCGACCGACTTTCTGGGGCCGCCCAAGATCGTCAGCACCAGCGACCAGCAGGTGGTGGTCGCCTGGACCCACGGCAACGAGATTCGGTTGCGTCGCCTGGATCGAGCGGGCCAGGCGGTCTGGCAGCGAGACGTGGTGCTGCGCGACCAGTCAGGGGCGCAACAGATGCTGGCCGACCTGCAACCAACGGCCGACGGTGCGGTGATAGTCTCCTGGGTGCACACCCAGAGCTTCCTCGCCCCGCGCCACCTGTACGCTCAGAAACTCGACCGGCAGGGGTTGGCCCTGTGGGGAGCAGCTGAGGCGACCAGCGACGTTCGCAAGCCGCTGGTCATCTTCGATTCGGGCACACTTCAATACGGCAACTTCCCACCTTTCATCGCCGATCAGGCGGGCGGGGCGGTGTTTGCCTGGTACGAGACCGACCCGCTGCTCCAGACCCGGGTGCAGCATGTCCGCGCTGACGGCAGCTTGCGCTTCCCGGCCAACGGCATCCCGGCAGCCGTGCCCGACCCCGAGATCGAGCGTGTCGAACCGGCATTGGCCTATGACCCGGCCACCCAGGACATCTACGTTTTCTGGCGGGAGATGCCGCACTCCGGACCGCTGGCCCAGGCAATCGTCGGCCAGCGCATCAGCGGCGAGAAGGGCGGCACTCGAGCCTGGGGACCCGACGGCCGGGTGTTCGAGCCGCCCATCGCCCACGAGGTTACCCAGCTCAAGGCGGCAGCGTTCTCGGGTGGCGTGCTGCTCGCCTACGCCGAGACGCTGGGCCATAACGACGAACGGCTGTGGATTCGTCGCCTGGACCCGGCGGGCAAGTCGCTGTGGCCGGCCGAGAGAGTCGCCGTCTCAGAGGTAGCGTCGAGCAAGTCGAGACTTGAAATGGCTATCAGCCGGGCCGGCTTTGCCATCCTCGGCTGGCAGGACGGCCGCTCCGGGGACGAGAACATTTACGTGCAGAACGTGAACGCGGACGGTTCGCTCGGCTCTGGCGGCGGCATCCCCACACCAGGCGGGCCTTCGGCAACGCCGACACCAAAATCGACGGCCGAGCCCTCACCAACGCCACTCTCGACCGCCGAGCCGTCGCCCACCACTGCCCCGACACTGGAGCCGCCAGCCACGTCCGGGCCGCCGCAAGGCCAGCGGCTCTACCTGCCCTCCCTCCTCATCGGGAGCCCAGACTTAGATCGGCCGGGAAACGTTCTGCCGCGGAGGGGCGCGCTTCCGGGACGCCACTCAGGGCACGACGATCTGGTCGGCGAAGCGCGCCAGTGTCTTCTCGCCGATGCCGGACACTGCCAACAGATCGTTCACCGACTGAAACGGCCCGTGCGCCTCCCGGTAAGCCACAATCCGACCGGCCAGCGCCGGCCCGATGCCCGGCAGCCGCTCTAGCTCGGCGGCTGTTGCCTGATTCACCCGGATGCGACTATCGCTGGCGGATGATGTTTCACCCCACTTGTCGCTCGCCGTCCGCCCCAGGCCGCCCAAAGCGGCTGACGGCGGCACTCGAGGGGACGCCAGGCCGGTGGAATCTGACAGGCCGTGTCCGGGTACTGGACTCACGGCCGCCGGGGCCGCCAGCGCTCCGCCCGCGGCTGACAGCTCGGCAACCGTCGGCACGTGGACGTGCTCACCGTCTTGGACCGGGGCCGCCAGGTTCACGGCCGCCGTCGCCGCCTCGGCGGTCAGACCTCCGGCAGCTGATACCGCGTCAGCCAGCCTGGCGTCGCCGGCCAGCTTCACCAGACCTGGTCGAGCCACCGCACCCGAGACGTATACCTGGGCCAGCGTGGGTGTCGGGCTGCCAATTGCGATGGGCGTCGGCGGCGGCTCGATACGGACCGCCGTTGCCCGCGGGTCGCGCAGCCGCCACACGATCAGCCCGAGCGCCAGCAGGTTCAAGAGGGTGACCGTCGCATCCCGACGCACGCCCTGGTACATGGCTGCAGTCTAGCATCCCGCACCCTCCGCCAGACAGACCCCGGCGCCACTTTCGTGCCATAATGACGACAGCCACAGGCACCGGGGGCGCCGGCCGCCGGGCGGTAGCTGCGGCCGGGGCAATGAGCTGGCCAGAGGCACCGGCCGCCGGGCGGTAGCTGCGGCCGGGGCAATGAGCTGGCCAGGGGCGCCAGCCGGCGGGCGGTAGCTGCGGCCGGGTGTGCAGAATCGGCCTGACCCGGCGGCCAGCAGACCGCCAAGGACAGGCCGTGTCCGGGACCGGGCTCCGCTCGTCATAACCGACGTAGGCCATGGGCCTGGTTGACCGGCAGGGGCAGGTGACCAAAGGTGGCACGATATAGCCATATGCGACGTAGCACCATGGGCCCTGTTGACCGGAGGGGCAGGTGACGAAGGCGGGCAGGAAAACCGGGCAGGAACAGCGATCGGCGGGCGACCGCCACCACTGGCGCCCCGAGCAACGCTCGGAGGAGATTCGCTGGCTGGCGAACCGATTGGACAGAAGGGTCACCGAGCAGGCGGTGTTGAAGAGCGCAACCCAGAAGACCTGGAGGAGACCGGAATGAGGGACCGGAAGGAAGGACTTTCGCGCTGCCAGAAGCTGGTGGCACAGACCGGTGCACTTTTGCTCCTCGTTATGGCCGGCGCCCATGTTGCGACGCTGGCCTCTGCCCGATGGCAGAGCCGGCCGTCTTCGGTCAGCGCCCAGGCTGCGACGCTGGCCTCGGCCCGATGGCAGAGCCGGCCGTCTTCGGTCGGCGCCCAGGTTGCGACGCTGGCCTCTGCCCGATGGCAGAACCGGCCGCCTGCGGCTGCCGGTGCAACCGAGTCGCTCCTGGCGCCGACGCAGGCACACCGCCTGGTGGCGACCTGGACGGTCCCCGGAGCAGCGCGCCTTGCCAGCGGCTCTGACGGCCTTTATGTGCTCAGCGACAACGCCGTGCGTCGCCTTGGACCGGGCGGCGAGGTGCTGGCCGAGAAACCCGGCAGCGGTCTGCGTGAGCTGGCGGTGGACTCCGCCGGAGGCCTGTACATCGCTCGGGCAGGAGACGTTCAGCGCTGGCTGCCTGACGGTAGCATACCGTGGCTGCGGACCATTCGGGGCCACGTGCCGTCAACGCTGGTCGGCGAGGTGCCGCCCTATCTGGCGGCCCTGGCCTGGGACAGCACGAGTGGCGATGCCTGGCTGCTGTATGACACCGACCAGACGCGCCTGCAGCGCTTCCCGCCAGGTGGAACACCGCGCAATGGCTTCGACCTCGGCTTCCCAACGCATTCCTATTGGGACCTCGATTTCCGCTCTGGCCAGGCCTACGTCCTCAACCGAACACAGGCTACCGTCGAGGTATATGACGCGCAAAGCGGGGTTTGGCAGTCAGTAGTTCCCCTGCCGCCTGGTGTGGAGCGTATTGCCCTCGATCAGGACAGCGGCCTGTACGCAGTGGCCGCCCGCCGCTGGGTGTACCAGATCGAGACTCAGGGCGAGCGGACTGGACAAGTGAGCGCCGTCTTCGACGCCAGCGATCCGACACCCGGCACCCTCGCCACGGCGGTGAGCGATGTCGCCGTCGACAGCGCCGGTCGCATATACGTCGCCGACCCCGAGCGAGGGCAGGTGCGGGTCTACGAAATCGACCCCCAGTTGCCGCCGCCGCCCACACCCCAGCCAGAGTCTCTGGAGTGTCAAATCTTCGTCGATAAGACGGCGGCGCCGACGCTCCTGACGCTCGGCGAGCGCACCCGCGTGACCCTGCACGTCGGTGGCCGGTGCCCGATGTTGACCGAGAAGGCCGACATCATGCTGGTCCTGGACCACTCCAACTCCATGAACCGCGCTGACGCCAGTGGCCAGCAGAAGATCGCCGCTGCCCGGGCAGCGGCCCGCACTTTCGTTGGCCTCATGGACCTGCAACGGGACCAGGTGGGGCTGGTGATCTTCGAGTCGGTAGCCCAGCTGCTGGCGCCGCTCACCCAGGATCGGCAGCTAATCGATAGTCGGATCAACACCATCACCGCCCAGGGGGGCACCAACATTGCCGCCGGCATCGATGTCGCGCTGGCCGAGTTGACCAGCTCGCGCCGTCGGAGCGACGCCAAGCCGATCATCGTCCTCTTGAGCGACGGCATGCCCTTCAACACGACCCGCCTGTTCACCCTGGCAGCCGCCGATCGCGCCCGGCACGCCGGGGTGACCATGTACACCATCGGTCTCGGCGAAGATGCCGATCAGGACCTGTTGCGCACCCTGGCCCGCTCGCCAGGTCACAGTTACTTCGCGCCTACGGCCGCCGAGCTGGAAGGGGTCTATCGGGCGATCGCTCGCCAGATCGTCGCTCGCGTGCTCTTCAAGACCGTCAAGATCGTCGATGTCGTTCCGGAGAACATGCAATACGAGGACGACGGCACTACCACGCCGCCGGCCGAGTGGGACCCTGGGGCGCGGACACTAACCTGGCATCTGGCCGATGTTCCATTCGCTGGCATTGAGCTCAGCTACTGGCTGCGCCCTCTCGACACCGGCCAATGGCCGACCAACACTGTGGCCACTTACGATGGCACCGACGGCCTGGACAGGCCGCAGGTGGGGCCATTCCCGATTCCCCGGGTGGTCGTTGTGGCCCCCTCGCCGACGCCGACCATCACCGACACTCCGCTGCCCACGGCCACGGGGACACTCGAACCGACCGCTTCGCCGACCGCAAGCCCCACGGCCACCACCACGCCAACCGTCCCGAGCCCCACGCCAACAACCCGGCCCACCGCCACTGCCACGCCCGAGGCGCACCAGATCTATGTCATCATCGTGTTCAACCAGTACTGCTTCAGGCAATACGCCGACGTGGTGCTGGTGATCGATGCCTCGACGACAATGCGCTTTCGCACCTCGGACGGTCAGGTGAAACTGGATGCAGCTCGAGAGGCCGCCCAGGTATTCCTTGATCAGCTGAACCTGACGCCGGACATGGCGCGTCGCCACGACCGGGCAGCCATCGTCTGGTTCAACGACACCGCCGCAGTGGCACAAGGGCTGACCAACCAGCGCGACGCCTTGGATCTGGCGTTGGCGGGCATCACCTTGGCCGAAGGCTCGCGAATCGATCTGGGCCTCCGGGCGGCCCACCAGGAGCTCATGGCCCATCGCGCCAGCCGGCCGATGGTGATCACGCCGGCGATCGTGTTGCTGTCCGACGGCCTACCCAATCGGGTCAGCATCGACGAGGTCATGGCCGCCGCCAGCGCCGCCAAACGCGATGGCATCGTCATTTACACGGTCGGCTTTGGGGACGACGTGCACGAGGCGAACCTGCGGGCCATCGCCACGCGACCCGAGCTGTACGAGTATGCGCCTTCAGCAGCAGCCCTGGCGCAGATCTACCGGGGCATCGCCGGCCGGCTGATCTGCCGTTAGTAAGCCGCGCAGCTCGAGTGGTCAGGCCATCGGCGATCAGACGCTTCAGGCTTGTCCGGCGTCGCGCCAAACCGGCCGGGACTCAGCCGGCCGGTCGGGCAATCGAACGGCCGGCCTGGAGCGGCGCCCGGTTGGCCGGGCGCGAGACGACCGGGGCTTACCGGCGTTGTCCCGATCAGGCCCTGACTCAGCCGGCCGGTCGGTCTTCGTCTTTGGGCAAGCGCAACAGGCCGCGCAGCAGATCCACCGGCAGCGGGAAGACGATTGTCGAGGTCTTCTCGGCTGCGATCTCGACCAGTGTCTGCAGATAGCGCAGCTGAATGGCTGCCGGCTCGCGGGCAATGACCTCGGCCGCTTGCGCCAGCCGCTCGGCGGCCTGGAACTCGCCCTCGGCAGCAATGATCTTGGCCCGCCGCTCGCGTTCGGCCTCGGCCTGGCGGGCCATGGCGCGCTTCATGTTGTCCGGCAGTTCCACGTCCTTGACCTCGACCAGGACGACCTTCACCCCCCAAGGCTCGGTGGCGTCGTCGATGATCTGTTGCAGCCGCTGGTTCACCGCCTCGCGCTCGGCCAGCAGCTCGTCAAGCTCGCTCTGGCCGAGCACATTGCGCAGGCTGGTCTGCGCGATCTGCCATGTCGCCCGACGGTAGTCCTCCACCTTGACGATCGCCGCACTGGGATCCACCACCCGGTAGTAGACCACCGCGTTGACCTTGATGGTCACGTTGTCACGCGAGATGGCCTCCTGCGTCGGCACGTCGAGCGTGACTACCCGCAAGTCGACTTTCTGCATGCGGTCGATGAACGGAATGATGAAGAAGAGCCCGGGCCCCTTGGCGCCCACCAGGCGACCGAGGCGGAAGATCACCCCGCGCTCGTACTCCTGTACGATCCGCACCGCCATCCACACGAAGAAGACCGCCAAAGTCAAAATGGCACCGCACGTCGTAAAGCCGCTTTCCATCATCACTCCCTTCTGCGTGTCCCCTTTTCGGCGGGGCTCCCGATCGCCCCGAGGAGCGTACCGACCACGGCGCCTAGCCGCGGTCCGGCGACGCCTGCCCCTCAAGAACCTGGACCACCAAGGTACTGCCCTCGCGCGCCAGCACGCGGACTCGGGCACCCTCTGGTGCCCGCTCGCCACTCGCCAGTCGTGCTCGCCACAGCTCGCCCTCCACGAACACCAGGCCCTCCGGATTCAGCAGCCGGCGCACTATGGCCGTACTGCCGACAAGTCCCTCGGTGCCCGTGACCGGTCGGCGCCTCATGGCCCGGAAGATGGCCCCAACGGCGAAGGCGAAGAACAGCGCCAGCCCCGCCGCCAGCGCACCGATAGTAGTCCAGGGCACAGCATACCAGCCACCCTGGAACAATACTACGGCGCCCAGCACGAACAAGCCGATTCCGGCCACCGTCAAGAGGCCGTGCGTTGGCGATTGCAGCTCCAATACGAAGAGCACGAAGGCGGCAGCAATGAACAGCAAACCTATCCAGTTGGCAGCCAGCACCCCCAGGCTGTAGAAAGCCAGAGCCAGGGCCAGCACGCCGACAATCCCCGGCACAAAGCCACCGGGGTTGGCCAACTCGATGAGGATGGCGTTGATGCCCACCGTCAGGAGCAGTAGCGCCACCGCTGGATGAATGAGCACCGCCAACAGCCGTTCGGCCGAACTGGGGGGCACATCCCGGATCACGGCCCTGGCCGTCTGCAGCCTTACGCGACGGTCCTCGACCTCGACCACACGACCATCCAGCTGCGCCAGAAACTCGGCCGGGCTCTCGGCAACCAGGTCGATCAAGCCCAGCTTCAGCGCCTCCTCGGCTGACGCGCTGGCCGCCTCTCGGACGGCCTTCTCGGCCCAGACGCGGGCGGTCTCGCCCCGCCGGTCGGCCAGACTGCGTGCCAGGGCGGCAATGTCCTCGGTAGCCTTCCGTCGGGCGGTGGTGGGAAGTTCAGCGCCACCGGGGCCCACGGGACTGGCAGCCCCGATGGTCGTGCGCGAGGCCATCCCGGCGGCGTGGCCAGCCAGGACCAGGAAAGTGCCTGCCGAGGCCGCTTGGGCGCCGGATGGTCCCACCCAGACCAGCACCGGCACCCTGGCGTTGAGCATCCGGCTGACCATGCTGGTCGTACTGCCCAGATCACCGCCTGGCGTATTGAGCTGCACCAGCGCCGCCTGGGCCCCCGCCTCCTCGGCCAGCTCCAGGGCCCGATCAAGGTAGTCGCGGCTGGCAACGGTGATGGGCTGGTCGATCGACAGCCGGTAGACTACTCGCTCGGTGCTGGCCGCCGTGGCCCGAGGTCCGGCCAGGGCCCAACACGCCAGCGCCAGACTGAGCAACCACTGGCCGCTGTTCACTGGCCAGGCAATCGGCCTCCAGACGCTGCCGAGCCCGGCGGCGGGCCGTACAATCCGCTTCGCCTGGGCCGCCCACCGGCGGGCTGTCGACCACGGCGCCGCGAGGTCAGTGAGTCCGGTCTCGGCCTTTCCGGCCTCCTGGCTTCCACCCTGCATCAAGGTTATCCCGCCTTTCTGCCAGGCAGCCCGCCTGGCGCGAGTGTCGTCGGCTCATCCCGCTAGCCCTCCCGCCGCTGGGGCGCCCGATCGTCCTCACCCTGGGTCGGAGGTGAGCCCTCCTGGCTACTCCTGGCGCCGACAATCAGCTGCGCCAACGCCTCCTGCTTCACTGGCCGCGGCTGGTTGCCCTGAGCCTCGCCCACCAGACCGGCGGCTTCCAACTGGTCCAGCAATCTGGCAGCCCGCGAGTAGCCAATATGCAATCGTCGCTGCAGCAGGCTGGTCGAGGCCGTCCGCTGCCCAGCCAACAGCGCCACGGCCTGCTCCCACAGTGGATCGCGATCTGCAGCTCCGTGGCCTCGCGGCTGCATCATCGCCTCCCAGGCATCGGGCTCGATGAGCGGCTCCGGCAAGCCCAGAGGCAATTGCCGACCAGCAGGGCTCTTGGCCACAGCCTGGCCTCGCCAAAAACGCACCAGGCGTTCAATCTCGCCATCCGAAGCGTAGCAGCCTTGCAGCCGCCGCAGCCGGCTCGTGTCGCCCAACTGGACGAGCATGTCGCCCCGTCCCAGCAGCTTCTCCGCCCCGACGCTATCCAGGATCACCCGCGAGTCAATCGCGCTCGACACGGCAAAGGCAATCCGGGCTGGGAAGTTGGCCTTGATCAGGCCGGTGACCACGTCCACGCTCGGTCGCTGGGTGGCAATCACCAGGTGAATGCCGGTGGCCCGGGCCAGCTGGGCCAGCCGGGTCACCAGGCGCTCGGTGTCCTCAGGCGCACTCATCATCAGGTCGGCCAGCTCATCGACGATGATGACCAGGTAGGGCAACAGCGGCTCGTGGGCTTGCGCGCGTTGGCGGTTGTAGCCGGCGATGTGGCGCGCTCCGGCCTCGGCGAAGGTCTTGTAGCGCCGGTCCATCTCCCGCACCGCCCACTGCAGGACCCCCACCACCCGTTCCACTTCGATCACCACCGGCGCAGCCAGGTGCGGCAGACCGCGGAAGGCCGCCATCTCGACGCGCTTCGGATCGACCAGCAGCAGCTTCAGACTGTCCGGGGTATGGGTCAGGATCAAAGAGCAGATGATGGCGTTGATGAGCACCGACTTGCCCGAGCCGGTAGCCCCGGCCACCAGCAGATGCGGCATCTCAGCCAGGTCGCCGGCCACGGCCCGACCGCTAGTGTCTCGCCCCAGCGCGATGGGCAGGGCGCCGCGCTCCACCAGCCGGCGGAAGCTCTCTTGCTCCACCACCTCGCGCAGGCTGACCAGGTCGCTGGCCGAGTTGGGAACCTCGACGCCGACATACGGACGGCCCGGCACGGGCGCCTGAACCCTGATGGGGCTGGCCGCCAAGGCCAGCGACAGGTCATTCTGGAGAGCGACGATCTGGCTGACCTTCACTCTCTGGCGGGTACCGCCGCGGTCCAGGTAGCCAGGCTCGAGCCCGTATTGGGTGACGGTGGGACCGCGGTTGACCTCCACCACCCGCACCGGGATGCCGAAGTCGGCCAGCGTGGCCTCGATCTTGCGGGCCATGGCCTGGGTGTCTTCGGCTCCCCGAGCCGCTTCCGAGGGCCGGTCGAGGATCTCGGCGGCCCTGGGCAATTGCCAGCTACCGCCAGGGCCGGCGGCGACCGTCACCGCCAGGCTGGCCGCGGCCTCCGGCGACTTCCCGCGCTGCCGCACTCCGCCGGCCGCCGCGTCTAGTGCCAGCGCCGGTTCCCGGCGCTCCACCACATCGGCGACCTGATGCCCGACAACGGGCAAGTCTGGTTCGCTCAGGACGGGACCAGCAACTCGTCGACCTCGCCAGCCGCGCCGGGTCAGCCGGCCTAGCACGGCAGCTGCCTGATAGAGTGGAACACCGGCCATCAGACTGGCAGCCAGCGTGCCGATCAGGATCAGGGCTGCGGTGCCGGGCAAATAGCCCAGATTGGACACCAAGACTCCGGACACGGCGTAGCCAACCCAGCCGCCCCCTTCGAGCGACTCGGCCAGCATCTTGCCGTCGCGGCCATCGGAGGCCGTGACGGCAGCCACATGGATCAGGCCCACCAGAGACAGCAGGAAGACAACGCCGCCGGCCAGGCGATGCAGGCGCAGTGGACCGCGGTCCTCCACGCCCTCGCGGATGAGCCAGACACCCAACACCCCGACTAACAACGAAAACAGCACTGCTGTTGGGCCAAAGAGCGTTCGCAGCTCATGGACCCACCACTGGGACACCCGACCGCCACGGCTGGCGAAGGACAGCAGGGTGATGACGGTCAGACCGACCAAGAGCGAGCCTGCCAGCTCACGCCGCTGGCTCGTGGAAAGGCCAGATCGAACGCCAGCCGTGGGTGGGAGCCCGACCTCGGTGCCCCGTTGACCCGCCCGGCGGCCAGTCGCCGGCCCACCGCCGCGCGTCCGGGACGCTGTCCGTCGGGTGGGCCTGACCGAACTGGCGGATCTGCGCTGAGGCATTAGCGGCGTACTCGATGGGCCTCGGCGTGGTCGGCAGCTGAGTCTGCTCAACCGCGGCTCACCCCCCGGGGCAAGCCCGTCAATAGCCCGGCAAAGCCATTATATCACGGGCCTCAGAGCCGGCCGTTTTGGGCTGCCGCTCTTTTTAACGTGCCTTCGCTACCACATAAGCCAGACCGAAGAGGCCGGTGGCCACCAGAACAATGGTGCCTCCGGACGCCACGTCGGCGTAGTAGCTGATGTACATGCCGAGCACGCCCGAGACGGCACCAAACGCTGCCGCCAGCAACATCATCGCCGCCAGACGCTTCGCCAGGAGCGAGGCGGCCGCGGCAGGGGTGATCAGCAGGGCAACCGCCAGCGCCACTCCGACTACTTTGAGAGCGGCGACCACTGTCAGAGCCAGCAGCACAAGCTGCAGGCTACGCCATCTCTCGACCGGCCAACGCAAGCTCTTTGCCAGCACCGGATCGAAGGAAACGAGGAGGAAAGCCCGGTAGCCAGCCACGACCACGGCCAAGACGGCGGTTCCCAGGCCGGCTATCCAGGCCAGCTCGACAGCACTCACGCCCAACACGTTGCCGAAAAGAATGTGCGTCAGGTCCACGGCATAGTTGCGCATGGTGCTCACCAGTACCACCCCCAATGCCAGGGCGGCACTGAACAGGATGCCGATGGCAGTATCCTCCCGAACGACCTCACGGCGGGATAGCACTACTACTCCCACGGCCACAATGGCGGCGGCAATCGAGGCGCCAAGCACCAGGTTGAGGCCGAGGAGATAGGCCACCGCCACCCCTGGCAGGATGGCGTGGGCGATGGCGTCGCCCAAGAAGGCCATGCCGCGGAGCACTACGTAGCAGCCGATTACGGCGCACAGCGCACCCACCAGCACGCCAGCCGCCAGGCCTCGCTGCATGAACTCGTAGTGCAGAGGATCCGTCAGCCAGGCCATTGGTCGACCTCCGACCAAAGCACGCTCATCGTTGCGACTCGCTGGGGGGCACGGCCCGGCACTCATCGATCAACAGCCCCCCGGAAGGCAGATGCACCAGTCGGGAGCCAAAGACCGCGGCCAGCGGCTGGGGAGAGATGACCGAACTCGGAGACCCGCAAGCGATCAAACGACGGTTCAACAGCACGACCGTCTCGAAGCGCTCGCGGGCCAGTACCAGGTCGTGGATCGCCACCAGCACCGTCACCTCTTGCCGGGCCAATACATCCAGCCATTCGAGAAACTCGGCCTCGGCCTGCACATCGACGCCGCTCAGGGGCTCGTCCAGAAGCAGAATGTGAGGCTGCTGGGCCAGCGCGCGCGCCAGCCGCGCCCGCTGCAGCTGACCCCCGGACAGACTGGCGATCGGTCGGTCGGCCAGCTGCGCGATGCCCAGCAGCTCCAATGACTCCTGTACGATTGCCCGGTCCCGGGCTTCGGGCTGTCGCCATGGCCCCAGGTGACCATAGCGCCCCATAGTAACCACATCGCGAACCGTCACCGGGAAGTGCAGCGCGAAGGACGGCTGCTGGGGGACGTAGGCCACGCAATCCACGTGGTGGCCCAATGGCTGCCCGTGGATGCGGATCTGTCCACTCGTGATCGGCACCAGACCCACCAGGGCCTTGAGAAGCGTGGACTTACCCGCCCCGTTGGGTCCGACCACCGCTACCCGGGCGCCAGGGGGCACTTCGAAGGTGACGTCATCCAGCGCCAGATGGCCCGAATAGGCCACGCTCAAATGTTCCACCTCCAGCCGCGCCGGGCTAGCGCTGGCCTGCGCCGAGCCACGGTTGCCGCTGGAAGTGCCCGGGCGAGTCACGGCATCTCGATCTTGATCAGGTGGCCACGCGCAATAAGCCGGGCGTTGTGGCGCAGCATATCCAGGTAGGTGGGCGCTGGACCATCGGCCGAGCTGAGCGAGTGGGTGTAGAGATCGTCGATGACCTGGCATCCCGCCTCGCGAGCGATCGACTCGGCCAGCCGCGGGTCGACGCCGGCCTCGATGAAGATCGCCGGCGCGCCCGTGGCGCGGATGCGTTCGACCAGCTCGGCCATATCGCGAGCCGAGGGCGCCGCCAGACTCGACGTTCCCGGCAGGATGCTGCCCAGAAGCCGGAAACCGTAGCGTGCAGCGAAGTATCCCAGGTCTTCGTGGTTTGTCACCAGCAGTCGTCGCTCCTGAGGAATGGGCGCCAACATGGCGAGGATTTCCTCATGCACTTTGTCTAGCTCAGCGCGATAGCGCTTGGCATTATCGGCGTAGATTTCAGCTCCTTCGGGATCTATGGCGCTAAATCCTTCGGCAATATTCGTTACGTATTGCTTAGCCAACAGCGGATCCAGCCAGAAATGGGGGTCGCCCTCGGCCTGGTGCTGGTCACCGTCGGCCTGGTCATCGTCACCCGCCCGGCGGGGCTCCAGGCCAGCACTGGCGACAATCACCGACTTGGACCTGAGCGCCCCCTCCAGCAGGCTGCCCATGGAAGCCTCCAGACCCGCCCCGTGGACGACGAGCAACTGACTCTCGGCCACCAGTCGCGCGTCGGACGGTTTTGGCTCATAGGAGTGAGGATCTACTCCCAGCGGCAGCAGCGAGACCACTTTGAGCCGCTCGCCTGCCACCTGCTGCGCAATGTCGGCCAGAAAGGACTCCACAGCAAGCACCTGGGGCACCCAAGATGCCGGTGGCTGCCGGCCGCTAGCGACCTGCGGCCCGGCCCCGCCAACAACCTGTGTCGGTGGGGCCACGTCCTCGGCTGTCGGCCGCGCCGTCGCCGGCACGGCCGCGGTGCCTCGGCAGGCGACCACCCCAATCGAAAGCCACAATACAGCCAGGCCGGCGCTGACGGGTCGTCCCCAGCGCTCAAGCCCGATGGGAACTCGCGATCGCAACATGAACGGGACCTCCATGTCAGTTTCTTTCCAGCTGGGCGGCACAGGCAGCGCAGTGGCCGGCCAGCTCCAGCCAGTGGCCGTCAATCCGAAAGCCGGTCTGCCGCGCCGCGTGGCGCACCACGTGGCCGATGTCGCAACCCTCGAACTCAGCCGCGCAGCCACAAGATCGGCAGACGACATGATGGCTGTGCGGCAAGGTGGCAGCGGCGAATTGCATGGCACCAGAGGGCGACCGCAACGGCCGAACCATGTCCAGAGACGCCAGCAGGTCCAGCGTGCGGTAGACCGTGGCCAGGCTCAGCTCCGGCTCGTAGTGCCGACCAAGCTCGTGGATCGCCGCCGCACTCAGCTGCCTGCCGGCCGACACCACAACCTGCAGCACCGCCCGGCGCTGGGCGGTGAGCCGGACCCCCCTCTCACGAAGGCGCATCGCAACCTGGTCGACGTTCATAGCTAGTTGAGAAGGATTCTCAACTGGGGATTCTAGCTACCAAGCCTAGCCAGGTCAAATCTCACCCGGCCAGCCAGTGAGGAGCCCAGCCACCAGGCGTGTCGTTCCGGAGCAGTCCGCACCCTGGCGCAGCTGATCCCCCGCCGCGGCCGCGCTCCCGAACAAAACCTTCCCTGCGGTAGCGGCTGGCGCCGACTGATCTCGCGCTCCCGAAGCGCGTCACAGCCGGATCGGCGGCCGACGTGTGGCGCGCTTTGGAAATCCCTCGACTGAACCCACCTGGCGGCGACAGCAGGAATTCGTCGCCCCGTTCAGCTCTCCCCCTCACGTCTTGCACCCAGGGGCCGATACCACTACCCTGTCTGGCCGCGCTCAGGGGCGCCTGCGCTTCCCCTGGCCCTGCCCGCCCAGGCGCGAGCTGGGGTCTGGACGCGCTCATGTGCGGCATCGAGCCCCTGGCCCTGCCTGCCCAGGCGCGAGTCTTGACCAGGATCAGCGATGAAGACCGTGATTGCCCTGTTCGACGCACCGCTTCCCGCTCAGGCTGTGCTGCGCCAGCTGGCTTCTCTGGGCCTTGGGCCCTGGGAAGTGATGACGGTGCCGCCGCCGCCAACCTCTGGTCAGCCGCCGGGACGGGAGAACGGCCCCTTCGAGGATCAGGACAGCGATAGCTGGCTTCTCGGAATCCTGAAGCGGTCCGGGGTGCCGGATCGCGACGCCTTAGCCTACCTGGAGGGAGTCCACCGCGGTGGCATACTGCTGATCGTCCGAGCTCCGGAGCTCACCGTGCCCCTGGTGCGCCAGACCATCGAGGCGGCCGCGCCGCCGGATCTGGAGACTCATCTGGCCCGCTGGGCTACTCGCCCCGAGCTTCGCTACGACTGGCAGGTTGTTGAGCCGCCTATCCTCGACCCGCCATGAGCGGCCTGATATCACCACCCCGAGGCCGAAGTGCAGGCTAACCAGCCGTCTGCCTGGTCACTCGCCCAGGCCTTACGAGTCGATCCTCGCTGGGCCAGCAGCGTCGCCAGGTGGCAGGAGCTGACGCCGGCCGCAGCCCGCTATGGCGAGTGGCCGCCGGCTCTGGCGGCGAGCATCGGCCAGGCGGCTGCGAGACTAGGCATCAACCGGCTCTACTGGCACCAGGCGCGCGCCATTGCCGAGGTGCTGGCGGGTCGCCATGTGCTGGTCGCCACCGGCACCGCCTCGGGCAAGAGCCCGTGCTACGTGCTGCCGATTCTCCAGGCGCGCCTCGATGATCCGGGTGCCACCGCGCTGCTCGTCTTTCCGACGAAAGCACTGGCCCACGATCAGCTGGCAGCACTGCAGCGCTGGAGCTCGGCGCTGCCCGGATTGGCGCTACGCGAGGCCGCCTACGATGGCGATACCCCCCGCAGCCGCCGCGCCACACTGCGCGCCGCCTGCGGCGTGCTGCTGACAAATCCGGACATGCTCCACACCGGCATCTTGCCTCAACACACGCAGTGGCAAAGGCTGTTTGAGGGCCTGCGCTTCGTAGTACTCGACGAGGCGCACGTCTACCGGGGCGTCTTCGGCAGCCACGTCGCCAACGTCATGCGTCGCTTGCGCCGGATCGCCGCCTTCTACGGTAGCCGCCCGCAGTTCGTCCTCTCATCAGCAACCGTCGCCAACCCTGAAGTGCTGGGCCAGCAGCTGTGCGGTGAACCCGTAACTGTAGTTACCGAGGACAGCTCTCCCCGCGGTCCGAAGACGTTCATCTTCTACAACCCACCGGTGATCGACGCTGCCCTCAACCTGCGACGCAGCCCCCTGCAGGAAGCGGCCGGCCTGGCGCGGCACTTCATCGGTGGCGGGGTGCAGACGATCGTGTTCTGTCGGACACGCCGGTCGGCGGAGCTGCTGCTCCGTGCCCTGCACTCCGCCATGGGTATCGACGAAGCAGGACCCAAGGCCCCGGTCAGAGGCTATCGTGGTGGTTACATGCCCCACCAGCGGCGGGCCATCGAGGCGGCGCTGCGCCACGGACGTCTGCGCGGTGTGGTAGCCACGAATGCCCTGGAGCTGGGCATCGATATCGGCGCCCTCGACGCCTGCATCCTGGTAGGCTATCCGGGCACCATCGCCAGCACCTGGCAACAGGCGGGCCGCGCCGGACGCCGTGGTGAGCACGCCATCGCAGTGCTGGTCGCGAGCGCTGATCCTCTCGACCAGTTTATCGTGCGTCACCCCGATTACTTCTTCGGTCGGTCGCCGGAGCATGCGCTCCTCAATCCCGACAACCCGGTGATCCTCCTCGACCACGTTCGTTGTGCCGTGTTTGAGCTACCCGTCCGATCAGACGAGGCCGCCCTGCCGTTCGGCCATCCCGAGGCCGTGGCCAGCCTGCTGGGCCAGGCACCAGGCCGCTCCGCCGCTGACTCGCCGGCCGGGCCTCAACGTTATCGACTGGCCGACGCACTCGCCGCCCTCGAGTCACAGGGCATTGTCCGGCAGATCGATGGCACCTGGTTCTGGCTGGGCGATGCCTACCCGGCCGCCCAGGTGAGCCTGCGCTCTGCCGGTCCGGAGCCAGTAGCCATCATGCTCGAAGCGCCGGCGGCCGAGGAGGGTGCGGCGGAAGCTCAGATCTTGGGGACAGTCGAGCGGCAAGCCGCGCCGACGATGGTGCACGAGGGCGCTATCTACCTCCACGATGGCCTGGCCTATCGGGTCGAGCGCCTGGATTGGGAAGCCGGACGGGCTCACGTCGTGCCCGACGAGGGATTGCTTTACAGCATCGCCAGCCACCGCACTTCTGTGCGGCCACTGCACGTGGCGGCAGAAAGGCGCGGCCCCGCTGCGGCCATTTACCACGGCGACCTGGAAGTGCGCAGCCGGGCGGTGGGCTACCGGCTAGTGCGAATCGGTACCGGCGAGACGGTCGGCTGGGGCTCCATTGACCTGCCGGAGCAGGTCTTCGTGGCCGGTGCCTACTGGCTCACGCTGGAGGAGGCTGCGGTCGCGGCGCTGGAGGCGATTGGCCGCTGGCGCTCCTATTCCGGCGACCGGGGGCCAAACTGGGAAAGGCAGCGTGACCTGGCTCGCGCCCGTGACGGCTATGCCTGTGCCGTCTGCCGCACTCCGGAACCACCCGGCCGGAGTCACGACGTCCACCATGTAAGGCCCTTTCACACTTTCGGCTGGCGTCCGGGCGAGAACGAGGCTTACCGTCAGGCCAACCAGCTTGAGAACCTCGTTACCCTATGTCCGGCGTGCCACCGCGCTGCCGAGCGTACCCTGGGGCTGCAGGGCGGCCTGAGCGGCATAGGTCATAGCCTGTTGCACCTGGCCTCGTTGTTCCTCATGTGCGACCGACGAGATCTGGCGGCTAACGCCGAGGCCCATGCGGCCTGGACAGGCAAGCCGACGATCGCCATTTTCGAGCGGGCAGCGGCCAGCGTCGGCTTCGGGGCGCAGCTTTTCCAGCTGCACGACCAGCTGCTCCTCGCCGCCAGCCAGCTCATCGCCGACTGTCCTTGCGCCAACGGCTGTCCGTCCTGTGTCGGGCCTGGCGGTGATCTGGCCAGCGACCCGAAAGGCCATGCCCTGGACGTGCTCCGAGTACTCAGAGAGCGGCGCGAGGGCTGAGCAGTACGGCTGAGTGGCGGGCAGCGGTATGCTATGATTGAGGCGTCCGGTTCTCGGGCTGGCCTTCGGCAAAGTCAACGCTGGGCCACGCTAGCGTCGCTGTCCGCGCGACCTGTCCGATCGAGCGGCACAGCCTTCCCCGAGACGCGCCTGGAGTGCGATCATGACCACGAACGATGATGCCGCCGGTCTGGCTGCTGGCCGTTCACTGGCTGGCCGGTTGCGACTACGCGGTGAGCCCTATCTGACCTTCGACGACGTGCTGCTCGTGCCTCGCTACTCAACGATTCGCTCACGGCAGGACACGGACACGGCAACCGAGTTCAGCCGCCGCATCCAGCTGCAGATACCCATCGTCAGCTCCAACATGGACACCGTCACCGAGAGCGAGATGGCGATCGCAATCGCCCGGGCGGGCGGCATCGGCGTCATCCATCGTTTTATGCCCGCCGGGCGGCAGGCCGACGAGGTGCGCCGGGTGAAGCGCGCTGAGGCGCTGCTGGTGGAATCGCCCCTGACCGTGGCCCACGATGCCCTGGTGCGGGATGCCCGGGCGTCCATGGAGTCGCACGGCGTGGGTGGGCTGGTGGTCGTCGACGAGGTCAATCTCGTCCGCGGCATCGTCACCCGTCGCGACATCATGTTCAGCAGCGACGACGTTCCGGTGACCGAGGTGATGACACCCCGGGAGCGACTGATCACCGCGCCTAAGGGCACCACTTTCGAGCGGGCACGAGAGATCCTGGCTCAGGCCCGGGTTGAGAAGCTGCCCCTGCTGGACGAGAGCGGCAGACTGGCCGGTCTGATAACGCTCAAGGACATTGAAAAGCGCCTGCAACACCCCGAGGCCACCAAGGACAGCAAGGGGCGATTGCGGGTGGCTGCCGCTGTAGGGGTGCGACCAGGCAACGTCGAGCGAGCCCAGAGCCTGATCGATGCCGGAGCCGACGCTTTGGTGGTGGACATCGCCCACGGCGATTCGGCCAATGCGATCGAGACCGCCCGGCGGCTGCGGAGCGAGCTGGGGGGCGATTGGGATTTGGTGATTGGCAATGTGGCGACTGCCGAGGGCACGCTGCGCCTGATCGATGCCGGAGCCGACGCTGTGAAAGTGGGTGTTGGTCCAGGCTCGATCTGCATCACCCGCCTGGTCACCGGCTTCGGCATCCCACAGCTTTCGGCCGTCGCCGAGTGCGCCGCGGTGGCTCACCGTCACGGTGTGCCAGTCATTGCCGACGGGGGCATCCGGCGGTCAGGCGACATCGTGAAAGCGCTGGCGGCCGGTGCCGACACGGTGATGCTGGGTAGCCTGTTGGCCGGCACGAAGGAAAGCCCGGGCATTGTCGTGTCGCGGGGCGGGCGGCGCTACAAGCTCACCCGGGGCATGGCCAGCCTCGGAGCCACCGCCAATCGCGACCTGATCGAGAATCCCACCAGCCAGCTACTGCAGTACGAGGACATGGTTCCTGAGGGGGTGGAAGCCACGGTTCCATACAGCGGCCCGGTGGATAGCATTCTGACCCAGCTGGTCGGTGGTGTGCGCTCCGGCATGAGCTACGCAGGCGCGCGGACCATCGGCGAGCTCCGCGAAGCGGCTGAGTTCGTCTTGATCACCCGGGCCGGCCTGGAGGAGAGCGGGGCGCACGACGTCAACGAGCTGTAGGCCCGCCCGCCCCAGCCGACGATTTCCCGCCACGGCGGTGCCCTGGCCGGCGGTCCGGCCGCCTGACGGACGGATCTCGACCCATGGCCGGCCGCCACGGGAGCGTTGGCACGGAATTCGCTGCGTGAGTCGCCAACCGCGTGCTCACGGCGGGGACAGCGCCGCTCGAAGGCCAAAGGTGGTTAGCGGACGGCGAACAAGAGTCCTCGCTATCGGGCATTGATTAACTGGCAGGAGATATGATCCAGTGGCCGAGCGTAGGAAGCACTTCCCGGTTGACTTTGGCGATGTGCCATGGCGCATGTTGCTTGGCTTTGCCTTGCAGACCGCCGACCGCTTCGAGTGCGCCATTCCATACCCGTATGTGGCGCTGAGCCTGGAGCGGGCCCCCCTGTGGCCGCGGGGCCTGAACGCATTCCGCGGGCAGCTCATCGACCGTCACGTCAACCACGTGCGCTGGGACAGATTGCAGCCGTACCCCACTCAGTACGTGCGCTTCCGCCTGACTCCCGAGTTGAGGCGTTACGTGCAAGGCATCGGCCCGCTCGACAACTGGCTGTGGGCCAATGACGTGCCAGAGGATCCCGCCTTCTATGTTGGCGAGGAGCCCCTCCTCATGGCCGATAGCATCGATGGTCGGATCGCTGTCTTCGTCCGGTCTGACGAGCTAGACCGCCTTGCGGCTCAGGGCGTCCGGCTCGTCCAGCCCCTGGGAGTCGCCGCCGAGCCCTGGCCGACGCCCTGATCGCCGGTCCATCTGCCGCCCAGGATGGGCCACAGGCCTTTGAGCAATCGCGGCCAGCCCAAGCGCGAACCGCTGTTGGCCCCGCTCAGGTAAGCGGTGACCCACTCAAAGTACGGCCAGCCGGTGCCGTTCTGACCGTCCTCGATGTAGATGTACCAGCAGTATCGCTGATCGAACTGAAACCCGGGCGGCGGCCCGGTGGTGTAAGAGTCCCGATGACCCAGGGACTCAGTGCGAAAAGAGCGGTTGAGCTTGTCCGCCACGTCCCCGCACCTGCGGTGCAGGGACCAGCGGTAGATGTCCGTGCCGTGATCACGGGTGCGCCATTTGTAAGTGATCGGCGGCGTCTGGTGGCAATCGTTGCAGGGCGACAGATATGTAAGGTCGGCTAGCTCGAAGACGCCGACGTCCACCTCCGAGCCATCGCTGAACTGGGGGATCAGGCGACTCCACCACCGGCCCAAAAGGGTCCAGTCCCCGGCGCTCTCTTCGCTGTCCTCGTTGACCCACCAGACCTGGTAGAGTTCACCCGGCTCCAGGGCGGGGGGATCCTGGAAGACGAACCGGCCTTCGGCATCGGTCCGGGCGTTGGCGACGCGCTCCCACAGACCGCCGACCTGTCGTCGGAGTTGAAGCTGCGGATAGGGTGGCAAACCGTAGCCTTCAAACAACGGCTGGCCGCGCACCGTGCAGCGCCCGGTGATGCGTCCCGAAGCCGGCCGCCGCGTCGGGGTCGGCGTCACAGTGGCCGTCTCGGGCGGCGACTCGCTCGTCGGGGTCAGAGTCTCCCCTTCCGTCGGCGTAGCTACCGGGGTGTCGACGGGTGCCGTTGTGGTCGCCTGAGGCTCGGTGGGCGACGGCCGCGGCAGCGGAGTCTCGGCGGTGGGCACACGCGGGATACCCTCCTGTCGTTCGTCTATCAGCAGCAGCGGCAGAAAGACATCAGCGTTGACCACCTGGGGAATACCGGTCAACGCCAGACCCAGGCCCAGAGCCAGGCCCAAGGCCAGCCAAAAGGTGAGTCTCGGATTCACCATCGCTCACTCCACCAGGTGTGGGCCGAGGGAGCCAGGGGAGCCGGATACCAGCTCTCTGGGCGCGTGGCGCCAAACTCAAAGAACAGCGGTATGAACCACAGCATGTTCGCATAGAAGCTTTCGCCGAAGCTGTATGCGGTGCCAGACTCGATTCGGACATACCAGCAGTAGTGGACATTCCACTGGACCCCCGGCGGCAAGCTCTCCACCGCGTAGCGCCTTGCGCTTCCCAGCGACGAAGTCATGTAAATCGTCTTGTCCCGCTGGGCAAGCTCCAGACAACAGTCACAGATTGCCCAACGGAAGCTCTCGCCGCTGACCGATCGACCGGCCCAGGCAAACTCGATCGGGAAGCCCTGGAAGCCCGTTCCCTTGCTAGGAGCAGTCAGACGCACATTCTCCAGCTCGATATCGCCCCCACGGACCGCCTCGGTGCCATTGAACTGGGTGATCCGCGGTCCGAACCAGCGACCGATGGCTGTGTAGTCGCCGGCCAGGTCGGGGATCTTGTCCTCGTTCCACCACACCACCTGGTAGAACTCGCCGGGCTGCAATGGGGGTGGGGAGACGAACCGATAGCCACCGTTGGGTTCCCACGCTCCAGTGCGCATGACGTGTGAACACTCACTACCGCCCGCCTTGCAGTGCCGCAAGAACAAGCCCGGCCCCAGTCCGTCGCCGGTGCCAGGGAAGACCGGCTTGCCTTCCTGGAGCAAGCGCCCGAAGATCGAGCCCGCCAACGCTGGGGTCGGTTCCGCAGTGGGCGTGCCGGTCGGGCTTGGCGTTTCAGTAGGCTCGGCCGTCGGCTCTTCGGTAGGCGCCGGTGACGGCACCGCAGTGGCGCTCTCTCCCGGCGTCGGCTGGGGCAGGGTGGCGGTAGTCGCTGGCACGGCAGCCGTCGGCACGTTGGGCAGCGCCTCGCGTTCGACGGCGTTCCAGATCGCCGGCAGGTAAGCGTAGCGCCAACCTGACTCGGCCAACGCCTCCTCACGCGGCGGGCATCGGGTGGCCAGGATGACCAGGGCACCGGCGAGGACCAGGAAGACCTTTCGTGGGGACATGACGTGATCTCTCCGCTTTACTTCGGCCTCGGGCCGTGTAGCTTAGCACGCCCCGAGCGAGCTGACTAGAACCTCGCCGCAGCGCGTCCTGCGAGGTACCTGCCCGGTGGCTCGCCGGTCCTTAGCGGCTTGGCTGCGTCCTCAGGCCGGGCAGCGTGCGGTGAGAAACACCGTCGCCGTGCGCCACTCGGCCGGCCCACGGCCGGCCATCTCTTCGAGCAGTGCCCGCAACTGCTCGCGCTCGTCGCCTGAGAGAACCCGGGCCAACTCCCGCGCCATCGGGCCGTCACCTTCGAACCAGCGGTCGATAACCTGCTTGCCGACCCGAATGCTGGTCGTCTCGGTCTCGGCACGGGCCTCAACCGCCGCAAAACCCGCCGCGGCTAAGGCGTTTTCCAGGTCGGCCACATCCCAGGCAAAGCGCGCGTCCTCCCGCAGTAACCGTTCCTCGGCCATGGCCACTCGCTGCCGCAAATCCTCGGCCACATGGGGCGGCAACAGACAGCTTGGTCGTGTTCCCCGCCGGTGCACCGTCTCGGCCAGGCTTAGCCTGGCGCCAGGAGACATCTGAGCCCGGATGCCACTAAGCGCCACCGGCCACTCACTGGGCGCCAAGGCACCCAGAGCGTTACGCCCAACGACGGCATCGAACCGCACCGCGGCGCAACCCGCCCGGTCCATCGCCTCTGCCAGCTCGGGGATGGCGGCCACGATGATCTGCGGCCGTTCGGCGTGGGGCAGGAAGCTCGCCTGAGCGGAGAGCGCCTCAGCCTGGTGCTCGTCGGCCACCAGGGCCCATACACCGCCTTCGGCAGCGCGGCGCAAGGCCTCCCAGGTCAACAGCCCGCTGGCCGCCCGCAGGTCCAGCACTCTGGCCTGCCGCGACAGCTGCGCGCCATCGAGGATACGGTCCCGGCACGCTGCCAGCCGCTCGGGGACCTGGCCAGCCGCTCGAGCCAGCCATCGCTCACGCAGCGTGCTTACCGCCTTACCGGCATAGGTCAGGATCTCCAGGGGAGCATCGCCCTGCCCTTCGAGGATGGCCGCCAGCTGTGCTTCCCGGCGGCGGCTGATTCGCTCGCCGAGCCGGCCTTCCAGGCCGCTCGCGGAGGGCCGGTAGAAGATCCGGCCCTGCAGGCTCGGCGGCAAGTACTGCTGAGCTACCCAGTGGTCGCGGTAGGCATGGGGATAGACGTAGCCGGCGCCATGACCGAAGCCCTCTCGGTCGCGACTGGCATCTTTCAGGGCCGCTGGCACTTCCTCGGACCACTCACCCTCCACGGCAGACAAGGCGTCGAAGTAGCCCAGTACCGAGTTGGACTTCTCCGCTGTAGCCAGGTAGAGGGCCGCCAGCGCCAGATGGAACTGGCCCTCCGGCAATCCCACGTAGTCGAAGGCTTGGGCGCAGGCCGTGATCACCCCGATGGCCTGGGGATCGGCCAGGCCCACATCCTCGGCCGCCAGGATGAGCATCCGTCGGAAGATGAAGCGCGGGGCCTCGCCGGCATAGACCATCCGCGCCAGCCAGTAGAGGGCAGCGTCGCGATCGCTGCCGCGCAAGCTCTTGATGAAGGCGCTGGCCGTGTCGTAGTGGACATCACCCTCCTTGTCGTAGAGCACGGCTCGCTTCTGGATCGACTCCTCAGCTACCGCCAGGTCAATGTGGATGACCCCATCAGGGCGAGGCGGCGTGGTCTGGACCGCCAGCTCGAGCGCATTCAGGACGCCTCGCGCATCGCCATCGGCCACGTCGATAACATGCTCGAGAGCATCATCGTCTATCCGCACCGCTAGCCGACCGTAGCCTCGCTCCGGGTCAGTGAGCGCCATCCGAGCCACGGTTCCTAGGTCGTCTTTGCTTAGGCGGCGCAACTGAAAGATGCGCGATCGGGAGACCAGCGCTTTGTTGACCTCAAAATACGGATTCTCGGTTGTGGCACCTATCAACACGACCGTGCCGTTCTCGACCCACGGCAAGAGGGCATCCTGCTGCGCCCGGTTGAAGCGATGCACTTCGTCGACGAACAGGATAGTGCGTCGACCCTCGGTGCGGCGTCGCTCGCTGGCCTCCTGCACCGCTCGCCGAATATCGGCCACGCCAGCCAGGACAGCGTTGAGGGTGACGAAATGAGCCTGCGTGGTGTTGGCGATAATCCGCGCTAGAGTCGTCTTGCCGCTACCGGGGGGCCCGCAGAAGATCAGGCTGGAAAGCTGATCGGCCTCGATGGCTCGCCGCAATAGCCTGCCCGGGCCGACGATATGCTCCTGGCCGACGAACTCCTCCAGGGCGCGAGGCCGCATGCGGTCGGCCAGAGGCGCTGGGGCTACCCCCTCACCAGCCATCCCGGTCTCAAACAGGGCTTTCTGCCGCCCAGCCAGGCCGGACCGGGGGCCGGTACCGGGCTGGACGCTTCTCTTGCCTTGCGCTCGCTGGGACATGGGCTACCGTCGCCGATTTTAGACCGCAGCCGGCAGGGGCGCGAGGTGGTAGGGGGCACAGCCACGGGCAACACAGGCCCTACGACCGGTGCCGGCCGTGCTAAAATGGCCCCGCCGGGCTGCCTTCTTCGGGAGTGATAGTCATGCGTTACTTCGATCGAATTCTCATCGGGCTGCTCTTGATCATGGCCGCATTCCTGGTACTGTGGTACGGCAGCCCTTACCGCACGGGCAACTACGACCCCAGCCCGGCCTTCGGCTGGGGATTCCTGATGCTGTTCGCCATTGGTTTCATCGTCGGCACAATGGGGCTATTGGGTCAGGCAGACGACTACCCGGCCCTGCTGAGCGGCCTGGTGCTCTACCTGATCGTCGGTGGGGTCATCGCCGTCTTCATCTTCGCCCAGGGGGATCGGCTCTCATCCTGGACTCTCGAGGACGCGCGCTACGGCGCGTTCTGGGCTCACTGGTTCAGGGTCGCTGCCACCTGGCCGCTCGAGCTCGTGCAGCGCGCCACATTCCTCGGCTACCCCTACCGACTATAGCGGGCCAGATCCGGCCTCTGGTAGCGGCTCGGTAACCTCCGACACCCGCACCGGTAGCCTGTAGAACCATCCGGCGGCACTGCCGGTGAACGCCGGGCGTTTGCCGGCCCGGCCGCACGTTTCCTGAACTCCGCGTCCCCTGGGCGGCCTGGACCACGCTCCAGCCTGGACCGCGTTCCGGCCGTCGTCCCGACTCTGGGCGGCCTGGACCACGCTCCAGCCTAGACCGCGTTCCGGCCGTCGTCCCGACTCTGGGTACCTCACGCCCTGACTTCGGCCGGCTGGCCAAAGGCGCCCCGTTGACGTTTCCCTGACGGCCCCCTCACGCCCCGCTGACGCCCACCCCTTATCTTGCCGCCGCAATGGTTCTCAGGCGCCGGTCACCAGAGCGGGCTCCCCGCTCCACCAACCCGACGCCTATCGCGGAGGCCACCATGACCGAGGGTAACTAGCTCCTTACAGGCTCCCATACCTTGCCAATCGCCAATCCATCGTGCCTGCGAAAGGACGTTGCTAAATGCCTTGCCATGCCAGTTGGCGCCAAAGCTTCCTCATCCGCCTCTGGGCCGAGCCCGATGACCCGGCCCCCGCCACCGTCCGTGGCTTCATCCAGGACGTCGCCACCGGTCATAAAACCTACTTCCACTCCCTGGAACTGCCCGTCGCCTTGCTCCGCGAGTCGGCCCTCCGCCTCGCCGATCACAGCCCGCGACGCGCCCTCCAGTAAGCCGTGAGGTCACCTATGTCTATTCCAGCCCTCATCTGCCATCGCCTGACCCAGCGCCCCCGGCTCGCTTCCCGCCTGCCCGACCGGCGCTGCCCGGCTCCCGCCTGCCCGCCGGAGCCACTTTCGTCCATCCGTTCCCATCACCCGGAGGTTGTCACCATGTCCAAGACTGCCAGCTTCGCTTGCCTGGCCATCGCTGCTGTCGCTATCGCCTTCTTCGCCACACCTGGCGCGGCTTTCGCCCAGGGCCGGATCCCCGATCCCGTCCCGGCTACTACCCAGGCCGCCCTCCCCATCCTCAACTTCCTGGCCAACGACGAGGTCTGCTCCTCCTGGGTCGAGGTCCAGAACGTCGGCTCGACCTTCACCCGCGTCGCCCTTATGGTCTGGGGCGAACCCGGCTTCTGCGCCCCTCAGTGCGCCGGCCCCCTCAAGGTCGAGTGCACCGGTCTCCTCAAGCCCGGCGCTACCTGGAACTTCCTCGGCGCGCAAGTCCCCAACGGCGCCAAGTCCGGCATCCTCTTCTCCCTCTCCGCCAGCAGCCTCTCCGACTACGGCCTCGATGAGGCCTTCGGCTACGACGACATCATCGCCGACTTGCTCTGCGAAACCCTCTTCTTCGGCATCGTCGGCGACTGCGACGACTACCGCCGCTTCAAACTGGCCTACGACCAGGGCGGTACCTTCGCCGGCCTGCCTATGGACCTGGCCCTCGGCCAGCCCATCGCCGCCGAAGTCCTCCGCCGCTGCTCCAGCCCCGACCAGCCCGATATCATCGCCTCCAAGTACGAAGCTATCCAGGGTACCCGCCTCGGCCGCTTCGATACCGTCTACGGCGGCTTCTCCTTCTACGCCCCACTCGTCTATGCCAATGCCCTCGGCTTCGACTCTGTCCTCTACATCCAGAACCTCGGCCTCGATTGCTCCACCGCCGAAATCTGGTTCCAACAAATGGATAACTGCCTAAGACCCCTCATCTGCGAAATCTTTACCCTCGCCCCAGGCGAAACCTTCCAGTTCGTCGCCTCCGATTGCGTCGGCCCCGGCTGGATGGGCTCCGCCTGGATCCGTACCTCCCAGCCTATCGCTATGACCGTCGACCATATCGCCCCCGGCCTGCTCATGACCTACTCCGCTACCCCAGCCCAGCTCCGCTACTCCTTCGACGGCCAGCCTGTCTATACCCCAGGCTCCATCGTCGCCTACGGACCACTCGTCTACTCCGAGTACCAGGGCTGGGATACCGGCGTCCAGGTCCAAAACCTCTCCGCTACTACCGCCGCTAAGGTCAAGGTCTACTTCCTCGACCGCTCCGGCGATATCGTCACTACCCTCGTCGACTGGATCTGCCCCCGCGGCTCCCAAACCTTCTACCTGCCCGCCATCAGTACCCTCCCCGGTAACTGGGTCGGCAGCATCCGCGTCGAGTCCCAGGAATGGTTCACCCCAGGCGGCCCCTTCGTCGGCCCTACCCCCATCACCGCCGTCGCCCACCTCATCAAGTACGCCGATGTCCAGCATATCGCCGCTCAGGAGGCCATCGCCTATAACCTCCTCCCTGAGTACGACGCCTTCGACTGGCAAATCGGCTCCGGCCGCGGCGGTACCGAGTCCGGCGTCGGCCTGCTCGCCGTCCCCTCCCTCATCAAGGACCTCGATGCCACCGGCGTCACTACCGAGCTCGCTATAGCTAACTTCGTCCCCAAACCCGGCTTCACCGACTTCGCTATCTATATCTACGACACCAACGGCTTGATCGACTACGTCTGCGAAAAACTCAACGAAAAGCAGGTCGAATACATCGACCTCCAAACCTGGGGCTACATCAACCAGGGCTTCAAAGGCTCCGCCATCATCAGCGCTACCTTCTGGGAGCATGAGGTCTTCAGCCCCAGCGGCCAGTTCGTCCGTAACCTCCTCGGCCTCGGCGGCGTCACCATCGAACGCTCCGCTACCCGCCTCGGCGAAAACATCCCCGGCGATCAGGCCGCCGGCTCACTCGCTATCCCCATCACCAGCCCCTTCCACTTCCAGGGCCACCATATGCCCCGCTGCCCCGGACTCACCGGCGCCCCACGCACCATGGAGTGCCCCCAAACCCTCGTCTTCCACTCCGGTGACCTCAGCCTCCCCATCCCCGACGGCGGCTCCGCTGAACATACCATCTACTCCGACCGCGTCCCCGCCGGCTGCATCGTCTCCGACGTCAACCTCTTCCTCGCTATCCGCCACGGCCAGAACGACGACCTCGTCGCTGACCTGCGCTTTACCAATAGCCTGGAAACCCGCCTCGGCCGCCTCTTCAACAACATCTGCAACATCACCGCCAACATCGTCACTACCCTCGACGATGACGGCCTCACACCCATCGGCTCTACCTGCCCACCCCTGGGCAGTCGCTTCACCACCAACCCACCCGGCGGCCTCAACCTCTTCGACGGCGCCATCGCCAACGGCGCCTGGACCCTCCTGCTCACCGATAACCAGGTCAACGGCGAAGCCGGTGAGCTGCTCAACTGGTCACTCGAACTCCAAACCAAAGCACCTTAGCTACCCCCACCCTGGGGCGCCCGCGAACCGCCCCGGGTGACAACCTCCCCGGCCCGGACCCCCGCGAGGGTCCGGGCCGGCCCTGTCCCCCGCGTGACTTGGTTGCCCCCAGCGGTGGGGCGCGGTAGGATTGGGCGCCAGAGGCGCGACAGCGGGCGTCACAGCTTGGCCAAAGGCATCGCCTGTCGTATAATGCTCAGGCTAATCGAAGGCTTTCTAAGGCAGGTAAGACAAGAGGCAAGGAGACACCGCGTTGGCAAATATCAAGTCCGCCGCTAAGCGCGCTCGCCAGGACCGGGTCCGTTATGCTCGCAACCGCTGGTACCGCAGTCGTTCCCGAACCTTCGTCAAGAAGGCCCGGGCGATGCTGGCTTCTGGCGATCGATCAGCTGCCGAACAGGCGGTGCTGCGCGCCTGTGGCGCCCTCGACCGGGCGGCCCAGAAGGGCGTCATACACCGCAACAACGCGGCCCGTCGTAAGTCGCGGCTGATGCGAGCCTTGTTGCGCCAGAACGAGTAGATCGCAAGCCTGACGTTCCTCCAGCCGCCACCGGACTTTCCTGGTGGCGGTTTTGCTTCCTCGTCCCGCTCCTTCCGCCAAGCGGTGCGCCGTTGACCCGTGGCGAGAGGCCCATTCTGGCGTCAAGGCCCGGGCGCCGTTATCCTCTCAGCCACAGGCACAAGGTGAATCGGCCAACCTTCTCGGCCCAACACGTCGCTGCCTGGGCGAGAGCCCGGCTTCAGCGAGCAAGGAGGGCCACCTCCAGGGCACTCCGGGCTGCGCTCAGGCACGCCCTCGGTGGCGAGCTCCTGCTGTTGCTCGTGCCGCTGACGCTATGCGCCTCAGTCACCCTCGGCGGCCGATCCATGGTGCCCTTCGATGCCCTCCTCGTCGATCCGCTCTTTCGCGACGCGTTAGAGCGTCAAGGCATCGTCCGACCGCAGAACGGACTGGTATCCGACCTGGTGTTCCAGAACATGGTCTGGAAGCAGTACGCCGCGGACACCCTTCGCAATGACGCCGTACCGTTGTGGAATCCTTACCTGGCCGGCGGCATGCCTTTTCTCGCCGCCGGCCAGCACTCGCTGCTCTATCCGTTCTCGCTGCTGCACCTGCTATTGGGGGCCGAACGGGCTTTTGGCTGGTTGGCCTTTTTGCACCTGTCTGTGGCCGGCCTGGCGATGTACGTTCTGGGCCGAGTTCTGGGGTGGCGGCGTGCTGTGGCTACCATCACCGGGCTGACGTGGTCCTTGAGCAGCCTTATGGTGGCCAACGGCGTGTTCCCGATGATCCAGGGAGCCATGGCCTGGACGCCGCTGCTGCTCGCCGCCATCGAGCGCCTGGCACAACGAGCTGGCCAGGCAGCACCTCGCACCTGGTTGCCTGGCGGTCGGACGGCGGTGGTCGTGGTCCTTCTGGGCGTGGTCTGGGCCATGGTGTGCCTGGCTGGTCATGCCGAGGCGCTTGCTCATGCCGCCATGCTGGCCCTGGCCTATGGACTGTTCCGCGTCATTGGCCTGATACGCGCCGACGGCCGGCAAGCCGGCCTACGCCTGGGCGGCTGGCTCATCGTCGGCGCCCTGGCCGGTACACTCGTGGCCGGCGCTCAACTGGTGCCCTTCCTGGAGCTCGCCGGGACTAGTTGGCGCCGAGGTGCCGCCAGCTACGACGAAGTGGTCAGCTATGCCTTCGGCTGGCGTCAGCTCATCACCTTCATCATTCCCGATGCTTACGGCAATCCTGCCCACCACGCGATATGGGATGTCGTCGGCGGCCGCTTGCGCCAGCTGGAACGCGACGTGATGTGGGGGGTCGATTGGGGGGCCAAGAACTACGTGGAAGCGGCGTGCTATCTGGGCATCATGACCTGGTGGCTGGCACTGGTCGGTCTTCTTGCCGAACGGCGCCGAGCCATCGTCCGATTTGCCGCCATCTTCGGTCTCTGGTGTCTCTCGCTGGTCTTCGGCCTGCCGACCTATCGCCTGCTCTTCGTCTTGCTGCCCGGCGCAGACCAGCTGCACACGCCTTTCCGCTGGATCTTCCCTCTGGCCTTGTGTGCGCTGCTGCTTGCCGGGACGGGACTGGACGCCGCCTTGCGTGGCGGCCGACCAGCCCGCGTCGCCGCCACGCTGGGCTGGCTGGCGACGGCTCTTGGTGCAGGCCTGCTTACGACGCTCAGCTTCGCATTCGGCCGTCCCCACACTTGGGTCAGCTGGACGGAGGCGGTCTTGGGTCGGCTGCCAGGATCGCTGGAGGCTGCCCTGGCTCACTTCCCGGACATTGAGTCCTTCGCCAGCTATCAGTTCTGGAACCTGCTCCACCTGGCGGTCTTCGTCAGCCTGGCCGGGCTGGCCCTGCTCATCATCAGCCGCGCTGCCCTTCACCCCAACGCCCGCCGCTGGGCACCGGCACTGGTGGCCTTCGTCACCGCGGCCGATCTTTTCCTGGTCAGCTATCGCTTTCAGCCGGCGGTGTCACAGGAGCTCGGCCGCATCAAGCCCGCGGCGGTGTCGTGGTTGCAGGAGGCAACCAGCCTGAAATGGGGCCGCGTCGTCGGCTATGGATCAGCCAGGGTGCTGTGGCCCAACACGGCCATGCGCTTCGGCGTGCCAGACTTACGGGCCTATGACTCGATTATTCCTAAGTGGACAGTCGACAGCCTGGAGACCGTCATCCCACTGCGCCCCCCAGCGGGCCTGCTGACCTACAACCGGATAGGCAATTTGCCAAGCGTGGAGAACCTCGCTCACCCCCTAATCGCCGCCCTGGGCGTGCGCTACGTGGTGACCACCGAGGCGCTGGGCGAGAGTTGGCTCAAGCTTGTTTACCAGGATCGCAGCACGCGCGTATACGAGAACCTGCGGGCCATGCCCCGCGCCTGGCTCGTCAATCGCGTCGAGGTACATCCCCAACCGGCTTCGCTGTACGGACGTCTTTCGGCCTTCGATCCAGCGGAGCTGGCACTGCTGGAGGAAGCACCCAAGAAGCTGGTCTGGCGCGAGCTGGAACCAGGACGATCGGTCTACCGACCGTCGATAACCGTCCGCCGGGATAGCGAGAGCCCCAACCGCCTCGAGCTCGAGGTCTACGCGGCCACTGCGGGCAGCATGCTCATTCTCTCAGAAGCCTGGTTCCCCGGCTGGCGGGCCTGGGTGACCACGGTCGGCCAGCAGGGCCCGGTGGAGGTAGAAGTCCCAGTGTACCGTGCTGACGGCATGCTGCGGGCCGTGCCCGTGCCACAGGGCCTATCCACGGTGCGTCTGGCCTATTCACCGCTATCGCTGAAGGTGGGCCTATACAGCACCTTCCTGGGACTAACCCTGCTGTTTCTCATCCTGGCCTATGCGCTCTGGATGCGTTTCGTGACCGGCGACGACGCCGACCCGGTGCGTCGGGTGGCGGTCAACAGCCTGGGCCCGATGGCGGCGGCACTGCTGACCAAGGTGGTCGATTTCGCCTTCGCCATGCTCATGCTACGGATTCTGGGCCCGGACAACGCGGGCAAGTACTACACCGCCATCGTGATCATCGGCTTCGCCGAGATCTTCACCAATTTTGGCCTCAATCTGCTAACCGCCCGCGACGTCGCCCGCCAGCCAGGCCAGGGAGCGCTTTACCTTACCAACACATCGGTGCTCCGTCTGGTGCTGTGGGCAACGGCAATGCCACTCCTAGCTGGCTACGCCGCCGTGCGGTCGCTCACCGGCGCTCCCCTGGCCAGTGATACGCTGTGGGCAATTGGCTTGCTGGCTCTGGCGCTCATTCCGGGCAACCTGAACGCAGCCCTCACCAGCCTGTTCCAGGCCCGGGAACGGATGGTTCTGCCGGCTGGGGTGTCAATCGTGTCGACGCTGGCCAAGGTGACGATCGGGGCCTGGGTTCTGCTGGCCGGTTACGGGTTCGTTGGTCTGGCAGCGGTGGCGATACTCGTGAACTGGCTCACCTTCTGCATTCTGGGCCTGCTGGCGGTTCAATCCGGCATCACCGCCTCGCGGACCGTCTCCGCCACAGCCATGGGCGCTATGGTCAGCGCATCACTGCCCCTCATGCTCAACCACCTGCTCCAGACCCTCTTCTTCAAGATCGACGTACTGTTGCTCGATCAGATCAAGGGACCAACCGTCGTGGGCTGGTATTCGTCGGCGTACAAATGGGTCGATGCCACCCTGATCATCCCGGCGTACTTCACCATGGCCCTCTTCCCACTACTGAGTCGTCGGGCTCAGGATGACCCCTCTGGCCTGCGGCGAGCGTACGATACCGGGCTGCGGCTATTGGTTGCCGTTGCCCTGCTCGTAGCTCTGGTGACCACGGCGCTGGCACCCGAGCTGGTGCTGTTGTTGGCCGGCCGGCAGTACCTGCCCCACGGGGCCATCGCCCTGCAGATAATGATCTGGTTCCTGCCGCTATCCTTCGCTAACGGTCTCACCCAGTACGTCCTGATCGCCATCGAGCGGCAGCGCTGGATCACCTGGTCCTTCGCCCTGGCGGCCAGCTTCAATGTGGTGGCCAACCTGCTATTGATTCCACGCTTTTCCTATTCCGGAGCAGCGGTGGTGACCATCCTCTCCGAGCTGGTCCTGCTGGTCCCCTTCCGCTGGCCATTGCGCAAGCTGGGCCACACCCCGTTGCTGACGCTGGTGTGGCGCCCCGCCCTGTCAACCAGCGCGGCAGGTCTAGTGCTCGCCGGCCTGAGTACCCTTGGGGTGCCCGCGGTCGGTGCTGTTGCCATCGGCATACCAGTGTACGTTGCCGTGCTGTATGCCAGCGGCGGCGTGACGGCCGAAGAACTGACGGTGGTCACCCGCCTGTTTGGGCCCGGCCTCGGCCTGGGCCGCAAACCGGCGGCTAGCCGCAACTAGGCCTGCCCTCCGCTCCGGCTAAGCCGTAGCGGCAGCCGCCGCAACGCGACGGCACGTGGGCCGGAAAGGCTGTGTACCGGCTTGCCGACCGGCAGCAGCGCAAGCGGCCGCCCGCCAGGCCTTACGGCCGGGCTGCCATCCTGGGAGCAGGGTTTGCCGGTCCCTCACCTGGCGCCAGCGCCACTGCGGGGCACCAGCGTCAGAGGCAAGTAGGCGGGGCGAATTGGTCGGGCCACCACCTGGGCCGAACCCCGGCCCTCAACGGCCCCGACACGGGCCGTCAGGACGACAGGCCCGACGGCTGGACCAGCGCGGAGCTGATCGGCCACCCGACCGCCCGCGGTAGACAGGCTAAGGCGCTGCCCGCCGCCAGCGAAGGTGGCATTTGTGGCCACCAGCTCCACCGGCCAGCCATCCGACACCGGGTTGTCACACCACGACCGGACCGCGACATCAAAGGCCAGCCAGTCATGGGGATGGACCACCTGGGGGCGCAAAGACGTCTGCACCGCCGTCGGTGGCCCCGGCTGAAGCTCTATCGACCGCTCCGCTGCTGCCGCGCCGCTCATCGCCTGGACCCGCAACAGCCCGGTCGCCGGCCCGGCCGTGACAATCGTCTGAGCCAGGCCATCGGCAGTCAGCGACTGGTCACTTGCCAGGCCGCCGCCCCAAACCCGCCAGCCCACCACCGTTCCGTCCGCCACCGGGTTGCCAACCCGATCGCGCACCACGGCCATGAAAGTGGCCTGATCCTCGCTGCAGGCGCGCATGGCCGCGGTGCTGGGACTGAGGTCTATCGCCGCCGGAGGACCGGCTACCACACGCGTCGAAGAAGCCGCCTCGTTGTCATCGGCGAAGGCATCAGCCGGCTGACTGCTGACCGCCACCCGCCCGAAGTAGAAGCTTCCCAAGGGCGCATCGTCGGGCACCCGAAAGGCCACCTCAAAGCGTCGCTCGGCTGCGGGCGGCAACTCCTCGAGCTGCCATTGGACCCGACCGTCCGCCAACAGCACACCGAGCGGCTGCGTACGAACCAGGCGCAAAGCCCGCGGTGGCGTTAGCTCAACCAGCACCTTGGTGGCCGGATCCGCGGTTACGTCGTTGCGGACCACCGCCTCATAGAGGAGCTCGTCTCCCGGCGCAACCGTGCTCGGGGCATACAGCTGCACCACCAGGTTGGTCCCGCGCAAAGGGACAACCACCGAGGACTGGTTGTTGCTGAGGTCGATGTCGTGGACCGCCGAACCGATCGCCACTTCGAGCTCAACCAGGGTTTCGGGCATCAGGCGCTCATCGATGCTCAGCCAGAGGCGAATCCCCTGGCTGATGCCAAAGGGCCCGTCGAAGGCCCACACTAACTCGTCACTGGTGGGGCTGAAGGCACCGACTGGCCGCACGGTCGTGCCAACCTGGGGCTGCCAGTGGTCGTACGTCAGGCCAGCGCCAAGTGTGCTCGTGATGTGGACTCCGCGGACGAGCGTCTGGGTCTGCAGGTTGCCGAAGCCAATCTCGTAGACAAGCCAGCCGCCTGGTCGAATGGCGCTGGCCGCGGCATCCAGGCGGGCCTGCACCAAGAGGTCAGCGCTGTAGATCTGCAGTGAGTCCGAACGCCGCAAATCAGCCACCGACGCTTCGGCGGTAGTGGAAGTCACCGCCGCCCGGACTGGCAAGAGGTCCAGGCCTGACCAGGGGTAATCCCTTGACGTCCGACCCACCAGTGATAGGGTAACGGCGTCCCCAGCTGCCAGATCGGGCAGGCTCCAGCCCAGGGTCTCGTTCGCCGGCGCCGGCGGGCCAAGGATCTCCACCGGCGGTGGCTGTAGCAGGCGGGCTCCTTCGGGAACCGTGTGGGGTCGGGCATTCAGCAAACGTGGCACCTCGGCCGCCAGCCGCACGTCGCGTGCTCTGGCCATGCCGGCATTGGCCACCCTTAGCGTGTAAGTCACCGATTCACCGGGATAGGTCTGGTTGTATCGCATCGGACCCCGTGGCCCGGATACTTCCGCCAGCGCCAGGCGCAGATCGGCCGGCCGCACGTCGACCGTAGTCGAACCCACCAGGCCCCCGGCTGAGGCCGTCACCTGGACCGGACCAGCGCGGGCAGTGGCGTGGAAAGTCGTTCGCGCCACGCCGTCGATTTTATCCCGGCTTGGCGGAACAACGGTGCCGTCAGTAGCTGCAAAGGTCACCGGCGCATCCAGCAAGGTGAGGTTACCGAAAGGGTCGCGGGCCATCGCTTCAACGGCGGCGACGCCATCGGTGACCGGGATGGCTGGCGGAACGGCGCGCATCTCGATCAGCACCGCCGGCCCGGGCCGAAACCAGACGTTGGCCGAGGTTCTTAAGGCGCCCCAGGCGGCGGTAACGACGGCCGTGCCCGCCAGGCGGTGGGTCCAGCGGGTGACGGCCAGACCCTCGTGCAGCGGGGCCTGTGGCGGCTCGAGGTCACCACCTGAGGCCTCAAACGTCACCGCCAGGCCATCCCGAATGGGATTGTCGAAGCGGTCACGGGCCGCGGCTGCCACCTCTACTGGCTGCGCCACCGAAGCCAGAGCTGGAGCGATCAGGGCCAGGACTGCCGCCTCATCCGGCGCGAAGACGACCTGGCCGGTCGCGCTGAGGTCTCCACAACGCGCGACCACAACCGCCGTTCCCGCAACCATTCCCGTGCGCAGCGCCGTGGTGGCCACGCCGCCGACGCTCAACAAGCGGCGCTTGTCCAAGAAGCCGAGGCTGGTCGACAGCTCCACCTCACTGCCGTCGGGCACTGGTTGCCCGTCTGCATCAGCCACCTCAACAGTCACCAGGCCGGCCTCACCGCCAACGCGCAGTGGTCCAGGCAATGATAACGTGATGCTGGCCGCGCCAGTCAAGGCCTCAGTCAGGCAGTTGCCACAGCCCGAGGCAGCGGCTGACACGCGGCTTCCTGGCCCGGAGGCAGCCCATTCGGCCGAAAAGGCGGTACCCTGGCCGGCCAGAAGCCAGCCCAGGGCCGACGCCAGGAAGCCTACAGCCCAGCAGCCCGCCGCCAGCCGTCTACCGACTAGATGTATCCTGTGCACACCTCGCCTCGCAAGGCGCCGGACTGCCAGGCGGCACGGAGCATGAATCCGGGAGCCCCGCGTCACCGTCAGCCAGTGCTCACCTATCGACCCAACCAGACGGAGCAACTCAACGACTAGGACGCCGCGCCGGCAGCCACGTTACGAATGCGGCTGGCCGCGAGACAACATCGGGCAGTGGCCCTACCCGCTCTACTCGCAATAGTCCCAAAGAAAGTACAGCCCGCGGTCGCGCCGGGGCGCACCATCCGGGACTGGGCGGTCCGATTCCTCCGGGCGTTTGGGGACGGCCGCCAGGGGATTGGTGCCACCACGGACGAAGGCGAAGGAAGTCAGCTGCTTGACCAGCCCGCCGCGGCCACAGCGCGGGCACCGCGGCCGACGATCGTCATAAGTTGTAGCCGCCACGAACTCGTAGAGGCAATTGCATTCACGGCACAAGTACTCGTAGATAGGCAAGGTCGCACTCTCCCGCCCGGCTTCCGGCTCCAGACCAGGTACAACACTAGCGCGTCCGCCTCGCGCCGGCAAAGCACGCAAGCCGCGGCCGGGTCAGGGCCGGGGCGCCACGAACACAACGCGAGGCAGGTACACCCGGCTGCGCAGCGGCCGCACTTCGGCCCAGGCCGAGAAGGCCGTACCGGCGTGGTCCTCAATTCGCATGACGTTGGTGACGACTGCTGAAGCTCGGAACCTCGTGCCCACCTCGAGCTCGATGGCGCTGCGTGCCGGAACCGTGCCCTGCCAGCTCAGGCTGCGCGAGCGCTCATCCCAAAGCGGCGCTGGCGAAACGCTAGTCAACAGGCGGCCAGGAACGAACTCCAGGCCGTAAGGCAGAGCGTCACTCAGGCGCACCTCGACTGGCAGGGGTCCGGCATTGGCAACCCGCAAACTAAAGGACACGATTTCTCCAGGCTCGGCCACGCTCCGCCAGGCAATCTTGGCCGAACCCGAGAAATCCGAGGCTTGCACGGTCTGCAGCACCGTGCGCTCGAGAGCAGGGAGCCCGGTGGCCCGAAGGCTGGCCCTGGTCGTCAGCCGAGCACCCGGGGGCAGCTGGCTGCTGACAATGCCTTCCCAGGTGATGACCCGCGAGGCACGGGGCGCAAGGTTACCCCGCCAGAGAAGCGCCTTGCGGAGGGCGTCTACAGTCACTCCGGGCGGCAGCGAGGACGGCAGGAGTTCGAGCCCTTCGGGCAGGTCGATCCTGACTTCCACATCGCGGATAGTCGCATCGCCGCTGGCATTGATCTCCAGCTGGCCACTGGTGCGCGCACCCGGGATTGGACCTTCAGGCAAAGCAGTAAGCCGGCTTGCCGCCAGGGTCGCCCGGTCTACCACAGTTTCGGCCTGGAGGCGCTTGGTCTCGCCGGCCGCCGTCACCAGGGCGGTCTGGGTCAGGGTGCTGTTGAGCGGCCGGCCGTGACCCAGCCGGGCGTCGAAAACGAGCCAGGCAATCCCATCGGGCGGATCGAACTCCACCCGGCGCCCCGGACCCCAGCTGCCGGACGGTATCGTCGTCCAGGCGCCGGATTCGTGGCGCAGGCCAACGGTCACGCCGTCCTGGACTACGGCATCGCCCCACTCGACGGCAATCCTGCCGTCACGCCTGATGATGGCCTTTACCGCTGAAGAGTCTTCGCCCCACAGCACGGCAAGAAGGCCCTCGGCGCGGCCAATGCGTAGTGGCCGGCTGGAACTGGGTAGGTAGTGTGCTGCCACCGCCGGCAGCTGCACCTCGGCTGTCCCCTGATTGACGGCCACCTTCTGGCCTGGTGGGACAAACTCCAGCAGACCGGCCGGACTCAGATAGGTCTGAGTGTAGACCCCGCTGCCGAAGGGGAAGGCAAAGCCCAGATCGGCGAAGCCAGCTGGCACCGCCGATCCCTCAGTGTCTGGCGTGCCCGGCGCATCGAACACCCGCCAGCCATAGTCGGACTCTGCCCTGCCTACCGTCACGGTCCAATCCAGGTAACCCGCCTCCACCGTCGTAGCGCCGCCGCTGGAACGCACTGTGTCCGGAAGGGCCACCACTGCAGGCAGCATAGGTATCCGGACCCGAACCGGGGCCGGGACATCGCCGCGATTCCGCAGGACCAAGTTGGCAGAAACAAGGCCGCCGGAGACCAGACGAGGGGGCAGAAGCACCAGCTGCGAGGCAGTCAGGTCTGGGGCGCGCACTCGACGATGCCACACGGCCCCGAGCGGTGCCTCGGGCGCATAGCCATCCTGGACATGAGCGAGCAGCTCGTGATCGCCCCGCGCGGCCATCGTGGGCTGCAGATTGAAGGTTACGGACTTCCTGCTGCCCTCTGCCACCTCTCCTTGCCACGTCAAGGTCCGGCCCAGGGGGTCGAATACCACGCCGCCACCGCTGATGGCGCCGAAACCCGCCGGGACTGGCAGGGTCGCCCGGGCTCGTGCCGGCAAGAGGCCAACGTTGGCGATCCCGAGGCCCAGGGTCATCACCGATCCGGCCTCCACCGTAGCCCAGGAAGGCTGCAGAGCGTTGGCGACAAGGCGGGGCCCACCCACCAGGACACTGGCCCAACGTTCCACACGCCCCGCCTGCGGGTCTTCCAAGACCGCGTGCAAGGCGTGCTGCCGGCCAAGTCCAGGACCATACAGCCCGCGGAACTGTAGCGTCGCGGTTTCCCCTACCGCGACGGCACCACGCCACTCCACCCGATGCTCGGTGAGCTGCCACCAGGCAAGGCCAGCCGAGCAGGCTAGCGATTCGGTAAGCGGCTGCATGCCTGACGGCAGCCCAATGCTGGCCGCCGCAGCGGTGGCGTCGGCCAGACCGCCATTGGCGATGCTCAAGGTGACAGTGACCAATCCGCCGCGATCCAGTCGAGCCGGGCTGACATGCAGCCGCGATGGGCCAAGGTCAGGCGTTACCGCCTTTAGCTGGAAGGTGGTGGTCTGGGCACGGCCACCGGCAACCAGTGTGGCCGTGACCGGCAGGGCGCTACCTCCCGGCACACAGCCAGCCAACCTCACCGGCAGCCGCAGCGCCAGCCGTTGGCGCGGTGCCAAAGTGGCCTGCCAGTACAGGCCACCTTCGGTCGGGGCCAAAGGCCCCTCCGCCCCGATGGCCAGGCCTGGGGCAGCAGCGACCCGGATCTCGCCGCTCATGGGAGACCGGCCACCCGTGACGTGCAGCCGGAGAGTGCCGGCCTCGCCATACGCCAGCGAGTCGGAATCGGCTGCCAGTCGCAAGTGTGCTGGCTCCAACCAGGCCAGTGCCGCATCCAGGACCTGGGCGAGGGCAAGTCTGTCACCGGCGCTTTCGAGGCCAAATGCCAGAAACAGTCGCCGCCCAGAGCCGTCATCCACAGCCAGGCCGGCAATGCCGCCGTCCGGATAGCGCAGCACCGCCGTCGCCTGCCCATCGGGCAGGGCAGGCTCGATCATGTCGGCCAGCACGCCATTCGCCTTGGGATGTCCAAGCGGATGAGCCAGCTCCAGGCGCAGGCCTTCTAGCAAGCCCACACCCAGGGCAGATTGCGCTCCCCAAGCCGGCCCAATGCGGCGAGCCCCCAGTACCTGGCGGTAGAAGCCAGCCTCAGGGCTGTCACGGCCGCTGGACGCATCCAGGCGGCCGACTTCCTGTCCGCTAAGCAGCAGCCGGCCGCCGGCGGCCACGAACTGGGCCAGCGCCCGAGTGACCTCAGCGTCGGCCCGCCGCCGGTTGAGCTCACCGGGCGAAGTGTAAGGCTGCAACCAGATGACAATGTCGTAACCGTCCAGCTGGCGCGGCTCCCAGTTCTTCACCGCTTCGACGGCCGTGACCTCATGGGGGTAGCCCAACTGGTCGAGGACCTGCGTCACGTAGCGGTATACCCGCTCCTGGCGCCAGGCGTCGGCATCGACCACCAGCAACCGGGCCACTGGCCACAGCAAGGCATCCTGGCGCACCTCGAGCCCGGCCGTAAGCTCCAAGGTTCTGGTCAGACCGCGATAGCCGCTGGCGCTGTAAACCAGAACGTGACGCCCAGCCGGCAACTCCAGGCGATAACCACCGTCGGCTGCGGCCTGCGCCAGCCCCGGCCAGTCCTCGGCCTGAACCTGGCCGTGCGCCACCGGCCCGCCGTCTGCTGACACGAGCTGCCCCACCACTGCTGCCTGGCCCACCAGCGACAAATCCCAGTCCAGGCGCGTCGTCTGGCGAGGGACAACGTGAACCACCCGCTGCCGGGGTGCCAGGCCTGTCGGCTCCAGGGTCACGCTCCACATCCCGCCCGGCAGAGAAATGGCATATCGGCCAGCCATATCGCTGCGAGCCACCCAAGGGCTGCCCGCCAGGCTGCCTGCAGGGCGCGCTAAGAGCCGGCAGCTGGCGAGCGGCTGCCCCAACGCATCGAATACCTGGCCGGTCAAACCACCGGCGGCCAGAGCCGCGCCAGCGGCGGCGTCTGCGTCTAGGAGGCCACAACCGCTCCCGGGGTCGGGCCCCGCGGGGGCAACGTCTCGCGCCGTGTGGCAGAGCAAAGACCGCACGTCCTCCACCGCCAGATCTGGCCGGGCCGAGAGCAACAAAGCCACCGCACCGGCCACGTGGGCACTGGCCATGGAGGTGCCGTCCAGAGCCTGCTCCCGGCCACCCGGCGCCGTGGACCGCACAGCGACGCCCGGGGCGATTACGTCAGGCACGTTTCCGCCGTACCAGCCAGGGCCGATGCGGGAGTGTGGCCACGGCAACCCCTCAGGTGTCGAAGCGCCCACGGCCACGGTCGAAGTGTACGTGGCTGGCGCTAGAGCTGAGCCAGGGGCCGCCACCCCTTCATCGCTATTGCCGACGGCGAATACGGGCACAATGCCCGCCCTGTGCCAGGCAGCGGCAATGCGCTCGAACAGCGGATCCGTTGGATTCTCGAGCACCCACGAGCAATTGACCACTCGGGGCGCCAGATCCTGCCGGGGCCCCCGGCCTCGCTCATCCGTCGGCGCCAGCAGCCACTCTGCGGCCCGCAGCAGGCTGAGGTCCGTGGCTACGCCCTGAGAGTCAAAGGCGCGCACCGCAATCCACTGGGCCCGCGGGGCGACACCATAGGTCGCAGCCTCGCCACGCCCCAGGATCAGCCCCATGACACCCGTGCCGTGACCGTGTGGGTCGGCTGGCGCCCGGTAGCCAGCTTCACCGGCTATGGCGTCAAACCAGTTGTAAGTGTGCTGCCCGCCGCGGCCTCGATACTGATCGGCTAGCGCCGGATGCCGCCAGTCGACGCCGGTGTCAATGGTTGCCACCACAGTACCTTCGCCAGCCGATCCAAGCCTATCCCAGGCCTGGGGCACCAGAGTCGCCTGGAGGTTCCAACCGGCCAATGGGGGTCGGGAAGTGCTCGCAAGCCGCATGTCAGGCGGCAGCCGATGCTCGCGAACTGCCCTGACGGCTACCACGCCCGGTGCCTGGCTAAGAAGCCACACTGCCTGCTCATCGCCGTGCAGGGCCAGCCAGCCGGCATGTGGAAAGGCCTCGCTCCTGGCCACGTGGCCGGTGCTCCTGAGGTCGTTCAACAAAGAGGCCAGAGATCCGGCAGATCCGGCCCATGAGGCGCTGTCCATCGGGGTCGAGAGTTCCCAGTCAGTGCCCGGCGCCAGCCAGTCCGGGCCCACCTGGACCAGGAAGGTGGCCATGCCCTGCGCCACCGCCTGCCAGACTTCCGGCTCGACGTCAACCACCCTCGAGCCACGGCCTGGCACCAGTCCGGCCCCGAGCCGCGGCACTTGCCCCCTCGAAGGAAGGGCCCCCAAGGACAAGCAGATGACGGACCATCCCGCCAGTGCCAGGAACAGACTCCGGAGAACCGGCGCCACGCGCCGCCGGCCAGCGACCCCAAGAGCAGCAAGCTCTCGCAAATCAGAGCCCACGTCAAACATGATACGTGGAGGTTGGAAGCCAGGACAGCCAGGCGGCCAAGGGGGCGGCCCCAATGGCCGCCCCCTTGGCTGGCCTGCCGCAGTTGGGCAGGTCAACCACCCCCGGCAGCGGATCGTCCGCCAATCCGCTATGCCGCTTGATCTTCGGGCCGACGAGATGCCACTCGTCCGGCGGTGTGCGCCTAGCGGCGCCAGCGCCGCCGTTCGAGGGCCATGCCTAGCACTGCCAGCGCGCCAAACAGCACGGTCGCGACGCCCAGCATGGTTGAGGGCCTAAGGCTCATCACCCCGGTTGCCGGCAGCCGGACGCCAGCGCCTGGGGCAACGGGCGCCTCGAGCAGCGGCGCACCGACGCGCCGCAGGCCGAAGTCATAGCCCATTACGGTGCCGCCGCTGACCCGAATCTTGTAGAGCTTTGGCGTCGTGACCTGCCATTCCGGCCCGGGATCGATGAATACGTCGTATTCACCCACGCCGAGGCCATCGAAGCTGTACTGGCCGGTCCCGGGCGTGATCTGTACCAGATCCAGCCCGCCACCCCGGAGATGCACGGCCACATCGTTCAGGCCTGGCTCGTCCGGGGCGAGCTGGCCGTCACCGTTCAGGTCGATGTATGCCAGCCCGCGGATGCTGCCAAGCGCCACATGGGGACGGCCCACCTCCGGCGCTGGCCTGGCCGGCTCCCTGGTCGGCCCCAGGGTCGGCAACGGGCCGGGCGTCAGAGTGGGCGTGCCAGGCCCCACCGTCACCGTTGGCGATGGCATAACGGCGCCCGTCGCCGTCGGCATGGGCGTTGGCAGGCCGGCGCAGCCCTTCCAGAAGAAGAACGAAACGAGCGCCCGGTTCAGCCTGAAGTCATCCTCGGTCAGAGTGATTACCGCTTGCTGATTGGGGCATAGCTCCCAGCCGGCAGGGGCACCGTCGAGGATGACCCGGTATTCGGCCGCCTCGGGCACCGTCAACTGCAGCTGTTGCAGCGTGGCCGAGGCGCCAGAAGTCAGGCTGGTGGTGCCACGTGCTAGCTCCTGGTCGGCCACGTCGCGGACGATGACCGTGAACGACGGCAACGGATCCAGCTTTGACGCATCGCGGTCGGCGGCGTCAAAGACCAGGTTGCAGCCCGGACAGGCCAGACCAGCATCGCCGGAGACATCCACATAGCCATCAACGCTGATAGTCCGACCGGCCGCCTGCGGTGCCGGCGCAGCAGCGACATTGGCCGCTGCACCCAGGAGCACGGCACAGAGGATCAAGACTGAGAATACACGAACCATCTGCTTAGCACGCATGTTAGCAATCCTTTCTGCGACCCGAAGTTTGGGAATGCCGGTAGCGACGTTCGGTTGCCGCACCAAGTGCGGCCAGCACACCGGCCGCGAGGGCCAGTGCGGGTAGCAGTATTCCCGATCCCGGCAACACGGCGCCGGCACCAGGCAACGCCGGGCTGACTACAGCCGGGACGGCAAGGCCGACTTCAAGCGGGACGAGCCCGAAATCGACACCCACAACCTCATCGTTCGAAACGCTCACTCCGGCGTAACTGGTGGTCGTGGTCAGCATGTAGCCGGCGGGCACGCTCACCGCGATGTCGTAAAGACCTGGAGCCAGATTGCCGAAGCTGTAACGGCCAGTGGCGGTGGTCGTTACGGTGCGTGTAACATCCGCGCTTAGTAGCCTCACAACCACTTCCGCGACCCCGACCTCGTCGCCGGCTCGCAGGCCATCGCGGTTTACGTCGAGGAAGGTGAAGCCGGCAATCGAGCCCACCTCCTGGCCGGCCGCGCCTGGCCACACTGTCGCCGACTCAGGGGCCACGGTCGGAGCCTGCTCGGCGGGGGGTGCTGCCGGCGTTTCCACTGCTGGCGGGACACCGCCGGCGGGAGGAGCAGCCATTGTCGCCGGCCCCGTGGCGAGCGGCTCCCGGTCAGTGGGCAGGGACTCCACTGGCGCCTCGGTCGACTCGGCCGCCGCTGGCTCCGCTGGCGCCTCGGTCGGCTCGACCGTCCCTGGCTCTGCCGTCACCTCTTGGCAGCCGCGCCAGAAGCCAAACTGAACCCGAGCCGTCCGGGTCGAGCGGTCGAAGTCATCTGCCTTCACGGGCAGCTTCAGGTCACCATTCGGGCAGGGCAGCCAGCCCTCGGGGGCAGCCTCGATCTCAACCTGGTAGTCAGCCCGGGTTTCGACTTCCAGCGTTACCGATTGCCGGCCGTTCGGCAGGGGCTCTGATACAGCCCGGTCAATCTCCTTGCCATCCTTGTCACGGAGGATGACGCGCACCGCTGCGAGCCCATCCTCCCGACCGCGGAGCGCATCGGCGGTCGAGAACCGACCATCGCAACCCAGGCAGGCCGGCGCTCGCGGGCCATCGCCAGCCAAGTCTGGAAAGGCCAGCACCACAATCCGATAGGAGTCCTCTGCCGCCTGCACCCCCTGAGCCAGCCATGGCCCGCAGATGGTCAGGGCCAGCGCGGCGACGCCGACAAGAACGGTCTCTCGCAGCTGCTGATTCCTCGTGCTTCCCGTCATATCGTCCTCACTGTGGTTGGCTCGCCAGCCTCCTGGCACGTTGCCCTGCCTTCGCACCGTGGCCGGCTCGGGCTCAGACCAGACCGCCTCGCGGGCGGTTAGAAAATTGTTTAGAGAGATTATGCACCAAGTCGGCGCCACCGTCAAGCTGGGACATGACGGGGTGCTCAGGCGGACTCACACTGCCCGCCGGACTGGCGGGTGGCGGTGGCGAGCGGGACCGGTAAGCGATGGGCTAGCAGGCACCCAGGAGAAGTCGAGCACAATCGACCTGGCCACTGCGGCCCAGCCCTTCCACGCCGCTTGGAGACCACCTCAGCCAGTGCCTGGCCGGATCGAGCTGATGCTAGTCCGAAAGACTTCTCCGCGGCCGGACGTGTAACCACCAGGCATCGCTGGTCCCCACCTCCTGGGCCTCGAGTTGTTGCTCGGCCCCGGGGCAGGGCTCAACCAGACTGCGCAACTTACGGTCGAGCGTGGCCAGCCGCGCCACCTCTGCCTGGACGTCGACTCCCAGAGACTCGGCCTCGGCCACAAGCTGTTGCAGCCGTGTGCGGATCCACACCTCGCGGGGATAGTCCTCGAGGGCCGCTTCCTCGCCGCGGGCCAGGTTGTCAAGATACCAGGACCAGGAAGCCAGATGACCGGCCATCTCACGCCGCACGGCTGCCACGTAGTCAACCGACCGCAAGCGCCGCCAGGCGTCGAATTGCTGCAGCAGATGGTGCAGGCGCGCCTGTTGCTCAGCGGCGAGCGTCGGTTGCAGGCGCTGCAGACGATCCACCACGTTTAGCAGGATTCCCAGGCTCATCGTGGCTGGCATGCGGCGGCCGCCCACGTTCACCAGCAAGCGGCGCGTCACCTCGCGTCGCGACAGAAAGGTGTCGAGTTGCTCGATCATCGCCGCCAGCAGGGCCAGATCCTGGGCGGCGTCGGCGTTACTCACCGCTGCTCCTGGGCATGGGTCGGCACCGACTTGGGGGACTGTTCAGGCGCCGGCTGGCTGCGGAGCAAGCCGCTCTGGTGAGCGAGCTCCACCGCCGCTCCGACAAAGCCCACAAACAGGGGATGCGGTGACAGCGGCCGGCTCTTGAACTCGGGGTGAAACTGGCAGCCAATCATGAACCGATGATCAGGCAGCTCGGCGATGTCGACCAGGTCGCCCTCGGTGTAGACGCCGCTGATTGTCAGACCACCCTCTTCGAGCAACGGCCCAAAGGCCGGATTGACTTCGAAGCGATGTCGGTGGCGTTCGTGCACCAGCTCACGGCCGTACAGGCGGTGCGCCAGCGTGCCCGGCAGAATGCGGCACGGCCAGGCTCCCAACCGCATGGTGCCGCCTTTGTCCGTCACATCAACCTGCTCAGGCAGAAGCGCAATGACCGGATATCTGGTGTGGGGATCGAACTCCGTCGAATTGGGCTCATCGTTGCCCACCACCAGGCGCGCCAGCTCGATGACCATCACCTGCAGGCCAAGACACAAGCCGAGGTATGGCACACCGTGCTCTCGCGCATAGCGCGCCGCGGCGATCTTGCCCTCCACACCCCGGTGGCCGAAGCCCCCCGGCACGATGATCCCGGCTGCCTGTCGGAGGCGCTCCCAGCCCCTACCCCGTTCCAGGTCCTCGCTGTCCAGCCAGTCGATGATCACCTCTACCTTGTGCTCCAGCCCGGCGTGGCCAAGCGCCTCCCGAATGGAGCGATAGGCATCGGGCAACTGAACGTACTTGCCAACCACGACGATCGGCAGGACGGGCTTTGGCTCCCTGATCCGACGCACCAGATCGCGCCAACCGTCCAGGTCCGGCGGCCGCTCAGGCAGCCCGAAGTGAGCCGTGATAAGCCTGCCCAGGCCAGCTTCTTCCAGCTCCAGCGGCACAGCATAAATGGTGTCGGCAGTTACCAGTGGCACCACTGCTTCCTGGGCCACGTCGGTGAACAGCGCAATCTTGGCCCGCAGGTCGTCGCCGATCGGGAACTCGGAACGGGCCGCGATCGCGTCGGGCTGGATGCCGATGCTGCGCAGCTCTTTGACTGAGTGCTGCGTGGGCTTGGTCTTCAGCTCGCCGGTGGTGTTGAGATGGGGCAGCAAGGTGACGTGGACGTACATGACCCGATCACGCCCGACATCAATGCGCATCTGGCGGATGGCCTCTAGAAACGGCAGGCCCTCAATGTCACCAACGGTGCCACCAATCTCAACGATCAACACCTCAGCGCCCGACTGCTGTGCCGCCAGCCGAATGCACCGCTTGATCTCATTGGTGATGTGAGGAATTGTCTGCACAGTCTTGCCCAAATAGTCGCCACGGCGCTCGCGGGCAATAACCTCCTGATAGACCTTACCCGTGGTGACGTTGGCCGAGGGCGGCAGATTCTCGTCTATGAAGCGCTCGTAATGACCAAGATCCAGGTCGGTCTCAGTGCCAGCTTCCAGCACATAGACCTCCCCATGCTCGAAGGGGCTCATGGTGCCCGGATCGACGTTCACGTATGGATCCAGCTTCTGAATCGAGACGCGGATGCCGCGCGCCTTCAGAATCCGCCCGATGGCCGCTGCCGTGATGCCCTTGCCAAGTGAGCTCACGACACCGCCGGTCACAAAGACGTAACAGGTTTGCCGATCGTCCAATTGCCCCTCGCCCCAGAGGACAGCGGCCCAGCCGCCGCATACTTACAATGCCACACTTCAGCCTGGCGGGCTAGCCCAAGGCCAGACCCTGGCGAGGGCGGAGTCGCCGCGCCACTGCGGGCCGGGTAGCTGCCAGCCCTTCCGGCAACAGGGCCTGACTGGTGGTATAATGCCTGCTTGTGCCTCGGCCGCGGTCGATGGCATCCCGCTTGTAAGGAAGACCGCCCCTTGGATGTCACGTTCGCCGCTATCGATCTCGAGACCACCGGCCTCAACGCCGAGCGCGACGCCATTATCGAGATCGGCGCTGTCCGGTTTTCCGACGGCGGAGTCGAAGCGGAATTCAGCTCGGTAGTCCGTCCCGAAGTCGAGGTCCCGTTTCGAGTCCAACGCCTGACCGGCCTCGACGCCACCGCCCTGGCCGATGCCCCGCCGCTGGCCGAAGTGTTACCCGCTCTCTTGGAATTCGTTGGCCAGAGCCCCCTCGTTGGACACAGCATCGACCACGACCTGGCGTTCCTGAAGCGACACGGCGCGCTACTGAGTCAGCCCGCGATCGACACCTTCGAGCTTGCCTGCATCCTGGTGCCCGAGGCTTCGCACTACGGGCTGGCCGATTTGCTTGACTTCTTAGGCATCCGTGAACCGGCCGCGGCCCACCGTGCTCTGCCCGACGCCCATCGGCACCGCAAGCTGTTCACCGCGCTGTGCGAGCGCGCTCGACGGCTGGGTCAGGTACGCCTGCAGCACATCTGCGCCCTGGCCGCCAACACCTCATGGTCACTCCGACCGGTGTTCGAGTATGCGCTGGCTCATGCGCTGCCCGCCTCGATGGAGCAGCCACCCCCGGAACAGCTCGAGCCGCGTCTCAAACCCAGCGACACGCCGCAGAAAGTCGATGGCGAGTTCCTCGAGAGCCTGATCGCATCAGGGGGACGGCTTTCGGAAGCCATGAGGGGCTTCGAGGACCGCCCGGGTCAGCGCCAGATGCTCCGCCGGTGCACGTCGGTGTTCAATGACGGGGGCCAATTTCTGGTCGAGGCCGGCACCGGCACCGGCAAGAGCCTGGCCTACCTCCTGCCGGCCACTGCATGGGCCCAGGCCAACGGACGGCCGGTAGTGGTAGCCACTCACACCCTCCATCTGCAAGACCAACTGCTGAACAAGGACTTTGCTGTCGTCCGCCAACTGCTCGGCGATGACGTGCGGGCCACGGCCTTGAAGGGACGCTCCAACTACCTGTGCCCAGCCCGCCTGGAGCAACTCCTGCGCCGCACCGACCTGGACCTGTGGGCCGTTCGGGCGGCGGCCAAGATCCTAGCCTGGGAGGGAGTGACCCAGACGGGTGATCAGGCGGAACTCATGCTGCAGCCGGAGGAACTGGAGGCCTGGCGGCTGGTTGGCGCCGAGCGCGAAGGCTGCCTGCCAGATCGTTGCCGTCACTCTTTGGCGGACCGCTGTTGGTTACAGCGGGCCCGCCGGCGCGCCGAGGTAGCCCACGTCATCGTAGTCAATCACGCGCTGCTACTCAGCGACATGCTGACCGACAACCGGCTCATACCACGATACAGCCACCTGGTGATCGATGAAGCTCACCATCTTGAGGAGGTGGCAACCACCGTCCTGGGCGTCGCAGTCAGTGAGGCCGCCATTCGTCAGGCGCTGGCAGATCTGCTGGCCCCGGGTGGCCCGCTGGCAGCTGCGGCCATGGTCTTCCGTCGGTCGTCGCTGGCCGAACCCGACCGGCAGCGCCTGGCCGCTCTCCTGCCCAGCATCGACCTCCTCGGTAGGCAGGCAGCGACGGCCGCGGGCAGTCTGTTCAGCCGGCTGGCCGAGGTGGCCGAGGTGCGCGGTGGCGACAGTCGATCGGTGCGCCTGACACCGGCGCGGCGCGCCTCGCCCGCCTGGCTCGAGGTCGAGGGTGCCTGGGGCGATCTCGCCGAGCGGCTGGTGGCGCTGGGCAAGGATCTCGATTGCCTGCAGCAAGAGCTGGTCGATGCCGAGATAAGCCACGAGGCTTCCGAAACCATCAGTGGCAACCTGGCTAGATCTCGCCAGGCGCTGGCTGAGCTGGAGTCAGCGCTGCGGCGTGTGCTTGACGGGGTAACCAGGCAAGACGTCCACTGGTTGGCCAGCCGCAATGGCAATCTTGAGCTATGCGCGGCACCCCTATTTGTCGGCAACACCCTGTCCGGCTCGCTGTTCAACGCACTGGAGGCCACCATCCTCACCTCAGCTACGCTGCGTGCCGGCGATGGCTTTGATTTCCTGCGCGATCGGTTGGGCCTATGGGATGCCGAGGGCGAGGTCGTCGCTTCGCCTTTCGATTTCGACCAGCATGCCCTGCTGTTCATTCCGATGGACATGCCGGACCCAGAACAGCCAGAGTACCAGGCGATTCTGGACCGCACCCTGGTCGCGCTGGCGCTGGCCACCCAGGGGCGGCTGTTGGTGCTCTATACCTCCCACCGGGGCTTGCGCCACAGCTATAGGGCCATCTCGGGTCCACTCGGCCGGGCCGGCATGATGGTGCTTGGCCAGGGGATCGACGGGGGCCGGGATCGACTGCTGGCCACATTTCGCGAAACCGACGTCCCCTGTGTGCTGTTGGGCACGCGCTCGTTTTGGGAGGGCATCGATGTCCCCGGGCCCGCTCTTTCGGCCCTGGTGGTCGCCCGACTGCCGTTCGACGTGCCCACCGATCCGATCTTTGAAGCGCGGGCCGAGTCGTTCGATGACCCTTTTGCCGAGTTCAGCTTGCCGCTGGCGGTACTTCGCTTTCGCCAAGGTTTCGGCCGTTTGATCCGCAGTCAGAGCGATCGGGGAATCGTTGCCGTGCTGGACGGTCGAATCGGTCGAAGCTACGGTCGCGCGTTCCTGGACGCCTTGCCGCCATGTCAGCGATACTCCGGGTCCGTGCTGCAGCTGCCCGACGTGGCCGCCAGGTTTCTGTCCGGGGCAGGCCAGGCGTCAGGCAGCCGACGACGCAAGGAAATCAACCGACGCGAGCAATCGACCATCGATGTTACGCCCACGAGGAGTAAACCATGATCGAGGCAGCGCAATTGCGGAAGGGCACAGTCATCGAACTCGACGGCGAGCTATTCCGCGTATTCGAGTACCAGCATCAGAAGATTGGGCGTGGCGGAGCCTACGTCAAAACGAAGCTCCGCAACCTCAGTACCGGTGCCATGGTCGATCGGACTTTTGGCTCCGACGAACGACTCCAGGATGTTCGCTTGGAGAACCGGCGTGTCCAGTTCCTATACAGCGACGGCGATCTCTATCACTTCATGGATCTGGAAACCTTCGAGCAGCCCGTACTGCCAGCCGAGGTGGTGGCCGAAGTGAGGCCTTACCTGGTGGAGAACATGGAGCTGACGCTGGCCATGCACGAGGGGCGGGCTGTCGGCATTGAGCTGCCGACGACAGTGGATCTGGAAGTCGTGGAGACGCCTCCGGGATTCAAGGGCGACACCACCAGTGGTAGCACCAAGCCAGCGACGCTGGCTAATGGCGTACGGGTCAACGTCCCCTTCTTCATCGAGGTGGGGGACGTGATCCGCGTAGATACGCGCACCGGCGATTACGTCACCCGCGTGCGCGGCCGCTAGGCGGCCGGAAGTAGCCTGATCTCCCCGAGCAGCGAACCGGAGCAGCCAGGGGTGTCCATCCTGCTACGCGATTTGGTCAAGCGGTACGGGCAGCACACCGTCGTCGACCACCTCTCGCTCGAGATCGCCGAGGGCGAGTTCTTCGTGCTCCTGGGCTCTAGCGGCAGCGGCAAGACGACCGTGTTGCATATGATTGCCGGCCTGACACCGGTCGACAGCGGACAGGTTTGCTTGCACGGCCGCGACGTGACCTGCCTGCCACCGCAGAAACGACGCGTGGGTCTGGTCTTTCAGCACTACGCCCTCTTCGAGCATATGACGGTGGCCGACAATGTCGAGTTCGGCCTGCGCGTGCAGCGCGTACCGCAGCCAGAGCGCCAGCGCCGTTGCGCCGAACTGCTTGACCTGGTCGGCCTGACGGGCCTGGAACGACGCATGCCGCGGCAGCTTTCGGGCGGACAGCAGCAGCGTGTAGCCCTGGCCCGAGCCTTGGCTACGCGGCCCGATGTGCTGCTCCTCGACGAGCCGTTGGGGGCGCTGGACGCGAAGATCAGGACCGAGCTGCGCCGCAGTTTGAAGGCCATTCAGCGCGAGCTTGGGGTTACGACGATCCTGGTCACGCATGACCAGGCTGAGGCCTTTGAGCTGGCCGACCGCCTTGGTGTCATGAGCGAGGGCCGGCTCATTGAGGTCGGCGGACCTCAGCTGCTATACGAGCAGCCGCAGACCGATTTCGTGGCGAAGTTTCTGGGAACGGCGAACCTGCTGGTCGGCGAGCGCACCGCCGACGGCGTGAGGGTCGGCGATGCCCAATTGGGCCTGGACAGCGAGGCCGGCCAGTTTGAGCCGGGGCAGCGAGTTCGGGTGCTCTTCCGACCCGAGCACGTGGTGATAGCCACCACCCCCGACAGACTGAACTGCCCGGCGCTGGGCCAGGCAGTGGTTGAGAGTCTGACATATGCCGGCTCAGGCGAGCGCGTCCGGCTGCGGCTGCCAACCCGGCCAGGTGTGTGGCCCATACAGCCGCCCCTCGGTTTCGGCCGGGCCTCGGTGCCCATCGACGCCTGGCGCGAGATTGCGGCCAGCCAACAGACACCAGTGGCCGTTGGCGATCGAGTCTGGTTGGGCGTCAGCCGCGTCCATGCTCTGCCGCATCCCGGGCTGCGAATCGGCCTCTTGGCCGACGCCTCGCCTGCTGGCCTGGGGGCCACCGCCATGGCCAGGGAGATCACTGCCCGGGCGCAGGCTCAGCTGGTGGCGCTGAGCGCGCCCCTGCTGACCGAAGGTGCAGAGCAAGCACCGCTGGTGGTGGCAAAGCTCTCAGGGACAGCTGCCGCCGGGGCTGAACCGCCGGCTCGGGCCGTCGAGGCGCGACACCCGTGCGCTGACGCGGTGCGGCACCTGGCAGCTGGGCCGCCGTGCGACCTGGTGGTTGCCGGTTGTGCGGAGGAATTGCCCGCTCTGGTGGAGCGATTGCTCCAACACGGCGAGCACCACCTGCTGGTGGTTCCGGCCGCTGCCAGCTTCCCCAGGCGCGCTCTGGTGTGCGTGGCCGCCGGCGAGCCAGGCAAGGAGGACGTGCTTTTCTCCGGCCGGCTGTTGCGTCACCTGGAGGCTGAAGCCACGCTACTCTATGTTCTGCCAGACGGCTCAGCGGAGGCAACCCGCAACAGGGCCGAAGGCTTTCTGTCGGCCGGCGTGCGAACCCTGGGCACCCTCGGTGTAGCCGCCACCTGGCAGATTCGGCCGAGTCCGGTCGTGCCGACCATCCTGAAGACGATGCAGGAGGGGGGCCACGATCTGCTGGTCATTGGGGCACCTCTGCCGACGCCAGCTGGGCGGATCGTGCTGGGCGAGGTGGTCGGGCAACTGGTGCGGCGATCGGTCTGGCCGCTGCTGATTGTTCGTTTTTCCAACATCGTTGCCGGGTGAGCGTGTTGGGCAGCTGATGAAGGCAGGTCAGTGGCTGAGCTGGTCAGACACTGCTGTCGGCAGGTCAGAACTCCCAGCCTGAAGGAGGAAATCATGAACCGTCGGCGAGGCATTTGGCTGTTTGGCTGTCTACTGCCGCTCCTCTCAGCGTGCAGCCAGGCGGGCGTCACCCCTGCCCCCGAAACGACCGGCCAGGTGAAGCTCACCCTGGCGGCTTATACCACTCCACGCGAGGCCTACGCCGAGGTGATTCCGGCCTTTCAGCGGCACTGGCTGGAACAGACAGGCCAACGGGTGGTCTTTGAGGAGTCCTACCTCGGGTCGGGCGCACAATCCCGGGCCATCATCGAGGGCTTTGAAGCGGACATAGCTGCTCTGTCCCTGGCAGCCGACATCGACCGCGTTGTCGAGGCTGGCTTGATCGAGCATGACTGGCGAGCCAAGCCCCACGGCGGCATCGTCACCACCTCCATCGTCGTGTTTGCCGTGCGCCCCGGCAACCCGCGGGGGATTCACGATTGGGCCGACCTGGCCCAGCCCGGCCTGGCCATTCTGACGCCCAACCCCAAGACCAGTGGCGGCGCCATGTGGAACATACTGGCACTCTACGGGGCGGCCCGGCGCGGCCAGGTGAGTGGCGTTCCGCCTGGCGACGAGAAGGCGGCCTACGAATTCCTGAAAGCCGTGCTGGCAAACGTCACCGTCATGGACAAGGGAGCTCGCGAGAGCATCACCAACTTTGAGAAGGGCATTGGCGAGGTCGCCATTACATACGAGAACGAGGTGCTGGTCGGTCAAGCGAGCGGCGAGCCACACGAGCTGGTGATACCGCGCTCCACCATCCTCATCGAGAACCCGGTGGCGGTCGTGGATGCTTACGCTGACAAACACGGCACGCGCCAGGTCGCCGAGGCGTTCCTGGCCTTCCTGTTCGAGCCGCCGGCACAGGAGATCTTTGCCCGCCACGGCTTGCGCGCTGTTGACCCCTCGGTGGCGGCGGCCAGTAAGGACCGGTACCCGCGGGTGGACGACCTGTTCACCATCGAGGAGTTCGGCGGCTGGCCAAAGGCCATGGCCGACTTCTTTGCTGCTGACGGAGTCTTTAACCGGGCCATCGCCGAAGTCCAGACCCGTAGATGAGCCCTGAGCGATCGAGTGTGCCGCGCTTGCCGCTCGGCCGCTGGACGTTGAGGAGCGTGGCGGTCAGCTATCTGTTCTTGATGCTGCTGGTGCCACTTCTTGTCCTGGCCCAGGACGGCCTGCGCGGCGGGCTCGCCGGCCTGTGGGCATCGATCAGGCATCCAGTAGCCTGGCACGCCCTCCGACTCACATTGTGGACCGCCGCTGTGACCGTGGCCATCAACGGCGTGATGGGCCTTCTGACGGCCTACGTACTGGTGCGCTACGAGTTCCGGGGCAAGTCGATCCTCAACGCTATGGTTGACTTGCCACTGGCGATTCCGACATTGGTGACCGGGGTTATGCTCGTGGTCCTCTATGGCCCGCAGCGCTTCCTGGGTTCGTTCATCGCCCAGACAACCGGTCAACAGATCATCTTCGCTCCGCCGGCCATCATCCTGGCACTCTTGTTCGTCACCTTCCCTCTGGTCGTCAGGTCGACTCAGCCGGTGCTGATGAGCCTGGACCGCAGCCCCGAAGATGCGGCGGCAACGCTGGGCGCCAGTCCCTGGCACATATTCTGGCGCGTGACCCTGCCAGCTCTGACCGTGCCGACCCTCAGCGGTTGTCTGCTCAGCTTCGCCCGGGCAATCGGTGAGTTTGGGGCGGTGGTGATCGTGGCCGGCAACATACCGCTGTACTCTCAGACCGCGGCGGTCTACGTACTGGGTGAGGTGGAGTCTGAGAACCGGATGGCGGCCAGCTCGATGTCTTTGGTGATGCTGGCGGTGGCCTTGAGCCTGGTGTTCATCGTGGACCGCCTTCAGAAGCGCGGTGAGCGAAGGCGTGGCTGACTCAATCGGCTTCTCGCGACCGGTGGGCGGCCGCGCCGAACGCTGGGTGCGTCGCCTGCTCATTGGCACCGTACTGGCGTACGTCGGGCTGCTGGTCCTGGCGCCGATTGGCGCTCTCTTAGTCGGCGCTTTCGCCGCTGGTCCGCAGGCCTTCCTGGCTGCGCTGAACCGGGCGGATCACCTGGCAGCGCTGCGGCTGACAGTTGGTATCGGCCTGATCACCGTCGTCATCCACGCCGTGCTCGGTACCGTGGTCGCCTGGGTCCTGGCCCGAGACAACTATCCTGGGCGGGCGTTGCTTAACGCCCTTGTCGACATGCCCTTTGCGGTGTCACCGGTGGTTGTCGGCTACATGGTGTTTCTCTTGTTCGGTCGAGCCGGCTTATTCGCCCCGCTCGTCCAACGCAGCGGCCTCAAAGTGGTTTTCGCCCTCCCTGGTCTGGTGCTGGTGACCGTCTTCGTGACCCTGCCGTTCATGGTGCGCGAGCTAGTGCCCGTGCTCCAGGGTTTGTCGCGGGATCAGGAACAGGCGGCCGCCACGCTTGGCGCCGGCCCCTGGACCACCTTTCGCCGGGTCATCTTGCCGGCCGTGCGCTGGGGCATGATATATGGCACCACCCTGACATTCGCCCGTGCCCTGGGCGAGTTCGGCGCCGTTCTGGTGGTCGGCGGCGGTGTGCGCGGGCGCACCGAGACGGCCACGCTGTTCATCTATCGCACCCTGGACGAGCGGCAGTACGTCGCAGCGTACAGTGCCGCCCTCTTGTTGGGACTGTTGTCGCTGCTCCTGGTTCTTGGCACCGAGGTTTTCAAGCGGCGGACCGAGGGCCGCCACCGCTAAACGCCACAGCCCGTTCCGCCACCCTAACGGCTGAGGCCCCGGGGGCTGCTCCGCGACTGGCCGACCAATCGGCCGGACCTCCTAGAAGCGCATCTCCTGGCCGATGCCGCGCTCCCTCGCCGCAGCGTAGACGCGCTGGGCCACGGCTACATCTTGAACCGCCAGACCGACGCTCTTGAACAAGGTGATCTCCGTGGGCGCCGTGCGCGCGGCCACCTGACCTAGCAACACCTGGCCCAGCTCGCCAACGATGTGCTCCGCGGTAATGGCACCCTCCTGGATGGCCAGCATGAGGTCACCGGCTTCGGCCAAGGCGGCGCTGCGGGAGTCGACGATCACCCGCGATCGTTGCACCGCTACCGTGTCCAGCTCGCGCATCTGGGGCGCATGCGAGCCGATGCCACTCACGTGCGTGCCCGGCTCTAGCCAATGACCATCGAAGACCGGCGAGGCGGCGCTGGTCGCGGTCACCACTATGTCGGCACCCGCCACTGCCTGGCGTGGCGCGGAGGCCACCTCGATGGCGATGCCCAACCGCTCCGATAACTCACGGGCGAACTGCTGCGCCCGCTCGGGAGCCACGTCAAAAACGATCACCTTCGACAGCTGTCGGATCTCGGCCAACGCCAGAAGCTGCGTCCGCGCCTGGACCCCGGCGCCAAAGAGGCCCACCACGGAGGCATCAGGCCGGGCCATGCAGCGGGCCGCGACCCCGGTGACCGCTCCGGTCCGCATGGCAGTTATGAAGCCCCCGTCCATGACCGCCACGACCTCGCCGCTGGCGACGTCGCAGACCAGAATGACGCCCATCGTCGTAGGCAGGCCGTGAAGCGCTGGGTTCTGGGGATACACGGACACCAGCTTCATGCCCAGGGCCCCTATACCCCCGATGTACGCCGGCATGAACAGCAGCGTGCCCTGGTGATCGGGGACGCGGATGACCGGACGCTGGGGCATGTCAACGGTGCCCCGGGCCAGCTCGCGGAAGCCGTCCTCCACGGCCGCGAGTGCCGTCTTCATGTCCAACACCGACTCGACGTCGGCTCGAGATAGCAGCAGCGCCATCGCAGGCTCCTTAGGGCAAAGGCGGAAGGCTATGCTAACGGCCACCTGAGGCCCGGTCAAGCGATCCGGGCGGGTATCAACGACTCAGGCTGAAGACCAGCCGAGCCGGCCTGGACCGCTCACGCTGGGCAGGCAGCACCAAAGCGCCCCGGCCTGGCAAGAGGAGCGCCGGAACGAGGGGTCGTGCCGAGCCGCTCTGGCCCAGGGAGCCGCACACCGATCTTGAAAGCCGCGGACGATCTCTGATAAAGTAAGGCCATTGCGCCAGCTTCAAGGAGCTAGAAATGGACGCTACGGACATCGGTGAGATCACGCACTTCTTCGACCGGATCAGCGTGGCCGTCTTGAAGGTGACGGGCAAGCTGAAGGTCGGGGACACCATTCACATCTTGGGTCCACACACCGATTTGCGGCAGGCTGTGAACTCGATGCAGATCGAGCACGCGGCGGTGAGCGAAGTCGAAGCCGGCCAAGAGGTGGCCATCAAGACGGACGCTCCGGTTCGCGTCCGTGACAAGGTGTATCTGGTGACCACGCCGCCGGCTTAGCCGGCGAGGGTCGACTGCCCGGCCCGGCTGGGCGCCCCGCCTCTGCCTAAGGCGCTAGCGGAAGCGCCAGCGCGCCTCTGGGCCAAACGAGCTGGCATGACCTTGATCGTCGCTAGCAGCGATCGCTACCGCAATCTCGGTGTCGGCTGGCTGGGACTCGACAAGCCACTGCGTGTTGCGACCGACCCACACCAGTCCTTGGTACGTCGGTTCCTCAGCCCGTCGCCAGCCGACCCAATAGCCAGCCGCCGACGGGTCGGTCACCGGATCCCAGCGCACGCGAACTCGGTCGGGCGCATCCTGAGCCAGCTCGATCAGCGGAGCATTTTCAGGAGCCCCCGGCGCCAGGGCCAGGTGGCCCACCAGCCCGACGATGGTTCTGGTGATCGCCGCCAGACGCTCCCCCTCGCCGTTGGCCAGACTGCCTGGGGCACCGCCGGCATCGTTGCCGGGCAGTGCCGCGGCCGCTAACCGCACCGCCGGGTAACCCACCTGGCTGAATGCCAGACCACCTTTGCCAGCCGCTGGCTCGATGACCGCGGCCAGGTTGGCCTGCCCAGCGTACTGCGGACCAAGCGCCAGCAGGCCGCGGGCCAGTTGCCAGGACGGCCCAGCCTGACCCTCGGCTACCTGAACCCGGATTGCCATCCCGCGGGCATCCACGACCGAGCCAGAGTGCGCGGTCAGATCCAGATCCACCACCGCCAGGATCGGTAGCCCGATGCCTGCCGCGGCCTGGGCATGCCAGGCCGCGCCTGGTGCCTCACGGCCGCCGGCAAAGGCCGCCAGGCGGATTGTGGCATCCCAGCGCCGTTGAACCAGCACGCGTGCTACCTCGGCCAGTACCGCCGCCTCGCCAATGGCCGAAGCGCTGCCGGAACCGGTCCGTTCGCCGACACTCAGGCTGGCGGTGAGATAGACCAGCCGCTTCTGGCGGCCGATCCCCGGCAGGGTGGCTAGCACACTGTGGCCGGCCGACGCGATACCTGGGACTTCTTCCAGTTCGACCAGCACCTGATTGCCGTACGACCCCTCCAGCCCGCGCCAGACACTTTCCAGGCGGCGCGCCAGCAACTCGACCTCAGGCACCACCGGGCCAGCGCTGGGCGCGGTCGCCGCTGCAAGCTGACTGGCTATGGCCTGCAGCCGACCGGCCGTCACCTGATCAGCCAGAGCCGCCACTGCCGGGTCGCGCCGGGGCGGGCCAGCCTCCGGTACGGGCTGGCTGGGCCGGCTGGTCGGCACCGGGATGACGCCCGGCGGCACCAGGACAGCGGTGACTTCAGCTGGGGCAGTGATCCCTGTCAGAGCTGCTGGGGATGGCATCGGCTCTGCCGGCGCCCCTGCCTGGCCGCCGACGGGCACTCCCGCTTCGGGCGTTTCGGCCAACAGCTGCGCCCTGGCCGCCGTTGGAGGACTCGGCCTTTCGGGTTGAGCGGCGCGCCTGCAGCCCCCCAGAAGCGTCGATACCACCAGGCAGGCGCCGACCGCACCCAGCAGGGTACGGCCGGCGCACCGGTGGCCCTGGTAATTGCGGTCCACCTGAGTTCTGCTCACCTCACAGGAAAAGTGGCGACAGCACCAGGGTGATGGTCGCCAGCAGCTTGATCAGCACATGGATGCTCGGCCCGGCGGTGTCCTTGAACGGGTCACCGACGGTGTCGCCCACCACCGCAGCTGCATGAGCGGGCGATCCCTTGGTCAGGATCTGTCCCTGCTCGTCCCGCAACTCGCCAGCCTCGATGGACTTCTTGGCATTGTCCCAGGCACCGCCGCCGTTGTTCATGACGGTGGCCAGAAGCACGCCCGCCATTGTGCCCACCATCAGCAAGCCAGCCGTCGCTTCGGCCCGCAGCAGCAGGCCAACAGCTATCGGCACGCCCACAGCCAGCATCCCCGGTAGGATCATCTCTCGCAGCGCTCCCCGGGTCGAGATATCGACGGCGCGAGCATAATCGGGCTTGCTTGTTCCGGCCATGATCCCCGGATCGGCCTTGAACTGTCGGCGCACCTCGGCAATCATGGTCGAAGCCGCCAGACCCACGGCCCGAATGGCCAGGGCGGCAAACACGAACACCAGCATCGCCCCCACCAGAGCCCCGACGAAGGTTTCCACGTTCCCCAGGTTGACCACGTAGACAGCCTGTTTGGCCGTTTCCAGCGCCTCCTCCAGCGGCCTGCCTTCGTCCAGCAGCTTCTGCACCGGTGGACTCTCGGCACCCATCTTGTCGATGATGTGCGCCACTTTGTCCAGATAAGCCCTAAACAGCAGAAAAGCCGCCAGGGCGGCGGAGCCAATGGCGTAGCCCTTGGTGAGCGCCTTGGTCGTATTGCCGGCACTGTCGAGGGCGTCGGTACCAGTTCGGATCTCAACCGGACTATCTGACATCTCCACGATGCCACCGGCGTTGTCCACGATGGGCCCGAAGGTGTCCATGGCCAGGATGTAGGCCGCGCTCATCAGCATGCCCATCGTGGCGACTGCCGTGGCGTAGATACCACCGGCGGCGGTCATGCCAGTGAGACCCATCTCGGCGACCGCGCGCGCCCCGAGCCAGTAGGAGGCCAGGAGGGCAATCGAAATGGCAATCACCGGGGCGGCCGTGTTCTCCAAAGCAACAGCAAAGCCCGAGATGATGTTAGTCCCAGGGCCCGTTCGCGACGCCCGGGCAATGGTCTGAACCGGCCGGAAGCGTCGATCGGTGTAATAGAGGGTGATGAACAGGAAGGCCAGAGCGTTGGCAATACCCACCAGTCCGGCCAGGAAAAGCCACTGCCAGCCGGTGCCGAACATGACGCGGCTGCAGAAGGCCAGAAAGACGACGTTCAGGACGGTGGTGACATAGAAGCCGCGGCTCAGGGCCGACATCGGCGGCTCTTCATTGTTGCGGGCCCGGGCCAGAAGCACACCGGCCATCGAAGCGAAGATGCCGAACGAACGGACCACGAGCGGGAACAAGATGAAGCCCTCGCGACCTGTCTCCCGATAGAGGAGCACACCCAGGATCATGGCGCCAATGTTCTCGGCCACGGTGCTCTCGAAGAGATCGGCGCCACGACCAGCGCAATCGCCCACGTTATCGCCCACCAGGTCGGCAATCACCGCCGGGTTGCGCGGGTCGTCCTCCGGGATGCCCTGCTCAACCTTGCCCACCAGGTCGGCACCAACGTCAGCCGCCTTGGTGTAGATGCCGCCGCCCAGCTGGGCAAAGAGCGCCACGAAGCTGGCGCCGAAACCCAGGCCAACGATCAGGTAGGGCGCCATAGCCTGCCAGTCGGCGATTCCCCGCGGCGCCAGGAAGAACCGCCCGACAATCTCCAGCATCGCCCAGACGCCCAACAGCGACAGGGCCACCACCAAGAAACCGGACACCGCGCCGCCACGCAGAGCCACCGTCAAAGCCGGCGCCATGCCGCCACGCGCCGCCGCCGCCGCCCGACCGTTGGACCGCACCGCGATCCACATGCCGATCACGCCCGACAGCGCCGACAGGGAGGCTCCGATGAGGAAGGCAATGCCCACGAAGGCGCCCATCATGATTGGCGTCACACTGCGCGCCTCCGGGTAACGGTCAAAGCGGGCGATCACAGCCCCGAGGATGACCGCCGTGACCACCGCCAGCCCCATAATGGTGGTGTACTGACGACGGATGAACGCCACCGCACCCTCATAGATCACGTTCCCCACCGCTTGCATGGCCTCGGTACCCGTCGGCCGGCGCAACACATCGCGGGCCAGCCAGCCAGCAAAGGCGAAGGCAGCCAGGATGGCGATCGGCACCACCCAGGGCAACGCAGTCGCTAGACTGTCCATACAAAAGCCTCCTGAACATTTCTCCGCACAGTGACGGCCGCGAGCACGACCGGCGGACCGGCGTCTCGCGGCCAGAGGACATTGGCCAGATGGCGCCAGCGATTATAACATGGCCAGGACCTCGGCAGGGTCGCTGGCAGATATTCGCGGCTGCTCCGTCTGCGGGTGCCAAGGGGCCCGGTCGATGGACAACGTCGTGGAGAACCTTCGTCTGGCCCTGAGTCTGGCTGCCGTTCTCACGGTGCCCGGCTGGTCGCTTTTGACCATCGCCCACGCCTGGCGGCATTGGCGCCCTCTTCAGCGCTGGTGTCTGGCCGTGATGCTTAGCATCGCCTTCTGGCCCGTCCTGTTCTATTGGACCAGCCGAGTCATCCCGCGGGTTGCCCTCGACGGCCGCACCACGGCGCTATTGCTTGTCGGGCTTTCAGTTGTCGTGGCAGTGCGCCTGCGCGCCGACTGGCGCCGCCAGGTAGCCCTGGCTCACCACGAATGGTTGGCAGTAGCCGTGTTTGCCCTGACGCTGGCAACCCGTTTCTGGGTGGTCCGCCACTACCCTTATCCCGCCTGGACCGACTCACTTCACCACGCCATCCTGACCCAGCTGACTGCCTTGAGTGGGCAACTGCCAAGCAGCTTGCAGCCGTACTTCCCCATCTCGTTGCGCCAATATCATCTCGGCCTGTACGCCCTGACCGCCGTCGTCCAATGGCTGGCGCAGCGGCCGGCACATGAGGCCCTGGTGCTGACCGCTCAGACCCTCTCCGGCCTGTGCGGCCTGGGGGTGTATCTCACCCTGAGCCGGCTGGTGGGCTTCCGGCCGGCCCTGGTTGGTGCAGTGACCGTCGGCCTGCTGTCCCATCTGCCGGCCGGCTACGTCAACTGGGGGCGCTTCACCCAACTGGCTAGCCTGACCATCATGCTCGCTGCCTGGCTGATGACCTGGGAGACGCTGCGGCTGTGGACGACGACCACTAGTCGGCCGGCTGTCCGACTGACCTCGGCACTGCTGGCCTCGATCCTGAACGCCGGCGTCTTTCTGCTGCACTTCCGGGTCGCCGGTTTCCAGGTGCCGTGGCTGGCGCTGGCGGTGGTGTGGTTCTTGCCGCGGGCGCGCGCCGAGCACCGGGTGCCTCAGCTCGGGCAGGCAGTAATTGCGGTGTCAATGGCGACCTTCGTATTGGTCTTGCCAGCCCTGGCCAGCGCGGCACCCGAGTATGTGGGCCGCAGTCTGGCCACCGCTGCGGCACCTCTCACCGCTGAGCGACTGGCATCGCGACAGCAGTTCAACAACTTCCCGCTGACCTCCTGGCCGTACCTGGTCGGCCGACCATGGCTGCTCGCGGTCGCACTGCTGGCGGCCGGCCTGCGACTGCGACGGCGGGATCGGCTCGTCACGATCACGGTGATCTGGGTGCTCTTCCTCCTGGCCATCGGCCACGCCAATCAGCTAGGCCTACCGCTCATCGGATTCACCAACCTGGGCGCAGTGCTGATCTCGCTCTACCTGCCGATAAGTCTGGTGATTGGGGCTGGGGCGGCGGAGCCCCTGGTCGCCCTGAAGCGTGTCAGACTGCCCACGGGACGGCCGCTCTGGGCTGCTGGCCTGGCAGTCTGCCTGTTAGGCATCCGCGACCGGGCAGCGGACATCGAGCCCTATCGGCACTTCATCACCCCGGCAGACGTCGCGGCCATGGACTGGATCCGCGAACACACACCAAACGACGCCCTGTTCGCGGTGAACACCGTCTTCTGGCTGCCACGCGCGCCCCATGGCACCGACGGCGGCTATTGGATCCCTTACTTCACCGGCCGAGCCACGACAGCCGGCGCCATGCTGCACGGGCAGGGGGAGCCCAGGTACGAGGAGCGGGTGGTTGCCATGTCGCGGGCGGTAATTCGGCTGGCAGCCGGTGAAGACGCCCTGGATGAACTCCGCTCGCTGGGCGTGACCCACGTCTACATCGGCGCCAAGGGCAACTTCGCCGGGCCGGCGCTCGACCCGCGTCGGCTTGAGGTCTTGCCGGGTGTGCACCGCCTGTACGAGCACGAGGGGGTCACCATCCTGACGACCCAGGACAACGAATCGTCAGCGGGCAACGCACACAGCGCACAGGGCCCCACTGACGGCCTGGCCTGGTACCACAGCGACTGGCGCCCGCCGGGATACCTCATGAACGGCGGCCTACCGTCAGCCGCTGCCAGGTCTCTCGCCTACGGCTCGCTCAGACTGCGGCTGGCCTTCGTTTTGCCCGGCCTTCCAGGACTCTGATTGCTGTAGCAGCTGCACGGCGTTCTCGTGGGCAATATTGGTCGGGCTGCCGAGCATCATCGCGAGCTCGTGGACACGATCAGCGCCGTTCACGGCGACGACCTCGGTGGTGGTGCGCCCGGCCGTCACTCGCTTTTCCACTCGCAAGTGGTGATCGGCAAAGGCCGCCACCTGGGGCAGGTGCGTGACGCACACCACCTGATGGTGAGCCGCCAGGCTCCACAGCCGCTGGCCAGCCACGGCCCCGATTCGGCCGCCGATCCCGGCGTCTATCTCATCGAAGACCAGGGTCGGCGTCCGATCGGCAGCGCTCAAGATTGCCTTCAGGGCCAACATGATCCGCGCTGTCTCGCCGCCCGACGCCACCCGCACCAGGGGTAATGCCGGCTCGCCGGGGTTGGTCGAGACCAGGAAGGCCACCCGGTCGATACCTTTCTCATCGAAGGCCACCACCTGGCCGTCGACCAGCACGCCCTGGGGATCCGGCCGCCGCTCTAGCTGCACGATGAACGTGCTGCCCGGCATGCCCAGTCGCGCCAACTCGGGGACCACCGCTTCGGCCAGCTGATCACCCACCTGCCGTCTTCGCAGCGACAGCTCGGCTGCCCGAGCGGCGATCTCCGCCCGCAAAGCCTCCAGTTCCACCTCCAGGGCCTCGATCTGCTCGCCGGCGCCACTGATCGTCGCCAACTCAGCCTCAGCCCGGTCGGCATAGGCCAGCACGGCCCCGATATCGGCCCCGAACTTGCGCTTGAGATCGTGGATGACCGCCAGCCGGTCCTCCACCACGGCCAGTCGATCAGGATTGAACTCCAGCTCGTCGCGATAGGCCAGAAGGCGCTGTGCTGCTGTGGCCACCAGCTCCTCGGCCTCGACCAGGGCCGTTCGAACATCGCCAAGCTGCGGATCAATCTCGGCCAGGCGCCGCACCGCTGTGGCGGCCAGCTGGATGCGGTCCAGTCCGGAGGGAGAGTCATCCGCGCTGCCACGCAAGGCGGCATACGCCTGGTCAGCCAGCAGCGCGAGGCGCTCGGCATTCGCCAAGCGTAGCCGCTCAACTTGCAGTGCCTCCTCTTCCTCAACCGACAGTCGCGCCGAGCGGATCTGGGTTACCTGGTAAGCCAGCATGTCAGCCCGGCGAGCCAGTGCTGCCTCATCCTGCCGCAGACGGTCGAGCTGGGCGGCGACAGCCCGCGCTCGCGTCACCAACTTGGTCACTTCTTGCCGCAGCGGCTCAAGGCCACCATAGCGGTCGAGAAGGTCGACGTGCTCTGCTTCCCGGGCCAGCGCCGCGTTGTCGCTCTGATCGTGCAGGTCGATCAACAGTGGGCCGAGCTCGGCCAGCGCCCGCAAGGGGACGGCACGACCATTGACCCTGGCGGTAGAGCGGCCACCCTGGTGGATCTCGCGACGCAGGATGAGCTCGGCCTCGGGCTCGATGCCATAGGAGATCAGCACCGGCGCGATACGGTCGCTAACGCGGCTGGGGTCGAAGACGCCTTCGATGATGGCCCGGCTGGCGCCGCTGCGGATCATTTCGCCATAGGCGCGGCCACCCATCAGCTGGGCCAAGGCATCGACGACGATCGACTTGCCGGCGCCGGTCTCACCAGTGAGCACATTGAAGCCCGGGGCACAGCTGACCCGCAAGTGGTCAATAATTGCCAAGTCGCGAATGTCGAGTTCGAGCAGCATTTCCCTGGCAGACTGGCGCCGATAGCGGATGTCAGACAGAGATCAAGGCGGGCGAACTAACGTTCGGATTCTACTCCTGGCCAGCTAAGACGTCCAACGCTCCTCAGCCCAGCCTGGCCGTGGCCGTGCTGATGCCGAGGATGAGGTACAGCCACACCCCTGGCTGCCGAAGAAGCGACAAAGCCGCCGCCGGGTTGACGGCACGCGACCACAGCACCCCGGTCAACACGACACCGCAGATCATGCCGCCAGCGGCGATGATCGCCAGCGGCCGGCCGCGTTTGCGCCCCGAGGCAATGCTCACCGCCTCAGCCACGCCGGCGCCCAAAGGCGCTGCCACCAGCAGCGCCAGGAGCCACAACATCCCGGCCAGGAACGCCGCCGGCACCGCCGCCACGGTGCCAGCAGCCACCGCCACCAGCCCAGCACGAACGTAGGCCAGCGGGCTCACTTGATACAACGGCGAACGCAGCGCCCGGGTGCATTCGAAGCAGCGCAGACCGACCGGATGCCGCACTGCGCATTGCAGACACATCGGCCGATCGCAGCGGTTACAGCGCAGCAACGTCTCACGTTCCGGATGCCACGTGCAGCGGAGGGAGAGAACCTCCTCGTCGGTGCTCATGACCGCCAGCGATGAAGCCGTTCGACCAGCACGCCGTAGAACTGCTCTGGCGGCCGGAACCTCAGGACCTTGACCACGTGCGGACCGGCCTCGGCCTGCACCAGATCCCCGCTGGCCAGCGGCTGGTGGATCTGACCATCTATGGCCAGCGTTGCCTCCTCATCGGTCTCGACCCGAATATCGAATCGGCTGCTCGCCGGCACCACCAGGGCCCTCATCGGCTCGGGATGCGGCATCACCGGCGTGCACACCAGCGCTGCCATGTGCGGCGCGACCACCGGACCGCCGGCCGAGAGCGAGTAGGCCGTGGAGCCAGTCGGAGTAGCGATCAAGAGACCATCGGCTGACAGCCGTGCCAAGGGCACGCCATCGATGGACACCGTCAGGCGTACGGCGCGCGCCACCCGACCCCGACCCACGAACACGTCGTTGACCGCATCCCACGGCCCGCAAGCCTTCCCAGCTATGCTGGCAGTGCAGCGCAGCATCAGTCGTGACTCAAGCCACCGCTCACTGCGCAATAGCTCTGGCACCCGCAGCACGGCTTCTTCCGGCTCCAACTCCGAGAGGAAGCCTAGCTGACCGCAGTTCACGCCCACAATTGGCACGCCCGCGGGAGCGGCCAGCCGTGCGGCACGAACGAACGTGCCGTCGCCGCCAAGGGTGACCGCCCAATCGCAGGCGGCCAACGCTTGCGCCACTGCCTGATCCTCGCGAGCCGGAAGCACGCTCACCTGAGCGCCGCGCGCCGTCAGGACCTGCGCCAGCCGTCGGCATAGCTCCTCGGCCGCAGGCATGCGCTCCCGGCAGAGCAGCGCCACGCGACGACGATGCTCGCGTACCGACAGGGGGACCCTCAAGTCACGCGGGCCGATTTCCGCCACAACACGCCTCCAGACAGCAGGCCGAGAGCCAGGAACACGAGCGCCAATGATAACCCAGGCGGCCAGTACGACCACTCCACAATCCAGCTCCCCGCCGGCAAGAAGACCGCCGACAGCATTCCGTACGCCACCCCAACGACCGGACGACGGACCTCGCCGCTCGCCGACCGGGCAACGGCGCGCCAGCCGGGGGCGTAGACCGAGGACCAGACCACCAGACCGGGCTGATCGAGTTGGGCCTTCACCACCGCCCGGTTGTTGTCGAGTGCGATCAGCTGACTCGTGCCCCTGACCTGGTCTTCGCTGGGGTCCAGCTGGACTTCCCGCCAGGCGAAATTCGGCGGCGCCTCAAGCAACACTGCCTCCTGCAGGGGATCGAAATCGGCGGCCGGGAGCCAGCCAGCCGCCGCCCACGACCAGCGTTGCGGTACCCACGTTGGTGGAACTGGCAGCTGCACCTCGTAAAGGCCGGCCTCCGCTGAGCGGGCAAGCGGGGCTACCGGCGCGGCGACTGGCCACGAACGCTTGCTTACCACGTAACGCACGCCCAACAGCCGCCACCAGACAATCTCCGGCGCCCCATCGATGAAACGCGCTGAGCGACCCAGCCGAATTGGGCTGTCGCCGGTCACATCGTACAGACGGTGAACGCTGGCCGCCAGCGGACCGCCGGGCAGACAAGCCTCGGATGAGACTCGACCCTCGCGTGCCCGCGCCCGCAAAGCCGCCACGTTCTCGTCGCTGACGAAGAGTGGCGCCCGAGGCGCCAGTGCCCGCTCCCCGTTTAGGCTGAAGAGATCCAGCACCAGCAGACATAGTAGCGCCAAGACCAATCGGCGGGCCGACAGGTGGCCGGCGGCTCGCAGGGCGAGCACGCCCGTTGTCAGCAGGGCGAACAACGCCGTCAGGGCCAGAGCATCGGCTGCGGTGCCCGCCAGCACCTCAGGACTGGCCAAATCGGCTGCACCCAGCTGTCGTAAGGCACTGTAAGCGGCTTCAGGCTGGGCCACGGCAAGGACGCTCCCCAGAGCCGCCGTCACCCCCAGGGCACCGCCCAGCACCGCCGGCCTGCGACTCAGCCGATAGGATCCTTGCGCCAGAGCGTCGACGGCCAAGCCAAAGACCACGGCCACAGACAGGCCGAAAACCATGGCCGCCCGTTCCTGGTGGCGGAACAGCCCCACTAGCGGCGCCAGTCGCAGCATCAGCGGTATGAGCGGCCCATGGCCGCCAAGCGCTACGAGCCAGGCCAACACAGCACACGCCGACCAGAAGCGGGCGTGCCGCAGCGCCACCGCACCCCAGGCGACGAGGAGCAGGCCGACGATGCCCACGTAGAGCGGCGACCACTGGCTGACGACGTAGGGCATCCCCAGCTGGACCACATCGCCGACCGGCAGACCGGCCAGCGACTCAGCCGGCTCGAAGCGGGCGGCCAGATCGGGAATGAGCATCGCTGCTGGCAGCCATTGCGGGGCCGCCAGCGATGCACTACCCAGAACCCAGATGGCCAAGGCGACGCTCGTCCGGCGCCACGGCAAGCCCTGGCGACGAGCCCAGGCTACGAGCCAAACCGACGCCAGGAGGACGCCATACATCGCCGTTTGAGGGTGGCCAGCGGAGATCATGAGCGCCGTAGCCACGGCCGCCAGAATGGCGGGGCGCACGTACTGTCGACGGTCCATGGCGGCCAGGCCAGCCAGAACCGCGGGACACCAGGTAGCGGTGTCCAGAATGGCCAGTTGTTCAAGCGGATAGCCCACCAGGAAGCCGCCAAAAGCGAACAGCACCCCGGCGCCAAAGGCGGGCAGCATCGAAGTGCCAAGCCGCAACAGCAGCAAGCAGGTGAACCAGCCGGCCAGCGCGATGTGGCCCACAGCCTCGAGCTCAACCGCCCAGGCTGGCAGCGTAGCCTCGCCCAGGGCCAGTGGCGCCTGGAGAAGGCGCCAGGGGTAAAGCACTGCCAGTTGGGGATCGGCCAGGGCCGGCGTCCCGGCATATTGATAGGGATTCCACAGCGGCAGAGTGCCGCTCGCCCAGCTATCGGCAACGAACGCCCGGTAAGGGTAGAACTGCCGGTTGAGGTCGCCGTCCGTCAGGCCGATCATCGCCCGGTCGACTGGATTGGGGGCCCACAACCGCCAAAAGAAGAGCGCAGCCAGGACGGCATACCCGGCCAGGGCGGCCACGACGGGGAAACGGGGAGGCGGCCGATCAGCCATGGGCGGATTATAGTGCTGGCCCGCATGGCCAGAAGGGCCTTCGCGCCAGCCCCCCGTCTGACCACGGCGGCAGCTCCCTACTCCTCGGCTTCAGCAGCAATTGGGCGTGGTGCGTAACCCCTGAAGGGTGCTGTGCGTCATAGGGGATGAGTGGCGATAACCTGGTCTCCCAGAGGCACTTTTGGAGTTGGAAATGGTTACCGGAATGATTGTCTTGACAGTAATGCTGCTACTGGTCTGGTGCGACACACTTGGCGTATCGACCCGACGCTAGTCGTCCGCGGAATGGGCACCCGCTGACTGGCGACGCAGTACCTTTCTCCTCCTTTGCACAGTGTTGCCGAGCCGACAGGGCTCGGCAGCACTGTTTAATGCTCACTCACCTGCCCGCACCTGAACCCACCCCGATTGGCCTGAGCTCATCATGGCTGCCCCGGACCATAGAATCGCCAGGCGGACCGTGCCGCCGAGACAGGCCCGCCGATGGCCGCACCCGGCGCCAAGGGCGCTGACCCAGCCAGCTGAAGTCTTCAGGTCGTCGTCTCGCTGGCTGTTGGGTCGCCCTCGGCCCATCCGACTTGTGCCAGCTGCCAGCGGCGCACCAATCTGGCCCGCCACTCATTGTCGGCCAACGAGGGCGTTGTCATGATCAGGGCGTCCTCGCCATTGTCCACATAGTAGCGCCGCCGACAGCCAGCGACCACAAAACCGTGCTTCTCATAAAGCCGGCGGGCCGCCAGATTGGAGACGCGAACCTCCAGTGTAACGCAGGCCATGCCGGCGGCCATGGCTTCCACCATGAGCTCCAAGAGCAGCCGGGTGCCGATACCCCGGCCCCGCCAGCCAGGCGCTACAGCCAGGGTGACGATGTGTGCCTCATCGTAGTGGAGCCACATGCCACCGTAGCCTATGAGCTGACCGGCGGGGCAGCAATCGGACTCAGCCAGTGCCTGGTCCAGCCGGGCGACTATGAAAACGCCATGGGCATTCGCTTCCAGCTCGTGTCTGAAAGCCGCCTCCGGCCAGGGAGCGCTGAACGACACCGCTTCGATGGCCATCACCTCGGGCAGGTCGTCAGCGGCCATCGGCTCGATACGTAGCCGAGGGGCCGGCTTCACCTGGGAGCCTCCGTTGGCAGTGGATATACCGGTACAGCTTCATCGGCAGCGACGGTCTGCCCTTGTGCCAGCCTGCTCAGGGCCAGAACGCCGAGCCAGCCAGCGCGCCGCATGCCGGCCACTGGCGGCAGTACCTGGAGGCCCCGCTCCTGGAGGGCCCGGCGGGTCTCACCGTCGAACTCACCGACTGCCCAGGCCGGCGCCTGTGTCAGACTCGGCAGCTCGGCTGACGGCATGGAGATCAGGCCTGCGGGGTCCGGCCAGTCTCCAGGCTGCGGCGGATAGGCAGCGACAAGCAGTCGCCGACGACCAGCCGTGATTGCCACCCAGAGGGGAACAGTGCGCGGCACGTACGGTGGCGACCACGGCGCGGCCAGCACATCGAGCGTGGGCACCGGCACAATGCTCAGCCCGGCCGCAACGGCGATCCCCTTGGCCAACGCCAGGCCAACACGCAAGCCGGTGTAAGATCCCGGCCCGATCGCCACCGCTATGCTCGCCAGATCGCCGGGCGTCAAGCCGCACCCCGAAAGCATTTCGTCGACGTGGATCGCCAACTCCACGGTGTGTCGACGGTGGCTGAGCCACGAGCGCTCAGCCAGCACGCCGTCTTCATTTACCACCGCCACGCTGGCCCAATCGGTCGCCGTGTCAATGGCCAGCAGCGGCTTCATCGCCCGCCCTCGCCTGACCCAGGCACCCGCGCAGGCGCAGCTGGCGAGCCGGCCAGGCCTCCCAGGCGGCGAACCATTTGCCTTGACCTCGGCCCCAGGCCACGGATGGCTAGCTGGCGGCGGTCATCCTGCACTTCAATCCGAATCAGAATTGCATCCTCGGGTACGGCCTGCCCGGCGTGCTCGGGCCACTCGATGAGCGCGATGGTGTCCGGCGATCCCAGGTCATCGACCACGCCCAGATCCACCACCTCGACCGCACTCGCCAGGCGATAGAAATCCATGTGCAAGAGCCGCAGACCCTGGGCCAGCGAATACTCCCGCACCAGGACAAAGGACGGGCTGCTCACGCCATGCGGCACCCCGAGTCCGGCCGCGATGCCTTGCGCCAGAACGGTCTTGCCGGCGCCGAGCGGTCCATGCAACAGCACCACTGCTCCCGGCTCGAGAATCCGGGCCAGCTGCACCCCAAATTCCCGCATGGCAGCGGCATCGTCGGCGACAAACCGCAGTTCCGCCATAGCGGCGATTATAGGCTCGTCCCGCAGGTGGGTGGGCCAGAGCGGATGCGGAGCCGGCGCCGCATGTGCTACACTCTGGGGCACCCCACGCCGTCATGCGAGTCCTCCTGATCTCCGATATCCACTCCAACCTGGAGGCGCTGGACGCCGTCCTGGCCCATGCCGGGCCGGCTACGGCTGTGTGGATACTCGGGGACGTCGTCGGCTATGGACCCGATCCGGAAAGTTGCATCGACCGCTTGCGCGAGCTCAAGCCTGAGCACTGGCTGGCCGGCAACCACGACCTGGCTGCGACTGGCACGATGAGCGACCAGGATTTCAACAGCGATGCCCGCGCGGCCATCCGCTGGACGGGACAGCGGCTGAACAGCGATCATCGCCAGTTGTTGAGCGGGCTGGCGAGCCGCTGTGAACCGGCCGACGAGCGGTTCACCCTGGCTCATGGCAGCCCGCGGCACCCGGTGTGGGAGTATGTCCTGGACGCGGTGACTGCTGCCGAGAGCTTTGACCACTTCGAGCGGCCGGTGGGCCTCGTCGGCCACACCCACGTACCAGCGATCTACGAACAAGCCATCGACGGCGCCCGGCGGTTGCCACTTGAGGCCGACGAGACAGTCGAACCTGGCGACCACCGCTGGCTGGTGAATCCGGGCAGCGTGGGTCAGCCGCGGGACGGAGATCCTCGAGCCAGCTACATGATCGTCGAGGACGATCCGCTGCGTTTCACGCTGCGCCGCGTTGAGTACGACGCCCGGTCGGTGCAAGCGAAGATCGTGAAACGGGGCTTGCCCACCTTCCTCGCCGCCCGGCTGACCTACGGCTGGTAGCCCCCAGCTGGCCAAGGTGTGCTGCCCCGCCTGGACTGCGGCAGGGCTGCGGTTTCAGCAGCGACAGCGCGAGACATGGCAGGCGAGAGCACCTTGGCAGCGACCAGCCTGGTGCCGCAATTCTGCGGCGCCCGCCCGAGCAGCGGCCGCGCGGCAACTCTTGCCGGCGGCAAACCTAGCCCAGGCCCAGGTAGGCAGCCCTGACCTCCTCGCTCTGACGCAGCTGGGCAGCAGTGCCTTGAAGCCGGACCTGGCCGGTCTCCAGAACATAGCCCCGATGGGCCACGGTCAGCGCCATCTCGGCGTTCTGCTCGACGAGCAGGATGGTTGTCTGGGCCTCACGGTTCAGCCGGCTGATGACGGCGAATATCTCGTCGACGAGCACCGGCGCCAACCCCATTGACGGCTCATCCAATAAGAGCAGTCGAGGGCGCGCCATCAGGCCGCGGCCGATGGCCAGCATCTGTTGCTCGCCGCCCGATAGGGTTCCGGCAACCTGCGAACGGCGCTCGGCCAGGCGGGGAAAGAGCTCGAACACGAAAGCCAGGTCGGAGGCGATAGCCTTGCCGTCAGCCCGGCAGTAGGCCCCCAGGTCCAGGTTCTCGGATACAGTAAGGCGGGCGAAGACGCCACGGCCCTCGGGCACCAAGGCCACACCCAAGCGGGCCACCTGATGTGCCTTCAGCCCTTCGAGATCCTGGCCGTCGAGCCTGATGCTGCCGAGCCGCGGTGGTTGCAGCCGGGTGATGGACCGCAGGCAGGTGGTCTTGCCGGCACCATTGCCGCCAATCAAGCAGACAATCTCACGGTGGGCAACGTCAAGCGATATACCCTTGAGAGCATGGATATTCCCATAGTAGGTGTGGATGTTCTGGACCTCGAGCGTGGACATGACGCCGCTCCGTCACCGCCTCAGTGGCTCCTCGGGGTCATCGGAACGTGGCAAGCGATCGACATCGGCCCGCGAGGCGGCGGGATCGGCCATTGGGGGACCGGTGTCCATCGGCCTGGCCGGGGATACCTCGTCTCGTCGCTGACCCAGGTAGGCCTCGATAACGCGCGGGTTGGCTTGAATCTCGGCCGGCCGGCCCTCAGCGATCTTCAACCCATAGTCGAGCACGGTCACCTGCTCACTGATGCCCATGACGACGCGCATGTCGTGCTCGATGAGCAGGATAGTCACCCCCAGCTCGTCGCGCAGCCGACGGATGAAGGCCATCATATCCTCTGTCTCGTGAGGATTCATGCCGGCTGTGGGCTCATCCAAGAGCAGCAGCCGCGGCTGGTTGGCCAAAGCTCGAGCCAACTCCAGGCGCCTCTGGGCGCCGTACGGCAAGTTGCGGGCCAGCTCGTCGCCGCAACCACCCAAACCGACGAAAGCCAACAGCTGCCGCGCCTCTTGCAGAGCCCGCTCTTCCTCACGACGCTGGCGCGGCGTCCGGAACAGCGAGGCTATCCAGGTCGCCGTAAGGCGGTTGTGGTAGCCGACCAGGATGTTCTCCAGGGCAGTCATGTTGGCGAAGAGCCGGATGTTCTGGTACGTGCGCGATATGCCCAGGTGGGCCACCTGGTCCGGAGCCAGCCCGACGAGCGACCGGCGACCGCAGAAGATGACGTCGCCCTCTTCGGGGGCGTAGAAACCGCTGATGCAGTTGAACAAGGTCGTCTTGCCAGCACCGTTGGGACCGATCACGCTGGCGATCGTCCGCTCGGACACGACCAGGTCCAGATCCTGGAGCGCCGTCAAGCCGCCGAAGCGCTTGGTCAGGCGCCGCGTCTCCAGCACGGGGGTCATCTACCAGCACCCCGACTGCTGAACTCGCCGCCGGAGGGTGGCTCAGCCGACATTGGCGAAAGGTCGGCCGCGTCCGCCGGCGGGCTCGCTAGTGGGTCGGCGATGCAACCGGCGCCAGCCGCGTCATCACCAGGGCCAGGCTCGTCCTCGCCAACCAGTTCCAGGCGTCGCCGGCGCGAGGGCCAAAGCCCTTGGGGGCGCCAGATCATGGTCCCCACCAACAAGGCTCCGAACGCCAGCAGCCGATAGTCCGCCAGCGGCCTGAGTACCTCGGGCAGCCCTTTGAGCACAAAGGCGCCGGCGACTATGCCCGGGATGCTCCCCATGCCGCCCACAATGACCAGGCAAAGTACGTTGATGGAGACCATCAACACGTGATCCTCGGGGCCGGTATACTGGTTGCGGCTGGCGAAGATCGCGCCGCCCATCCCCGCGAAGGCCGCGCCGATGGCGAACGCCAGAAGCTTGGCCTGGTAGACGTTGACCCCCGTTGCCCGGGCTACGGTCTCGTCCTCGCGCATCGCCTCCCAGGACCGACCCAGGCGAGAATTCTGAAGGCGGCGGGTAACGGCGATGACCAGACCGATAGTCAGGAAGATCAGGTAGACGAAGGCCCGCTGGCTAGTCCAGTCCATGCCGAAGAGCGTCGGACCGGCGATGTTCCGGATGCCCTGCGGTCCCCCCAGAACAGGCGCTAGCGCCTGGCTCATGACCAGGACGCGAATGATCTCGCCAAAACCAAGGGTCACGATAGCCAGGTAGTCGCCGCGCAGCCTGAGTACCGGCAAACCGAGCAACACGCCGGCGATGGCCGCCACCAGCACGGCAATGGGCAAGACGGCCCAGTATCCCAGCTCGATGCCCAGTGGTCGTGGCGCCGTCAGAAGACCCACGGTGTAAGCGCCAACGGCGAAGAAAGCCACATAGCCCAGGTCCAAAAGCCCGGCCAGGCCGACAACGACGTTCAGGCCGAGGCCCATCAGCAAGTAGATACCGACCGTGCCCAGCGTGCTGTTCCAGTACTCCGACAGGGACAGCGGCGCCAGTGCCAGGCCGCCAGCAATCGCAGCCAGCACGATGGGCCGCAGGCGGTCCTGGCGGGCAACGCCGGTTAGGACAGCCGGCCATCGCCAGCGCCGGAGGGCGCCCTCGCGCCACCGGTCGCGACTCAGCAGGCCCAGTCGACGCAGCACTGGCGAGCTGAGTGCGCCGCCGCAGGCTGCTCCCCAGAGCACTAGGAGCGTGACCCAGGCCCCCAGCGGCGGGTCCAGGCCAAGCTGCATCGCGCCGATGTTGGCCGGCGACAGCTGGAACAGATAGCGGCGCAGATCGTGGCCGCCTTGCGCCGTCAACGCCAGTGCCTGAATGAACAAGGCATAGCAGACTCCGGCCAGCAGTCCAGCCACGGAAGCAGCCGGCAGGATGCGAGGCCAGCGAGAGGCGCCGACTGAACGCCCAGCCACAGCACCAATCCACAAGCCCAACAGCGCGACATAGGCCCCCATGCCGGTCGCGACGCCGGCCGCCTTAGGGACGAAGGGCAAACCCCTCAACAGCTCGGCCAGCACGACGTTCAGGCCGATCAGCGCCAGGAAGATGAGCAGCACGGCGAAGATCAGACCAGTGCGCAATCCCGACCGTACAGCGAGGGTCATCAGATCTTCTCCTCGCTTAAGACCTCGCCCAACACACCGCACGGCCGGAAGATCAAGACCAGAACGAGAATCGAGAAGGCGATTACGTCCTTTAGCTGGAAGTCCATGGCCAGCAACGGCGGCCCGATCGACTCAATGACGCCAAGGATCATCCCACCGAGCATGGCACCGGGGATGTTGCCGATACCGCCCAGGACGGCGGCCGTGAAGGCCTTGATGCCCGGCACAAAGCCGACGAAGTGGAACACAATGCCGTTGTGGATGCCCCACATCACGCCAGCGGCGCCCGCCAGGGCGCCGCTGAGCGCGAAGGTGCGGGCTACTACCTCGTCCACATCAATGCCCATCAAGGCCGCCGTCTGACGGTTCTCGGCCACAGCGCGCATCGCCCGACCGAAACGCGTGCCCTGCACTAACGTCCAAAGGCCGACCATGAGTGCCAACGCCAGGGCCAGAGTCAGCACGCCGGTGTAAGGCACGATCACCTTCTCGCCCGACAGGGAGATGTGCCAGCCGGCTGCCCGATCGAGCAGGTTGGGATTGGTGTAAATGCGCTTGCCAGGCCCCAGAATGAGCTGAGCAGCGTTCTGCAGGAACAGCGAAGCGCCGATGGCGCTGATCAGCGGCACCAGCCGCGGCGCCCCCCGGAGCGGCCGGTAGGCGATGCGCTCCAAAAGGAGCCCGGCCACGGTCGAAACGGCCATGCCGCAGCCAAACGCGGTGGTGACGCACAACCACGGATGGGCGTTCAGAAACGACTGGCCGCTGGCTCCCGGCGAGTAAGCCCGCGCTGCCTCGAAGACGAAATAGCCGGTGAAAGCACCGATCATCATGACTTCGCCGTGGGCGAAGTTGATCATGAAGAGAATGCCATACACCAGCGTGTAGCCCACGGCCACCAGAGCGTACACCGCACCGATGATCAGGCCCGACTGCATGAACTTGTACCAGGCCGCTGCATCGTACATCTGGCCCGCCAGCACACCCCAGGCACGCCACATCACGTAGGCGCCAAACAGCAGGCCCACGAGCAGCTGAGCCAGCCGGTGCAGTCCCAGACCGCGAGATCGGCCGACCAGCCAGCCAGCCAGCGGCGGCGCATCCGAGTTAGCCACGCCGCCTCATCACCGATGGCCGCTTTTCACAGCCACAGGACCGTACGCCTCAGCCGCCTCAGCTCGCCGGCCGGAACCAGTGCGCGACAACCGCGATCAGGCCCCGGGCTAGGGCGCCTGGGTCCACTCACCGTCACGCACCACAAAGAAGGTCGGACCGGCGGTGTTGCACTCTCCGTTCTCGTTGCAGCTGATCACACCCGTCAGCCCCTGGAAGCCGCTGAGCTCGCGCACCGCTTTGACCAGCGTCTCCCGCGGCACATAGAGGTTGCCGTCAGCACCCTTGACGGCCACCTGCTTGACGACATGAATGAGGGCGGCGACGATGTCGTATCCATGCCAGGTGAAGGTCGACAACTCGCCGGCCTTGTGACCGAACTCGGCCTGGTAGGCAGCGTCGAAGCTGTCTTTGGCTTCCGAAGCTGGCGGCACGGCCGAGGTGGCGAAGGCGCCCTCACCCTTCTCGCCCGTCAGCTCGAGGAACTTTGCTCCATAAGCGCCGTCGTCGCTGAAGAACACCAGGTCGGCAAGGCCTACGGTGGGCATCTGGTTCTTGATCACGGCCGCCTCGCCTACGTAGCCGCCGTAGAAAAGGGCGTCCGGTTTGACAGCGGCGATCTTGTTCAAGGGCGCTGTGTAGTCGCTCTCGCCGCGGGTGATGGCCTCGAACAACACTACCTGACCGCCCCTGGAGGTGAAGACCTCCCGGACCTTCTCGGCCAGGCCCATGCCGTAGGCATCGCCGTCATGCAGAATGGCCAACGACCGCACGCCCAGCTTGTCATACAGGTAGTTAGCGACGTTCGTGCCCTGCACATCGTCGGTGAAGGCGATGCGGTTGAACACGTCCTGGTCGCCCTGTGTCAGGTCGGCCCGCGTTGCCGACCCGGAGAGCATTGGGATGCGGGCCTGGTTGTAAATAGGAATCGCTGCTGCGGACGAGCCCGAGAACGTATGGCCGGCAATGGCCACGACGCTTGGATCCGACACGAACTTGTTCGCCACCGCGGCTCCGCCCTCGCCAGAACCCATGGTGTCTTGCACATCCAACGCGAAAGTCCACTCCTCGAAGGTGCCAAAGTCCTTGATGGCCAACTTGCCGGCATTCGAGATGTCGATGCCGAACGCCGAGTAGTCGCCGGTCATCGGGCCGGCAAAGCCAATCTTGATCACTTCACCCGGCTTGAAAACGGCACAGGTGCGGAATCCAGAGTTGTCAGCGCACTCGGCGGGGCCAGTTACGGCAGCCGGCGTTCGGCAGGCCCCCACCAGCAGGCTCAAGGCCGTTACCAGGACAAAAGAGCGCAAGGACCGCATGACTCTCCTCCTTTGATCAGATAGCTACCGACCTGTTCGCCCGGCGGCAACCGCGGCGGACGAGCCCAGGGTGGGCGCGATTATAGAAGGCAGCGCGGGCCAGTCAACGCGGGCAGGTCGGTGCTCGCGTCCCCAGACGGCAAGTCAATGGAGCTGGCCACTACTCCAGGGCCGAGAGCGGGTCACGGGGAAACCGGGTTGACTACGGTAGCCGCACCCCCACTCCCTCAGGCCAGATCAGCACCGCCCAGTCAAGCCAGGCACTACTGTGAGTCCCATTCCTCTGGGCCAGGATCAGCGACCCAGCGCCGGCGCAGCTCGTCCCGCCTCGCCTCCAGGTGTAGTCGGGCAGCCAAAAGGACAGCGAAAGCCACCCCGCAGCTAATGACGCCCACGACCAGCCCGGCCAGATAACGGGCGTCCCCCAGCGCTGGCCCGGCGGGCCGGAGCACCACCGGCGCCGGATGGAAGGTGCGGTAGATCTGGACCGCGAAGTGATTCAGGACGGCAACCGGGACACCCAGGAGAGCTATAGCTGCGCCAAGATAGGCGCCAGCATCTCCAGGCGTCGATTGGCGAAACAGAAGGTAGCTGGCGTAGAGGAACCACAGCAGCAGAGTCAGCGTCAGGCGCGGCTCCCAGACCCACCACCAGCCCTGGGTCGAACGGGCCCAAAGGCTGCCGCTGAGCAGCGTCAAAGTGGTGAACAGGAGGCCCAGCTCGGCGGCCGAAAGGCTGAGCCAGTCCCAGCGTCGGGAGTGACAACGCAAGAATGCCAGCCCGCCAAGCGCGGTCAGAGCGTACGCCAGATAGGCCGTCCAGGCACTGCCGGCATGGACATACAGGATGGCTATCCGGCTACCCATCACCCTCTCCGGCGGGGAGAGGGCGGCCACTATCCACAGGGCGGCTCCGGCCAGGGCCAGAACGATGAGTACTTGGCGGCGACTGGGGGCAGGCAAGCTCATAGCCCAAACTCTATGGTGAGTGGGAAGAGCAGCCATCCCAAGACGACGAACAGCGTCCCCGTGGCCAGGACGATCGCCAGCGGGGCAACGGCAGCGGCGATGGACCCACCAGCCAGCAAGACTGATGCCTGCAGCCCGGAGATCGCCAGCGGCAGCACCATTGGGAACAGGACCACGGGCAGCAGAACCTGACGGGCGCGACTGTGGGCTGTGAGGGCGGCAACCAACGTGCCCGCCGCTGACCAGCCCACCAGGGCCAGGGCCAGTACCGCCAGCAGCCCGGCTGCCGGGCCGACAGGCAGGCCAAGCAGAATGGCCGCCGCGGGCACGAGGACCAGAGCGACCAGCAGCCCGAAGGCTATGCCGACCAGCCACTTGGCAACGAACAGGTGGGACCGGTCAGCTGGCGTAATGGCCAGGATTGACTGCCCGGGAGCGCCCTCGTCAGCCGGCCAGGCCCGGCTGAGACCCAAGGTCGAGCCGAACAGGAACGCCACCCACAGCGCCCCCGGCACCGCCCGCGCGGCCAGCCTTCCGGAATCGTTCGCGATCGCGCCGCCCAGGCGCCCACTGACCGCCTCGAGCGGTAGGGCATAGTGGAGGAGCACGATGACCAGGAGAGCAAAGACGATCGCTGGTGGCACCACGTCCCGCGACCGCCACTCGGTGAGCAAGTCCTTGCGGCCAACGGCCGCCACCACCTGACCAAAAGACGGCTGAGCCGGACAGCCACGGGCCTCGGATTCGGACGGCCACAACGTACCTTCACCAACCACGGATCGCCTTGGTCTGCCCGCGCGCCCAGGGGCCACGTCCTCGAGGTCGGCAGGCGGCGAAGGGGACAGGGCGGGACCGCGCGCATCGCCGCCGGCTCGAGGCGAGAGCCCCCTTTCGGGCCTTGGCTCACTGCCGGGCCAGCGGGCCCAGACAACCCCTGCGCCCGGCGATCTGGACAGTTCTGCGCTGACGCACCCCCCAGCTACAAGCTCAACTGGTGGGCCATCCCATACCAGACGACCGGCCTCTAACACCAGGACACGGTCGGCAAGTTGGCAGGCTCTGTCCGCATCGTGCGTGGCCAAAAGGGCGGTGCGGCCGCTGTCGGCCAGTTCCAGCAGCAGCCGGTCCAACTGGGCCGCTGCCCGAGCATCCAGTGCCGAGTGTGGCTCGTCCAGGAGTAAGACGGGCGGGTCATGGAGCACGGCCCGACAGAGGGCCAGGCGCTGGAGCTGGCCCCGCGAGAGGGTGGCCACTCGCCGCCCGCGGAGAGGCCACAGGCCGGCGCTGCGTAGGAGCGGCTCCAGGCGCGAAGCCGGGGCAGCGTACAGAGCGGCGAAGAACATCAGGTTCTCGATAACGGTGAGGCTCGGATAGGCCAGACTGTGGTGGGCAACATAGCCCACGCACCCGCGAACAGCGGCCCCCTGTCGGGCCACGTCATACCCGGCCACGTTGGCCCGGCCGTGGGTGGGCCGCAAGTGCCCGGCAAGGATGCGCAGCAAGGTGGTTTTGCCGCCGCCATTGGGGCCAATGAGCGCCACGATGGTGCCCGGCTCGACGGCGAACGCAACTCGCCGCAGCGCCGGCTGGCCATCGAAGGCGTGGCTCAGCTCGTGCGCCACGATGGCTGGAGGCACTGAAGCGTCAGGCGCGTTCATGGCCCGATCGCCCGTCTGTACCTGGAGGGACGGCGGGCAGTGGTCTGGGGTCCCGGTAGCCCGGTAGGCAACCTCATCACTGCGGGCCCTTTTTCGAGGTGCGCCGCCGGCAGGGTAACCGGCGGCAGGCCGCTAGACATCCGGGAACGAACCGCAATTGGCTGGTGAGCCCGTACGTTGCGGCCTGGCTGGGCACGCGGCGACCGCCGCAGGACCCGGCGCGTCGAGAGCGAGGATAGGGCTGACCGGGCTGCACGACGCCGTCAGCCAGAGGGGCGCCCGTTCAGGCTTGCTGCCCGACCTTGTGCCGATAGACGATCCGGCCGCGGGTGGGATCGTACGGAGTAAGCTCAACCCGTACCCGATCCCCGAGGAGTACCTTGATGTAGTACTTCTTCATGCGCCCCGACAGATACGTCAGGACTTCGTGGCCGTTGTCGAGGAGCACCTTGAACATGGTGTTCGGCAGAGCTTCCACAACGACTCCCTCGACCTCAATTTTCTCCTCCGACTTCGTCAACCGCACCTCCATACTTGCCAATCGGCCGCCCAGCGGCACACCGCTCGCGCTACGTAAGTATATCATGGCCGGCTGGCGGGCGCGAGTTGGCTGGCGGGCGCGAGTTGGCTGGCGGGCGCGAGTCGGCGGCGGCCACAAGTCGGCTGGCCAGGGCGAGCCGGCTTGACGGGGAGCGACCGGCGACATAGACTTCCCGGCCACACCCCGGCCGAGGCAACCAGGCCGACGGCGAAGTAAGGACCATTGACAGTGGCCGCTAGAACCGACCCCACGCTTGGCTATGCGACTGATGTTGGCCGCGGCAGTACTTACAACCAGGATCGGCTTGGCTACTATGTGCCCGATGACCCCCAGCTTGCCAACCGTGGCGGCAGCATCTACGTAGTTGCCGACGGACTGGGCAGTCGCGAGCGTGGCGCGGCACTGGCCGACCTGTGCATACGCACCCTGGTACGCGCCTACTACCGGGCAGTCACCGAACTCGGCTCCTCCGCGGCCCTCGCCCGGGCCATTGCCGCCGCCGACCAGGCTGTGCGGCGCGAGCTGGTCGCCAGCCCTGACGTCGAGGACGCTGGCGTGACGGTGGTTGCGGCGGTGCTGCGCGGCGACGAACTGGTAGTCGGCCACGTGGGCGATCCGCGAGCCTTCCTCCTTCGCGACGGGCGCACCTACCGCATAACGCCAGAGGCTGCCGGACCAGCCTATCTGGGCCGCGGCGCGACGCCACAGCCGGTGGTGAGCGAGGGCATCTTGCTGGGGCCAGGCGACCGCGTTCTGTTGTGTTCTGACGGCCTTCACCAGCTGGTGACCGAGGAACAGATGGCTTCGGTGCTCAGGCAGTGGCCAGCCAAGGAAGCCGCCGAACGACTTGTAGCCATGGCCAATGCGCGTGGCGGCTGGGACAACATCACCGCTCTCATCTTGGATCCCTTTGCTGGCCAGGCGCGCCCGGCAGGCTCGGCTCCGGCCGCCCGGAGCGAGGTGTCCTGGGGAGCCATTGCTGTTGGCGCAGCGGCCATCGCTTTGGCGGCAGCGCTGCTGGCCTTCCAGCCGTGGCGTGCTCTGGGTAAGGTGGGCGACTGGCTCCAGGCCAGTCGATCGCCGGTTGTCCAGACGGCTGCCGGGGCGACTGCCGCTCTCGTCACGCCGGTCTCAGTTCTGCCAGTCGCCACGCCCGCGCCGCTGATAACCGACACGCCAGCGCCCACGCCAACCGAGCCTATGCCACTGATGCCTTCACTCATAGCCCTTTCGGTCGACAACGCTCGGCAGGCGGTACAACTGCTCGGCCTGGAAATCAAGGAAATCCGGCAGTACTCAGCCGACATCCCCCCAGGCTTCGTGAGCGGGCAGGATCCAGATCCGGACGTGCCCCTCCATGGGGGCAACGTGGTGACGATCGCCATCAGCCTGGGTCCCCCGCCCCCGCCTACATCCACGCCCGTGCCATATCGGCGGCCGACCTGGACACTGACGCCGGAGCCTACGCTCACGCTGGCGCCAACGCATACGCCGACCAACCCACCGGCACAGCGGCGCGACGAGGAGCGCCGGCGGCCGACCCAGGCACCAACGGCCCTGCCGCCCACCGCAGTGCCGACTGCCATACCCGAGCTGCCGACGCCGCTGCCGCCATTGCCTACGGTGCCACCACTTGAGCCTCTCCAGGTCAAGCGCCAGTTGAGGTCGCTGGCGTATGGCCAGGGCTGTGCGGCCAGCGTCCTCATCGGCCTGGTGAGCGAGCTGCGCCGGGCTGCACCGCGCACCGCGGTGCGTTCGCTCCACGGCCTTAGGCCGGGGAGCCGCCTGGCATCGGAGTGGACGGAGCTGTCTATCCGACTGCGCCGCCTGCTGGCCAGCCTGGCCAGGAGCCTGGGACAGCTGGTCCGGAGCTGGGATCAGCCGCCCCGGCCACCCACCTTCCAGCCAGCATCCGGACCGCGAGGCGAGCCCGGCCCATCAGGCATTGAAAGCCCAGGTTCGCTGCAGATAACACCGACGGCGGACGCGACAGCCACCATCAGCGCCACCGAGACCATCACGCCTACCGCCACATCGACGGTCACGCCAACGGCCACCCGGACTCCCACCGCCACGCCAACGTCCACCGATACGCCAACGGCTACGCCGACTGACACGCCAACGGCGACGCCGACGCCTACCCCTCGCCCGGCATACCTTCCTGACGCCGGGCGTGATCACTGGCTCTTGTGCGACAGGCCGTGGACTGGCATGGACGATCCAGAGCCCAATGACGACCCGTATGTACTGCCTTACGGCTGCAATCTGTGCCGCGGCCACGTATACCGCGGCCGCCTTTGGCGACCCGATGGTCAGCCGGACCGGATCGATTACTTCGCCCTGGTGTTGCGACAGTCTGGTCGACTGCGGGTGGAGTTGAGGGTGCCACCGGCGACCAACTACGACCTGGCCCTGTACCGCTACGTGGCGCAGCGCAATCCGCCGTTGGAGCTTCTGATGTCGAGCCGGGCACCGGCGGGCGAAGACGAGTCGATCCTCGCCGATGGATTGCCAGCAGGCCGTTACTGGCTGAGCATCTGGGGCTACGACAAGCCATTCCGAGAGCCCTACGATCTATCCTGGACGACCGACTGAGCCGCCCCGGCCTCAGCCGGCGGTGTATTACGGCTGCGGGGCACTGCTGCTCCTGGTGAGCTCGCTCGCCGGGCTGGCCTATCTGGCGACGGCTTTCTTCACCCTGAGTGATCAGAGCTTCCTCGGCCTGGCCCTGATGGTGGGAGGCATGGCCCTGTTCACTGGCGTAGCCGGTGGCAGCTTGCTGGCGCTGCCAGTCGTCGGTTACTCCTCAGACCTGGAGGCGACGCGTCCGAGCCCGTCGATCGCTCTCTGGCTGCTTGCCTTCGGCTCGGTGCTCTTGCTCGGTCAGATGGTTCTCGCCCTCGGCCCCTCCGTCAGCGGGTTTGCTCTGCCACCGCTGCACTTTCTTGCCGCCTGGCTACCCGCCTGGTTGCTCGCCTCGCGACTGGCCTGGCCAACTCGAGTCACCCGCCTGACCTACGGCGGCTGTGCCGCCACTAGCCTGGCGATCGCCAGCGAGGCCATAATCGCCGCAGGTGTCTTTGCCGGGTGGCTCGTTGCGATGTGGCGAGCCCCGCAAAGCCGGGTGGCCTTAGAGGCCCTCCGCCAGGCACTGACCCAGCCCGAGACCGCGGCTTGGGACGCCTCAGCCCTGGCCCCCCTGCTCTCACCAATGACCGTGGCGGCGCTGTTCATCGTCTTCGGCCTGGTCGGCCCGGCGGTCGAAGAGCTGGCCAAACTGCTCGGCGTTGCCATCTGGCGGCCGCAGACTATCCGCCAGGCGTGGCTGCAGGGCCTGACGATCGGCGCGGGCTTTGGCATCACCGAGGCGCTTACCCTGGGCGCAGCCGGCGGTAGCCTGTGGCCAGTTACCATGGCTGTTCGCGCCAGCGCCACGCTCATGCACGCCGCCATGGCCGGAGTTGCGGCTTTGGGCTGGTTTGCCCTGGTGCAACGGCGCCATGCCGCCTGGGGAATGGCTGGCATTGGGGCGGCAATACTCGGCCATGGCATCTGGAACAGCCTGGTGCTTGGCACCGCCTTGGCACCGGCCATGGCCAATAGCCCGGCCGGCCGCTACCTGGCAGCCGTCAGCGGCAGTGGGCTGCCCATGGCCTGGAGCGCCATCGCTCTGGCCTATGTGATCATTGATGGGCGTACACGCAGCGGCCACCGCCAGCCCGAGGTAAGCTCGACGGCCGAAATGCCCCCCAGTCAGCCTCCGGCCGCGGGCGCTGCCAGCCCGAGCCAGGGGGCGTGGTATACTCGCCAGACGAGTGAGGAGGCCACCATGAAGCCAGTGGATGCTGCTGCCCAGAACCGCGAGGCTGCTCTGGAGCGACTGCTGGAGTTCCTGCGTATCCCTAGCGTGAGCGCCGTGCAGGCTCACGGGGAAGACGTTCGGCGAGCCGCCGAATGGCTGGCGCAACGCCTGCAGGCTGCCGGGGCCAACGAGGTGCGGATTGACGAAACGCCAGGTCATCCGGTGGTCTATGCCCGGGCCGCCGGCCCGATTGAGGCGCCGCAGGTGCTCGTTTACGGTCATTACGACGTGCAGCCCGCCGAACCGCTTGAGGCCTGGACATCGCCGCCATTCGAGCCAACGGTGCGCAACGGGGCCGTTTATGCTCGAGGGGCTTCGGACGACAAGGGACAGCTTTCGGCGTATCTCGAAGCTCTCGAAGCATTTCACCAGACCGTTGGCGGTCCGCCAGTGACGCTGTTGTTTGTCATCGAGGGCGAGGAGGAGATCGGCAGCCCGAACCTCACGTCCTGGCTGCTCGAACATGCGGCCGAGCTGGCAGCCGACGTGGCCCTGGTCAGTGACACGTCAATGCTGGCACCAGATCGGCCCACTCTGACCTACGGCCTGCGGGGCCTGGCCTACCTGGAGATCGAGGTTCATGGCCCGGCCCATGACCTCCACTCGGGGCAGTATGGCGGCGCGGTGGCCAATCCGGCTAACGTTCTGTGTGCCATGATCGCCGCCCTGCACGACAGCCAGGGGCGAGTGGCCATCCCCGGCTTCTATGACGCTGTCCGGCCGTTGACGGCGGAGGAGCGGGCAGCACTGGCCAGCGTACCTTTTGACAAGACGGTCTTCCGGAAGGCGGCCGGCGAGGCGGGTGGTTATGGCGAAGCAGGTTACACCGATGTGGAACGTCTCTGGGCCCGACCCACGTTGGACGTGAACGGCCTGGTGGCGGGTTGGACGGGGGAAGGGGCCAAGACCGTCCTGCCCAAAGTGGCCAGGGCCAAGATCAGCATGCGCCTGGTGCCCGATCAGGATCCGGCGTCGATAGGCCGAATAACTCGTGAGCATCTGGAGCGCATCGCCCCGCCGGGGGTGCGCCTGACAGTGCGCGAACTGCAAGGCGCAGCGCCAGTAATTGTCGATCGTGACCTGCCAGCAGTGAGGGCGGCAGCTCAGGCCCTGGAGCAGGCCTTTGGGCAGCCGGCCGCCTTCGCTCGCGAAGGTGGCACGGTGCCTGTGGTGGCGACCTTGCAGGCACTGCTGGGCGTGCCGCCAGTGCTCATCGGGTTTGGTCTGCCAGATGATCACGCCCATGGGCCTGACGAGAAGTTCGGATTGGATCAGCTTGCTCGGGGCACTGCGGCCATCATTCACCTGCTCGAGCGGCTGGCCACAGCCGCGAGCTAGCTGGGGCGGCCAGGAACTGGTCGAACGGAGCTCACGGGCCAGAATGACCGAACCTGCTGGCTATTGCCTCTGAACTCTAGCGGTCAGGCCGGAAGCTTCGTTGGCGGCCTTGCCAAGCTGAGGGCCAACATGTTCAACATCAATGGTTGGGAACTGGCCATCATCCTGGTGCTGGCACTGATCCTGTTCGGTCCCGAGCGGCTGCCAGAGGCCGCTGCTCAGGCGGGACGCGCCTGGCGCCAGCTGCAAGGGCTGACGGCTGGGGCGACGGCCGAGCTGACCCGCGAGTTGCAGGCAGCAGTAACGGAAGCTGAGCGAGCCCAAGAGATGCTCACCGGCGCAGTGCAGGAACTGGACAGCGCGGCAGATACCGTAGCCGAGAGCCTGTCGGCCACCAGACCGCCGGCCGGACGGCCCGAACCATAGAGACGCGCATGGCGCAAACAGAACTGCTCACAATGCCGCTGTTGGAACACCTGCGGGAACTAAGGACCCGTCTGATCAGGTGCGTCCTTGCCCTGGTCGCCGGCATGGCCCTGGCCATGCCCTTGAGTTCGCGGCTGATGGCCGGTCTCAAAGGGATGTGCCGGCAATGCGAGTTCCAGGTGATCGATCCAACGGAAGGTTTCACCACCTACTTCCGGGTAGCCATGCTCCTCGGCCTTGTCTTCGCCAGCCCGGCTATCCTCCACCAGGTCGTCCAATTCGTGCGGCCAGCCCTGTATCCCAGAGAACAGCGGTACTTCTACATCCTGCTGCCCGGGGCGGCGATCTTGTTCGGCCTGGGCCTGTGGTTCGGATACCACCTGGTGCTGCCGCGCACACTGGGCTTCCTGGCCACCTTCCCCAGCGGTTGGGCGGAGCCCCGGTGGCGGCTGGGCAGCTTCGTTGCCTTCGCCACGAACCTCCTGGCCATCATCGGTCTGGCCTTTCAGACACCGCTGGTGGTCTATGTGCTGGCAAAGCTTGGCGTCTTGTCGCCCCGGACGATGAGCAAGTACCGCCGGCACGCCATTGTCATCCTGGCCCTCTTGGCCGCAATCTTGACGCCGACCCCAGATCCCTTCACCATGCTGCTTGTACTCGCCCCGATGGTGGCGCTGTACGAACTTGGTGGCCTGCTGGCCCGTATCGCATAGGGAGTGCGCGCTTTGAACCTGCAGAGATCGAATGGTCCGATCCGCGTCCTGATCCTCGGCGCCGGGGGCCGGGACTTCCACAACTTCAACGTCGTTTTCCGCGACGATCCGAGATACCGTGTCGTGGGCTTTACTGCCACGCAGATTCCCAACATCGACAACCGCACCTATCCGCCAGAACTGGCTGGACCAGGCTACCCGGAGGGCGTGCCCATCTATCCTCAAGAGAACCTGGTGGAGCTGATCGGTCGCCTGGCGGTTGATGAGGTGGTGCTGGCTTACAGCGACATCAGTCATCAAGAGGTAATGCGTCTGGCATCCGTGGCGCTGGCCGGGGGGCCAAGCTTTCGGCTCCTGGGTCCCCAGGCCACCATGCTGCAGTCGGAACGGCCGGTGATAGCTGTGTGTGCAACTCGGACTGGAGCCGGAAAGAGCCAGACAACCCGAGCCATTGTGGCCGCCCTTCGCGACATGGGTGCCCGCGTCGCGGTCATCCGGCATCCCATGCCTTACGGCAACCTTGCGGCCCAGGCCGTGCAGAGGTTTGCCAGCGATGCCGATCTGGACTTGGCCCACACCACCATTGAGGAACGCGAGGAGTACGAGCCTCACCTGGCCGTCGGCAGTGTAGTCTTCGCCGGCGTAGACTACGGGCGCATTCTCCAGCAGGCCGAGGCCGAGAGCGACGTGATTATCTGGGAGGGCGGTAACAATGACTTCCCCTTCTATCGTCCCGACCTGCTGCTGGTGGTGGTCGACCCCTTGCGGGCCGGGGACGAGGCGACCTACTACCCCGGGCTGGTCAACCTGCGCCTGGCCGATGTGCTGGTGATCAACAAGGTAGACAGCGCCACGCCGGAGCAACTGCAGACGGTGCGCGCCAACATAGCCAAACACAATCCGAGAGCGGAGGTGCTAGAGGCCGAGAGCCGCATCCTGCTCAGCGATCCCGATGCCATCCGCGGCCGACGGGTCGTGATCGTGGAGGACGGCCCCACTCTCACCCACGGTGGCATGGCCTTCGGCGCTGGACGCGTGGCCGCTGTGCGCCACGGCGCGGCCGAGATCGTCGATCCGCGACCCTATGCCGTGCGATCCATCGCCGCCACCTACGCCCAGTACCCCAACACCGGGGACGTCCTGCCAGCCATGGGCTACAGCGACGACCAGCTTGCCGATCTGGAGGAGTCCCTGGACCGGGTGCCAGCAGACCTGGTTGTGGTCGCTACGCCTGTCGATCTCGCCAGGCAGATTCGGATCAGCAGGCCGACAGTTCGGGTCCACTATGAGCTGCATCTCTTGTCTGACCGCAGTCTGACCGACGTCTTGCGGGAGCGGCTGCCCGACCTGTGACCGCCGCGCTGGAGCAAGCCCAACACCCCTCGCACGCCATTGGCCCCGGTTCGTCGGGACGAAGCGGGGCTGCTGGCTTGGTGGCAATCCTGGTTGGCTACGCCTGGCTAGCCGGCCAGTTCGCCCTTCTGACGCCCAGATGGCAGGCGCCAGACGAGCCCGCCCACTTCAACTACGTGGCGCGGGTCGCCCGCACACCGCTGGATCCGCCCCAGATCGAGCAGGGCGACTACCCGTTCGACTATCTAGAGCAGCTCAAGGCGGCGCGGTTCCCACCCAATTGGGCCATTGACAACCTGACTTACGAAGACCACCAGCCGCCACTCTACTACTATCTCGCTAGCCTGGCCTTTCGAGCCGCCAGCAACGATGTGGGCAGCCAGCTGCGAGCGGTACGGTTCCTCGGCGTGCTGCTGGGGGCCTGGTTGGTAGCCCTGGCGTGGTGGTTTGTGCGCCGGGGCTGGCCCGGCCATCCCTGGCTGGCCCTGGCTACGGCCGGCTTCGTCGCCTTCCTGCCGATGCAGCTGGCGATTACCTCGGCAGTCAACAACGATGCCCTGGCCAACGTCGTGGCCGCCTTGGCGCTCTGCTGGGCGCTGGAGCGGGGCACCCGGCAGGCCCATCGCATCCGCTGGGCTGCACTAGGCGGGGCCTTGATGGGCATCGCTCTGCTGACCAAGGTTACCGTCTGCCTGCCGGTGGCGGCAGTGCTGTTCGTGGGCGAGCTGGCCGGCTGGCGGCGGCGACGCCAGCCCCTCGACCGCTCCTGGCTTTGGGCCGCGGTCATTGGCCTGGCGGCGCTGCTCCTGGTCATCGGCCCCTGGCTGCTGCGTAACATCCACCTCTACGGCCTGTCCGACCCGCTGGCCCTCAAGCGCCACGACAGCGTCGTCACAGGCCAGCCACGGACCGCCGAGTGGATTGCTGCCCAGGGCCTGGGTCCCTGGCTAAGCCGGCTGGTGGTCTTCACCTTTGACAGCTTCTGGGGCGTGTTCGGCTGGCTCGGGGAATTCCTCGACGCGCGCATCTATCGTGGTCTGGCCCTGGCAACGCTGGCAAGCTCACTAGGCCTTGCCCTGTCCGCCTGGCGAGCCCACCGCTCGGCCAGACCTTGCCGCCAGGGGCAGCAGCTTGCCCTGGCACTCAGCTCGGTGGCTATTCTGGCCGTGGCGACGGGGTTTGCCATTTACAACCTCAGCCTGGTACAGCACCAGGGGCGCTACTTCTTCGGCGCGCTGGTCCCAATTGCCATGCTCTTCAGTCTGGGCCTGGGCGAGCTAAGCCGCATCTCTGGCTGCTATCTTGTGCGCGGCATGCCGGCCGCTGCTGCCTATCGCCGCCGGGACTGGTGGTCGGCCATCTTGCCCCTTTGCTTCGTCGCCTGGCTGGCCCTCCTGTCCTGGTTCAGCCTGCACCGGAACATCGTTCCCCACCTGGGACCACCGCTCTAGGCTGAGCCCGCCCATTGCCGGCCGCATCCGACGGGGTGGTATAATGTCACCTGGCGTACGTTTTCCGCCGCCTGGCGTTTGGTTGTCGGGGTCTGGGGCGCCTGTGGCGCTGCAGCGGCGTGCCACGGACCACCTCGGGCCACTGAGGCAGGCGTCGCGACCGCAGTCTACAGCGCCACGTACGCGGGACAGTTCAGGGTGAGTCGCCGTCAGGTCTTCATCGTTCGGATGCTCGGGGCCATCGCGCTATTGATCGTCGGCTACCAGAGCGGCGCCGTGCTGTACCCCGACCTGCGGCGAGTGGATCTGGATGTAGAGTGGCTGCAGCGGATCACCTTGACGCGGTGGCTGGTATCGGTCTCTTTTGGCCTGTTCGGCTTCGCCATCGGCTACACCACCGCCCCCCTTCTGTTCCGCCCCCTCTACGCCACCTACCGTCTCTTGCGCGAGGTGACCCCCGAGCGCCTGGCCGGGGCCGCCATCGGCCTGGCACTGGGGCTGTTTTTGAGCACGCTAGCCGCGTTGCCGCTGTCGCTCTTGCCGGCGCCGTTCGGCCAGTTCCTGCCATTCGTGGTGGCGGTAGTGCTGGGCTATCTCGGCGCAGCCCTGTTTTCCAGTAGCCCGAGCACGTACCTGCCCTTGCTGCGGTCGGCCATTCTGGGCGACCGACGCAGCAGCACCGTCTCGTCCTCGGGCTGCGTCCTGCTCGACACGAGCGTGATCATCGATGGTCGCATCGCTGACGTGGTGAAGACCGGCTTCCTCGACCGACCATTGATCGTACCTCGTTTTGTCCTGTCTGAGCTCCAACAGATCGCTGATTCCCCCGACGCCCAAAGAAGAAACCGTGGTCGGCGGGGCCTCGATGTGCTTAGCGAGCTTCAGCAGTCGCCGGACATCGAGTTGCGGATCAGCGATCGCGACATCCCAAGCATCGGCGATGTCGACCATAAGCTGGTGCAGCTGGCCAGTCAGCAGGGTTGCGCCATCATGACCAACGATTACAACCTGAATCGCGTTGCCGAGTTGCAGGGCGTTAGGGTGCTCAACCTCAACGAGCTTGCCAATGCGGTAAAGACGTTGCTCCTGCCGGGCGAGCAGCTGGACATCCGGATCATCCAGGAGGGCAAGGAATCGGGCCAGGGCGTCGGCTACTTGGAGGACGGGACTATGGTGGTGGTCGAGCAGGGCCGTGACTTCTTGGAACAGACGATACCGGTGACGGTGACGCGGGTGCTGCAGACCGTCGCCGGTCGGATGATCTTCGCCGTGCCCGTCAGCTCGTAGGACCCTGCCGCCTCGCGACGGTTGGCCCGCCGCGGCGGAATCTGTCCCCACCGAAGGACGCATGAACCATGCCAGGAGGCGTAACAATGACCAGTCATGACAGCCAACCTGCTCCTTTCGAGACGCGACGCCAGGTCGTGACTACCGACCGGGCACCGGCAGCCATCGGTCCCTACTCACAAGCCATTCGTGGCGGTGGCTTCGTTTTCACTGCCTGCTGCCTGGGCATCGATCCAGCCACCGGACAGCTGGTGGGCGGGGGCATCGCCGCCCAGACGAGGCGCGCTCTGGCCAACCTGGAGGCCATCCTGGAGGCAGCCGGCGCCAGCCTGCAGCAGGTGACCAAAACTACAGTTTTCCTGACCGATATGGCTGACTTCAAGGCTATGAACGAGGTCTACGCCCTGGCTTTCCCAGCCGAGCCACCGGCGCGTACTACCGTGGCCGTGACCCAACTGCCGCTGGGGGCCCGAATGGGGATCGAAGCCATAGCGCGGGTCGGCAGTGCTTGAGCTGTCGGCACGAGTGAGGCCTGGTAGATCGGCCGTGGTTTGGCCGCCCTGCGGCCGCTCCTTATAATCTCGATGAGTCTGTAAGCAGAGGATGCAGGATGCCTGAACCCAAATCGCCCCCACGGGATGCCGCTGACCGCCAGCGTCATCCGATGCACGACTTGCTCGAACAGGGCAGCGACCACCGCCGTTTTGAGCGCGGCGACGTGGTAACGGGCACCATCGCCTTCATTGGTCCCCACGAGATGCTGATCGATGTGGGCGGCAAGACGGAGGGCATCCTCTCGCCACGTGAGTTTGATTCAATGAGCCCGGCAGAGCGCCAGACCATGCAGGTCGGAGACGAGGTCGAGTGCCTGGTCCTGGTTCCAGAGGATCGGGACGGCAACCTGGTTTTGTCGTTGTCGCAGGCGCGCCTTGGCCAGGACTGGTCGGAGGCGGAGCAGCTTTATGAATCGGGTGGCGTCTTCCAGGTCACACTGACCGGGCACAATAAGGGTGGTCTGATCGCTTACGTCGGCGATGTGCGCGGTTTCATTCCGGCCTCCCAGATTGACCGGCGCCACGGGATCGATCGGGCTCGCGTCGACGGCTCAGCCGAAAGCCCTCTGGCAGCGATGGTTGGCGAGACGATCTGGGCCAAAGTCATCGAGGTGGATCGACGCAAGAACCGTCTCATCCTGTCCGAGCAGGCCGCCATGCGTGAGCGGCGGCGCCATTCGAAGGCCGAGCTGCTGGACAGTCTCACCGAGGGTCAGGTGGTCAGCGGTGTTGTCACCAGCCTGGCCGACTTCGGTGCTTTTGTCGACATCGGTGGTGCCGACGGTCTGGTGCATCTTTCCGAGCTCTCCTGGAAGCGAGTCTCCCATCCCAGCGAGACGCTGCAGCTGGGGCAAGAGGTCACGGTCCAGGTTATCTCGATCGATCGCGAGCGCAAGCGCATCGGTCTATCGATCAAGCGTCTGCAGCCCGAGCCATGGGACACGGTCGCCGAGCACTTCCACATTGGCGACGTCGTGCGGGGGACAATCAGCCGGCTGACCGACTACGGTGCATTTGCCCGGCTCGAGGGCGACGTCGAGGGCCTGATACACGTCTCAGAGCTGTCGGACGAGGGCAAGCATCCGGCGGAAGTAGTCGCTCCGGGGGACGAACTCGCGTTGCGCGTGATTAGGCTTGACGCCGAGAATAGGCGCATCGGCTTGAGCCTCAAGCGCGCCGATCCGGCTTACGACGACCTGATGACTCCTGAGGCGCTGGCCGAGCTGGACGTGCCAATGGAGGTGACCGAGAACGGCGACGAGCGAGAAGACGAAGGGTAAGCCCGGCGGCCGTGCCGGCGTCCATTCAATGGCCGCCGATACTGGCAGACCGTCCGGGCGCCCGAGCGGCCAATCGCCGTCAGAGGTCCGACGTTAGGAAGGTCATGGCCAGCAAGTTCGAAGATCGCTTCACTGAGCGCGCCCGGCGCGTCCTCATGATCGCGCAGGAGGAGGCCAGGCGGCTTAACGACGCTTACATCGGTACAGAGCACCTGCTGTTGGGTTTAGTGCTGGAGGAGCGCGGCGTAGCGGCGCGGGTGCTACGGGATTGCGGCGTAAACGGCTATCAGGTGCGGCGGATCATTGAAGAGTCATCGCGGCGCAGTTCGCAGCGGATCCGCAATCAGACCAGCGGCCTGACGCCCCGCACCAAACGGGTCATCGAGCGGGCGGTAGAAGAAGCCCGCCGGATGAACCATCACCACATCGGCACCGAACACCTGCTGTTGGGCCTGGTCGGCGAAGGTGGCGGGCTGGCGATCGAGGTGCTACGCGACGTGGGCGCCGACTTGGATGAGGTCAGGCGCTTGACAACCAAGGCCATCATGCAGGCGCCAGTTCGCCAGCCTGGCGAGCGGCGTCGGCCTCCCCACACGCCGATGATCGATCAACTGACGATAGATCTCACTGCGCGAGCCGAAGAAGGCCAGCTCGACCCCGTGGTCGGCCGGCAGACCGAAATAGAGCGGGTTATCCAGATCCTCTCCCGGCGCACGAAGAACAACCCGGCCCTCATTGGCGAGGCCGGCGTCGGCAAGACCGCCATCGTCGAGGGCCTGGCGCAACGCATCGCTGCCGGGGACGTGCCAGCTCAGCTTCGAGAGAAGCGCCTCTACATGTTGGACGTCGGCAGCCTGGTAGCTGGCACGATCTATCGTGGCCAGTTCGAGGAGCGCATGAAGCGCGTCATCGAGGAGTTCCGGTCTGCTCACTGCATCCTGTTCATCGATGAGCTGCACATGCTTGTCGGAGCCGGCGCGGCAGGCTCCAGTGTGGACGCCGCTAATCTCCTAAAGCCGGCGCTGGCTCGCGGTGAGTTGCAGTGCGTGGGCGCCACGACCCTCGACGAGTATCGACGTCATATTGAAGCCGACGCCGCCTTGGAGCGACGTTTCCAGCCTGTCTTCGTGCAGGAACCCAGTGTCGACGAGACAATCAGGATTCTGCAGGGCATTCGCGGCCGTTACGAGGAGCACCACGGCGTTCGGATCTCCGATGAGGCGTTGCAAGCGGCGGCCACGATGGGCGCCCGCTATATCACCGACCGTTTTCTGCCAGACAAGGCGATCGATCTCATCGACGAGGCGGCCAGTCGCGTTCGCATCTACAAGATCCCCGAGACCCCGCAGCTGGCCGAGCTGTTCGGCGAGCTGCGCAAGGTTCAGAAGGCCAAGGAGGATACCTTCGCCCGCGGCGAGTACGAGGAGGCCATTCGCCTGCGACAGCGTGAGTACCAGCTGCGGGACGAGCTGGAGACCCTGCGGGCCGGCCGCGAGAGCGACCTTGTCGTCGGCGACGAGGACGTGGCCGAAGTGGTGGCCATGTGGACGGGAGTGCCGGTCGGGCGGCTGGCGGGCGAGGAGAGCGAGCGCCTGCTGCGCATGGAGGAAGCGCTCCACGAGCGGATCGTGAGCCAGGACGAGGCCATCGAGGCCGTAGCCAAGGCGGTGCGCCGGGCGCGAGCCGGCCTCAAGGACCCGCGGCGGCCAATGGGCGTCTATATCTTCCTCGGCCCAACCGGGGTCGGCAAGACCGAGTTGGGCAAGGGCCTGGCCGAGTTCCTCTTCGGCAGCGAGGATGCCGTGCTGCAGCTCGACATGAGCGAGTTCATGGAACGCCACACGGTTAGCCGCCTGGTGGGCGCCCCGCCGGGTTACGTCGGCTACTACGAGGGTGGTCAGCTGACCGAGGCGGTACGGAGGCGTCCCTACCAGGTGATCCTGCTCGATGAGGTTGAGAAGGCCCATCCGGACGCTCTGAACATGCTGCTGCAGATCATGGAGGATGGCCACCTGGCCGACGCCAAGGGCCGAACAGTCGATTTCCGCCACACCATCTTGATCATGACATCCAACATCGGTGCCGAGCAGCTGAGTCGCCATCAGGCGCTTGGCTTTACCGCCGGCCACGATGAACGACAGCGCCTGCAAGACGAGTACGAGGCGATGAAGGAGAAGGTGCTGGAAGAGCTGAAGCGCCAGTTCAAGCCCGAGTTCCTGAATAGAGTCGATCGGATAATCGTCTTCCGGCCGCTGACCCGGGATGATTTGGAGCGGATCGTCGACATCCAGCTGAAGCGCATGGCACCGCAGCTCGCGGAGCACCAGGTGACTCTGGAGCTCACGCCCGCCGCCCGGGCGCGCATCGTTGCCGAAGGCTACGAACCTCAGTTTGGCGCCCGGCCCTTGCGGCGCGCGATCATGAACCTGATCGAAGATCCACTGTCAGAGAAACTCCTGTCCGGCGAGATCGGCTTCGGTGACCACGTGCTGATCGACGCTGAGGGCGATGAGTTGACCATGCGGCCCAAGCCGACCGAGGCGCCCGAGGAAGAGCTCTAGGGACCGTCAGCAGCCAAGAGCGGTCTCAGGTCACGGCGGGCCAGTGGCTTCCGCTGGGCCCGCGGCAATTGGGCCCGGCGCTTCACTCAGGGTTGCACTGCTACGCCGCCATCAGGGCGCGCCACCAACTGCCGGCCGTCCGCCAGGCTCACCAAGAGATCGCTGGTGGTGAGCCCGCCGTACGTAACCAGCTCACCTCGCCCGTCGAGCACCACAGCATCGTCCGCAACAGCGTAGTCGACGTGAGTGCCGTCCAGCAGCGCACTGAAACCTACCACGCCGTTCAGCTCACGCGCCAGCCAGCCATGCGGCGGCAGGTCAAACAACGAGTCATCGACCCGGATCGTCCAGATCGATGGCGAGTGGTTCACCCACAACTCGAAGCCATTGCGATAGCGCAGCGCCAACCGTGGATGGACGAGATCCTGGTCCATTCGCAGAGCCGCGCTCAGATCTACCTCGCGGCCATCGGCCAGCACGTAGCGCACCCGGTCTATCACCGCGCCAAGGTAATGCCGCTGCAACGCCCGCATCAAGTAGTACTCCTTCACTTCCTGCGCCGGAGTAAGATAGCGGTCAGGCGAGGTCAGCGGCGCCGTGGTCGTCAGCCAGGAGCCGGCGTGGCCATAGGACAGGGTGGTGGCCCGGTATTCATCGATCTGGGCCACCGTCAAGGGCCGGGGTTGACCCCAGTAGGTGTCGACATAGGGGCCAAAGAAGGCCCGATAGTCACCCATGCCGAAGCCCACCGTCGGGCTTGCCAAGAGCAGCTCGTAGTCTGGCATTACTGGCTGCTCATATCCGGGGGCGGTCAGACTGCCGGTGGACAAAGCACGTGACACGGCGTCCACGTAACCGGCATAGAAGGAGTCGTAGCTCCACTCCCAGGCGCCGGTGGCGCCCATGCCGAAGAGCCGCCCGCCACGGGACGCAATGGCGTTGAACAGCTCCTTGTAAGCCGCAATCGCCTCGCCGACTGTGGCCGGATGGCTGGATGAGGCCTGGAGGTCGATGCTGGGTTGGTCGGCACCAGGGAGCGGAAAGCCCGGATTGGTCGCCACCTCGGCGCCAAGCGTCAGACCGCGTACTCCAATGGCCAGCAGGCCCGGCAGCTGCAACCGGGCGATGCGCCGCGCGGCGTCGGGCGCAAGCAAGTACCGCCCAACCCGACCACCTCCGGCACAGGGGCGCTCACCGTTGGCCTCGTCAGGCAGCCGGATGGCCTCGCCGCGGGCGTCGGTCACCCGATCAGCCGGGTTGTACAGCGGATTGTGGTCTTCAGGACAGGGCTCCTCGGTCAGAGTGAAGGCGGCCGTGACCGAGATGGCGGCCGGTGCTGCGGCTGCCAGCTGGCGCAGGCCAGCCTCGCCACCGGCCGCCTCACTGGGTGGACCTTGCCGGGGCAGAAGGGCGCTCGGTTCGCGCCAGTTGCGCTTGTGGTAGATCACATCGCGCACCCCCCAAGAGGTTAGCTCGGCCACGTAGCGGGCTTCGTCCGCGAAGCTGATCCCTTCGCCGCCCAGCAAGCCCACGTGCACTGCGCCCATCAATGGCTCGCGCTGGACCGCGCCCCGCCAGGTTGGAATGGCAAAAGTGTCCTCGATCTCGGGCGAGAGGGTGACCCAGACCGTCTCCTTCACCGGCCGCACCTGGCCACTCGAGTCGGCCGGATACAAGGCGGCCACTTCGTCGACCACCGAACCGGGTAGCGCAACCGGCCCCCGCGGCATCAGACGGCCGGCATTGCTGCGGGGATAGTCGAGCAAGGTGCTGGCGAACCAACGGTGATCCAGCATCGCGATGGGCACGGCGGACATGTAGGGAACGCGGACTGTCACGCCATCGTCGGTGCCTTCGATTTCGCCGGCCGAAAAGCCGGCGTAACAGCCATTCGGTCCGGCGGCGACGTCCAGGCTGAGAGCCTGGACCTGCAGCGACCGGCCAGAGATGGTCACCGCGTAGCGCTTGGAGTGGCGAGCGCCCTCCAGGGTCTCATAGATGGTGGCGATGACGCTTGTCGGGGAGGTCTCATACTCGATGCGGTTCACGGTGCCGAACTGGCCCACAAATCGGGGCTCAATGAGGCGACCGTCGCGCGTGCGGTAGTAGAGGCCACCACCGGCCAGCGGATAGCGGCCACTGCGTGCTTCTCGAATCGCCAGCCGGCCCTGAGCATTGTCGGGGTGGGCGGCCTCGATTTCATAGCGTATGGTGACGTCGCCGCGGTAAGTGAGCCGATACGTCTTGAAGGTAGGATCGTAGCTGACCGAGACTTGGCCGGGGCGCCGCGCGCCCAACGGCACCAGGTTGTCCATGCTGGGTGGCAGCACCGTGGCCGTAGCCTGGGCCGGTGTCGCTGTGGCGCTGGGGGCAGGGTCGCCCGTCTCGGTGGGTCCAGCGGTGGCAGTGGCCAATAGCGGCGTGGCTGATGCCACTGGTCCAGCTGGAACCTGCAGCGCCGCTGGAAAGTAGATCCGCCAGCTGCCGGCCGGCGAACTCCCGCCCGCCTCGTGGGCGAGCCGCACCATGCCGCCGCCCACGGCAACCAGAACCCAAACAGCCCTGACAAACGGATGCCGCACCAGCCCCAGCGCCGCGCCACGCGCCGGGGTCAATGCCGTTGTGAGGCCAACGTTGAGGCTAGCCCGGCTCAAGGCTCGAGCGGCACGCCTGGCGACGGGGGCGGTGGCAATGGCGAAGCTGTCGGTGCGCAGCAGCCGCTGCCGCTAGTCACCGTCGGCGACGGCTCCTGGCCTGCACCGCTGCCGGCAGTGGGCGGCGGAGTGGTTGTCGGCCGAACTTCGTCTGTTCGCACCGTGGGCGAAGCTGTAGGCGGCATCGGTGACGGCCACCACGGCCAGCGACGCGGCGTCGGCGTGGGTCGGGCCGCCCGCTCGGTTTCGCGCGCCAGCTCAGTGGCTCGCGCCCCGACGCTGGCCGCCGATGTGCCCACCGGCCGCTCAATCGTCGGCGGTACCGTCGGTGCCACCGTCTCGGGGATTGCCGTCGGCGCTACGGTGGCCGAGGCTCCAGGCCTTGGCGGCGCCGTAGCTGGGGCCGGGATCTCTTGCGTGCTCGTCGCGCTGGCCCCGGTCGGCACGCGCCCGACCGGTGGGGCCGACGTGGCCGTCATTGTGGTTGTCCTTGAGGGCGTCGGAACCCATGCCGTAGCGGCCATCGGCACCGATGGCGTAGGCTGGCGGATGGGCACAGCCGTTGGCCGGACCAGCGCTGTCAGTTCCGCCGCTGCCCTGGTAAGCAAGGCCCGATCAGCCACCACTGCCTGCCGAGATAGGTAGGTGAGAGTGTGGCCCAGCTCGGCCACCTCGCTCCGCACTGTCGCCTGCAACGCTCCATCCCCTGACGCCTCGGCCATTTGCCAGGCGTCCTGTCCCGAAAGCACCAGACCGGCCAGCAACGACGCTGGCAGCGTCGCCCCACTCTCCAAGATACGGCGAGTCTCTTCGAGCCGTTGGTCGGCGTGCTTCAGCTGCAACCTGGCCCGCGAGGCTGGATCGCGCGTGAGCGCCAACTGGGTGCGCTCGCCTAGCAGCTTGAAGGCATAGAGCGGCTGACCAGGAACGCTATCGGCCGAGACCACGAGCGCGCCCGTGGCCGTTAGCACCACCGCCAAAGCAAACGACGCCAATCGGAGGACCCAGCGCCGTCTCAGCGGTGAGCGTGCCGGTGCTTGGCGTGCCAGTTGTCGCTGCAGCAGGACTTGCAAATCGGCACGGAATGCCGGTCGCGGCCTGCTGGGGGCCGAAAGCACCAGCTGATGGCCCAGCCACACCAGCTGGCGCATCTGGGTGTCATCGCCCGCATCAGCCAGGACGCTGTCCAAGTCCTGCCCAGCGGCTAAGCGCTCCAGGAAGTCGGCCAGCCGAAGCGCTAACCGATCCGGTTCATCGACCATCGTCGCCATCCAAGAGTAACCGCCGCAAAGAGCGCAGCGCATGATGCTGCAGGTTCTTGACCGCGCCCTCGCTCTTTCCCATGACCCGCGCCGTCTCCTCGATCGACAACTCGGCGGCAAAGCGAAATGCCAGCACTTGTTGCTGCAGCTCCGTCAGGTGACCCGTGGCGGCCAACAGCATGCGGCGGTCAATCGCCATCTCCGCACCAGCCAGGGCCGCGGCTGCAGCACTGGACTGCGCGCGGTCCAGAAGACCTCCTTCGACCTCTTCCTCAGCATTTGATAGCCAGCTCTCAGGCCGTTCGGGGCGCCTACCGGCGCGACGCCAGTGATCGATCACCGCGTTACGAGCGATGCTAAGCAGCCACGGTGCTAACGACCCACGCCAGTCAAAAGCGTGAAGCGCTTGCAGCGCCTGCAAGAACACGTCCTGGGTAATGTCCTCGGCCAGCGCTGTGTCCCCCACCCGGAAGGCCACGTAGCTGTATACCCGGTCGACATGCTTCTGGTAAATGGCACCGAAAGCGCTGCTATCGCCCTTGCGAGCCCGTTGCACGAGCTCTCGCTCGTCACCGGGCTCTTCATGGCCACCATTGCCGCTCATCTACGAGAACGCGCGCGCTTGCTCGGGGATAGACGTTCAGCCTGATCCATGGGCGCCCAATCATAGGTTTTCCGCCGTGGAGCCGCAAACACCCCGTTGGCAGCGAGCAGGTGGGACCGCGCGGGACAGACAGGCTAGCTCATTGCCGCGCCGAAGTGGCGCTACCGACCGCAGCGCACCGCGTCGGCAAGTACAGCAGTCCGGTCCTTGCCCTCAAGTCGTGACGCCACGAGCACGCGAGCCGGCGATCGGGTCGCCCGGACTAGCAGATCAGAATCGTACTCGTCGCCGAGAACAACGATCTGCAGAACGATGCCCGCTCGCGTTGCCGTCGCCGCAGCCGCGAGCAGCTCCTGGGGAGGCGTCTGATTGAGGTCACCGTCGGACAGCACGACGATGCTTCGCCTGGCCTCCGGACGGCCCGCTGGCCCCACCAGTTGCGCGGCCGCGCTCGAGATGCCCAGATCCATTCGCGAGCCGTTGTACTTGGGTAACTGGGCGAGAGCCTGGCCAGCAGCCCAGCAGCACTCACCCAGCGGGGTCAGCACCTGCAGCATAGCCTCGTCGCCGTAAACGACGACAGCGACCTGGTCCTTACCGGGTTGCAGGTTATCAACTATGGCCCGTCCGATCGCTGCGGCCGCCTGCAGTCTGGTTGCGTATGGCAGGCCAGCCGGCGGGGCCATCATGGAGCCAGATACGTCGATCACCAACGCCATGTCGTATGCTCCGAGCCACACCGGGCAATCTTGCCGCAGCAAAGCCGGCAGGTATCTGACCGCCTGTCGGCCCCGTGCGGTGCCACTAGACGCGGTAGGGACAGGCGACGGCTCGTTGGTCAGGTTCGGGGTTGACGTCGGACGCGCCGACCCGGTGGGCGAGGCAGTGGCTGACGAGGCGGTCGTCGGCACCGGGGTGGCCGAGACAGGAGCTGTCTGCGTCGGACCTGGACAGGCGACCTCAACCACCGGATTGGGGAAGGAAACACGGCCGCGACTTACCTTCGACCAGAACGTCGAGTTGTAGGTCACCAGGGCCATCGGAGGTTCCTGGCTGATGGCGTAACGGCCGCAACTGAGAGAGCGGACGCGATAGCTCAGACTGATGCCTTCAGTGGGCCAGGGGGAGAATCGCCAGCGCAGTCGGTTGCCAAGGACGTCGCCGGGATAGCCGCCGCCGGCATATTCCAGGTAGTCCGAGAGCCAGTCCTCCAGCTCAACAGCCTGGATGGGATAGAACGCCGGCCCCGTGGAGTGGACCAGCTCGCGGATCCGCTCATCGACGTAAGTCCACTCCCAGGAACGGAAGGCAAGGCGGGCACTGCTCGCGGTTTCGGTCAGACAAGGCCAGGAGCACGTCCGGCCAGCGCAGGCAGTGACCACCAAAGCACCGTATGCCTTAAGCGCGTCGGCACCTTCGCGGACAACCTGGCAGCTTTCCGGCCCGATGCCCAGCGTCGCCAGGAAGATGGCCTCCCTGACCACTCCCGCGGGTCGACCGTGGCGCAAAACGCGCAGGGCCTCAGCGAGGCCGCAGGAGACGCATTCGGTGCCGCTGGCGCGTTGGACCCGCAGGGCGCCTAACACCTGGCTTTCATTGTTGGACAGGAAGCTGGCGACGCGGGCCCCGCCATCGGCGATGAGCACCACGCCCACCTTGAGGTAGTCGATTTGGCTGAGGTGGATCGACTCGACAGCAGTGCGCAATGCCGCCAGGAGCGATTCCAGCTGCTGGTCGCCCATGTGATCGAGTGACGCGTCAACAACTATCACCAGGTGCAGCGGCGTGCGATTGGGATCGCAATTGGCCTGCAGGGCCAGGTTGACGGTGGCCTCTTGTTCCAGTGCCAGCAGCGCCGGCCGCACCTTACGGGTGGCGGTTAGGAAGCAGGGCGCTTCACTCGGCTCCTGGGCGGCTCCTGGCATCGGGCCGGCAAGGCGCCAGCGGGGGAAAGCCATCATAATGGCCAGACAAGAAAGCCAGCAACACAGGCGGACCAGCTTGCGCCGCCGGCTTGCCTGGCGGCTCTCTGGCAGCCGATCAAGCTCCGTTGTCACGGCCGAGGCCCGTCGGGCGGTGTCGCCGCGGGCGTTTCCCCGGAGGGCACAGTGGCAACGCCAGTGGGCCGGCTTGTGGCAGCGGCGATGGTCGGCAGTGGCGTGCTAGTTGGCTCGCGGTGGTCATCGCGCGTGGCCGTCGGGGTGGCCACAGACGGCGTAAGCGCTACGGCTGTGGTTGGCGTGGCCACCGCCGGCGATGGCACCGGGGTTGGCGGCGGCAACGTCGGGGTGGCCGTCGGCTCTGGGCGGACGGGCGGGGGGCCATCATCGCTCTCTCGAGTCGGTGAGACACTGGCCGTCGGGTAGTCCGGCGGCAAGGCGAGCGTCGCCGTGGGCAGCTCGGTAGTGGTCCTGACCGGTGGCGTGAGATAATCAGTCGCCGCCACCGTCGGTGTAGGAACGGTTGTGGACGATGCCACAGGCGCAACAGCCCGAGGCCCGGCCGCCGGCTCGGCGCCACCGGCCGCCAGCCAGGGGGGAGCAGCATCGTAGCGAATCGCCAGCGCCCCGCGGCGCAGCGCGTAGCCCCGGGCACCGGCCTGGCCGGCCAGCCGCTCGAGTTCGGTCGCTACCGCCGCCGCCTCGGCATCAGCGCGAGCCGCCAACCGCTCACTGCCCACTTGCCTGGCCAGCTGCCTCGCCCTGGCGCAGCGGCTGACGATATCCTGGACAGCCGAAGCCAGCGCGGGGTCCGCACCCCGACCGGCCCGCAACAGGCCACCGAGCTCCTCCAGCCGCGACCAGGCTGCGTCCAGCTCTCGCTCCACAGAGCTGTCCAGGCGCGTCTCCTCGGGCGACCCCCGCAAAGCGGCCACCACCTGCGGCCACCCTTCGGGTACCCAGCGCGACACACCGGCCACGCCCAGCAACAGCGCCGCTGCCGCCGGTAGCAGCAGGCGCCTCAGCGTCCAGCGTCGTGGGCGCCCCACCCGCAGGCGGACGTCCGTTCGTAGTTGCTCCTCCAGCCCCAAGACGAACGATGGGCGAGGGCCGTGCCGTGACGCCGCCGCCTGTACCAGGCGGGCCGCCGAGGCCAGAAGCGGGCGTAGTTCGGGCGTCACGTTCTGCGCCGCAGCTTCCAGAGGCCGTCCGGCGCGCAGGTCCTCCAACGCCTGGTGTAGCTCTTCAGCTAGCCGATCATCACGGGGCACGGACGCCCACCTCCATCATGGCCGCCGCTTTGCGCAGGGCGCGATGCTGCAGCACCTTCGTGTTGGCCACCGTCAGACCGAGGAGCGAGGCCGTCTCCTCAATTGTCCGGTTCTCCAGGAAGCGCAATTCCAGGACCTGCCGGTATCGAGGCGGCAAGGGCCGCAGCAGGTCCATTGCCGCCGCCAGCGAGTGCTCGGCATCCGCTGCATCCTCATCGCCTTGCGGGGGCGCCCAGCCAGAGGAGAGCGGCACCAGACGTCGGTAGGCGGCAGACTGGCGATGGTTGCGCACCAGGTTGCGGGCGATCTGGTAGAGCCAGTTGCGGAAGCTGGCCTCGCCGCGGAAACCGGGGAGCCCGCGTAGCATGCGAGCAAAGGTCTCGGCGGTCAGATCTTCGGCATCGTCAGCATCTCGGACCTGAGCAAAAACGAACCGATAGATGGCCGAAACATACCGCCGGTATAGAGCCGTCAAAGCGGCCTCGTCACCAGCTAGCGTGTGTCTCACGAGGATCTCGTCACACTGCGCATCGTAGGCTAGCGGTCGACCACCCATGAACGAACTACAGTCTCCTTCGTAAGGACAAGGCACCGTTACGGCAACACAGCCCCGTGGATGCTATACTGCGCGGCATGCGGGGCCATCAATGGCCGCAGGGCAGTGCGATCATCGGCGCCTCGCCGTCCCATGGGTCCTACTGTAATACACCAGGCGGCGGGCCATGGCGCCGCGCTAACCCAGGCCCTGCCGACGCCATTTTAGGCTCACCCGGCAGGGACAGGAAGTGGCCGAACCCCGGGGCAGCTGGGCCGGGGGGCCTCGGTCGCCCCAGTTATGGCGGCGCCACCCGGGCCCTTGCTGGCGCCTTACAAGTCGGCGCCGGACCGTTCCCCGCAGCGGCCGGTTCGGGAAGCGTGCCCTTGGCGCGGCGTCGCCCGCGCTCCAGCCCCATGCCAACCCGCTGGCAGTGCTCCCGGCCTCCGGAGGTTGGATGACTGCCCGCCTGCTGGATGGTCGGGCGATTGCCGCTACCCTGCGGACGGCAGTCCGCCAGCAAGCCGAACGATTCCGCCAGGAGGCGGGCCGGCCACCACAGCTGGCAGCGGTCCTGGTGGGCGATGATGAGGCCAGCCTGACATATGCCCGGGCCAAAGAAAAGGCAGCGCTGGCTTGCGGCATAGACTTCCGTTTACACCAGCTGGCGTCGGGCACGGGCACCGCGAACCTGCTGTCAACCCTGGGCCGGCTATCGGCCGATCCAGTGGTAGACGCGATTCTCTTGGAAAGGCCCTTGCCGGCCGGCTATGACGCCGCGGCGGCCGTAGCGGCAATCGATCCGGCCCGGGACGCCGACGGTGCCACGCCATCCAGTTTGGGCCGCCTGGTGTTGGGTCAGCCGGGGCCACGACCGGCCACAGCTCTGGCCGTGCTGGAGGTCCTTGCAGCGGCAGAGGTGCCGCTCGAAGGCGCGCGGGCGGTTGTGGTTGGTCGCTCAGCTCAGGTGGGCCTTCCCGTGGCCCTGTTGCTCCTGCACGCCCAGGCCACCGTCTCGCTGGTCCATACCCGGACGCGCGACCTCGCCATGTACAGCCGTCAGGCCGACGTTCTGGTGGTGGCCGCTGGCAGGCCGGCCCTGATTCGGGTTGAGCACGTCTGCCCCGGGGCGACGGTAATCGACGTGGGTACGAACGTCGTCCACGATGCCGCAGGCACCCGCATCGTCGGCGACGTGGCGCCCGAGGTGAGTGAGATCGCCGGCCTGCTGTCACCGGTGCCGGGAGGCGTTGGACCGGTGACAACCGCAGTGCTGATGCGCACGGCTGTTGAGTTGGCCCAGACGCGCTGGCCGGGTGGCCTCGAGAAGCATCCCTGACGCCTAGTCTGGCGACCGCTCACGGCATGCGCACCACCAGCGGCGCCTCGCTCCACATCGCCTCGAGCCCGTAGTATTGCCGCCGGACCGGGTCAAAGAGGTGCACAATCACATCACCATAGTCGAGCAGGACCCAACCAGACGCCGGCTCGCCCTCCACATTCAGCGGTTTGTCGCCAGCTTGAGCCCGGATTGCTTCGCTCACCGCTTCGCTGGCAGCTTTGAGCTGCCGCTCGCTCGTGGCCGTACCAAGAACAAAGAAGTCGCAGATCATCGACACCGGACGCAGATCCAAGATCACCAGATCCGCCAACTGACGGTCGCTCATCGCCTCAAAGGCGATGCGGGCCAGGCTATCGGGTTGCAGGACGGGCTCCTCGGGGCTGCATGGGTTGCAGGACGGGCTCCTCGGGGCTGCATGGGCTGCCGATCGGCCGCAAGTATATCTCGGCAGCGGACAGCACACCACAATGTGGCTGTAGCGAGCAGTCAAGCCGGTTCGTGGGACAGCTGGCAACCTTGCGAGCCCAAGGTCGGCCGGCCTACACTTAGCACCATGAGCCACCGGCCACGCCAAGACGGCAAGCAGAGTCCGGCCGAGCTACCGCCTGTGACCCAGACAGGACGGCCGGCGAAATCACGGGCTCGGAAAAGGCCAACGCGGGCGCCAGCCGCTCCGCAGCCGCCGGCCGCTGTCACGGCAAGCTCGGCCCGGTGCGAGGCGGCGACCAGCTCACCAGGAACCAACGAGAGGGTCCTGGACCAGGCGGCCTTGGGAGCACAGGCTCCACAGGCGGAGCCCCCGACTCAGGATCGCAGCGCCGGCTCCAAACCGGAGCTCGTGGGCGGGAAGCCTGCTGAGACGGCTATGCCGGCGGACCTGGCCGAGCTTCTGGCTACGCTACGTCGCCGCTGGCCAGAAAGCGATCTGTGTGTGGTCTGCCGCGCCTACCAGCTGGCCGAGCTGGCGCACCGCGATCAGAAGCGCCTGAGCGGCGATCCATACATCAGCCATCCGGTGGCCGTCGCCCACATCCTGGCTATGTGGGGCCTGGACCCAATCGCCGCCGCCGCGGCGTTGCTCCACGATGTTCTGGAGGACACCCGGTTCAACCAAGAGCGCATCCTGGCTGAGGCCGGTGCCGCGGTTCTGGGGCTGGTGCACGGCCTGACGAAAGTCGAGAAGGTTGAGAAGGCCCGGGAACGGCGCAATGCCAGCCGCGTGTCAGGACGCACCGGCGCGGCGCCGGATGGCGGACTCGGCCAACCGGCAGGGACCAGCGTTGCCGGGCCGGACCAGTTCCCTCAGAGGGTCTCACCCTGGCGCGATTCAGAGCCGGCCGGCGCCCTGGCTCCAGACGGGGACAGGCGAGGCCGGTCGAAGCGCCGCGCAGGGGACGCTGAGGCCGAAACCCTGCGGCGGATGTTCATGGCAGCCAGCCTGGACGTCCGGGTGCTGCTGATCAAGCTCGCTGACCGACTACACAACATGCGCACTGTGCAGTGGCTGGAGGAAGACCGCCAACGGCGCCTGGCCGAGCAGACGATGCGTATTTACGCGCCGCTGGCCGACCGCCTGGGCCTCTGGCAAGTCAAGACCGAGCTCGAGGATCTGAGCCTGCAGGTACTGGAGCCCGAGGTCTACGCAGCCATCGAGGCGGTCGTGTCCCGCGATCTTGCCGCCACCGAGCAGTTCCTCGGCACGGCGATACGCGAGCTAACTGATGCCCTGGAACGCCACGGGCTGAAGGGCGAAGTGACCGGTCGGCTGAAGCACTACGCCTCGATCCGCCGCAAGCTACAGCGCTTGGAAGCGCGGAAGGAAGATATCGCCGATGCGTTGCAGGAGGTGCGCGATGTACTAGCCCTACGCGTGGTGCTGGGTGACACCAACCAGTGCTACACGGCGCTGGGCATCGTCCACACCATCTGGCAGCCGATCGACGGCACTTTCGATGACTACATCGCGCGCCCCAAGAGCAATGAATACCAGAGCCTGCACACCACGGTGATGGTCCCCCAGGGACGGGTGCTCGAAGTGCAGATCCGGACGCAGGAGATGCACGAGAAGGCCGAACTGGGCGTTGCCGCCCACTGGGCGTACAAGGAGCAAACCAAGCCGGACGCGTCCGGACTCGAGGCGGTCCGGCACCTGCGCGCGCGACTCGATCAGGTGACCGAGGCCGGCAGCGACGCTCAGGACTTTGTGGCCGGAGTTGTTGGCGACGTGTTGAGTGACCAGGTGCGAATCCTGACGCCCAAAGGCGATGTCATCGAGCTTCCGGCTGGCGCCACTCCAATTGACGTCGCTTACGCCATCCACACCGAGATAGGCCATCGGTGCCGCGGGGCCAAGGTCGATGGCCGCATGGTGGCCCTCAACACACCCCTGCAGACCGGCCAGCGAGTCGAGATTGTGACCACCAAAGGTCCGGGTGGCCCCAGCCGCGATTGGCTCAATCCCGGTTCCGGCTATGTCGCCACCATGCTCGCCCGGTCGCGAATTCGTCAGTGGTTTCGGCGTCAAGAGCGCACCACTGCCCAGCAGGCCGGTCGCCAGATCCTGGAGCGACAGCTGCGCCGCCTGGGTCTTACGCGCACGCGCCACGATGCCGTGGCCCGACTGTTCGGCTACGGGAATGCCGAAAACTTCTACCTGGCCCTCGGGCGCGCCATCATCGCTCCCGAGACAGTCAGCCAGAGGCTACTGGAACGCGAAAGCCGGGCGCCGGTTCCGGTGGAGAAAGCGCCATCCGGCCCGGCGACCACGCAGCGGTCAGGTCAACCCGGTCTGGAAAGCGGTGTGGTCACCGCTGGCGGTGCCACCGTTGCCACGCGCGTAGCGCGTTGCTGCTCACCGCTGCCCGGGGACGCGGTGGTCGGCTACGTCACGCGGGGCCGCGGCGTCACCCTGCACCGCCGCCAGTGCGCCAACATCCGATTGCTGCGCGAACGCGAGCCGGAGAGATTTGTTGCCGTCAACTGGCAAGCCTCCCGTCACCAAGGCCATCCGGTCAAGTTGCGTATCGTGGCCTACGACCGGGCCGGGCTGGTGCGCGATATCTCGCAGATCATCGCTAACTACGGCGTCAGCATGGACTCGGTGTCTGCGGCGGCCAACCCTGTCGACGGAACAGCCACGGTGACGGCCGTCGTGCGGCTACAGTCTCTGGGCATCCTGGCAGCGCTGCTGGATCGACTGGAAACAGTAGAGAACGTCACCGAGGTCCGGCGGGCTACATGAGCGGCAGTAGATTCACATCCGGCTCTTTCGAGTTTCTGGTTTATCTAGGCGTGCCCGCATTTGTGGCCGCAGTGGCGGTAACGGCGCTGCTGCTCTTCAATCACACGCCCGCCTCCGACGCACCAGCCCCGGCAGAGTCGGCGAGCCCCACCTGGGTCTCAGCGGCCCCGCCAGTCACGTCAATGAAGCCGCCCTCAGCGCCGCGAGCTACGCCACCGAAGCCGCCAGCGTCCCCAAGCCAGGCTCGTGCGCCGGCAGTCCAGGTCAGTCCACGGCGCCCGAGCGAGGCGACCGCCCAAGCCGGACTCACCCGCGGCGCCGATGCCAGGGCAGCAACAGGCGAGAGCGGGACTCTAGCGGCCCCAGAAGGGACGGAGACGCCCGCCGGGGCAGGTGGCGCGACGGTACTATCCCAACCTGCCTGGCGCATCTTTGCCGAACCCCGCCACGGCTATGCCCTGGAGATCCCGGCGAGCTGGCTTGAGGTCGAAGCCGCTGCCACCGGCACAACCTTTGGTGTGACCCACACCACAGCCATGTTCGTCGATCCGGAGACCGAAGCGCGGCTTATGATCACTGTCTGGGATACCTCGCCCCTGCCCCGAGTACAGGACTGGCCAACGGTCATCGAGCCGCAGATGGTTAGCGTGAACGGCCGGCGACCGGTAAACGGCATGGTGGCTGGCCTCCCGGCGCTGGTGGCGTCTACGGCAAGCCCTGACGGGGGACGGCCAGCTTATGCCGTGTTCTTTCGGCGCGGCAGCACTTGCTACCGGATCCACTTCTTGATCGGCCGGCAGGCTGCCGCGCTAGGGGCCTTCCGACGGGCGCTGGTCACCTTGCACTGGGACGATCAGGCCGGGCTGACCTTCATTCCCCCGCTACCCGACGCCCGCACTGCGCCATGAAGCGCTGCCGGAGACCACTCACGGCGCCAGCGGGTTAGGCGGTACCAGGCGCCTGTCCTGTGGGCAGACTTGGCCGTGCGAGTCGCCTCGCCGGGGCCAGAACGGCCTCTACTCCTCCAGGTGGGACAGATAGCGGACAGCGGACATGCCGGCGGCACACCCCTGGCCTACCGAGGTGGCCACTTGCCGCCAGCGCGAGTCCATGATCTCGCCGGCGGCGAACACACCTGGGACGCTGGTGGCCATCCATTCATCGACCTTCACGTAGCCTTGCTCATCCAGCGCCAACACATCGCGGAAGAGCTGAGAGTTTGGCTCGTGGCCGATGAAAACGAAGACGCCCGAGACTGGCAGCTCGCCTGTCTCGCCCGTCACCACGTTCCGCACAACGGCCCGCTCCACACGCTCGGCGCCCTGGATCTCGTCGACCACCGAATTCCAGAGGACCTGCACCTTGTCGTTGCTCAAGGCGCGCTTCTGCAGTTGCACCCCGGCACGAAAGCTATCCCGGCGATGCACCACGCGCACCGAGTGGGCATAGCGTGTCAGGAACAGCGCCTCCTCCAGGGCACTATCTCCGCCGCCCACCACGATGACGTCCCGTTCGCGAAAGAAGGCGCCATCGCAGGTAGCACAGTAGCTGACGCCGCGGCCTACGAACTCCCGCTCGCCCGGCACGCCCAGCTTCCGAGCCCGTGCTCCGCAGGCCACGATCACCGCCCGGCTGACGAGTTCGGCGTCGCCACAGATCACCCGCAACGGACGGCCCGAGAAGTCCACTGACCGGGCCTCATCGTAGACCAGCTCAGCTCCGAAGCGCGTCACCTGCTGCGTCATGAGCTCGATGAGCTCGGACCCGTGCGGTGAGTTGGGCAGGCCCGGATAGTTGTCGATTTCCCATGTCAGGGACACCTGACCACCGAGGAGAGCACCAGTGACCACTTTGGTCCCTAGCTCCGCTCGCGCCGTGTACATGGCTGCCGTGAGCCCCGCCGGGCCGCTGCCGATTACCACCACGTCATCCATAGCCCAATTGCCCCTTCGTTGGCGCCGCTGTCGGCCGATATTCTAACGATCGGGCCGCGCGGGCCGCAAGCCTCAGATACAGCCCGGCGTTCGCACTCTCCGGCGACTTCGTCAGGAGCCGGACTTGCCGCACTTCTAGCGCCGGCTATCCTTCGGCCCGTGCCTTCTGAGAGCGCGGCTCGTCGCGGCGAGCCCTCCTGGGTGTGGTCGGCGGGACAAGATCGCCGGCTGCGGCTCATCGTTGGAGCGTCGGCCATCGCCGGCCAGAACGTGTTAGACCTGGGCTGCGGGGTTGGCGCCTACAGTCGGCGTCTGGCGCAGCTTGGCGGGCTGGTGGTCGGCCTGGAGGTGGATTGGACCCGCGCCATCGCGGCACGCCAAGCGGGTCTAGGTGTGGTTGTCGCGGTTGGCGAGCGGCTGCCGTTTTCGGCCGACGCCTTTGACTTGTGCCTGCTGCACGAAGTGCTGGAGCACGTGGCCGACGACGGCCAAACCCTGGCCGAGGTGGCGCGGGTATTGCGGCCCGCTGGCCGGGCCATTCTGTTCGTGCCGAACCGTTGGTGGCCATTCGAGACGCATGGCGTGATGTGGCGCGGTCGCTACCTTTTCGGCAACGCCCCGCTGGTCAACTATCTGCCCGATCCCCTTCGCAACCGCCTTGCGCCCCACGTGCGGATCTATACCGCCCACAGCTTGTTGCGGCTGCTGGACGGCCTGCCGCTGCGCATCGTTGCTCATCGCTATGTGTTTCCGGGTTACGATAAGCTGACCCGACGCCGGCCGCGGCTGGGGGGCTGCCTTCGCCGCCTCAGTTATGCCCTGGAGGAAACGCCGTTGCAGCGCTTTGGCTTGTCGCACTTGCTGGTGCTGGAGAAGCCCCCTCTAGTGGGATCTCTGGAGCGCACCAGTAACTTACCGCTTCCGGGCTGCCCGAGGGACGATGATCCGTCCAGCGAATGAGACACGCTACCTGGTGGCCTTCAGCCACGTTCCGGGTATTGGGCCGGCGCGCCTGGCGAGCTTGCGAGAGCGCTTTGGCTCAGCGACCGCCGCCTGGCGAGCCTCGCCGGCCGAGCTATCTGCAGTGCTCGATGCCCGTGTTTTGGCTTGTCTGGAGGCAACGCGCGCTAACCTGGATATCGACGGGGCGATGCAACGCCTGGCCGCGCTCGGGGCTACCGTCGTCAGCGTTGACGATCGAGGATACCCAGAGCGCCTGCGGCAACTGGCCCAGCCGCCCTTTGTTCTCTATGCGCGTGGTGATATGGCTTTGCTGTCCCAACCCTGCGTGGCGGTAGTTGGCGCACGCCGGGCAACACCCTACGGCCTCATGGCCACCCAGCGCCTGGCCGGCGACCTGGCGGCGGCCGGCGTGACCATCGTCTCCGGCCTGGCCGCCGGGATCGACGCCGAAGCGCACCGGGCTGCCCTGGCGGCCAACGGCGCCACGGCGGCGGTGCTCGGCTGTGGGCTGGATGTCTGCTACCCAGCCTCGAACCGGGGCCTGCAGCGCTCGATTGCCAGCCGGGGCCTGCTGGTGACCGAGTTCCCACCGGGTACACCGCCGACGGCCGGCAACTTCCCAGCGCGGAACCGGATCATCAGCGGCTTGAGTCAAGCCGTTCTGGTGGTCGAGGCGGGCAACCGCAGCGGCGCGATGATCACCGCTCGCTATGCAGCCGAGCATGGCCGTGATGTGTTCGCCGTGCCGGGCTCGATCTTCTCCCCAGCCAGCCAGGGCGCGCACGAGCTGTTGGCTTCCGGAGCCGGCGTCGCCCGGTCGGCTGATGACATTCTGGCCGCCCTGGGTCTCCCGCCGCCTCGACGGGCATTGGAGCCGGCAACCAAGGCGAGTGGCGCCGCGGCCACCGTGTTGGCCGCGCTGGGGCCTGAGCCAATGCACATTGATGACTTGGGGCGCCAAACCGGGCTCAGCAGTGCCGAGGTGGCCCAGGCGCTGTCGTCCCTCGAACTGCAGGGTGTCGTCCGCCATGTCGGCGGTATGCGATGGGTGGTGGCAAAGTGAGCATGTACGCCATTGTCCTGGCTGGCGGCAGCGGCAAGCGGCTGTGGCCACTGTCTCGGCGTTCGCGGCCCAAGCAGCTGCTGGCGCTGCCAGGCCCAGCATCCATGCTGGAAAGCACGCTAGAGAGGCTCGCGGGCCTGATCCCGCCAGAGCGGACGTTCGTGCTGACGGCGCGGGATTTGGAAGCCCCCGTCAGCAAGTGCGCTGGCCACCTGCCGGCTGGGCATGTCATTGGCGAACCGGAGTCACTCGGGACCGCCCCCGCGGCAGCTCTCGGGGGAGCGCTGGTCAGCTGGCTCGACCCGCAGGGGACCATGGTGATTCTGCCCGCCGATCATGTCATCCGGCCGGTCAGCGAGTTCCAAGAGGCAGTGCGCCAGGCAGCCCAACTGGCGAAGGCCGGTTATCTGGTCACCTTTGGCGTTCGTCCCCAATGCCCGGCCACGGGCTACGGCTACATCCAGCGCGGCGCGCGGCTGCCAACGGCGATCGAAGCGTATGCCGTCGAGCGATTCGTTGAGAAGCCGGATGAAACGACCGCCTGCCAGTTCGTTGCCGCCGGCAACTATGACTGGAACTCGGGCATGTTTGCCTGGACTGTAGCTTCTCTGCACCAGGCGCTGGGGGCCCTTCTGCCGAGCCTGGCTGTCTTGGCCGACGAGCTGAGGTCGGCCCTGGCCAGTAATCTGCCCCTCGGCAGCGAGCGCTTTCGGGCCAGACTGGCCAGTTTATGGTCTGGGATCGAGGACTCTGACCGTACCACAATTGACTACGGGATTATGGAACGCTGGTCACGTGCTGCCTCTTTGCCGGTTCGCTTTGCCTGGTCGGACGTCGGCTCATGGGCCTCGCTGGCCGACCTGTACGAGGCCGATGAAGCCGGGGTAGTTGCTATCGCTGATCACATCGGCTTCGCGACCCGCGACTGCCTGATTCACAGCACGGCCGAGCGGCTGGTGGCGACGATCGGCGTCAGAGATCTCATCATTGTCGACACGCCGGACGCCTTGCTCATCTGTCACCGCGATCATGCCCAGGCGGTCAAAGAACTGGTCACGGCCCTGGAGGCCGCTCGGCGTGATGACGTCTTGTGAGACCCCGGGCCGGTTGGTTCCGCCAGCACTTCTTGCCGGTAAGGGCGCAAGCTTAAGAGGGTCGCGGCGAGGTGGGGTGGCCACTCGCTGACCAGTCCGCGCCGGACTAGAATTCGCGCCTGGATGGAAAAGGCCCTGGCCCGTTATCTGGAGAATCTAAGGGCGGTGCGGAACGCCTCGCCCTGCACCATCCGCAACTACTCTCGGGAGCTTGAGGAAGCGCGTCGGTTTTTTGCCTCGCTTGGCGTTGACGACTGGGAGGATATCGACCGCCTCACGGCCCGCCGATACCTGGCCTGGCTGGCCGGCCAAGGCTATGCCCGGGCCAGCATCGCTCGCCGGCTGAGCGAGCTGCGATCACTGGGTGCCTACCTGGTCCGACATGGCCTGGCAACTCGCAACCCGTTCGCCGCTGTACGAACACCGCGGGTGCCGACCAGACTGCCCCGTGCCCTGTCCACCGAACAGGTGGCAGCGCTCATCGATGGCCAACCAGCCAGCGACCCAATCGGGCTGCGCGACCAGGCGATCCTGGAGACGCTGTATGGCGCGGGCTTGCGGGTGTCGGAGCTGGTCTTGCTGGATGTGGCCGACTACGATCCCCGGCGCGCTACTCTGCACGTCTGTGGTAAGGGCGACCGCGAGCGCGTCGCGCTGTTGGGACGTTACGGTCTAGAGGCGCTGGACCACTACTTGGCCGATGGGCGCCCGCGCCTGTTGGCGGCCCGGCGGACGGCGGAGCGTGCGCTTTTCGTGAATCGGTGGGGCCGTCGCCTCACGACCCGTTCGGTGCAGCGTTTGGTCGAGCGCCGTCGCCTGTTGCTTCCGGAACCGGCGGCGGCCACACCGCACACCTTGCGCCACTCCTTTGCCACGCATCTATTGGCCGGCGGCGCTGACCTGCGCTCAGTGCAGGACCTCTTGGGCCACCAGCGACTTTCCACCACCCAGATCTATACCCATGTCAGCCAGGTCCATCTGCGACGGGCTTACCAGGCCGCTCATCCACGGGCTGGTCACCACGTTCCAGAACGCTTCAGGGAGGATTAGTGAGCGAACAACAAGAACGATTGCAGGCCCTCCGGGTACGACTACATGAACTGCAGCTGGATGCGTTCGTTTCGAGCCAGGCCGAAAACCGGCGCTACCTGACCGGCTTTACTGGAACCGCCGGCCTGGCAATCGTCAGCCGTGAGGCCGCCTGGCTGTTGGTCGACGGTCGCTACGACGAGCGCGCTCGACGTGAAGCTCCAGAGGTGCCGGTGGTGCGGATGGCGGCCAATGCCTACGAGACGCTGCAAGAGTGCCTGGCCGAGGCCCAGGCGCGCCGGGTCGGCTTTGAGGCCGATACGGTGTCGGTGAGCGAGCACAAGCGGCTCACCGAGGCGCTTCCGGACGTCGAGTGGGTGGCAACAACGACGGTAGTGGAGCAGCTGCGAGCCGTCAAGTCGGAGGCTGAGGTCGACCGGCTACGGGCTGCCGCTCAGCTCACCGATCAAGCGCTGGCCTTCGCCTGTCGGCACGTCCAGCCAGGCATGACGGAGCACGAACTGGCGTGGGCGACCGAGGTCTTCATGCGGGAACACGGCGCCGAAGCACTGGCGTTCGAGATTATCGTTGCTGGCGGTCCCAACGGCGCCTTGCCACATCATCAAAGCGGCGATCGGCAGCTAGCGCCTGGCGAGCCCATCATCATCGACCTGGGCGCCCGCGTGGCTGGCTATTGCGGCGACCTGACTCGCACCTTCTGCCTGGGAGCAGCCAGGGACCCGCTCTATGATTCGGTCTTCGAGACTGTCGAACGAGCCAATCGCCTGGCGATTGAGCAGCTACGGCCCGGCATGACCACCGCCGAGCTGGACGCCGTGGCGCGAGAGGCCATCACGGCGGCCGGCTATGGCGATCGCTTCGTGCACGGCTTGGGCCATGGCGTCGGCCTGAACGTTCACGAGCTACCGCGGCTGGGCCCGGCAGCCCCAGGCGACACCCTGTTGCCCGGCATGGTGGTCACGATCGAGCCTGGCATCTACCTGCCGGAGCGCTTCGGCGTGCGCATCGAGGATCTGGTGGTAATACGCGACACTGGCGCCGAGGTTCTCTCGACCGCCGCCAAGGAACCCACTCTGCGAGCCCAATAGCGATCGCTAGTGCTAGAATGATAGGCAGTCGCGTGACCGGCCAGGCCGGTCCGGGCTGCAGTCGGCGGCGCCCCGTACGCCGCCATATCTTTGTCTTGCGTTGGGAGGAACCATGTATCGACAGGCCATGTATCTGGTCTTCATCTTTCTGCTCGCCGGACTCGTGGGCGCCTGCAGACAGACAGGGACCACCCCGGGCGCGGCGGCTCCGACCGCTGAGGCACCTGTCGCCGGCGGCAATGTTGCCGAGTCGACCCCTGAGGCACCGGTGCCGCAGATCGCCAGTGGCACCATGCCGGCCATCCAGTCGCCACCCACGCCTACGCCTTTGCCCACCGGTATAGGCGAACGGCACGTGGTGACGCTTGAACAGGCTCTGGCTGCTGCGACCTTCCCGCTGTATGAGCCTAAGGACCTGCCGGAGAAGACCTATCGCGACGTGGTACAACTCGAGCAGCCACGCGAAGGTGAGAGCGCCCCCGGATTGCCGCTGGTGCGCTTCGTCTACACCGTAGAACCATCAGGCGCGTTCTTCATCACCCAGCGTCCAGCTGACGGCAGCCCTGGACAGGGCGAGCCGGTGGATATCGCTGGCATCTCGGGCTGGCTGACAGAGACTGAGACGGCCGTTATCGTCGAGTGGGAGCTGGGCCAGACACGCATCCAGGTGCGCGGCAACGGCCTGGATCGCGACACCGTGCTGGCTGCGGCGCGCAGCATGACGCCCATCGAGCAGCAATAGAACGGGTGGGCCCCGCCGGTAGGCTGTCCTGGCCGAGCCCCGTCACACCCAGCTCGTGTCTCAGACTGATGTGCCTGGGGCGGTCAGGGGCCCAGATCGGGCCGGTACAAAGCGATAAGTACCAGTACGAAGTTGTAGGCGGCGTGGACGGCTATCGCGGTCGTAGTGTTTCCCCGCCGCCGCGCCAGGCCGAGCAATAGGCCCACAATGAGGACCTGCAGCAGGGCGGGGGAGACCGTGTATTGGGTATGCACGGCTGTGAACAGCAGGGCCGTGGTGAAGAGGCCCAGGCGGGGCTGAGCTGCGCCTCGGAACAGGAGCTCTTCGCCGACCGCTGCCGAGACAGCGATTGTCAGGGCTGCCCACAGGCCGTACTCGAGTAGCGGGCCGAACATAGCCTCGGTTAGGCGGCTGACTTCCTGGAAAGTCTCCGGTTGCAGGCGCGACCAGATCACGTCAACGCCCCACGAACTGGCCAGAGCGGCCATTGTGGCGCCCATCAACCACCGGCCATGGAGCGCGCGCGACAGCCCCAGCCGTTCGGCCGTCTGCCTGGCATCGCGTGAGACCAGAAAACCAACGCCGAGGGCGGCTATGACCACAAAGCCCAGCGCCTGAACCCAGAGCATCGTCAGGCCGCCCTCCTCGGTAGCGCGCGACAGCTCCGCCAGCTGCTCCTCGCTACCGGCCATGAGGGGCAGGAACAAGGCCACCGACGCCGAGGACCCCAATAGCACCAGGGCCAGGTGCATGGCCACGGTGTGGACAACTCGCTGGGGATCGATGGGCAGTTGGCGGGCCACCAGACGACGCACGGGGAAGAGCAGGAGTGCCAACCCCAGGGCTGCCAGTAGCGCGGTGATCGCGCCCAACGCGGCCATGGCGCGACCACCTTCCGCCGACAGGAGCTGTGCGGCCGACTCAGTCGACGGTCCGAGATCCAACGGCACCGGCACTGACGGGGTGGCACCGGGCCCGGCAGGTAGTGGCGCCAGCACCTCGCCACCCGAGGCTACCAGGCCATAACCGGCCAATAGCATCAAGAGGCCGAACAGCAATATGGTCAGGTCCCCCAGCGCCAGTAGACCCGTGAGCAGTCGGCGTAAGGTCGGGTCGCGCTCGGCGAGATGAGCCAGACTGAGCAGCAGGCCGATGGCGAGCAGCGAGGCCAGAAGAATCGCGTTGGTCATGGGCGTCGTCGCTTCAGGGTCACAGCAGCGGTGGTTGGGAGCTGGCAGCAGGCGAGGCGCGACTGAGGTGGGCATAGGCCGCCGCAGTCGCCACTCGGCCCCGAGCGGTTCGCTCCAGGAAACCCAGCTGCAAGAGATAAGGCTCGACCACGTCCTCGATCGTGTCCGGCTCCTCACCCAGGCAGGCAGCCACCGTTTCGAGGCCCACCGGGCCACCGCCGTAGTGATCGATGATGGCCAACAGTACGCGCCGATCCAGGTCGTCGAGGCCCAGTTCATCGATCTCCAGCAGCGCCAGTGCCTGCTCGGCGATCTCGCGGGTCACCTTGCCCTTGGCACGCACCTCGGCGAAATCGCGCACCCGGCGCAGTAGTCGGAGCGAAACGCGCGGAGTGCCGCGGGAGCGGCAGGCAATCTCCCAGGCGCCAGCTTCGTCGATCGGCACACCCAGGACAGCGGCACCTCGTAGCACGATACGGTGCATGGCTTCCAAGTCGTAGAAGTCGAGTCGGTAGACGGCCCCGAAGCGCGCCCGCAAGGGAGCAGTCAGAAGTGCGGGGCGGGTGGTGGCGCCAACCACGGTGAAACGGGGCAGGTGCAGGCGGAGGTTGCGCGCCGACGGGCCTTTTCCGACCACGATGTCCAGGGCGAAGTCCTCCATCGCCGCATAGAGGATCTCCTCAACCTCGGCCCGTAGACGGTGGGCCTCATCGATGAACAGCACATCGCCGGCCAGCAGGTTGCTCAAGATGGCTGCCAGGTCGCCGGCACGCTCCACGGCTGGGCCAGAAGTGATCTTGATTCCTGCGCCCATCTCGTTGGCGATGATGTGCGCCAGTGTGGTCTTCCCGAGCCCAGGCGGGCCGTAGAACAGGACGTGGTCCAGAGGCTCACCACGCGCCCGGGCAGCGGCAATGATGATGCGCAGGTTCTCGCGGAGCTTCTCCTGGCCGATGTACTCGTCCAGCCGGCGCGGCCGCAAGGACGGCTCGGAGACGTCCTCCGGTCGCCTTCCGCCGGCGATCAGGCGATTAGAACGGGCAGTCTTCACGGCGTGACCTCAAGCCAGGCACAGCCCATGAGTATATCACGCCCGACGCCCCCGTAATGCTCTGGGCGTCAGGATGTGAGGCGACTTGACTTTGTCGCCCGTTGCGGCTATTAAGGCACGCTTGCGTTTTTCAGGAACGACTATGGCAGCCAGGAAGCGAAAGTCCGTTCGACCCGACACCGCCCTTCTGGAACGCGAGCGCGCTGAGGCGCTCGCTGAGTTGGCGCGCCTTCAGGAAGCCCTGGAGACAACAGAGGTCGATCCGAGTGCCGACGAGGCGGACCCGGACGTGGTTGAGCGCGAAAAGATCATGGCCCTGATGGAAGCCATCGAGCTCCGGTTGCAGGAGATCGAGGCAGCACTGGCCACAGCCGAGACGGGCTCATATGGCATCTGCGAGCGCTGTGGCGAGCCAATCGACCCCGAACGGCTGCGCATCATGCCCGAGGCCACGATGTGCGTTCGGTGCAAAGTCCAGGCCGAGCGCGAACGCGCCCTGCATCGTTCCGCCAACCCAACGCCCGACCTCTTCTTGCGTGACTGACGAGCTGCTGCCGGCTCAGGCCGGAAAGCCGTCGGCATCAGGCTGGCGCGCTGCCCCAGGGGCCGGGCAACATCCTCCGGCCTGCGGCCAGGGGCCCCGGGCCGGTATCTCGGACAGGAGGTCAGCCGATGCAGGAACCGCCCTCACGATCAGCCAGTGGCCAACCACCCAGCTTCCAGGTGCGGATTCCGGTCGAATGGGCTGAGGACAACTCGGTGCCCATTGTCTACGCCAACCAGGTGCTCATCTCACACGGTGGCCCGGAGTTCTTCATGGTGTTCGGCGTGCTGCTGCCGCCGGCCAATCCGGCCGAATTGCCGGACGTGGTGAAGATCAAACCCCTGGTCCGTATCGTAGTTGCCCGGGATGCCATGCCGGCCTTCGTCCACGCGATGAGCGAGAACTTACGCCGCTATCAGGATGCCTTGGCGCGGGCTGCGGCGGGCCAAGACCTCTCGACCGGCAGCCCCTCCGAGGGCGAGAGCTCGTCGTAGGCCGAGCTTACCGACCGGCCGCCTTCGGCCGACACAACGAGAACGGGTCTGCTGGCGACGACCTGCTCTCCCACAGGGTTGCCCCTGCAGTACCCTCGGCGCTGACGGGCTTAACTTCTGGGTTCGGGATGGGACCAGGTGTTTCCCCGCCGCTCGAGCCACCAACAGACCCGCACTCTAGCATTGTATTAAGGCCCGGTGCCGTATGACACCCTAAAAGCTGAACAGAAGCCTAATAAACCTCGCGACACACACGTGAAGCCGCTCGCGCGTTAGTAGCGGTAAGCTGAGAGCCTTGCGACTCTTACACCTCCGCCCTATCAAAGTGGTGGTCTACCACCGCGCTTACCCGGACGAGCCGGAGGGTGACCTCATCTTGGGGTGGGCTTCCCACTTAGATGCTTTCAGCGGTTATCCCGTCCCGACTTGGCTATCCGGCAATGCAGCTGGCGCCACAACCGGCACACCAGAGGTCGGTCCGTCCCGGTCCTCTCGTACTAGGGACAGCTCCCCTCAAGTCACCTGCGCCCACAGCGGATAGAGACCGAACTGTCTCACGACGTTCTGAACCCAGCTCGCGTGCCCCTTTAATTGGCGAACAGCCAAACCCTTGGGACCTGCTTCAGCCCCAGGATGGGACGAGCCGACATCGAGGTGCCGAGCCTGGCCGTCGCTGTGGACGCTTGGGCCAGACCAGCCTGTTATCCCCGGGGTAGCTTTTATCCGTTAAGCCACGGCCCTTCCACCCGGTACCGTGGGATCACTAAGCCCTGCTTTCGCAACTGCTCGACATGTCCGTCTCGCAGTAAAGCCACCTTATGCCTTTGCACTCGACGGCCGGTTTCCATTCGGCCTGAGGTGACCTTTGGGCGCCTCCGTTACCTTTTAGGAGGCGACCGCCCCAGTCAAACTGCCCACCAGCCACTGTCCGGTCGCCGGATTCACGGCCGACCGTTAGGGCCTCAACTGAACCAGGGTGGTATTTCAAGGATGGCTCCACCGAGCCTGGCGGCCCGGCTTCACAGCCTCCCACCTATCCTACACAAGCTCAGCCCAGACGCAATGGCAAGCTGCAGTAAAGCTCCACGGGGTCTTTTTGTCCTGCTGCGGGCACTGCGCATCTTCACGCAGATTTCAATTTCGCCGAGTCCCTCGTTGAGACAGTGCCCTGATCGTTACGCCATTCGTGCGGGTCGGAACTTACCCGACAAGGAATTTCGCTACCTTAGGACCGTTATAGTTACGGCCGCCGTTCATCCGGGCTTCGGTTCAGAGCTTCGCGCCGAAGCACTAACTCCTCCCCTTAACCTTCGGACACTGGGCAGGCGTCAGCCCCTATACATCCGCTTACGCGTTAGCAGGGACCTGTGTTTTTGGTAAACAGTCGCCAGGGCCGTTTCTCTGCGACCCCCAGCCCCTTCGCCGGCAAGCGACTACAAGGCCGGGGGCGAGCCTTCTCCCGAAGTTACGGCTCCATTTTGCCGAGTTCCTTAACGAGGGTTCTCTCGTACGCCTTGGTCTGCTCGACCTGCCCACCAGTGTCGGTTTGCGGTACGGGCGGATGTACTTCAACGCTTAGAGGCTTTTCTTGGCCGCATGGGCTCAGCCACTTGTCCGCATTACACGGCATCGCGATCGTCTCTCAGCCTCCCCATCCGGATTTGCCTGGACGGATCATTGGCCTACCGACTTGGCACCGGGACGTCCATCACCCGGCTGGCTTACCCTTCGGCGTCCCCCCTTCGCTCCATACACCCGGTACAGGAATATTAACCTGTTGTCCATCGCCTACGGCTTCCGCCCTCGACTTAGGACCGACTAACCCGACGCGGACTGACCTTCCGTCGGAAACCTCGGGCATTCGGCGAATGCGGTTCGCACGCATTTTACGCTACTCATACCGGCATTCTCACTTCCCCGCGCTCCACTGCTCCTTGCGGTACAGCTTCAACGCCCGGGGAACGCTCCCCTACCGAGCCAGATCGCATGGATCCGACTCCCGTAGCTTCGGTGGCATGCTTGAGCCCCGTTCCATTTTCGGCGCGGGAACGCTAGACCAGTGAGCTGTTACGCACTCTTTAAAGGATGGCTGCTTCTAAGCCAACCTCCTGGCTGTCTCGGTATGCCCACTTCCTTTCCCACTTAGCATGCACTTGGGGACCTTAGCCGACGGTCTGGGCTGTACCCCTTTCGACAATGAGGTTCATCCCCCACTGTCCAACTCCCGTGATTCCAGTTGCCGGCATTCGGAGTTTGGTTGGGTTTGGTAAGCTTGACGCCCCCTAGCCCATCCAGTGCTCTACCTCCGACAACCACGTCACGAGGCTCGCCCTAAAGCGATTTCGGGGAGAACCAGCTATCTCCTGGTTCGTTTGGCATTTCACCCCTTACCACAGCTCATCCGCCAATTTTGCAACATTGGTCGGTGCGGGCCTCCACGGGACATTACTCCCGCTTCACCCTGGCCATGGTAAGCTCACCAGGTTTCGGGTCTACCCCCTGCCACTCAAGCGCCCTATTCAGACTCGCTTTCGCTCCGGCTCCGGGTGTGCCTCCCTTAACCTTGCGACAGAGGGTAACTCGCCGGTTCATACTCCAAAAGGCACGCGGTCAGGCATTCCCGTGCAAGCACGGGCATAGCCCTCCCACAGCTTGTAGGCACACGGTTTCAGGTTCTATTTCACTCCCCTCGCCGGGGTACTTTTCACCTTTCCCTCACGGTACTTGTCCGCTATCGGTCACTGCAGGTGTTTAGCCTTGGGAGGTGGTCCCCCCAGCTTCCCACGGGATTCCACGTGCCCCGTGGTACTCACGAACCCGACCGGAGTCCGCGCCCTTTCGCCTACCGGACTGTCACCGTCTATGGTGGCCCTTTCCAGCGGCCTTCAGCTAGAGTGCGGATTGGTAACTCCGTGGAGAGAGAGCGGCCTCTCCTGTCGAGCCGTACAACCCCGATACCGCAACGGCCGTCCCTTTGACACGGTATCGGTTTGGGCTCTTCCCCTTTCGCTCACCACTACTCAGGGAATGGTCTCTTTTCCTCCGGCTACTGAGATGTTTCAGTTCGCCGACTTGCCTCCCTCGCGCCTATGGATTCAGCGCGGGGTGACACGGGTTTACCGTGCCGGGTTGCCCCATTCGGAGATCCACGAATCAAAGCTTGCTGACAGCTCCTCGTGGCTTATCGCAGCCAACCACGTCCTTCATCGGCCTGCAGTGCCAAGGCATCCCCCGTGCGCCCTTTGTAGCTTCGATGTGCGCCATATACGAGATTCCTCGGCTTCTGTTCAGCTTTTAAGGTGCCACACTCGATCCCGCAACTCCCGGGCCGAACTCGCTTCCCGGCTTCCGGTCGCCCCCTCTTTCGAACCGGGCATTCCTTCGTGCCGGGTTGGCTCAGGCCGCTCTGAACATATTGGCCTGGCTCATCGCCAGGCCACATGCCTGCTCGACGTGCCTCACCGACTAGTGGAACAGCTTACCGCGATTCCGCAAGCGCCTGAACCTGATCGATGCCCCAGTATAGCACGGCCCCCGCCGGGCTGTCAAGAGTTGCCGCTACGGGATGGCTGGCCTACCACCGGGGCTCCTAGTGGTGCGCCCTCCGGCGCGACCCTGATTATAACCAGGCGGGCATCAAGTGACAAGCGCAACTGCCCGACGCCGGTGAAGGCCGTCGCCGCGTTTGGAGCTCGTGTGTCGCTCGGCGGCAGCCGGTGCGGGCCCCGCCTGTGGCAGACCTGCGTCAGGCGGGAAGATGGCTAAGCACCGTACGCGGCCGCGAACTCGGCGCGGTCGTAGGAAGCCACTATGCGACCTTCGCGCATTAGATGCACCTGGTCGGCCAGCATGGCCGTCGAAAACCGGTGAGTGATGACCAGAACACTCCGGCCGGCAGCCAGAGCGCGGAAGCGCTCACGCCACTGGGCCTCGGCCCACGAGTCCATGGCGCTGGTGGGTTCGTCCAGCGCGATAACGGGCGTTGCTTGCGCCATGGCCCGCGCCAGCCCAATGCGCTGCCATTCGCCCACACTGAGGTCTGTCCCACCCTCAAACCACCGGCTGAGAAGCGTATCGCCCTCGGCCGGCAAGGAACGCAGGAGGTCCTCCGCGCCGGCCGCCCAAATCGCCTGGGCCAACTGTCCACCAGCGGATTCCCCGGACAACCCGGGCGCGCAGGGCACCTCGACCGTCTCCGGTCCCTCCTGAGAGGGAGTCTGGGGCACCGAGTCGGCCAAGCGAGGGAGGCCGAAGGCGAGTGAGATGTTCTCCGCCGCCGTGGCCGCATAGCGCACGGGATCCTGGAAAAGGGCCGTGATGTGGCGACGCAGGTCGTCCACGGTAAGGCTACGCACGTCGATGCCGTCGATGGTGATACAGCCATCGCTCGGATCGTACAGCCGGCAAAGGAGTTTGAGGAGCGTGCTCTTACCGGCGCCGTTGGGCCCAATGACGGCCACGATCTGACCGGGCGGAATCACCAGATCCAGACCCCGCAAGACCTCCCCGCGCCGGCCGGGATAGGCAAAACGGACGCCCGCGAACCGGATTTCCGGACCCAAAACGCCTGGATCCCACTCGTCGGGCGCCGGCCAGGGAAGGGGAGAGGGCGGATCCGCGATGCGCGGCGCAAGCGCGAGATAGGCAAAGAGATCGCCCAGGAATAGGCCGCTGCCATAGAGCTGGGCCAGATTGCCCATCATTGATCGCATCAGGCCCTGGCCTTGACTCATAGCGCCGTAGAGAAGGGCAAGGTCACCCAGCGTGGCCTGCCCGCGGATGGCCCGCCAGCCCATCCAGACCACCGCCAAAGCCATCACCCCGAGAGCCACTGTGCTGGCCAGCAACTGAGCCACTGACTCCTCGCGAGTCAAGCGGAGGCGCTGCGCGAGTAACCAGCGGCGAATGGTTGTGTACAGAGTACGGAACTGCTCGCCAAGGCGGAAGACCCGCAGTTCAGCCGCACTCTCGCGAGCGGTCAGCAACCAGTCGTAGTACCAGGTGCAGCGCTCGTAAGGCGCCACCGCGACAAGGTGCTTGTGCTCTCGCACCCGGTAGCGCGCGGCGACATACAGAGCCGGCACTGTGCTCAGGGCGAGCACCAGGGGCAGCCAGACTCCGTATGGTAGGAGTAAGGTGGCCATGGCTATCAGGGTCACCGTGTTCTGGAGCAGGGCCCCCAGGCTTTCCAGGAGCGCGAGCGGCCGGTAGGCCGCCTCGGCCCGCGCCCGGTGCAGCCGATCGAAGTGCTCCGCCGAGTCGTAGAAGGCCATGTCCAAGAGAAGGCTCTGGCGATGGACCAGCGACATCACGTAATCGCGGAGCACTTCGCCATGAGCCGTCCGGATCCAGGTCGTCAGGCTGCCCAGAACCTGACCGAGGAGCATGACCGCGCCCAGGGCCACAGCAAAGAGGCCCACCGGCCGGAGATCAGGCCCCGCTCCGCCAGCGTTCACGGCGATCACCAGGTGATCTACGAGCGCTTTCGCCAGACGAACGCTGAAGGCCGGCAGGAGCCCCTGCCCGGCCAGAAGGACGCACCAGGTGACAGCCCAGCGGGGCGAGGCGGCCCAAATGAGCCCCAGACCCTGTGCCAGGTACGGCAACCTGGCGATCGCTTTGCGGAGGATGGTCAGCAAGGCGGGGCCGGATTATAGGGCGGCACGGGGCGAGCGTCCATCACCTGTGCTCGATCCCGCCTTCGGTAGCATTGGCATTCTAGTGGACACGTAGTCCAGACCCGCCGCCACACGCGCAGCTGGTGGCGGCGGGCCCACGGCAGCGCACTCGTCGCGTTCAGCAGCCACGGCTGCTTGCGGCCGTGCCGGCCGTCCTCAACTCGCGAAGACATTCGCCACGACCGACTGCCGAAGCCTCCGTGGCCGGCCGCCAGCGGTGGCCATGTCTCCCGGGCCTTAGGCCTCAGAGCCCGAACTCCCGCGTGGCGCCCGCATCAGGCCCGCTTGCGCTCGAGCCGGCGGCTCGCCGCTCGAGCACAGTTCGCCCCGAGCCGCCATCTCTACTTCTCGGCAGGCGGCTTCGATCCGCGCGCGATCCGCCGCCGCGAAGGCCTCGCCAGAGCGCGTGTCGCGCACGAGTCGGGCGTGCGCCCTTATGGCGTCCAGGTAGGGCGGATAGCGTGTCTCCAGGGCCAGGTCGCGTAGCACTCCGAGCAGTGCCTCACTCACGGCGGCGTCGCTCCGGCTGTACTGTCGGATCTGGGTAACGGCGCTGTCCAAGAGCTCGAGGAATGAAGGCACCACGAGCACAACGCCAGGCGTTCCCCGCCGCTCGGCGGCGTATTCGGGATTGTGTCGCCCCACAGCGCGCACCAGGAGCCGCCCCAGCTGCCGCACACAGGTGCAAGCCGTGGAGGGGTCGTTGACCGCTGGCGAGATAGCCCGCAGGGCCACGTCAACCAGTAGCCGGATGCCGCACTCGGGGTCCTGCCATACCGAGCGCACCGGGCCAATACGGAATGCCTGTCGGCAGCGCGTTGCGAGCCGGTCCGTGAGCCGCTCCGCTGGCGTCACCGCCACCAGGGCCACACCAGCAGTGGCGAAGCCGCCCACCGGCAGCAACACTGATAAGGAGACGCGCTGCGAGCGCGCCTGATGGTGGAGCCAGGCAACATCGACCGACTGTATGTAGCCCGACTGAGTGGACTCGATGATGGCGGCCTCCGGCGGTGGCGCGACTTGCGGCTGGTGGCAGGGCCATTCCCCGGGCTTCAAGGCATTGGGCAGCATGCGATCCAGCGCCGCTTCCGTCTGTCTGGCAACCAGATCGAGGATGTTGTTGAGCTGAATTAGTTGGCTGACGTGGTGGATGAAGTTGATGAGCAGCATGAGCCCGGCCACGAAGAGCAGCGCGGCTCCCAAAACACTGAGGACAGGGACGCCCTGCGGGTCCTCGCTGATGACCACCATGACCAGAAAGCAGTAGACGACGATACCAACCAATACGCCCATGGTGGCCTGGCTGGTGCGATCACGGTGCAGGCTGCGCAGTACGCGAGGCGAGTACTGGGCGGCAAGCGACTGAACGACCAGCAGGATGGAGAAGATCAGCGCGACGGCAGTGACCATGGAGGTGGCCATGGCCACCAGGATTTCCCGCACCGCAGCGGGCGACAGCCACCGGATCGACCTCAGGGCACTGGCGAGGCCGGCCGACGCCAGGGCATCCAACCTGAGCGCGGTCATGGCGAGCAGCGCGAAGCTAGCCACGACGAGCGCTGGCACCAGCAGCAGGCCGCTCAGGAGGTCGTCCAGCCAGCGGCGCATCTGAAAAGCCCAGTGGCGGAGATCCAGCACAGCTGGATTCTATGTAGACCCGCGAGCGCCGTCCACGGTCAGCTGGCGGCAAAATGCCTTGAGTGGCGCTGTTGGCGAGAAGCCCTGGCGTGCGGCTATCATGAACGGCCGAGTGAGCCAACCATGACGCCAAACTACTCCAAGTCCGGATACGACATCACACCCCTGGGTGCCGATGAGGTGGCGCGTCTGGCGGCGCGTCTGGACGCTGAGGCCTACAGCGTGACCCAGCGGGCAGCCACCGAGCCGCCCTTTTGTGGCCGCCTGCTGGACAACAAGCAGGCTGGTGTGTACGTGTGCGTTGTCTGCGGGCTGCCGCTCTTTGCCGCCGAACACAAGTTCGAATCAGGCAGCGGCTGGCCAAGCTTCTGGCGCGAGTTCGACCCCCAACATATCGTGCGTCGATGCGACTCGAGTCATGGCCTGCAACGCACTGAGATCACCTGCGCGCGCTGCGGCGCTCATTTGGGTCACGTGTTTCCTGACGGCCCACCACCGACCGGCGAGCGGCACTGTCTGAACTCGGCGTCGCTGGAGTTCATCCCCGCGGGCACGGAGCTGCCGGAGGCGTCCCGGCCAGTGGCCACCGACGCCGCCTATTTCGCTGGCGGCTGCTTCTGGGGCATCGAACACGCCTTTCAGCAGGCCCCCGGTGTCCTGGACGTGACCAGCGGCTACATGCAGGGCGATGTTGCGCACCCCACCTACGAGCAAGTGTGCACCGGACGCACCGGTCACGCCGAGACGGTGCGCGTCATCTTCGACCCCAAGCGCATTTCCTACGCCGAGCTCGTCGACGGCTTCTTCCAGATGCACGACCCGACACAGCTCAACCGCCAGGGACCCGATGTAGGACCTCAGTACCGGTCGGGCATCTGGTACACCTCAGAGGAGCAGCAACAGACAGCCGTGAGGACCATTGAAAGGCTGGAAGCCAGCGGCGCCTTCGGCGGACGTAAGATCGTGACCCAAGTTGAGCCGGCCAAGACTTTCTGGCCGGCGGAGGACTACCATCAGGACTACATCGTCCGCACTGGGCGCGCCTGTCACGTTCGAGGCCCGTGGTAGCCGACGGGCAGCGCAGAGGGCCAGCCTGGGCTACGGACCATACCCACCGAGGCTTAGCCCGGGCAGAAAGATCGGGCCGTCCTCATCGGAGGCGGTCCAGGGAGCATCGCCCCATACATGCCGCGCCCACGCCTCCAGATTGTCGTAGCCAGTGCTCCAGTGGGTGTACATCACCCCGTCGATGCCCCTCAAGCCCTCCAGATCGGCCAGCCACTGACGGTCGGCAAACTCGCCGGGCGGCGTGTCGTAGTAGCCCGCCAGGATCTGATGATGCCCCCGGCTGGCAAAGAACTCAGCCGCCGAGCGCCGGTTGGCGTGATGGTGCCAGTTCACGATCATCACGTCGCCTGGCACGCCCAGCCAGCTGCCCGACCAGTTGCCGTTCACCAGGTAGTAGGGTTGGGGCGTGTCCGCAGCGTTGTGGTACGGATCGAACATGTCCGACCAGGTGAGAATTACCGACTGGGGCTCGATCGCCCTGGCCATGGCGTAGATGGTGCCGAAGTTTAAGGCCAGATTCTCGCCCGGCGAGCCACTCCCGGCCCGCGGCGCTTCGTCCCAACCGTGGACTCGGATCTCGTCGTGACCAAATAGCCAGCCGTTGAAGACACCGTCCTGACTGAACTCGCGCTCCAGGCTGGCCAGCTGGCCGCGGCAGATCTCGAATACCCGCGGCTCAGTGAGGCTGGCCGTTACCTGGTGACCGTAGACCGTGGCCATGTGGAAGTAGCTGACGCTCACCAGATCGCCTTCGCGCAATGAAGAGCCAGGCAGAACCGCGATGCGTGGCGGCTGGTGCCACAAGTCGTACGATCCTGACCAGGGCGCCCGGCCCATCCGCGTGTCCACCAGTGCTTCGAAATCGCGGCCTTCCTGGTACACCGTGGTCTGGTCGCGACTTGTGACGCGCACTGGCGCACCAGGTCGCCGAATTATGTTGACGAAGCCGGCCGGCTCGATGGCCCCGTCATCCCACCAGATGGTCCCTGTGCCACCGCCCCAGACGCCGAAGTAAAAGAGCACCTCGCTATGGGTCAGGCTGTTGAAGGTGACGTCAAAGCGCCACCAGTCACGAGTGGGCTCGATGGGGATCGGGTTGTACTGCAGCGTGCGCTGGGGGTTCTGCCCCAAAACCATCACCCATACCTCGCCGCCGTGGAAGTCCTGGGTCTTCAGCCACACGGAGACATGGTAGTAGTGGAAAGGTTCGACTGCGATTCGCTGGTGAATACGGCCATGACCATGGGGCGGATTGGTCACGCCGATGTCGGTCATCCGCAGCGACGCCCGGCCACTGTGCCTGACCTCGGTATCGACGAAGGTGGTGACGCCCGGCTTGTCCTGCCAGGCCCAGCCCGGAAGCTGGTGGCCGCTTGCCGGCAGCTGCTCGAAGTCGCCGTTGGCGATTCTGACCGGCTGATCTTCGTAAGGCGCCAGAGCGCCGTCGGTGACCCGGAACAGCGCCTGGCGCACGGGCAGGCCCTCAGCCAGGTTTGGATCGTGCCACAGAATCGACTCCGAGTAGCCGAAGTCAGCGGTATCCGGGATGACGTCCATGCCAAGCTGGCGGGCGTGCTCCAACACCGCCCGGAGATTCGTGTAGTAGGCGGCAATCAGGCTGCCATCGTCCAGGCGCCCAAACTTGACGTCGGCCAGGAGAGCCCCGTTGTAGCCGGCGGCCTTCGCCCGATCCAGTACCGCCATGACCCGCTCGACGTTCCCGGCCGCCTGAAAGTTGTTCGGCAGGTACACCCACCGGTACTTGAGCCGGTGCCCCGAGACGACGGGCGCTGGTCCTTCGCCCAGAGTGCGGTTACCAGGCCCGGACAAGGGCCAGCTGGCGCGGCCGGTGCCGCTCGCCCGGCCGGCCGGACTGAGATTGGTCCCTCTCGCCTGGCTGGCACCCACCCACTCAGGCAGCGGTGGAGCCTCCATAGCAGTCCGGCGCGCTGCCGGGCCTGCCGGCCGCCGTTCGCCGCGGGCCGACAATCCGTCGGGCCAGGCATAGCCTGTTCCACCGGCGAGCGCAACAGCCAGCACGGTCAGCACGATCTTGAAACGAAGCCGCATCTGGGTCCTCCCTGGTAAGCCGCGCCAGCGGCTGGCAGCCAGGCGCCGCGCCGGGCGTAGCGGCTAGACGCCGGGCTTCCGCCGCCTACCGACAGTCCCGCGGACAGGTGACCTGCATGTCCAGCTGGTTCGCCTCACGCGAGCATCCTAGCAGTAGCTGAGGGCGACCTCAACTGGGCAGCCAGGCGGCTCGTGGCGACGTGCACGGTCGGGTTGTTGGCAGCGCTGCTCGGGCCTTTGTGACCCACGGCGGCCGACGGACGTTAAGCTCGCTGCGCGAGAGCGTGCTGCCTGCCGCAGGCAGGCAGTCAGCGCCCCAGTAGGAGACTGAAAGTGCGCTGCTGGACCTTTTCCCTCATCGCCGGACTCGCTCTGGCCGCTGTCTGGACGCTGGCCGCGCCTCACCCGCGGGTAACCGTAGCGTTCCCCGACGGCCCGGACCGGGCCGCAAGACGCTCTAGCAGCAACAGCCTCGCCCGGCGAACCGAGCCCCCGGGGCCAGGGGCTATGCGAGGCGAGGTCAGTGACGCCGACGGGGATCTCTATGACCCAGCGCGCGTCCGCGAATACCGCTTCACCTTCGAGACGCCCAATTGGGAAGCGGCGCTCATGGCCGCTGGCGATACTGGTGACGTGCCGGCGCGACTCGAGTTTGAGGGCCGGACGTTGGCGCAGGTTGGTCTGCGCTACAAGGGCCTGAGCTCGATGCTGGTCAATACCCGTAAGCGCCCGCTCAACCTGACCCTCGATGCATTCGTGCCTGGCCAACGTTTGCTGGGCTATGACGTGGTGAACCTCAACAACGGTTACAGCGACCCGTCGTTTGTACGCGAGCCGCTCATGAACGAAATGCTCCGGCCGTTCATGCCTACGCAGAAGGCGGCCTACGCGCGGGTCTATGTGAACAATGCCTACCTGGGACTATACCAGGCCGTCGAGCAGGTGGAGGGCACGTTCGTCGGCGAGTGGTTCCCCGACGGCGACGGCATTCTCATCAAAGCCGATCCGCCGGCTGGTCCTGGGTTTGGTGCCACCACCTTTCATTCGGCTCTGGAGTGGGAGGGCGAGGATCTGGCCAAGTACCGGCCGCTGTACGAGGTGAAGACCAAAGGCGCCGAGCGCGCGGGGCTTGAGGCTATCCGCGAGGCCGCTCGCATCCTGGACGCGCCACTCTCCGCTGGCGGCGTACGGGATGCCAACCTGCCTGCGGCCGTGCCACAGGTACTCGACGTCGATCGGGCTCTCTGGTACCTGGCCGCCAACAATCTCTTCGTCAACTATGACAGCTACTACTTCGGCCATAACTACTTCCTTTACCGAGCGGAAGAGGACGGACTGCTCCACTTCCTCTTGTGGGATACCAGCTTGAGCTTTGGCGATCTCGATCTCGGCGCCTGGGGCCAGACCGGAGGCAGCGGCGCCCGGGTCGATCCCTTCGCCATGGACACGGCCCAGGATCGGCCAGTGCTGCGCCGGCTCCTGGCCGTACCCGAGTGGCGGGCCGACTACGCTGCCCACTACCGCGTGCTCCTGCGTGATGCCTTCGATCCGGCACTCCTCGCCCAGCGGGCGGCCGAGCTCCAGGCGCTGGCGCGCCCCCACCTGGCCGACGATCCCAATCGCCTTTTCGACCTCGCCGCGTTCGACCGCAACCTGCGCGAGGATGTCAGCAGCCGCGCCAATATGGGCCCCGGCGGCAAAGCGCCCGGCGTGCTCAAGCTGGCACGCGAGCGCGCTACCTGGCTCCGGGCACTACCGGCGTTGGCCGAGCCGGACCATCGGCTCATGGAACACCGTCGCGATCCCGAGTCGCCACAGCCCGGGCAAGCCCCGCTTGTCACACTGCGATTTGCCGGCAGCGACAGGCCGACCGGCGTGCGCCTCGTCTATCGAGTCAATCTCGGCCGACCCGAGATCGTCGAGCTGGCCGGCGACGGCGAGGTCTGGCACGGCAACCTTCCCGGCCTGCCCGCGGGCTCTCGGGTGACCTACTACGCTCGGGCGGCCCTGCCCCGCGGCCGCTCGGCCTTCCATCCCGAGGCTAACCTGACCCAGCCGTGGGCCTACCGCGTCCTTGGCCCGGACTTGCCACTGGCCCCAGACAGCGCACTGGTCATCAACGAGCTCATGGCCGACAACAAGTCGACGCTGGCCGACGAGGCCGGGGAGTACGATGACTGGCTGGAGCTGTACAACCGGGGCACTGAGCCGCTGCGGCTGGCAGACTACTTCCTGGGGCCCAGTGCCGAGAAGCCGTGGCGCTACCGCTTGCCCGACGTTACCTTGCCGCCAGGCGAGTATCACCTGATCTGGTGCGATCGCGACCCCGAGCAAGGTCCGGACCACGCCGATTTCAAGCTGAGCAAGTCAGGCGACGAGGTGCGGCTGTCGACAGCGGATGCCACCCTCGACGTGGTTACGTTTGCCGCTCTGGCCACCGATACGAGCTGGGCCCGCGATCCGGACGGCGGCACGGCGTGGTGCACGACCGATTTGCCCTCGCCGCGCCGCGCCAACCGCTGCTCGGGCGGGCCTTCGGTCACTCCGGCGGCGTCGGCGACCCCGACGGCTGATGACCCCGGCCCCGCCACCCGGACGCCAGGCACTGCGGCATCGCCGATGCCCTCGCCCGGTGGCGAGGCCACTCGCGCACCTGCAGCCGCCCACCGGCTCTATCTGCCGCACGCCGTCCGGGGCTGAGCTGATCACCGCTCAGCCGCCGGCGCCATGCCACGTTGGGCGTGTGATATGATGTCCGGCCACTCCCTTGTGCCAGCCAGGTGGAGTGCTCTGGCGCGCGCGGCTGGCAGACGAGTCGGAGGAACCTGCCATGCGCTGGACGAAGTTGCGGCAGATCGGCGTCGGCAGCGCGTCGCTGCTCTTGATCGCCATGACCGGCCTGTGGACCTTCTGGGGCACAGCCGAGATGTATCACGAGGGTTGGTTCGGCGCCTGGACGAATCGCCTGCCCTATCTCTTGCCAATAGCGGTCACACTCGTCCCCACTGTGCTCTGTTTCCGCTGGCCCATTCTGGGGGGCGGCCTATTGATCGGCCTCGGCATTGCCGCCCTCAGGTTCTTCCGCAACCCGGCGGTGGCTGTCATGGCCGGTCTGATCGCTCTTTTGGGCGCCCTGTTCGTTGCCGAAGGCTGGGCCAGACGCCGAAGCGATCGGGAGACAGGTTGCCCAAGCCCGGCTGAAGTCCCGCACCGACCGTGGTGGCGCCGCGACTGGCGGACGGCTGCGGTTATCGGCCTGTCTGCAGCCCTGTTTCTAGGCGTATCGGCTTACAACCTGCCCATTGTCCTGACCCGGCAGGATGATGGCGATCGCTCTGCCCGCCTCATCGAAGGCAATGGCGTTTCGCTCGTCTGGGCGCCTGCTGGCCCAGGGTGGAACTGGAAGCAACCCTGGGGTGGCTATCCCTCCTGGCAGGCCATCGCCCTGTATGGCGTGGCGCCGTTGGGCCTGGCCGAAAAGCCAGGCTACGGTCGGCAGGGCGGGTCAAGCAGCCGGTTCAAATACGCCCGAGCCGCTGACATGGCGCGCACCAACCTGTGCCGCTTCCTCTCTGCCGATGGCCTCCGGCTCGAGAGCGAGCCGGTAGACGTCTGGCGCATGCCCACAGCCGACGAGCTCGTGCGCTCCCTGGTGCGGCACGGCCAGAACGCCGGCTGTGCCTGGAATGGCCAGATTGGCCAGGCCGCCGACTGTCGTACGAAGCCCGACAAAGAGTCACCCCTGTGGGCCACCGATCAAGCGCCAATCTATTACTGGGCAGCCGACGAAGCCGGCGAGGCAGAAGGTGTGTTCGTAGCCTACAACGGCTTCGTCAACGCCACCCGCAAGGAGGGCGGCAACCCACGCCACGGTTATCGCTGCGTGCGGGAGCCGTAGCGGGCGGCGGTGGCGGCGCATCAGTTGGGCAGCTGGGCCCTGATGCGACGCCCCGGGAGCGGGCAACGCCGGTATCGCGCGGCGAGCTTGTGAACTCGTCGGATCCGGCGAAGTCTCTTTGCTGCGAGGGAGTCCCCCAAGATCGATTGGGAATGACTCTGGCACGCGGCCGGCGTGGGGGATCGGCAAGCCGACGCGCCTAGGCTCTCCTGCTCGCCGCTAGGCTCACCGAACATGCCCTTGCCTTCGCGCGAGCCGTCAAGTACAGGCATCGCGGCGATGACCTGGCCCGTCCGGTGCGAGACACCCCCGACAAGCTGGGGACCGCCGTTGGCCCGAGCGTCATTCAGTGCTACAGTCACACGTAAGCCCTGGCGACCACGCTCGGTTGGCTTGCCGGTGAGCGCCAGTCCATGACGTGCCTTTCACCAGGAGGGAGCCATGCCGAGTGTTCGTCGTGACCACCGAATTGCTGTCTCGTGCGCTAGCGTCGCCGTTGTCGTTGCCCTGCTCTTGGTGCCGGCGGCCATGGCATCGCCCTCGGCCGACCCAGTCATCGCCGACATTCAGCCCCGAGAGGCCTACGCCAACGAACTGGTGACCCTGATCGGCCAGGGATTTGGCGCCGCGCCCGGCCAGGTGACCTTCGCTGGCGTGGGCGGGCGACGCAACCGGGCATCGACCCGCCAATGGAGCGACACGCGGATCGTTGCCGAAGTGCCTTACAACACGCAGCCCGGCGAGGTCATCGTGCGCACCGCCGACGGTCGGGTCAGCAACGGTTTCCCGTTCAGCCCGCCATGTTGGGACCGACCCGTCATTCACTCCATCGTACCGGGCAGGGCCATGCAGTGCGAGGTGGTCAAGATCACCGGCTGCGGCTTCGGTTCCTTCCAGTATCAGCAGCGACTTACCTTCAACGGCCATGACGCCACCGGCTCGGTCATCGGCAGATGGTCCGAGACAGAACTCCTGGTGCCGGTGCCCGACAACGCCACCAGCGGGCCGGTCATAATCACCGGTCCGCGCGGCCAGCCCTCAGCGGGAGTGCCCTTCACCGTGGTCGACGACGAGCCGGTGTGGGAGAGGCTGCCGTCGATTACCACTGCCAAGAGCTCTGTCCGCGTCGAGCTCAAGCTCCGCACCATCCCAGCCGATCCGCGGCATTCCCCGGCCATTGTACCCGTAGCATGGACACATGATCTACCCCAGGCAAGCGGCGCGGTCACCTGGCGTACCGAGCGGGAGTTCGAGATCAGCCTCGGTGACTCGAAAGGGCAGAGCCAGGGTGGGCCCGCGAGCCACTGGCTGATCCGAGGACAGATCTGGCCCGAGGCGCGCGCGGTAGCCGTCCAGTACTCGGAGCACAGTACCAGGGTCACGAAAAGCTCACGGGACGACATGACGGTCTGCGAGCTTCAGGGCGAGCTGGCTATCGTGCTGCCGCTGGTCGAGACTCACGTGGGCGGTACACCGCCTTGGAACGTCTGGGCCCCACGCTTCCCGTTCCTGCTCACCGGCCGTGAGGTAACCGAGCTGATCACGAAGGTCAGTTATCACGACAAGTGCCACCTCGCCGATTTGGCAGGTAACCCTATCGGCCCGGCTGACAGCTACGTTTTGGATCACGTCGACGAGACTGGTTACTGGTTTGGCCACAGCGCCCATGGATTGGAGCTGGTCTTCGAAGGCTCGGGCACCAACCCGTGCTACGGCCCGAAGCCGCCCTGGCAGCCGCGCACCGATCTGGTCGGCCAGGCGTATGTGATGCTGCCGGGCGCGAAGTGGGATCCACGGGCCGTATTACGGGCAGAGGTGGCCCGGTTGTTGGTGGGCACAGCCGAGGGGTACCGGCAGCCACTCCCTGGCCTGCCGGTGGTGCTCTCGCGTCGGCCAGCCGGCGCGTCGGGGATCATAGAACTGGGCCGCACGGTGACCGACCACGACGGCTACTATCGGTTCTGGAGCGTGCCCATCACTGACAGCCTGCATCTGGACTTCCGGCTCGAGAACCATGAATCGGCACCGCCGGCCTTCGTCGTCACCCACGGTCGAGCCGACGGCGCGATTGCCGAAGCGGTGACCTTGCGGAGCGGCCCTTTCGCGACAATGGCGACCTGGCCCAACCGCCGTGACACCCGCTTCCGCGCCGGTGCCGGATTGGTCAACGCTCCCGCCGCAGTTCTCGACGACCTGGCGGGCATCTACGCTCACAGCTGGCAGGCGTGGCGCACGGCCGCCGAGCTGGCCCTGCCCCTGGACATGCGATCCGCCTCCGGGGCACCGCCGGAGATTAGATCCTTCTCACCCAAGGCTGGCGTTCACTGGTCTGGGGCGAGGATGGCCGGAGCGCACCATGGCCGGCTACCCGGCGACGCTGACAGCCCGCACGTGAACATCGAGCCGGTACATAGCCATCTAACGGAGTTCGAACGACCGGTCAATCGGGAATACCACGAGATCGGGCACCATGTGATGGCCGATCTCTTCGACAACGCCATGCCCTACTACTACGTGTCGACGGCGATCTCGGACTCGGCCCACCTGGGCACATTGAACCCGACGACCACTGACTCCTGGATCGAGGGCTTTGCCGAGTACTTCGCTGCCGTGGTCAGCCACCGTTCGCGGATCACCGATCGTCCTGAGCTCTACCCGCTCGGCTCGCAGACAGTCGTCAATCTCGACCACAACTACAAGGCCCGATCGCACTGGGGTTCCACGCCCTACACGAGCGTCGAGGAGTTCGCTGTGGCCAGTCTGCTGTGGGACCTGGCGGATAGCCGCAACGACGCCAAGGACGTGACGCTCTTGGGCATCAACCAGAACCTGCTGAACCAGTGGCAGGTGCAGCTATCCACGCCTCTTGCCAGCCCTCGTTGGCCGCCGGATGCCTACTACGACCGCATTGCCTTGGGCCACGCTCGAGTGCTGCGCCTCATCCGCGACAGCGACAAGCTGAGCGCCAAACACGGCCTTAGCTCACCCAATGCCCCTTCGGGCTACGACTTCATCTGGGACGTGAGGCACCTCTACGACCTACTGCGCGCCCAAGGCGTCGGCCAGACAACGGTGGTCACCAGCCCTTACGGCCTCAACGCCCTCGACGAGCTCTTCGTGGCGCACGGCTTCTTCGCTGACACGGCGCCGCAGAACCTCGTTTACGATCCGGGTGAGGTCATCGGCATGACCAGCAACCAGGCGTACACGGTGATCGGGACGACCATCCCGGCCCGCGCTACCCGGCGCTCACCGGCTCCGCCGCCGACGGGCCACCTCACTTACAGCGGGCGCGACACCGACATTGGCACCAGCATCGCCATCACCGACTTCCTGGTGGAGCTCGAGTTCGATGAGCCGTACTCGCACCTGTCCTACGCTTACCGCGCCCCGGCCGGTAGTGAAAACCGACTCGCCTTGGTGCCACCGGAGCCGCTCTACCCGGCGCGCATCCGGGTGACAGCCTACGGCGAGCGGCATAAGAGCGTGGCGCCCTTTGAGCTCGCAGGTGACGATTACTGGTATCGCGCCGCCCGGTCGCCGGGTGGTGAGATCGCCGTGCACCGCTTCGAGATGCAGCTCGTGCCCAGCCAGGTCTTCCTGCCCTTCCTCGCCCGCACGGCCGCCATGGCCGACCTGCCTGCCATGCCCAAGCCGCTGCCGCCGACGCCCCCCGATGCGGCGGCGATGGCCAGCGAGCTCGCCAAATTGATCAACGCCGAGCGCACGGCCTGGGGGCGCGAGCCGCTGGCGATGCAAGCGGACCTGCGCCGCGCGGCGGAGTGGTATGCGGGTGACATGGCCGCCAGCGGCCAGTACCGCCCCGACCATACCGACCGGCAGGGGCGCTCCATGGCCAATCGGCTCAAGGCGCTCGGCTACGGGCCCGAGGGCCATCCCCGCTGGCAGGTAGCTGAGAACATCGCCCGCGGCCAGCCGCGAGCGGCCGACGTAGTGAGAGCGTGGATGGCCAGCCCCAGACACCGGGCCAACATCCTGGATGACGGCTTGTGCGAGATCGGCACGGCATACGGCTTCGCCCCGGCTGACCCCTACCGCCATTACTGGGTGGCGGACTTCGGCTGCCGGACCGCACCCGAGGACGAGACCCAGCCGGCAACGCCGGTGGCCACGCCACGGACGCCACAACCACCGGGCAGCCCAACGGCCACCACGACGCGCAGCCCGATCGAACCAATTCCGACCACCGCCGTGCCGTCCACGCCGACGGCCACCCTGCAACCGGATCACGGCATACAAGGTCGCGTTACCTTTGCCGGTGTCGCGGCCCCAGGGGTGTTCCTGGTCCTGCGCCTGATCGACGGCGACCAGGTGACCGATGTTCGCCTCGCCCAGAGCTGGGATGAAGGCCACTACGCTTTCGCCGACGTGCCAGGTCTGGCCGCAGGCCAGGTCTACCGGGTGTGGTTCTTGAACGAGGACCAGAACCCGGAACGGCTATCCTCCTGGCGCGGTCCGGCCATAACCGCCTATCGGGAAGGGCAGGCCGTGCACGGCGGCGATTTCGACATCGCCAACGTGGCGCTGCTGTGGCCCGAGCCCAACGCCACAGTGCGCTTGCCGGCCGAGTTCCATTGGCAGCGGCGTGAGTTCGGCGCCTACAGCTACCGCTGGCTGCTCTACGAAGAGGCTAGCGGGAGGTTGTGGCAGACGGGCGACCTGGGCGACGTGGGCTCTTACACCCTGGACCGCCTTCCTGACGGGGTATCCAGCGGTGTGGACTACTGGTGGCTGGTGCGCGTCTACCAGGGGTCGGACAGCTATGGCACCAGTCGCTACATGCGTCGGGTTCGATTTGACGGGGGTGCGGCCGCCTCGCCGAGCCCTTCTCCCAGTCCGACGGCCACGACGGGGCCGACGGTGTTGTTCAGTGATGACTTCTGCGACCCGGCCAGCGGCTGGCCAGTTGGCAGCTCGGGCGGGCTGACGTGCGGCTACCTGGTCTCCCCCCAGTGCGGCTACTTTGTCCGGACGCTGGCTGCCCAGCAGGGCGGTGGCGTGCTCTCTGGCCGGCGGGTCACCGGCAGCGGTGATCACGCGCTGACGGTTTCCGGCCGTCACGTGGGACCGGGGCGCCTGGGCGTCCTGTTCGGCATGACGCCAGCCCGTGACCGGTACTACGTGTACCTGATAGATAGTGCTGGCACCTACGGGCTGTACCGCAACGACGCCGGGCGGTGGGGGGTCTTGGCCACGGGCTCGATCGGACGGGCTATCGACGTCCAACGCGGTCACTCATTGCGGGTGGAATGTCGCGGCGAGGCCATGCGTCTGCTTCTGGACGACCTGCTGCTCGACGTGGGCCGCGATCCTTATCCGCATCAGGGCGCCTTCGGCCTATATGTCGAGTCGGTCCAGGCCGGCTTCGAGGCTCGCTTTAGCCGCTACACCATCGAGGAGCTGCGGTAGACGCCCCGGTGGCCACTCGGCCACCCAAAGCTCAGCCGCTGCATCATCGAGGAGCGGCGGTAGGCACCCCGGTGGCCACTCGGCCACCCAGGGCTCAGGCCGTTTCAGCCGGCCGGCGCTCGAATGGTGTGCCCGTGGAGCCACGAGGGCCACGAGCCATCGAACGCGGTCCGCGCCAAGACGCCGGCGCCCTCAGGGCGCGGCCTTCACATAGCGATCGAAGAAGGCCGCCGAGCGCTGCATGGCCAGGCCGAAACTGCGGGAGAGGTTGTGGTCGTCGTCCTCGTAGGTGTAGAGCTCGACCGTCTGGCCGGCACGCTCTAGTTGCTGCTCCAGAAGCTGCGAGAAGAGTATTGGCACGCTGGTGTCGCCTGTGCCATGGTGCAGCTGGAGCGGCCCAGAGATCTCGTCGACGTACGTATTGCTCGAAATGGACTCCCAGAAGGCCGGATTGTCCTCTGGCGCGCCGTAGCGCTGGACCAGGCTTTGGCGCCAGCTGCCAGCCCGAGGCGGTGGCGTCGGCCCGGACCCGGCTGAGCGGCGATGCCAGTGGGCCAGTAGATCGGGATAGGAAGCCACCACGCCCGCCCAGATCACGCCGGCCCGCAAGGTGTCGGTGACCACCATCGCTCGCAGCGTGATGTAGCCGCCCATCGAGTGTCCCCACATGCCGATCCGCTCCGGATCGGCGTCCGGGTGGCGGCGGACTGCCGCCAGCCCATTCAGCACGTCCACCGTGTAGTCAGGCGACCCGTAGCCGCCGTTAGCCTCGCCCTCGGAGTCTCCGTGGCCACGGTAGTCCGGCTTCAGCACCATGTAGCCGCGGCGCGCGAAGTAGTCGACGTAGGCCACGTAGCGCTCGGCGGTGCGGTATTGCGCCGGCGGTATGTAACCATGATTGAAGACGATCACCGGCCAGCCGGTGGGCGGTCGATCACCATCGGGCACCGTAAGCAGCGCGTATTGCTTCAGCCCGTCCGATCGATACGAGACGATGGCCCGACTATAACCCGGCCCGGGGGCAAGCTGGCGCTCGACGTGGAGATCACTGCCCGGATAGGCGCGGGCTCGCATGGCCGCGATTGACAGGGGGTGCAATGGGGTTGGGCTTGGAGTAGCTGACGCCAAGGCCGTTGGGCCTGGCGGGCGGGTCGGCTCTCTCGTCGCGACGGTTTCAGACAGCGACCCGGCCAGCCGGTCAACCGGGTTCGCCGCTGGCGACTGGGCGCCGTGCCCAGGCGTGGGCTGCCCTTGACACGAGGCTAGCTGGCTGGAAAAGGCGAGCAGCGCCAGCATGGGGAGGGTCTGCCAGAGCCACCGTTTGCCCACCCGCGTGCCCGTTCTTGGCTCGCCGGACCGTTCTTCAGCCGGATGAGCGCCATCCCACGCCCGGTCGGCAGAAAGCCGAGCGTGGCAGGTGTCCAGTGGCGACTTGACGCGCTCGTCGAACATCGCCTTCTGGTGGCCGTAGTGACAAGCCCTCACGGTGAATAGACTGGCGCTGATGAAGGGATCTTACGGTGGGCTAACGATTGAGACCGACGACTCACACCAGCCCGCCCCGCTGAGCGGCCCGGAGGGCGGCGCTGCCGCTGGCTGGTGCAACTGCGGGTTGCCGCTCTTCTTGGCGGCCACCCTGCTCAAAGGTCCCCACCGCTCCACGTCTGGGCGCCCGCCGCCCACGCGGCCGGCGCTCGACCGCCTGCCTTGGAGCTGGCCAGGCCCTATCCGGGCAGTTCCCGCGCAGGCAGTAGAGCGCCCGCCCGATTCGCAGGAACAGCGGGCTCCCAGCAAGGGCCTTGTGCAAAGCTGGCACCGAGAGACCTGCCTGACGGAACGCTGCCAACAGTTGCGCATGATGTACCACTGGGCCATGCGTTCTCACGCACTCGAGCAATGTCGCTTCGGCCCGCCCCAGACGTAGAACCTCAAATCCCGTGCCCCGGTCGCAGTACCTGCCACCGGACATCGGGTAGCCCAGCTCATCAAGCACCAATGCCAGAACCTCGGGGGGCGGTGCGGAGAGGCCCACCACGGCAGCAGAATGCCCCAGCCCGGCAGCCAAGTCAGCTAGTGATAGCGGACCACAGTACTGAAGCATCTTCCGCACCAGCCGGTTCACCACCAGCAACCGATTGGTACGGTGAAGCACATTGGAGGGAGCGATGAACCAACCGCCGCTAGCTTCTCGGTAGCCCAATGAGATCAGATCGCGTCTCAGCGCCGCAGCCTCCAGGCCGGTCGCCTCGCCCAGCTGGGCGAGGCTAACGGCGCCAGTGTGCCGCGCCCGGCGGGAAGCTTCCCTCCGGGCAGACTGGTCCATGTGAATGGCCGCGGGATGACAGCCGGCAGGCCGGTCCACCTCTCCCCGGGCAGCAAGCTCCAGACATCGCGCCAAGTTGTCTGGGATACTAAGTTCGGGTGGCGCACCAGGTCCCAGAGAACGCAGCAAAGCCTCCAGCAAAGCCAGCGGATCAAGATCAGAAAGCTCGCTGCCCGGCCACTTACCGACCAGCCCAGTAGTAGTGAGAGTATCTCTCCACAGCGAGTAAGTCAGGTCATCCCCCAGGTCCGCAGCGCGCAAGATAGCACTCTGGATCCGCAACAAGGGCAGATCCGTGGCCCGGCCTCGACAGCGACCCACCATCAGCTCCACCCGGCGTCGTAGCCGGTCAGGCAGCTCCGCGGTTATCTGCCGTACCCGTTCCCGAGTCAGGCCGTGGACCCTGGCAATCCCCTCCAGGGTCTGGCGGCCGACACCATGGCGTTGGGCCAGAATCCGCACGTTGCGAGAGCTGACTCCCTTCACCAATGCTGACAATTCGTCACACAAGTTGTGGCTGGGAGCTAGAATGCACCTCAAAGTGGTCAGGGCAGTGCGATTGTCCGAACGTCTTGCCACTTCCAACCACTCTTCGAGATGGCGGCCCCGCAGACGACACTGGGGATGCAGACGGCCGGCGCGGATCTCGGCCTCGACCACCGAGACAAGGAGATCGATGGCCTTTTTGAGAGCACGAGCCTCGCCCACCGAGACAGTGTCAGGTCGAGCGCGCGGCGGCATGCCCGCGCCCCGAATATAGGCAGGCCTACCCTCTTCGGCCCGCTGTAGCGCCTCGGCGGTATGTCCGCCTTGGCGCGCAACGACCGGCTCCGCCGTCGGATTCGGGTTCAGACTGCCAGCACGAGCGAACAGGGCAGCGTCTATCTCGGCGAGCGCCCACGAGCCAATGCCCCGAAAATCACGAAGCTTACCGTTCTCTATTGCTCGCAAGAGGTCTTCGACGGTGAGGACATGTTCGCGCTCGAGCGCGCCTTGGACTCGGCGGCTCAAACGAAGCTCGCTGAGCGGGGTTACACTCCGTCGGCCCACACCGCTGAGCCCGTCGCTCGCTGCGAAGTCAGTCATGCTCTCCGGATCGCTCGCGGTCAGCGACATCTCTCGCCGCATGCATTCTAGACGCGCGCCAAGAGCCCGGCAAGACGGCTGGCCAGGCGACCCGGGCCAGAGATCCGGTCCGGAGTGCGGACATGTCCAGTCAGACAAGAACGTCGGCGAAGACGGGATCGAGCACGGCGAACTGCCCGCCTGGCCGCTCGGGGCTAGGATTGGGCTCCTTGGCACGAAACCGTGCATCCGCCAGCGCCATGACCGCTCGATCACCGCTGCTAATGAGCATCGTGGTGCCCGCCCGCAACGAGGAGCTGCTCCTGGACGCCTGTCTGGCGTCTCTGCGCCAGCAGAGCTACGATGGCGACTACGAGATCATCGTCGTCGACAACGGCAGTACGGATCGCACGCCTGAAATCGCCCGCGCCCACGGGGTGAGGCTGGTGCGCTGCGAGCGCGCGGGCGTACTCTTCGCTCGTCGCGCCGGGGCTATGGCAGCGCAAGGCGAGGTCATTGCCCAGGCGGACGCCGATACAGTCTATCCCAGGGACTGGCTGGCACGGGTCGCCCTCGAGCTGACCGCGCACACCGAGGTCGTAGCCGTGGCCGGCGGATTCGTGTACACGGATCCGCCGTACTGGGCCAGAATCGAGTACGCGGTCCGGGCGGTGGCCAATCGTCTGACCTCGCGCCTGCTTGGCGAGGTGCTGTGTGTATACGGCGCTAACTTCGCTTTCCGCCGCAGTGCTTTGGAGCTAGCAGGAGGCTACCGGTCGCATCCGATTTCCGGGGACCAGTGGGGTCTCGCCCATCGGCTGCGAGCGCTGGGTCGGATCCGCTACGTCCACGGACTGGTTGTCAGCACCTCGGCGCGCCGCGTGCGGAAGCAGGCTCTCCTTGTGCTCGCCGAAGCGCTGCGCAATTGCAGCCAGGCACTGGCGCACTTCGCGGCGTACGTCATACGCTCCCTGCATCCGCTGAGCTCACTGTTCGCCGCCCGTCGTCGCCTCGCCACGGCCGTGCCGGTAGCAGTTGTGATCGCCTTGGCAGTGTATGGCTATGCCATCCCGACCTCTCAGGTGTTCGGCCGGGTTTACAGCCGGGAGAAAACGAACGAGCGCCTGATAGCCCTCACCTTCGACGACGGTCCCAATGAGCCGTACACTTCGCAGATCCTTGACATCCTGGCCAGTACCATGTGCCGGCGACTTTCCTCCTGATCGGCCGGAACGTTGAGCTGTACCCGGACACGGCACGGCGGATAGTGCGCCAGGGACACGTCATCGGCAACCACAGTTACTCGCACGACGCCAATCACGCCCTCAGGCCCAAGGGGCGCACCGACATCGCGTTAGCTCAGGACGCGATCGTCCGCAACGTCGGCGTTTGACCTCATCTGTACCGGCCGCCTCACGGCAAGAAGACGCCCTGGGAGCTCAATTGGGTCCGACGCCAGGGCATGATTGGGGTGACCTGGTCGGTGGCGGCCAATGACCAGGGCGTCCGCTCGGCAGAGGCCCTTGCTCGGCGCATCATCGAACGACGACGGGACGGCGGAGTGATCTTGCTTCATGACGGCTACGGCACGGCGCATCGCACCGCCAAGTCCGATCGGTCAATTCCGGTGCGGGCGCTGCCCATGATAATCGAGGCCCTGCAACGTGACGGCTATCGCTTCGTGACCGTGCCGGAGCTCTTCGGCGTCCCGGCTTACGACGCCGCCAGCCCGGAACATATCCCGCGACAGCATCAATTCCCGGCCGGCGGCATGCTGGTCCCGAATCAGTAAGTAACCGGAGCGCCATGGCCGGCAGAAACATCCCTGGCGACAGGCGCCGGGGACTACGAGGGCGCAGGAAGGAGGCCGAGGCTGGAGACTGTCATTGGCCAGGTCGTCGATTTCGTGGGCGCCCATGGAAGCCACGTGGCAGTGCTCGTGTTCCTGGTGTGCTTCTGTGGCGAGAGCCTGGGCCTGGCCGCGCCGTACGTGCTTGAAGCGACGTGGCTCTTGGTCGGCTATCGGGTGAGCCGCGGCCTCTCGCCGGTCTATCAGGTCGTTCTGCTCCTCCTTCTGGCCCAGCTCGGGCGGCAAATTGGAGCTCATCTCTCCTTCCAGGCCAGCCAGTTTGGCTGGCGGCCACTTGCCCGGTTGGTGCTGCGAACGCGCCTGCGCCCGCTGTATCGGCGCTCGTCCGATACTATCGACAGGATCCAGGTCAGCTCCCCATTCCTGGTGGCCGTTGGTCGACTGGTGGGGTTGAGAATCCCCTTGACCCTGCTCTTGGGCAGTCAGAGACGCTTTCGGGTACTGGCCGGTGGCATTCTGCTCTCCGGCCTGGCATTCGACGGCACCTACCTCCTGCTTGGCGCTATCGTCGGCGGGCGGATGGCGAACGCCACCTACCTGCTCCCCTGTTTCCTGCTCGGAGTGGGCGCCACCTACGGCCTGGCACTTGCCTGTCGCGCCGTCGGACGTCGCCTGATCGAAGCCCGGTCCCGCCCGGCGCAGCCGGTGGCGGATCCCTAAGAATCGGAGGGAGCGCACAGCTCCGGACACAGAGCTTGCGTCGGCAAGCACGTCGAGGCTCACGGGGCGAGCGGAGGTGAGGCCGACCTCATCGTCCGCCCGCGGACAACGGGGGAGAAACGCGCCACAGGTACCCCGCGCAGATGCGAATCAGGTCTTCGAGACCGCGGCCCGAGCATTAGTGCGCTAGCGGAGGCTTCATATGGCCACGCCCGCACGTCTCAACGGGTTTGCACTTTCACTCGCCCAACACGCACTTGCAGGCACAGGTCAAGTCCGGGTCGTCCGGATCACAACCGCAAGCCTCGACGCAGGTGCGATAGCACCATTGCCAGTCCACATCCATGGGCGGGATCAGAAGGCCCGAACACCCCAGGGAAGGGTCCAGCGGGAGGGGGCTGCCGTCGGGGCAGATGCACTTGCTGGCCCCCGATCTGGGCGGCAGGGTGGGCGTAGGCCTGGGTTCTAGAACGAAATCGAAACTCGACTCGTCCATGTTCTTCCCGTCCACCACCGCCGCGACTTTGAACGTGTACCGGACCTGCGTGGGCGCGGGGTCGCGAAACTCGTCCACGGGGATGGGAGTGAAGATGACGCGCTGGGTCGTCTTGGGTGCAACGTCCACGGTCTGGGTTTGAACATAGCCGGTCTTGTTCGGCCCATGCCCGAGTACCTCGATTCGGAGAGTTACACGCTTGGGGTCGCCTGCCAGATAGGCATTGGCAACTTCGATGCCAGAAAAGGAGGCCCGGTCGGCACTGATCTCGGTCACGTCGCCGGGAATGGTTGCGACTATTCTGCCGTGAGGCATTGGCCGGTTGGCCCGCATTACATAGCCCCTGGGATCGCTCGCGTCCCAGCGAAAGGCATAGTAGTCTCCGCCCGGACCATTGATATCGAGAAAATCATCCAATAGGTTGACGCTAATCAGGGGCCGATCCGCTGCGGGCGGCGCCAGAATGACGATGGTGGTATTGCCGACCTGGTCGAGTCCCAAGTCCTCCAGGGTCATTCGTTTGTATAGATTGCCCGTGACCTGTTGGGGATCGTGAACGTAAAAGGATTTGCGGTCGGGGTAGCCCACTAGCATAAAGGCGTGTGATTTGGGGTACGAAAAGAGAAGAACTGGTCGAGCTTCGAATGCAATTTGGCGCTGGATATATTCGAGCTGGATCTGCTGCTGGAACAGTGTCCAGTGGATGCGCTCGGGTTCGGCGCCAGCGCGCCTTGCTAGGTAGGCGCCCGTCGCTCCCGACCAGCGTATTCGCACGGGCGAAGGCCCGCCACTCACCGAACCCATGGCACCAAGAAAACCATACAGTCCGTCCCCAGGGCTGTGCCTGTGGCTCTCGGCTCCCATTTGCAGGGCGGCCGCCCAACAGTGGAGGGTATTGCCCTGGCTGCAGTGCGGCATCTCAAGGGGGCCGGCTTGTTCTGGAGGAAACCTGTACTCTGTCACTTGCTTGAGCCACTTGAACAGGCGCGTTGAGAGATGATCGGTCTCGAGCACCAGTTCGGGCTCTCCCTCGCGCACCTGCACGGCGGCCGATTCATACAGCCACTCGGCCGTATCCGGTTCCCACAGCAGCACTCTGGCGGCTCCGGCATAGTCTGGTGTGTAGCCGCTCGGCAACGGCACGCGGAACTCGATCTTCTGTCGGAATTCCTTCTTCGGCGCGGTTACGTCCAGGAGGAGGGCAGCCGTCTTTGAGTCCAGCCACGGCTGAGCGTCCAACAGCCGGACGCTGACGGTGGTCTTCGAAGCGACTGCGCCAGCGGGGAAGCGAATCTGCCACCCGTCGGCCTGAATTGCGCCTCCCTCGGGGCCAATGGCTTCGGTTCTTGTCGCGAGCACACGGGCGAGCGGCGTGGTTGCGGTAGGGATAGCTCTGCCGAACCCCAGATTGCCTGCGACCGTCGCCCAACCTTCGAATCCGTCCCCCGCCGGCGGCAGGACAACTGCGCCTGAGGAGCACACTGCGCACAAGCCGAGCAACAAAGCGGGCAGGACTAGAAAGGCGGAGCGCTGACGCGGCCGCGGAGGGGGATTGCCGGCTGGCGCGGACCGCGGCCCGGGAGCCGGAGCAGCCGTAGGAGAGCTGGCAGCGAGCCGGGGCCAGACCGGTTTGCCGCACCGGGGGCAAACCCTGGCCGTATCGGAGAGGGACGCGTGGCAGGCGCGACAGGCGCGGTTCATGTGGCATCTCCTCGAGCGTGAGTCTCCGCGTTCTCAGGTCTGGCGCTCAGGTCCGGTGTGCGTCAGGTGACTGCGGAGACTCTGTGGTTACGGCGAGCAGGAAGAGGAAGCCCCGAACCGCGTCCTGGCCAGATTCTGGCTGGGAACGCGGCCTAAGACAGGGGCGCTACCGAGCACGCGATGGTCATCGATCAAGAGCGGAATGCCTCTTTCTAGACCGTTGGCTCCGGATTCGCTGCTCGCGGACCAGGTTGGCCGAGTGGCGGCGGGTTTCCGGGCCCTTGGCCCAGCGCGAGATGTTCCCAGCCAGGAGCAGCGGACGGTCCGACATGGCGCCGAACTAATGGCTCCCGCGACCGCTGAACACGCCCAGTTCTCGAAGCCTCGCCTGGCCTTGTCTCGAGCGCATCAATTCTTCTCCACATCCCCTGTCTCGACCATGCCGAGCCGCAGCTTGCCGGGCTTAGGGGTTCCAAGCCCGCCTCAGCCAGCATACACCCCTGGGTGCCCGGCGTCAAGCCCCTTGCAACCCGTCGTCACGCACTCGGTAGCGCTCCCGGCCGCACCACTGCTGTCCGCAGCGGAGTGTCAGGTGCTAGGCAACGGCCCCCGCCGCCAGCATCGCTCTCGGCCGCCCGGGGTCGCGGGCAGGGCAGCGGCCTCGAGACGGTGTCAAGAACGTGATTCCACAAGTCCGAGCCGCAGGGCGGGTGGGCGACGGGCGGCCATCCAGCGGCTCGGGTCACTGACATCGGAGAGCAGCGCGTGCAAGCAGCCCGTCACTCGGCGCGGGTTCGCCGCCTGAGGCGCTGCGGGCGGTGCGTCTGTTGGACGCGGTCTCTGCGCCCGGCCCCAAACCGGTGCCAGGTCGGCCGCCGCCGCCATGAGCAGCTAGAAGCGCGTCTTGTGGCGTCCGAAGAACCGGCTTTGACGAGCGCCCAGCTGGACCAGACGAGCGATCCGGTGCTCCGCAAC
>FWPV01000264.1_pt1 | contig 177926 bp, 158 predicted proteins | sample 2228371 | NCBI WGS metagenome assembly FWPV01 (sample SAMEA103939776, study PRJEB20133) | metagenome | reverse complement strand
TGCCCTTGCGCTGGCATCGACTTTTCTATTCCAATTCATGACCCTACGCCAGCGCGCAAAATCACAAATTACATCCAAATCCAGGGGTTAAAACCCCTGGCTATTGAGATGTTGGACCCCTATGGGGTCAAATCCCTTTTTGCCCCACAAAAAGTGACAAAAGAAAAATCACCGAGCGATGTCACTAGGGTCAACTAGGTTGACTTTCTCAAAAATCTCTTTGTCCTTTGCGTCCCTGCGGTTAACTCCGAACACTCGTGCTGATCTTCGGTCCCTGAGCAGGTCGAAGGGGTCAAAGCATCGAACAACCCTCAATTAAACAATTCCCTAGTTCGACCACAACCTAGCTGAGGTTCAAAAAAATCAAACTGAAACGAAAACATAATTTTTCCACAGAAACCAACCAGTTTGAAGCCTGGATCACGGCCACAGGGTTTTCCTCCCCTGCATCCCGGCCCCTTGTTAGATTAGCCCACTGGGCTAATCTTTTACGCTCAGTCCCTTTTTGCCCCACAAAAAGTGACAAAAGAAAAATCACCGAGCAATCTCACTAGGGGCAACTAGGTTGACTTTCTCAAGAAAATCCTACAATCAAACTATTCCCCAATTCGACAACCTTTTGCTGTTCGAGATTTGGAATCTCGAACTGGTTTCTCGGGATTTACAATCCCATTTACCCACCGTGTCCTTGCGCTGGCACCAACTTTTCTATTCCAACTCATGACCCTACGCCAGCGCCCAAAATCACAAATTACATCCAAATCCAGGGGTTAAGGTTGGTGAGCTAGTGGTCACTGAGCATGTCGAAGTGTCGAACCAAACCCCTGGCTATTGAGATGTTGGACCCCTATGGGGTCAAATCCCTTTTTGCCCCACAAAAAGTGACAAAGGGAAAATCATCGAGCGATGTCACTAGGGTCAACTAGGTTGACTTTCTCAAAAATCTCTTTGTCCTCTGCGTCCCTGCGGTGAACCTCGAACCTCGAACCACGAACAACTCTCAATTCCTCAATTCGACAATTAAACAATTCCCCGATTCGACAACAACCCCGAACCTCGAACCCCGAACATCCATCAGTCCCTCAATTCGTCAGTTAATCAATTCCCCAGTTCGACAACAACCCTCAATTCCCCACTTCCTCCACCATATCCTGAAGTTCATTCAGTTCGTTATTGAGCTCCGCAAACTTACTTCTTGGCTTTAGCCCAACTACATTTTCCAAAAAATCTATCGTTTCAAAAAGCACTCCCTGCCAGTCATTGGAAGTTATGGCCGAGGCGATTACGTGATCTCCGGTGTTTGGAAATGCTTTCTTCCGCCTGAGCGATTCGGCCGTGCCAAGTTGCACGTACATCTCCAGCATCTTAGGCACCGAAACCACAAAATCCTGCTCCTGCTCACTTTTATAATAGTAGCCCAAGAAGACAGGCTGAGTGATTTTTTGAAAGGTTTCCTTATTCATATTGCTGTACATCAGCTTGGCCAAACTCTCGTAGGCATTGATATGCTGCACTTCCGACCAGTACTCCGCCTTTTCTCCGGTCCGCTTCATGTCCATAGCCCCGTTTTTAGTCATGGTTTTTTCCATGATAAACTTCGTCCAAGGCTTGAAAAACGCCTCCAGCCTTCCGGCCCCATCCCGGATTGCCGGTGAATAAAGCACGGCGGCCTTCAGTTCGGGCTGCTGACTGGCTAGCAACAATGTGAGTGCTCCACCCATCGAAGTGCCCACCACAATCACAGAATCTCCCAGACTCTTACCGATCTGAAATGCCTCCCCGGCTGCATCCGCCAATTTTTGTGCGGTCAAATATTCCATTCCATTCGGTCGCCGGATTCCGTGTTCGGGGAGTCGGGTCACGAATACATTCGCCCCAAAATGCTCTCCCAGAAACCGGTGAACGGGATCGCCTTCCATGGGGCCCGCCCCAAAACCATGGATGTAAACGATGGAGTAGGGGGTCTTTCGCTTGTCAGTACTATCGGCCCATTGGATATAGGCCTCGTTTCCGGGCTTTAATCCTTTGACGCTGTCCTCCCGCTGCTTGAGATAAGTCTCTAAATCACTCAGTCTCGTCGGAACCTCAGGAAAAATAATCGTGAGTTTTTCCTCCTTGACTTTAGGACCCAACATATAAGTGATTGCCAAAATCATGGCCGTGGCAAAAAGACCCAGAAAAATTCTTCGAAGCATAGCTTAGCGGGGTTTCAGAAAGGGTGAGGTAGAATCCAGAAATACCCGGGTTCCATCTCGCAAAAATAGGAATGTACGTGTTCTTAATTGGGAAATTTTTTCAGGATTGAAATTTAAACGGGCACCGATATAGACCGAAACCCGATTAAACTCCCGAAGTTGGTCGATAGACTGCCCACTTGGAGTGAGAAGCAAGTAAGAAATATCTGTACCTGCAGGAAGGTCAGCAAAGGGTTCCAAGAGTACCACGGCAATGTTTGAAATATTGCGGATCGTATATACTCCCTGACAGGCGATGCGGTTAGTGCTGGAGAAAAAAGGATCAGGCAAATCAGTTGCCTCAATTAGCAGGTCTAGCTCGAGGTTGAACCCAAAGTTTTCCACTACCACAGTGTCTTGGTCGCTGGCACTCTGTTGATTTTGAAAAGGGCCAAAATACACCCGTTTGATCCCTTCGGCCTCTACCACGGGTACATTAAGGCAAAGGTCCGAGGCGTTATCGATTGACTCAATGCAGCCTGAGACCACAAAAGCCAACCCCATACCCCAAAAAATGAGGAAGAATTGTTGGGCTTTTCGATGTAAAACGCTCAAATTCATCAGATTAAAGTTAATAAAACTCCAACTTTTGTCAAGAGGTTTTTTAATTCCCGATAAGCCCTTTCCCCTTGCGCTGGTATCCACTTTTCGTTTCCAAAACATGGACCCTGCACCAGCGCCTAAAATCTATAAATAAATCCAAATCCATGGGTTGCACCCGTGGCTATTGAAAGGTTTGATCCTTACAGGATCATCCATTGAAAGAAGCCTCTGTTCCCAAACAATTCATCAATTAATCAATTCTCCGATTCCCCAATTCGACGATTCCCCGATTCGACCACAACCCCGAACCTCGAACTTGGAACCTCGAACATCCTTCAGTCCCTCAATTCATCAGTTAAACAATTAATCAGTTCGACGATTCCCCAATAACATCGAACCCCAAACAACCCTCAAATCCTCAATTCGACAGTTAAACGATTCCCCGATTCGACCACAACCCCGAACCTCGAACTTGGAACCTCGAACATCCTTCAGTCCCTCAATTCATCAATTAAACAATTAATCAGTTCGACGATTCCCCAATAACATCGAACCCCAAACAACCCTCAAATCCTCAATTCGACAGTTAAACGATTCCCCAGTTCGACCACAACTCCGAACTTGGAACCTCGAACATCCTTCAGTCCCTCAATTCATCAGTTAAAGAATTCATCAGTTCGACGATTCCCCAATAACATCGAACCCCAAACAACCCTCAAATCCTCAATTCGACAGTTAAACGATTCCCCAGTTCGACCACAACCCCGAACTCCGAACTTGGAACCTCGAACATCCTTCAGTCCCTCAATTCATCAGTTAAACAATTCATCAGTTCGACAATTCCCCAATAACATCGAACAACCCTCAAATCCTCAATTCGACAATTAAACGATTCCCCGATTCGACAACAACCCCGAACTCCGAACCTCGAACCTCGAACCACTACTCCCCCCCTCAATTCCCTTGTTCGACAATTAATCAATTCCCCAGTTCGACAACAACCCCCAATTGTTATTTTTCGGTCAATTCGTGTCCGTAAGCGTACAGCTTGCCGACTTAATCCATTTGTTTCCAAAGCCTTGCAAAAATATTTTTCCCTTAACATACCTTAATTTTTTTCCAAAAATTGTAACCCTGGTAAATGCCCTTTTAACCCCAAAACTGTTCGGCAGTGTGACAAGTGAACAGGATTTTCCCATAATCGACCGAGGATTTTTGCTTTTCTAACCCAAACCATCCCCATCCCAATCTTAACCCGGTGTCAATTTTTCTTAATACGGCCTTCTCTTTTTCTCCACTCAAAAAATGTGTTTTTCCACTTGGTACAGCCTTCGCACAAGGACTAGCACAACACTAAACCAACATATTTTATGAAAACCTTATTCACTTTCGCACTTGCAGGAGCACTTTCCTTAAGTAGCCTTGCCGCCTCAGCAGCCGATGATTTGCTCGCACTTTCTTCCGCTCAGGCCAAATTCAAAAAGATCAACGTCCTCCTCAAAGAGGGAGTGGGAGAAGCCAAAGTAGCCATCTTTGATCCATCCGGCAAAAAACTTCACCAACGTAAAGTCAAAGTCAGTGATGAGCAGTTGATCCTGCCTTACAACCTCGATGATATGCCGGTAGGTGAATACAAAGTTCAAATTTCCACCGAGAACGAAAATGTAGAATACAAAGTGACAACCTTTGAACCAGCACCTGCACCGGAAGTACTACCCTTGGTGGCATTTGGAAAGACAATCGATGAGGAAACAATCGGACTTACCGTAATCGGCCTGACCGAACCCGGAGTAAAAGTGGAAATCCGTAATGAGTCCAGCAATAAATTAATCTTCTCCGAGTCTATCGATCAGGAAGAAGGATTCAGAAAAAACTATTCCCTGAGAGGTGTCGCACCAAAAGACATTTACGTCAAGGTGACTGACTCCAAAGGAAGAGTCAAAAACCTATATTTCTAAAAAAAGTTGATTTAGCAATTCTGAAACCCCGGGAAAACGTTTTCTCGGGGCTTTTTTATGGAAATCTCTGACTGACGGCCCAAAAAGACATCCTGTTTTTGGCTATTTTTGACCAAAAGAAAACTAAACCCAAATATGTTCGGATTACACAGAGCCCTATTTAATGAAGAGCATGAGCTCTTCAGACAGAGCGTCAGAGAATTTATAGCCAGAGAAATCATCCCTCACAATGCGGAGTGGGAAGAGCAGAAGATGGTCAGCCGCGAATCCTGGCTCAAACTTGGAGAAAATGGATTTTTGGGGATGCAGGCGGCGGAGGAACTGGGAGGATTGAACATCCAGGATTTCAGATATAACGCCATTTTTATCGAAGAACTCGGCCTCAGCGGTTGTTCAGGGCCAGCGATCGGCTACCCGCTTCACAGTGATATCGTGATGCCCTATATTTTGCACTACGCGACGGAAGCCGCTAAACAGAAATATGTTCCCAAAATGATCACCGGCGAGTACATCGGGGCTGTGGCCATGACCGAACCCGGTGCCGGTTCCGACCTTCAGGGGATGCGGACATCTGCCGTAGATCAGGGAGATCACTATTTGATCAACGGCTCCAAAACCTTTATCACCAATGGCTACCTCTCTGATGTAGTAGTGGTAGCTGCCAAAACCGACCCGAGCAAGGGTGCCAAAGGAATTTCACTTTTCCTGATCGACAAGGATATGCCTGGATTTACCAAGGGGGTTCCTTTTGAAAAAGTCGGCCTCCATGCACAGGATACCTGCGAACTTTTCTTTGAAGATGTAAAAGTGCCCAAGGAGAATCTTTTGGGGAAAACCGGGGATGGGTTTAAGTACCTCATGACCGAGCTTGCACAGGAGCGCTTAGTGGTGGCTTTGGCGGCTGTGGCCTTGGCCGAATTTGCGCTCAAAGCCACGATTGACTATGTGAAAGAGCGAAAGGCATTCGGCAAAAGCCTGTCTGATTTTCAAAATACCCGGTTCAAACTCGCCGAGATGGCAGCCCAAGTCGAGCAGGGTAGAATCTATTGCGATTACCTGGTAAAGCTGCATAATGATGGCAAACTTGACTCTGCCATGGCCTCTGCTGCTAAATACAATATGACTGAGCTTCAGTGCAAAGTGGCTGATGAATGCGTACAGCTCCACGGTGGATATGGCTACATGTGGGAGTACGGAGTAGCGCGCGCCTGGGCAGATGCCCGAGTGCAGCGAATCTATGCCGGCACCAATGAAATCATGAAAGAACTGATCGCCCGAAAAATCCTTCAATAAGCCAAAAAACATTTTGGTGATCCTAATGATTTTTCACTAATTAGAATCCTCTAAAAGTTGTTCTGCTAATTAATCAAGATACCTTTTAAAGATCAGGCTGGGTTGTCGAATGGGCCTATTCCCTCTTTTTAAGGGAAAAAAGGCATAAAGTTTACCGTGTTTGATCCGTTGATTACCAGCACACTTAAAGAGATTCACACCCTCCTACTACCCAAAAAAACCATTCTATGAGCGATTTTCCTTGGCAGAAATTCTATCCTCCTTCAGTGGATAAACAAGTCGATTTCAAAGCTTACAGTAGCGTAATCGATCTTTTTGATGAAAGTGTCAATAAATATGGATCTGCTGTAGCCTATGAATGCATGGGCAAAACGATGAGTTTTCAGGAACTCGACCGACTCAGCGCCCAATTTGCCAATTACCTGACACAAAATCTAAAGCTTGAGAAGGGTTCGCGAGTGGCTATCCAGATGCCAAACATTCTACAATATCCTGTCGTGATGTTTGGTGCCCTCCGGGCAGGAATGGTGGTGGTCAATACCAATCCCCTTTATACGCCCTCCGAAATGAAGCATCAGTTCAATGATTCCGGGGCCGATGTGATAGTGATTGTTGCCAATTTCGCCTCGAATCTGGAGAAAATCCGATCCGAGATTCAGGCCAAACATGTGGTCGTCACCGAGCTGGGCGATATGCTGGGCGGTCTGAAAGGTATGATTGTCAATTTGGTGGTGAAGCATGTCAAAAAAATGGTGCCCCCATTTTCCATTCCGGAAGCAGTTTCGCTGAAATCTGCTTTATCAAAAGGTGCCAAACATCAGTTTAAACCCACCAAATGTACCCTGGACCATCCTGCCTTTTTGCAATACACGGGCGGGACTACCGGGGTGTCTAAAGGTGCCGAACTGACCCACGGGAATATCGTGGCAAACATGCAGCAAATCTCTGCCTGGATGAAACCCAAGCTGAGAGAGCGAGAGGAAATTGTCATCACCGCATTGCCGCTTTACCACATTTTTGCCTTGACGGTCAACTGTCTGGCTATGCTCAAAATCGGTGCGCATAACGTGCTGATTACCAATCCTCGGGATATGAAATCTTTTATTGGGGATTTAGCCAAAAAGCGCTTTACTGTCATCACCGGCGTGAATACCCTATTCAACGGCTTGCTCAATCAGGAAGCATTTAAAAACCTTGATTTCTCCGGACTGAAAATCGCAGTCGGTGGAGGAATGGCTGTGCAGAAAGCAACTGCCGAAAAGTGGAAATCCGTGACCGGAGTTTCTTTGGCCGAAGGCTATGGATTGACTGAAACCTCTCCAGTAGCAAGCTGTAATCCGATTGACGGAACGGAGCGTATCGGTACAATCGGCCTTCCACTTCCAAATACGGAGATGATGATAGCTGATGATGCGGGCAATCCACTTCCCATAGGAGAGCGGGGTGAAATATTGATCAAAGGTCCCCAAGTGATGAAGGGCTATTGGAACCGACCCGAGGAAACCGCAAATGTGATGCATGGGGAATGGTTCAAGTCCGGGGATATCGGTGTCATGGACGAGGATGGATTTATCAAAATCGTGGATCGGAAAAAAGAAATGATTCTGGTATCCGGATTCAATGTTTATCCCAATGAGGTGGAGGATGCAGTCGCATCTTGCCCAGGAGTGTTAGAAGTGGGGGTAATTGGTATGCCTGACCCGAAATCAACTGAAAAGGTGGTGGCTTATGTGGTCAAAAAAGATGCTTCTCTGACTGAGGAAAAAGTAATCAACCATTGCAAAGAGTTTTTGACCAATTATAAAGTTCCTCGTGAAGTCTATTTCACCGAAGAACTCCCAAAAACCAATGTAGGCAAGATCCTAAGACGCAAAATCAAAGAAGCCCATATTGAAAAAGTAGGGGCATAGGCTTAATTTTTCCCATTAATTAATTTCCAAAAAAACCGCGATTTCGCGGTTTTTTTGTGCTTTTGGAGATTATTGTCCTTCATCCAGGCCAGTGTTCCCACAGACCACAACCCCGAAACCTCGGCCGTTCAAGATTTACAACCCCGAACCACAAACCACCATCAGTTAAACAATTCCCCGATTCGACAACAACCTCGAACCTCGAACAATCCTCAATTAATCAGTTAAACAATTCCCCAGTTCCCCAATTAATCAAGCCACTGTTTCGCGGTTTTTTTGTTCCTTTGCAACCCACATCCCAATTATTCCATCTACCAACAAAGCATTAATTTTTATGACCTGGCAACTCATTAAAGACGCCATTTTGGGAAAGGAACAAGACTTTACCCGACTGTCGCTCAAGACGGCCATTTTCATCTTGGCGATCCCGATGATCCTCGAGATGATGATGGAATCTGCTTTTGCCATCGTCGATATTTTCTTTGTGGCTAAACTCGGTGAATATGCCATTGCTACCGTTGGCTTGACCGAGTCGATCATCGTACTCACCTATGCAGTGGGCTTCGGAATCAGCATGGCGGCTACGGCATTGGTATCCAGGAGATTTGGTGAAAAAGAATACGAAGAGGCAGGTTCGGCAACCTTTCAACTGCTCCTAGTCGGTGGAGTGATTTCCGTGTTTTTGGGAATTGGCGGATGGATTTTTGCCGGTGATCTGCTGAAAATTATGGGTGCCGAACCTCAAGTTGTGGAGTCCGGTACAAACTACGCTCGAATTGTTTTCGCAGGGAATACTGCCATTATGATGCTGTTTTTGATCAATGGCGCTTTTCGGGGTGCGGGACAGGCCCACCACGCCATGCGTTCGCTTTGGATTGCCAATGGATTGAATATAGTACTCGATCCACTTTTGATTTTTGGAATTGGTTCCTGGAATGGATTTGGGCTCGATGGTGCTGCCATTGCCACCACACTTGGCCGAAGTATCGGGGTGATGTATCAACTTTACCATCTTTTTAATGGGAAACATAAACTCAGAATTCTGAGGAAAAATATCACCGTGAGGTGGGAAACAATCCGAAAAATCATCGACTTGTCAGTCGGAGGGATGGGGCAGTTTTTGATCGATTCGCTTTCTTGGGTGGCATTGACCCGCATGAATGCTGAATTTGGTTCGGCTGCCTTGGCGGGTTATACGATCGCTTTTCGGGTGCTCTTGTTTACTATTTTGCCGGCATGGGGGCTTTCCGGAGCTGCAGCTACCTTGGTAGGACAAAATCTCGGTGCAAAGAAAATCCGCCGAGCCGAACAGGCAGTTTGGCTGACTACCCGATACAATGTGATTTTCATGGCCTCGGTTACGGGCATTTACATCCTGTTTAGTCAGGCATTAGCCGGTTTCTTCACGGATATTCCCGAGGTGCAAAAAGTGGCGGCACAGGGACTTTGGGTGATTGCTTTGGGCTACGTGTTTTTTGCCGTGGGGATGGTGCTTACACAGGCGTTTAACGGGGCCGGAGACACCAAAACTCCGGCTTGGATCAATACCGGTGTGCTTTTGGGTATGGAAGTGCCATTGGCGTATTTTCTGGCTTTCCCGATGGGCTTGGATTACTTGGGAATTTTTATCGCCATTGCCTTTTGCCACAGTTTTCACGCATTGGTTTCATTGTATTTCTTCAGAAAAGGCAAGTGGAAAACCATGGAGATATAAAGCCTATATGAATTTAAAAAGAGACCTGTCAGGTTTTTAAAACCTGACAGGTCTATCTATGGCTGTAGTTTTATTTTGGAGACTTTCAAAAAAAGCCCTTTCGGGCTTTTACTATTTGGTAATCAGGTATATCCACTGATTATTGTGTTCCAAAAGCAATTCGGTTTTATCGAATATTGACTTGAAATCATCTTTGATTTTTGTGGCCTCTCCAAAAAACTCCGCTTTCACACCCAGAGTCTTATCCACTACGGTGATGGTAGGGATTTTGGCTTTGGGAAGTTCAAGTTCCAATGGCTTGCCTTCAGATAGTGGGATAGGTAGGGGATCCCGCTCATTTTCGGTAGCAACTACAGAACCCGAACCCAAAACAAAAGCCACTAGAAGGCTTTTGGCTGTCAGTGATTTGAATGTTGATTTGAACATCATTTCTAGAATAGTTGGTTTAATTTGTTTTGTATTTTAGATCTGAATTGGATTATTCAGAATAATATTTTGAATTATTACCTCTATTACGCATGTGATTGAGTAGGGTTTCAGAATAATTAGTTATGATTTCAATTGGTTTTTGTTATTGATCTCATAGGACGCCTACTTGGGAGAAGATAGAAAATATTCACATCGATAAAATTGAATAACAAACCAACTCAGATTCAGTTTATCGCCTCCTGGTTTTGGAAGAATATTGTCAAATTTTCGAGAAATACGAGGTTATATGATCAAGAGTGTCTCTGATTCAGTATTTTATTGAAAAAGTAGAAAATTGGAGTCAAGTGACCTTTGCGCAACTATAATTTTTAAATTATCTAAAATCTCCAAAAATTATTCTGTTACAGGCTTTAGTTATAATATTTTTTGGTAGGAGAGCGCGTATTTTCCTTAAGTTGCCAAATAAACTTTGGCAAAGTTCTGGTTTACTTTTGCACTATGAAATGGACTACGCTCGCTTTTTTAATAGGGATACTGCCTTTGCTTCAGGTCAAAGCACAGGAAATAAGAGATTATCAAGGAGGCTACACCTTTAATGGTCAACGGGGCACGGGTAAATTTTCCTATTATTTAACTCCCGAAAACGAACCTGTTTTGCAAGGACCCTTTCGGTTTGACCTCAAACTCTTGGATAGTTTGGGCAAAGAACGCCTGACCAAACTGCACGTTGAGGGTGTCTATGAGAAGTACCAAAAGGACAAATCTTGGTCTTATCAACTGGAAGATCATGTGGTCCGGATTCTGGATGTGGAAAATCGAGATGTAATAGCTCAAATCGAAACCAAACGAATCGACCTTCTGGCGCAGTATGCCAAAGGCAAGTTGCACGGAACCTGGTCGTATTCGGAGAAAAATTGGATGAATGAGCAATTTCTGGAGACCTTTCGAACCAATGAACTGATTTTTTCAAATGACCGACTGACCGGTAAGGTGCGGTTTGAAAACTTAAATCCTTCCAACCCATTTCTTATTGCCGGAACGCTCACCTCAGAAGGCTTGATGGATGGGGCTTGGGATTTTTCCTATCAAGAGTCCGGTATTCCGATCCGTGAAATACGCCGCTATGAAAAGGGCTTTTTAATCGGACTGCAAAAAAACAACGAAGTGACAGGGGAGAAGCTCGATGAGGTGGTATTTTTCAATGCTATCCAAAAGCTGGATTCTCTCGATCGGGGTTTTGAGGTGGACTATACACTCTCTGATCGGTTTTTTGGACTCACTTTCAATGATGGCTTCGGTCAGCAAAGTAAGGAATTTCGACAACAATATCAGGGAACCCAACTGCTGGAAGATGCACTGGTTCGATTGTTACGATTTGAGGATGAGGAGTTTGTGAAAGCGGATAGACTCTTGAAGTCTCCCATTCAAACCCGCAGATTCCGATATGATTTGAGTAAAAATGAAGAGGAAGCTTATCAAGCAGCCGTCGTCCGATATCAAGAATTGAAGTCTGCCGTAGAACTGGTTCTTTCCTCGAGTTTTTTGGAATTGAATCGACAGTCCAATGATTCCCTGACTCTGGCCGGGGCATATTTTGAACGCTTGAATCAAAAATTGCAGGATTTGATTCCTGTGGTGGAGGTCATCAAATCGGGGGAGATTGCCTACTTTGATCCGCTTTTCTACCAAAAAAATGACTTGGATTTTTTGCCTGCCAGTGATACGCTGTTCCTTGACGCTAAGTCTGTGGGTGATGCCCGGGTTTTTACTTTTCCGGATCTTAAAATAGCCAAATCATTCGGGACTGGACTTTTGAAATACCTGGAGAAAGAGTTGGAAAACTTCCGGATTTTTGATCGGTTTCTGACTGATCAGCAGCAAAAATTCAGACAAAACCTCGACTTGGTCAGTATCGAAAAGGTCATCTTGAGTCAAAAGAAAAAACTGGACAGTGCTTACAGAAACATGCGCTTTGACTCAAATGCCCAACGTCTCCTGCTCAGTCAGGTAATGGCCAACCTGGCTGAATCAGACTATCAGCGCAGGCTTTCGGCATTTAATGATGAGACCTCCTTTGAAGGAAAAGCATCCAAAGGTGATGAATTGGTTGATTTACTCCGATTTTTGAACGGAAATCTGGAAAAAATGAAGTCGGTCACCGAACTCGAAGATGAATTGACTGAGCTATTTACTGAAACGACCTTTGATCCCTTCACTTTTGAAACCGAGTTTGAAGTGATCCGACAAAAAAATCTCTATCAGGCTGGCCTGGATTTAATCAATTTTGAACGAAATCAATTGCTTGAAGCAACCGATTATCAGGAAGCTGAACGTATTCTAATCAATCTCGAAAATCTGATGATCAGACTCAACAAGCTGAGAAAATCAGATACGCGTAAGCTTGAAAGAGAGCTTCTACGCGCGGGCGGAGATATCAACCAACTTAAAAAATTGCTTTCACTATGAATGTGAGTAAAATAATTAAACTTCATTTTTTGAGTTTCCTTCTTGTTTTTGTTCTTTGCCCCAGGGTATCGGCTCAAGACGACGATCCCAATCCCGGACGGCAAACTAGTTTTCGTTCTGAACTTTGGAACGGACTCTATACCAAGTATCGCATTGGCGAAAAACTCTATTTCAACGGGGAATATCACCTCCGGACTCGGGATCAATTGGTCAATAATCTCGCGCAGGTTTACCTGCGATTTGGTTTGTCCTATTTGATTGATAAAAGCCTGGAAGTCACAGCCGGAGTGGCAACTCCTTTGTATTGGGCTCCAAAAGAGTACGAACTCCTGGATGCTTCATTTGATAAAATGGTTCCTCAATATCGGCTTTGGCAGCAGTTGCTTTTTGTTCAGTCCCTGTCCAGAGCAAAAGTTTATCATCAAATCCGAACCGAACAGCGATGGAGGAGAGACTGGTTAGTGGACTCACCTTTTGAGTTGACTTTTCGCTGGCGATACAAGTTAGCAACTTATATCCCTTTGAATTCCATGAAATTACAAAAAGGAACATACTTTTTGTCTTTGAATAATGAGGTGTTTGTACAGTCCGGCAAAACCATTATCCGTAATCCGTTTGAGGAAAACCGGACATTTCTGGGTATGGGATATATCCTAAATGAAAACATTCAATTTCAAGGAGGATATACCTTTAGTTTTCAGCAGAGGCCCTCGGGAATAGACTATGTCAACCGAGGATTGGTCCGATTTTCGGTGTATCACAATTTGGACTTTACCCGAAAGAAAAAAGATGCCGTGGACTTTCAGCCCTTATTTTAAGCCTCTGATCAACCGGGTAAATAAGGAAAGTAAATCAAGGCTGCAATAACCATCGCCGTCAGGGCTGCAAAAGTTACCGCCCCGGAAGCCACGTCTTTGATGATCCCGATCTTGGGATGGTAGTCGGGATGGATAAAATCGCAGATTTTTTCGATGGCGGTATTGAGACTTTCGGTGCTCAATACGAGTCCTATTGCCAAAGTCTGAGCGATCCACTCTGACTTGGTGATTTCCAGGTAAAAGCCCAAACCGGTGAAAACTCCCCCTAAAATCAACTGGGAAATAATCGCGTGCTCCGTACGGATCAATAGAAAAAAGCCCTGAAACGCATAGCGTATGCTTTTGACCCGACCCCAAATGAAATTTTTCATAGCCGCTTAAGGAATGATTGTCATGCTTAAAATCCGAACCTCAGTCATCGGGCGATCCCGACGGTCAGTTTCCACCGCAGCGATCTGATCCACCACTTCGAGCCCTTCAATCACCTCTCCAAAAACCGTATAGCTTTGGTCCAAATGTGGAGTTCCTCCGATTGATTGATAAATCTCACGGTGACTTTCAGGTATCTGATACCGATCGAAATTGCTGTATTCTTTGCTTAGTTGGCTCCATTTGGCATTTAATTGACGAATGAGTTCCTGATTTCCTTCTACCCTGGCTTGAGCGATAGAGTCGAGTAGGGGCTTATTAGCCGGATCATTGGTAGCGAAATGAGCAGCCAAAAACTGATTGATCCGATTTTGGTTGTGTGTAAGCAAACTGTCATTTTGCACGCGACCTTGGACGATGTAAAATTGCGTGCTGCTCGATGCCCGCTCGGGATTGTTGGTGCGGGCTGCACCGATGGCTCCTTTCTTGTGAAAAAGATTCGGATGAATCTCGGCAGGAATCCGGTACCCAAGGTCATTTCCGCCAAGCGTATCCTCCAAGGTTGCATACTTGCTGCGCGTATCTCCCACCTGAATCATGAAGTTTTCGATGATGCGATGAAACTGAAGACTATCGTACACGCCATCATTCACCAGTTTAATGAAGTTGTCCCTATGCAAGGGAGTCTCATCATATAGCTGAATGACCATTCTGCCATGATTGGTTAGTATTTCAATTTTGACAGGATTGGGATTGATCCAAGCGGCCAATCCGATGAGGAATAAAAGCCAAATGGTGGGGTAGAAACCTTTTTTCATAAGTCTGAGAAAATCTCCCTGAAATAAGCATAAAAAACATTTACTCGGCTTTTACCGCCTGATTTTATCTACTTTGGCTAAGTGGCAATGATAAAAAAACCGGGTTGTTAACCCGGTTTAATTTAAGATTCGATGTCTTTCAACCCGTTCGCCCTGGGTGATTTCTACGATATACACACCTGACTGATTGGTTTGTAGAAATTGATCGAGTTGATTTCCAATCAGCTCTAGAGAAGAAGCGCTTTCTGTAAATACTCTTCCGCTTGGACTGAAAATTCTAAGATTTATCGATTCTGAGGCCGCTTCTTTTCCTAAATTTTGAATTCGGACTCGCTGACGATTAACCGGGTTTGGATAGACTTGCCACTGATTGGTAGCACTGATCGCTTCCAGCTGAATGGAGGCAACACTACTGAATTGGCCTTTTTCTGAATTGTAAATCTGCTTGATGCGATAATAGACATTGCCTCCGCCTTTTGGCAGGTCCGCGTCCGTAAATTGATAGGTAAAGCTCTCGGGGCTCTGATTGGATTTCACCGTCCCTACAGAATCCCAGGTCTGTACCTGATCGACTGCTCTTTCGATTACAAACTGGTAATTTTCTGAATATTGAGACATTGCCCACTCAAGGTTTGTCTTGCGGTTTTCCTTATCGAGCTTGGCATTCAGGTAGATAAACTCAACAGGGAGAATTCTATAATTGGCGCGGATGATGACAATTCCCGAAGAACCGGCACCTCCTTTAAGATTTCCGGCTCCTCCACCCGAACCCGTATTTGCTTTTCCGGCTTCTCCGATTCCGTCGGTTGAGTTGTCACTGGGATCTTTGTGATCAGCGTCTCCTCCCAGTTTGATGCTGTTTCTGGATCCACCGGTGCCTTTACCATACTTTTGAGAAGGATTACGACCAGTAGCGCCGCCTCCTCCCGCGAAGGCATTTTCGATAAGGGAGATTCCGTCAAGTATATTTAGGCTTACACCATTTCCTCCATTCCCTGGATTGTTGTTTTTACCGCTCTCACCAGCCGAGCCAGCACCACCTCCACCACCTCCATTGATCTGATTACCGTTTCCACTGAAATTTCCGTTCCCGCCAGAATTGCCCTTTTCCAAATTGGAATTTGAACTGCCTCCTGAAACTTCTTCCTCTTCATCTTTGGGTTTTCCCTTGTCATCATCGTCAGGCTTCATTGCATTTTCATCGCCAATTAGCCTGTTCTTTTTTGAAGAATGCGCTGCCCCGCCCCCGCCTGAGGCACCATTTAAGCCTTGAGCGGCCTGAGCGGAGTTTGACCCGCCTCCGCCGCCACCTAAGGCTGATATGCCAAAAAACGCAGAAGCCGTTCCATTTTTTCCTTGCCTATCGAGGCTCGAAGCCCCATTTCCGCCTACGCCTACACTCACGTAGTAGGTTTTGTCCTTTCTGAGACTCACCGCAGTTTGCTCCAATACACCTCCGGCACCGCCGCCACCGGCAGCTTCACCCATTCCTCCGCCAGCACCTCCACCGATTACGGTCACATCCATATCTACCAACTCTCTCTCATCCAAAACACCGGGAATTTTGATCGTTCCTGAGCATCTGAAAATGTAAATAACATCCTCCATAGTCGAAGAAGTGACCGTTTGAGTCTCTACACAGGAGGTAGTCGAGCAATTTCCCAGGGAAAAACTTCCCGATATAGCATTTTTGCTTGGGGCTTTGTTTACAAAAAGAGGAGAGTTTGGACTGGAAAGACTGTTGCTTTGGATGGTACCATCATTCGAAAAACTACCGCTCACTTGCAAATTGTTGCAAGCATTGGAGTTGAGTGAGTTTAGAAGCGAATTGGCATTCAATTGCAGGTTGCCGTTGATTTTCCAAAGGCCAGCGAAATCTACCGTAGTGTTGGAATTGATATTGACGTTAGTGGCAAAGGTACTTTGACCGATTAAGGTGATTGCGGTATTGCTGTTGAAGTTGACTTGCCCGCTTACGGTCAGTTGGCCATTGCTTTCTAGGGTGCTATTGGAGTTGACATTCAGGTTTCCCTTGACATCCATTTTGCCAAAGTTTCGGATAAGGCCGTCAGCATTTAATCCATTCTCAAAAGAGACTTCATGAAAATTGTCCAAGTTCCACTTGCCGTTGAAGGAATTGCTGATCGCCAATGCTCCAAAATTGTTGATTTTTTTCAAACCGCTCAGGCTTTGTGCATTGCCATTCCAGGAAGCACCGTCAGCGATGCAGATTGTGATATCCTTTGTGTTGTTAAAATTAATAGCGGTAGTTCGGTTGCCTGAGATGCACACAGTCGCACCATCTTTCATCACTCCGGTTAGATTTCCATTCGCTTCGATTTGGACATCGCAAGGACCGCACTGCGCAGTAGCTCTATTGGAAATAAGGAGTATCCCAAAAAACATAAATACTGCAACAAAAGCCCTATGGAAAAAGGGTTTGCCCAGCAGTTTAGGGAAGGTTGTTTTTTTCATGTCGTGACTTACGAGGAGAATCTGAAAAAAGGATTTTGGGTGATTTTCCTTTTTCTCAAGATTAGGTGATCAATAGGTTGTTGATACTGACTATTGATACACAAAATTACTCCCGAAAGTTTCAAAAAACAAAAAAGTGTATTTGAAAATATCTATTTTTGTGATAAAAGTCTAATTGAGTATTTTTTTAACTTTTGGGATTAACGTTTTATTATTGATTTACTTTAATTATTTACAAAATTTAATTTGGAGAAAGTCATTAATTTTAAAATAAATAATTTCAAGAGTTGATAGGTTAATGTCCTCTCTTTTTGCTCCAGAACTGTGGAATTTGATCTAGATCAAATCAAAAAAACCGGGATTAACCCGGTTCTTATCTCATTGAATTTAAAATCTTTAAAACAATTACTTCTGCTGCTGAAGGTAAGTCACTAAGGATGCCAATTCCTCGTAGGATAGTGAATTGGCCAAGCCTGCCGGCATCATGGAGGTCTCGAGGATTTTACGGCTCTTGACAGCTGATTTTTTAAGCTGAGTAGCATTACCCCCGATATCTCTGATCGTCAGCTGATCGGCTGACTCTGCGGTGACAAAGCCGGTGTAGCTTTTCCCGTCATTGGTGTCGATCAGCACTGTAGCGAAACCCTGAGAGATCGAGGCATTGGGTTTCAAGATGGATTCCACGATCTGATCTCGGTTCATGATCGAACCAATCTGCCCCATAAATGGACCTTTCATGGGTTGATTTTTGTCCACGGTATGACAGGCTAGGCAACCCTGACTGACAAATAGCGCTTTCCCTTTTACTGCATCTCCTTTGATCGAGGCTACTGCCAGGACCACATCCTCAATTGAGGAGGCACCTACTTGCCCTTTTTTGTTCTTGATCGCTTCTAGGTCCACGGTGTTTTCGGCTTCTACCTGGGTGATTTCCTCAGTTCCCAGTGCCTCAATTCCCAATCGATGTCGGTCATTCAGTTGAGCAAAAAATGAAGCATTTTCCTCACCCATAGCCTGCATTTCTTGGGTTAAGAAACCCTTGATTTGATCGGACGACTCCCAAGTCATCCCCTTGTAATAAGGTCCATGTGTATCGGGTCGAGTTCCCCACCACCAGCTGCCATCGTAGGGAGCTTCCTGATGATAAAGCCGGGCAAGCGTAGTCAAAATCTCTTTTTCGATTTCTCCCTCCGCTTTTTCATAGGCTTGAATTAAGCCATCCACTGCTCGGGAGTCATGCATGTATTTCAATGCCCAAAGAGCCAGTTTTGGATGGTCTTCCAAAGCCTCTAAAGTCGCCTCAACGGCTTTTAATTTCACCAAAGACTTGACCGCCAAGTGAGGCAAAATAACCGCAGCATTTGGGCTGGCATGTGGGCCCTCCGTTCCTTTTTCAGGAATCTGAAGTGAAGCCGGAACCTGAGTTTCCAAAAGAACCTCGGCGGCTTTGCTATCGCCTATTCTTCCCAATCCCACTATCGCGGCGGCCCGAACCCGTGGGTTGGCATCTTTTGCTGCGGCAATATAGGCATCCACTGGCACGCCCGAGAGGCACTCTTTACGGTCAGCTAAAGCTCTGAGCGCAAATTCCCGCATTTTATCCTCTTTACTCAAAGCAATTAGCTCCTGAACTCCGGAAGCACAAGAGATCTGCGCATAGGTGAAAAGTCCGGCTACCCGTGCCTGTAGGGGGAGCGATTGATCCTTGGCGATTTGCAAAGCAACTGCCGCTGATTCGGCTGGATCGCGCTTAAGCAGTTCCTGCTGCGCATGGAGTCGGGCCACAGAATTACTTGCTTTGAGTTGATGGCCAAGTTCTTCGATACTTGCGGATTTGAGGTCAAGAAAAGCCTCATAGGTCCAGCCTGTAGGAACTATCCGGACCACATACCCTTTCTCCGGACTGCCCCGATAGCCGGCACCATCCCAAGCTGCCAAAAACATCCGTCCGGAAGCATCCACATCCACATCGGTGATTTGGGATAATTTGATGAAGTTTTCATCAGCCTGCGTGAAGCTTGGGCCGTCTCTTTTCACCCGATGGATATAAAGTTGACTTTTACCCCAATCGGCCATCATCGGCACCTGATTGTATTTTGCGGGCCAGCGACTGTCATCCATGAAATAACTCCCGGTACCCGAACCTCCGCCCAGATCCACCAAAGCAGGCAAAATTTCATCCGTAAAATGCTTGAAAAGACTCGGATACCCGTATTCTCCACTTTGGATATGATGGATAAATCGAATGTTCCAACCTCCACCATCATTAGTATTGCCCCGGGTGAAAATATTCATAAATGGGTCGATAGCCACATCATAGATATTTCGGGTGCCATGGGTGTACACTTCCATGCCTGTGCCGTCCGGTCTCACCCGGACGATTCCGCCTCCGAGCATGGTGAGCTCGTTGCCTTCTCGATCCACGGCATCATGGAAGCCAAAATCTCCAACGGCAATGTAAATCCACCCGTCAATTCCCATTCGGATTCCATTGGTGGAGTGGTCGGTGCCTCGGTCTTGGAGGTGTTTCTTCGAACTGATATTGGTAATCAAAGGCTTGGATGGTCCATCGGCAAGGCCATCTTGATTTTTGTCTTCGAAAACCACCAAATCCATCCCCTGCGCCAGGCTATCCGGCCCAAATACTGTATGAAGGACAAAAACCTGATCGCCGATCGGCAAAATTCCTCGCGGATTGTCCACTTGGGCAAAAACCGAATGCCCATCCATGGTGCCGTCCTGATCTTGATCGACTAGCTTGACAATGCGGCCTTTTCCGGGAGTTTTTCCCAGCGAACCGATCATATCCACCCCGACAAAAACCTCACCGGTGGGCGAAACTGCAAGGCAGGAGGGACTCGGTACGAGCTCAGGTCCTGCAAAATTGGTCATGATCAACTCGGTACTGTCTGCACCATTTTGATTTGGATTGTTCTCGCTTAGGGAATGGTAGGCTTCAAATTCTGTAAGATCAACGGTAGTTGATGGAGTGAATTCATTACAGCCAAAAAGTATCAGGGAGCTAAGCAGCCCCGGAAGGATTTTTTGGGTTTTCATGTTGCTAGGTTGGGATAATTCTAATCAGCAAAACTATCCCAAAAGCCATCCAAATCTTTCCTGTTTTGTGCTGAATGCTGACTTAATCTTTGAATTCAGGGATTCTGAAAGTGGGGAGAAAAAGGAAAGTTAAAAGAATTGGATTATATGTGTAACCGCATGTTTGCACGTTACCGATTTAAATTAGGTTTTGAGGTTCCAAATCGGCGAATTTTCCCGTTACTGGGTTACTTGTTGATAATTTGACGCCTAAATTCTTTAGTTTTGATAATATCTTTAATTTTAGGATATGAGTGAAGAAAAGGATAAAAATGAAATCTTTGAAGAACCTATTTCCTCTCGTTACGGAGAAAAAAGGAAAGCGAGTGTTTCATCAATTTTGGAACTTGTAAAAACCTTACCCAAAAAGGATAAAATCAGTTTGGCAAAAAAGATTAATGATGAATTGCAGGAAGGACAAAATTCTTACAAAGGAGACCTCACAAATTTTCTCCTACAAGGTCCAACCATGAGTGATTCCCAATTAATTTTTTTTAGAGAAAACAGATCTCTTTTTAACCTATGGAGAAAGATGTAGTCCTGTTGGATACCAGTATTCTAATTGAATATTTCAGAAAAAAAGATAAAGCCAAATCTCAGTTAGTTGGGCTTTCAAAAAAGGCCCTTAAGCTGAAAGTTTCTTCGATTACCAAATATGAAATCCTAGTAGGTTCAAATCAAAATCAATCTAAGTTTTGGGAGGATTTTTTTGAGTTTACGGAAGTTTTACCCTTTGATTCAGGAAGTGCCGAAATTGCTGCCCAAATAGTTAAAAAATTAAAGGCTTCGAACAAGCTCATTGACATGGCGGATATCCTAATTGCTTCTGTGGCAATTCGAAATGAAGTATCCCTAGCAACTTTAAATAAAAAACATATTCAGAGGATAGAATATCTTGATTTATTTCAATTAAATGAATAAATCCACTTTGCTTTTTTGAACTAAATTCTCAACCCCTTCCCTCCGCATGGTCCACCCATGTTCCGTCAAGACTCAAAAACGAGCCCATGCAATCAGCTGTCATACAGGAGTGAACGGGTAAAATGCCCACTAAATCCCCCACTTTTACCTGTGCCAAAAGTTCATCAGACGCTTTGATGACGCCGTGTTCCTGGGAGATACTTTTAAGATAGGAATAATGGGATGGAATCTTCCAGCCATTTTCATCCAGCAAAACTACCTCACCAAAATTTTTATCGCCATTTGGTCTGGCAAGCACATCTTTAGCCAAGTGAACTCCACCTCCATGAATCAAGATTTCCTTACGTTCCAGATTGATATCTACGATTGGGACTGCAAGGCAAACAGCAATGTCACTTTTTTCGCAGCTTCCCAACTCGGCTTGCATCAGATCAAAAAACACAAAATTGCCCGGGCCCAACTCGTCCACGTCTCCGAAATCATCCATTACCGCGCAGCCGGGTGTGTCACCCAGACGGGTTAACAAATCCGGATATCCGGCTTGATATTTTTCCTTCAACAGGTGAAGTGCATTGCGGCTTTCGGCATGAACCCGATCCTTATCGGTGATGTAATAGGTGTGTCCGGGATGGAGGTAAAAGCCTCTGAATTTCAGATTTTCCGAACCTTTGGCAATAGCCAGGATTTGGTCAATCGTCTGAAAATCATCGTATCGGACTCCAGTTCGGCCATATCCGGCGTCGATTTCGATGTAAAAACCAACCGGTGAAGTCAGGTTTTGGGCTAGAAAACTAGCGGTTGCTGCATTTACAATTTGTACCGATAAACGCTGATTTTTTGCCAAATGGCTCAATCGGTCGGTTTCCCGGATATTAAAAGGAAATGCGATGTGAATATTCTCCCAACCTTGCCCGCACAGATACTCGGCCATTTTAATAGAGGAGGTGGTGATTTCCTGAATTCCATATTCCTTAGCCCAGTTGCCGATCCGTCTGGATTGAGCGGTTTTCCAATGAGGAACAAGTTTTTTTCCGTGTTTTTTGGCTTTGTCAGCCATACGTTGAATGTTGGCACGGGTGATTTGCTCATTAATCAAAAGGGTGGGCGATTGGATAAGATCCAGGTAGGACATGGGTACAGGGATTGATTTCTTTGGCAAATTAGGGACTTAAATAGACCTGCCCAAGTAGGAGCCGCTAAACTTTGGTTTTGTCGTTTATTAGTGGAAAACCTGCTCTTCATACCGTATAGTGTGTCCTACCATACGAAAGCATGCCGGACCAACTGATTTTTATCAGTTATTTATGTGACTAAGGACTCACAATTTTGAATGGATTCTGGTCAAATTTCACCAATTTGAAGGCAATGGCACTCTCCAAACTAATCGACAACGAGTTTTTCCGTGAAGTCGGGGATATTTCCCGGTTTACGGCCAGGTTTTTCCATGAATCGACCAAAACGAAGCAAGAGTGGGCCGAATTTATCAATCAGTGCTATTGGATCGGATATAAGTCGCTCCCTTTGGTGGCAGTGACAGGATTTATCATGGGTTTGGTCCTGACGATCCAATCCCGACCGACTTTGGTGGAGTTTGGGGCGGCCTCTTTGCTGCCGGCGATGGTGTCGGTTTCCTTAGTCCGTGAAATCACTCCAGTAATTACCTCCTTGATCTGCGCGGGAAAAATCGGATCCGGCATAGGAGCCGAGCTAGGTTCGATGCGAGTCACCGAGCAGATCGACGCGATGGAGGTCTCCGGCACCAATCCCTTCAAATACCTGGTGGTAACCCGTGTCTTGGCTTCGACGGTGATGGTGCCGGTATTGTCCGTTTTGGCGATTGGCATTTCGCTTTTCGGAGGATACTTAGGTGCAAATATCCGTGGGGATGTAAGTTGGACTTTGTTTTGGTTTCAGGCCTATGATTCCCTCTCTTACGGGGATTTTATTCCGGCCTTGGTGAAGACGATTTTCTTTGGCTTTGCCATCGGTATCGTGGGGACTTATAAGGGCTATAACTCCAAAAAAGGTACCGAAGGCGTAGGAAGATCAGCCACCACTGCGGTGATTGTCGCTTCATTACTGGTCTTTGTGATCGATTTGATTGCGGTACAGATTACGGATTTGTTGGGATTGACTTAAGCGGAAAAAGATGGCTATCATACAAGTTGAGTCGCTGAGTAAGTCCTTTGGCAGCAATCATGTGCTGAGGGATTTTTCTATGCAGCTCAAGGAAGGCGAAAACCTGGCCATTCTCGGCAAATCCGGCTCCGGAAAATCCGTCCTGATCAAATGCATCATCCGTCTGATCCATCCCGATTCGGGCAAAATCACGGTTTTGGGCAAGGATATCAGCCAATTGGATCAGGATGAAATGGATTTGCTTCGGGCAGATGTAGGATTCTTATTCCAAAGTAACGCACTATATGACTCGATGACCGTACGTCAAAATCTGCTTTTTCCCCTTCGAAGGCATTGGAGCAAAGAGCGCATCCTTGCCGAAGCAGACGAGGCAGTCAAAGAAGCACTCGAAGATGTAGGGCTCGCTCATACCATCCATATGATGCCGGCCGAACTCTCAGGAGGGATGCGAAAGCGAATTGCGTTGGCGCGAACGATCATTTTGAAGCCCAAAGTGATCCTCTACGATGAGCCGACTACCGGACTTGACCCCATCACCAGCCGGGAAATCAGCGAATTGATGCTGAGTATTCAGCGAAAGTACCAAACTGCCGCAATCATCATCTCGCATGATCTCAGCAGTATTAAGATGACCGCCAATCGGATCATTATGTTGATCGAAGGCAGGAATTATGCAGAAGGAACGTTTGAACAATTAACCAAACTTCAGGATCCAAAAGTCAGGGAGTTTTTCGTAGGACTATGAGCGAAGAAAAGAAAATAGCCAATGCCAAACTCGGTGCTTTGGTGCTTGCGGGATTGTTGTTTCTGGTTTTTTCCCTCTATATGATCGGAAAAAATCAGAACATCTTTGGTTCCTCAATCATCGTGATCGCTGAGTTGGAGGAAGTCAGCGGACTACTGCCCGGCAACAATGTCCGATTCAAAGGAATGGATATCGGTACAGTCAGTGATATCGAAATGATCACGGACTCCACCATACATGTGAGCATGCTCATCCATAAATCCATGGTACCCTTCATTCAAAGCAACGCCAAAACCACCATCAATTCGGATGGATTGATGGGGAACAAAATCATTCAGATTCACCCTCAAGAACAAAGCGCCCGTCCCATTGAGGCTGGCGATATTTTGTATCCTATGCAGCAGCTCGACACCGATAAGCTGATCGAGCAGCTAGGCAGTTCTGGGGATTATTTGGAAAAAAGCCTGATCAACCTCTCCCAAATCACCGAAAAGCTCAATCATAGTGAGGCACTTTGGTCACTTCTTGCTGATCCGACTTTTTCCACTGATCTCAAGTCGGCCGTTCGTGAATTTCGCCAGGCAGGAGCTCATGCCAGTCAGTTGGCCGCTGAAGGCAAATCCATGATCGCCGAGCTTCGGGCAGGGGAAGGATTGGTCAACAGTCTCTTTTTGGATACCCTCAACGCCGCAAAACTCCAGTCCTCCATGATTCAGCTGGAGCAAGCCACTCAAGAGGCCCAGCAAGTCATGCGGCATTTGAATACCGTTTTGGCACAAGTCGAAAGCGGCTCTGGCGCAGCTGGAATGGTTATTTCAGATTCCGTTTTCAAAGCCCAAATTCTCCGTACCATGGAAAACGTGGAGAACAGCACCTACAATTTCAACCAAAATATGGAAGCCCTGAAGCGCAACTTTCTGTTTAGAAGGTATTTCCGGGAAAAGGAAAAAGAGAAAAAATAGGGTTTGATTTGGAGATGTTTTGGCACCAGGAAATACATTCGCCTCCATTTTGCTTAATAGATTGAGCAGTTAGTTGGTTTTAATGCTTACTATATTAAGCAATATTGTTTAATTTTGCTTATTAAAGTAAGCAAAAATGGATATTCTGTTTGAAAAATTTCAAAAAAAGCTCTCCTTTATTTCCTTGGGATTCAAAAGAAGTCTTTTAGATCAAATCAATTGGAATGCAAGATTAATCGGGATTAAAGGTGCTCGTGGTGTGGGCAAAACCACGCTAATGCTTCAGTATATCAAGGAGAACTTGCCCCTGGATCAATCCACACTTTATGTCAGTTTGGATAATATCTGGTTTGCAGAAAATAAGCTCGCCGATCTTGTCGATCTTTTTGTAAAGCGTGGAGGCCGATTTCTATTTCTGGATGAGGTGCATAAATACCCCAATTGGTCTCAGGAAATCAAGAATATCTATGACGACTATCCTGAGCTGAAGGTGGTTTTTACAGGCTCGTCGCTATTGGAGATTTTGAATGCCCGAGCAGATCTGAGTAGACGCTCGGTCATCTATACCTTGCAGGGATTATCATTTCGGGAATATTTGGGGCTCATTGGTCAGGGAGATTTCATAAGCCTTTCTTTCCAAGATATTCTGACCAATCATATCGCTTTGGCCAAAGAGATCTCTGCCCGGATTAAGCCACTTGTATTTTTTGATCAGTATCTCAGGTTTGGGTATTTTCCGTTTTTTCAGGAAGAGCTGGACTTGTACTATCACCGTTTGGGTGAGGTGATCAATATAACTTTGGAAGTTGAGCTTCCCTTGTTACGAAAAGTAGAGATCAGCTATGTGCAAAAGTTGAAACAATTACTTCAAATTATCTCTGAATCAGCGCCTTTTACTCCTAATGTTAGCAAGCTAGCCGAGCGCATCGGGGTAAATCGAAACACCTTTGCCACGTACTTGAACTTTCTTCAGGAGGCCAATTTGACCAAAAATCTTTACAAAGATGCCTCAGGTATAACCGCACTTCAGAAACCAGACAAAATCTATTTAGAAAACACCAACTTTCAATTTGCGCTAGCACCCCAAACTGCCAACCAGGGGTCAGTTCGAGAGACATTTGTAGCTAATCAACTTTCTTATTTGCACCAAATTGAATACGCCGATCAGGGTGATTTTAAGGTAAATGGTAAAGTGGTTTTCGAGGTGGGGGGAAAAAACAAAAAGCAACGTCAAATTGAGAATCTAAATGATAGCTATATTCTGTCTGATGACATCGAAATCGGATTTGGCAATCGCATACCCATCTGGTTGATTGGGTTTTTGTACTGATCATATTCTCTTGATAAAAACTTAAAACAGACCAAAAATTTGGTCTGTTTCAACCTTACTAGTTCTTTATCTAGCCAAAAGTCAATTAATATCCTTAGTTGAAAGAATTTCAAAAACATGGTTTAAAAACATAAACAATAAGCATACCCTGAACCTTGAAAATACCTCATTTCTGAAGTCAAATAAACTATTGATTTCCAGTTTTTTGACCTCTTCGGTCTTCTGTCATCTGTTGTACGTATTGAGCGAAGTCGAAGTATCCCTCCTAAAATCTGGAGGTTATTCGTTTAATATCAGAATAGCATAAAATCAGAAGAAACTTTCTTCAACACTAACTTTCCCAAAAAAAGCGCATAAGCCCATCAATTCTGCTAATTTTGTGACCCGATAAAAAGGCCTTAAAAGGGCCCCAATTAGACCAGTATCAATTTCCTGCATCAAAGACCTTTCATGGAAGCTAAGAAAATCCGGAGTACGTTTATTGAGTTTTTCCAATCCAAACAGCACCAATACGTTCCTTCATCCCCCATCGTGGTCAAAAATGACCCCACGCTGATGTTTACCAATGCCGGGATGAATCAGTTCAAAGACGCATTTCTCGGTAACGAAATCGCCAAATTTCCCCGGGTAGCCAATTCCCAAAAGTGCCTTCGCGTAAGCGGCAAGCACAATGACCTCGAAGAGGTGGGTGTGGATACCTATCACCACACCATGTTTGAAATGCTGGGCAACTGGTCTTTTGGAGATTATTTCAAAAAGGATGCAATTGCCTGGGCTTGGGAGCTGTTGACCGAAGTCTATCAGCTGCCAAAGGATCGCCTTTATGTGTCTGTTTTTCAAGGTGATGAAGTAGATAAGCTCGAAATGGATCAGGAAGCCTATGACCTTTGGAAGGCGATCGTGCCCGAGGATCGTATCATCATGGGATCCAAAAAAGACAATTTCTGGGAAATGGGCGATACCGGACCCTGTGGTCCTTGCTCAGAAATCCACGTGGATCTTCGGTCAGATGCAGAGCGTACAGCCACTCCGGGACGCGACTTGGTCAACAATGACCACCCACAGGTGATCGAGATTTGGAACCTCGTTTTCATGCAGTTTAACCGACTGGCAGATGGCAGTTTGAAAGAACTTCCGGCTAAGCATGTGGATACCGGGATGGGTTTCGAGCGACTGGTGAGAGCCATTCAGATGAAGTCTTCCAATTACGACACCGACTTGTTCACTCCATTTATTCAGTTTTTGGAGAAAAAGTCCGGCAAAACCTATGGACTAAACGAGCAGGATGACATTGCTTTCCGCGTAATTGTCGATCACATCCGAGCGATTTCATTTACCATCGCTGACGGTCAGATACCTTCCAATAACAAAGCGGGCTATGTGATTCGTCGGATTCTCCGTCGGGCAGTTCGCTATGGCTATACCTTCTTGGGCTTTCAGCAGCCATTTTTGCATGAATTGACCCCACTGATCGCGGAGAATTTCGGGGATGTTTTCCCTGAGGTCAGAGCCCAGCGGGAATTTATTGCCAAGGTGATCCTGGAAGAGGAGACATCCTTCCTGCGTACTTTGGACAATGGACTGAAAATGCTCGAAGGCATCAAGTCCGAACTGATCCAAAAATCAGCTACGGTCATTCCGGGAAAAACTGCCTTTGAACTTTACGATACCTATGGTTTCCCCCTGGATTTGACTTCGCTGATTGCGAGAGAAAATGGATTTTCGGTGGATGAAAAAGGCTTTGCCGAAGAAATGGAAAAGCAAAAGACCCGATCCCGAGCAGCTTCCGAGTCAGAGACTGGAGACTGGGTATTTGTCCATGAAGATACCGGAGTGGAATTTGTCGGGTATGATTTTATGGAGACCTTTTCTCACATCCTGAAATACCGAACCATCACTGATAAAAAAGGCGATCGTTTTCAACTGGTTTTGGACAAAACTCCATTCTATGCTGAGAGCGGAGGACAAGTAGGAGATACCGGTTGGTTAATTTCAGATTCAGAAAAAATCCGAGTGATCGACACTAAAAAGGAAAATGATCTGATTGTTCATTTTGTTGAAAAGCTTCCTGCAAACCCTGAAAAGCGGTTTTCTGCAGAAGTAGATCGGGAAAAACGATCCTTGACCATGAATAACCATACCGCTACGCATTTGCTGCAGTCCGCCTTGCGGGAAGTGTTGGGCGACCACATTCAGCAGCGGGGGTCCTTGGTCAATGAGCATTTGCTTCGATTCGATTTTTCCCATTTTGGAAAAATGACCGAAGAGGAAATTGCCCGCGTGGAGGAAATCGTAAACGCCAAGGTCCGTGAAAATATTCCTTTGATCGAATTACGAAATGTACCGATCGATGAAGCCAAAAACATGGGCGCAACCGCTCTTTTTGGAGAAAAATATGGGGACTTTGTGCGCGTGATCACATTTGACAAGGAATTTTCGGTAGAGCTTTGTGGAGGTACGCACGTTCCTTCGACAGCGCAGATTGGCCTGTTTAAGATCACTTCAGAGGGATCGATTTCAGCCGGAGTTCGACGGCTGGAAGCGATTACGTCCAAGGCTGCGGAAGCTTTTTTGCGTGAGCAGGAAAATCTGGTCAAGGAACTGCAGGATTTGCTCAAAAATCCAAAAGACCTGAAAAAAGCCATTGAAAACCTGATTCAGGAAAGAAATGAACTGAAAAAAGAGATCGAAAGCCTTCATTTGGAAAAAGCCAACGGAGTGAAAAACGAACTTTTGAAACAGTTTGTCGATAAAGAAGGAGTGAAAATCCTGATCGCCGAAGTGGAACTTCCCAATGCGGATTCGCTTAAAAAATTGGCCTACGAACTGAAAAATGAAGTGGCGAATGCACTCATCGTCTTGGCAGCCAAGATCGAAGACAAACCGCAAATCGCCGTGATTTTGGAAGAAGCTTTGATCTCATCAAAAGGTTGGAATGCCGGTCAGATCGTCCGCGATTTGGCTAAAGAAATCCAAGGTGGGGGAGGAGGACAGCCATTCTTTGCTACCGCTGGTGGAAAGAATCTCGAAGGCCTGTCCAATGTGGTGACCAAAGCCAAAGAAATGTTTCTATAATCGCCGAAAGTCTATGCAATGCTAAGCGAGAATATCAAAGATAAATATCAGCTGGTGGTGGGCCTGGAAGTCCATGCCCAACTCCAGACCGAGAGTAAAATTTTTGCTGCTGATTCTACTCAGTATGGAAATCTACCCAACAGGCAGGTTTCTGTGATTACTTTGGGTCATCCGGGTACATTACCCAAGCTTAATAAAAAAGTGATCGATTATGCAATCCGTATGGGTTTAGCCTGTAACTCTGAGATCACACGATACAATATTTTTTCCCGCAAAAACTATTTCTATCCTGACCTTCCAAAAGGTTATCAAATCACTCAAGACAAAGGACCAATTTGCGTAGGAGGTGTAGTTCCGATCACGCTTTCAGACGGAACAGAGAAGGTAATACGACTCAATCGTGTCCATATGGAGGAAGATGCCGGAAAGTCCATCCACTTGGCTGAGGAGAGTGATACACTCGTGGATTTTAACCGGGCCGGCACTCCGCTCGTGGAGATCGTATCCGAACCTGATATTCGAAGTTCGGAGGAAGCTTACGCTTTTCTCACCGAGATCAAAAAATTGGTCAAATACTTAGAAATCTGTGATGGCAACATGGAGGAAGGCTCGCTTCGCTGTGATGCCAACGTCTCCATCATGCTCAAGGGTGCTACCGAATACGGTAAGAAAGTCGAGATCAAAAACATGAACTCCTTCCGAAATGTGGCCCGAGCAATCGATCATGAATTTGAACGGCAGGTGGACTTGATGGAGCGGGGAATTGAGATCATTTCCGAAACACGGACATTTGATGCCAACACCGGAGATTCAGCGAGTATGCGCACCAAAGAGGATTTGAATGATTACCGATATTTTCCTGAACCCGACCTGAGTCCGGTCGTGATTTCGGAAGAATGGCTTCATGCTGTTCAGCTAAAAATGCCACCACTTCCCCGGGAGTTGTATCACAAGTTTATGGAGGTGTATAGCTTGCCGGCGTATGATGCGGCTTTTTTGACCGAGGAAAAGGACATGGCCTTGTGGTTTGAAGCACTTTGCAGAGAGACCAACAATTTCAAGTCAGCTTCCAACTGGCTGATGGGTCCGGTAAAGTCGTATTTGAATGAAAATGGACTGGAAATCAAGGATTTTCCCGTAAGTCCGGGAACTTTAGCTCAGCTAATCGCTTTGGTAGATGAGGGAAAAGTGTCCCATACGGCCGCTTCGCAAAAGATCTTTCCTGAGTTGGTTTTGTCACCAAATGAAAATCCAGCTAGTCTGGCGCAACGCCTCAACCTGATTCAGGAAAGTGACGAAAATTCGCTCGTGCCGATCGTAGAAAGTGTCCTGGCGGAAAACGCTGCAAAAGTTGATGAATACCGCTCTGGGAAAAAAGGCCTGATGGGAATGTTTATGGGAGAAGTGATGAAAAAATCAGGAGGGAAGGCGGACCCTAAAGTCACTACCCGCATATTGACAGAATTATTGAAAAAATAAGTTATGAAGAAACACATGCTTGGAATTTATTTATTGAGTTTGCTCACCGCTTTTTCCTGTGGCCAGACAAGCACAAAGGAAGAAGGAAAAGTGGAGATCTCCGGAAAAATCGGAAATGCCCCTGATGGAGTTGTGGTCCTTTCCCAGTTTACAGACTCCCGTCCAAAAGTTTTAGACACCCTGGAAGTGTCTAAAGACGGAGAGTTTACTTATTCCTTGGAAGTCACCACGCCGACCTTTTACGAATTAAATCTGTATGGACAGCGGGTGGTAAGATTGGCCTTGTTGGATGAGGATGTGTCAATTTCTTACAATTTCAATGAACCGTCCAGTCTTCAGATCGAAGGTTCGCAGGATTCCAAAGAAATGCTCAAGTTGGAAAAATTGATGGAAGAATATCAGCTGACCGTCAATAAGCTCAATGAGGAGTACTATGCAGCCATGAGCAAAAATGACACGGAAACCATCAAGCGAATCCAGTCTGATGCGATGACTTTGGAGTCTCAGCAGGCCGAAAAAGTAAAGGAAACCATCACGAGTATGGGAGATTCATTTGCTTCCCTTGCGGCGGTAGGTTTGCTAAATCCTAAAAGTGATTTTCCTTTTATCGATGAGTTAATTGCTAAACTTAATGATAAATATCCCGGCACGATTAGCATCATGCAGATGAAGCAGCAGCTCGATGAGATGCGCTCCCTTTCGGTAGGTCAGATTGCACCGGATTTCGAGCTTCCTAGCCCGGATGGTCAAATGGTAAAGCTTTCTGATCTGAGAGGAAAGTATGTACTGATCGACTTTTGGGCGGCATGGTGTAAGCCTTGCCGTGCCGAAAACCCCAATGTAGTGCGACTTTATAATCAATACAAAGACAAAGGATTTGAAGTTTTTGGAGTTTCGCTGGATCGTACCCGTGAGGATTGGATCAAAGCTATTGCAGATGACAAACTGACTTGGACTCACGTGAGTGATTTGAAATACTTCAATTCGGCGGCGGCTGAGTTGTACAAAATCGATGCGATTCCGGCTACCTACATGATCGATCCTGACGGAAAAATCATCGCCAAAGACCTCAGGGGTCCAAGCTTGGAAAATAAGCTCGCTGAGCTTTTTGATTAATTGACAAAATTAGATTTTAGAAAACCGCCATTGGATGATCTGATGGTGGTTTTTTTTTAAAAAAAAAAAAAATTGTTTTAAATCTTTAAGAAAATTACTTAGCTTATTCCACCAATCTTTAATTTCAGTTAGTTTTTAAATCAACCTACTCTTTTATGAAAAATTTCACGCTGCTTTTGCTGGTAATTTCATTTTCCATTGCTTCCTGCAAGACCGAAAATCAAGAAAATTCTACTTCTATTCCCACTATTACTTTGGTAGATTCCATGGAGGTGGATTACCTCGGAGTAGTATGGCTGACGGATTATGATCCGCAATCAGAAAAGCTTTTGCTGGCAAATGATTCCTATTTCCAATACTTAGAAATCGACCGTTCCGGAAAAATTTTGGACTCAGCCCGATTAAGCAGCGACGGTCCGGATGCAATTGATATGGCTTTGGGCATGGGGTATTTCGAGGGAAAGGTTACTGTCGCTACTTCTTCAGATGGTTTTAAAATTCTTGAAAAAGGAAAAATCACTGACCAAATCAAGATTCCCTATGCTTACCACGCTTTTAATTTCCTGCCCAACCTAGGTCTTTATCCTTGGAAGGATGGGGTTTTATACGGGCGATTTACGGCTGACTCCCTACAGACTAACGGGGAATTTGATGCTGCTTACTACGAGCGAACTTACACCGATCCGATTTTGGAATATCAGAAGGACGGCAAAGTCAAAGGTGTGCTCACCCTGCCTGAGGATTCTCCCCTTCGTGATGGGAAGTTTCATGGCCCGATCACCTCTGTCACCGAGTTTTCCGGAGATCAGCTGTACTATGCCAATTGGATGCGACCGGAAATCTACATTTATCAAACAGCCGGTGAGGACTTGGTCTATCAAAAAACAGTAAAGGTTGACATTCCCGGCTGGGTTTTCTATGATCCGGTGGAAATGACGAATGCCGCAAATTTCTATGACTTTATGGGATCTAAAATGGCAGGAAATCTGACCAATATTCTTCCCTTCGGAGATCATTTTGTTATCGTGTACACTAAAGGAATTGCGGAAGATCAGTTTTCACAGATCGACTTCAAAGATCCTAATGCTCGTCAACTGATCAATTCGATAAACAGGCCTTTCTTTGGGATTTTGGACAAAGATTTCAACGCTATTCAATTGGATATTCCACTGCCCGCTGCGGCTTCGACATTTATGGTGGCAAGTCCAAATGGAGATATCTGGATTTCGAAAAATCCTTCTCTCGCTGACACCGAAGACAATGGACCTGTGATTTATCAGTTGAGGTTTGGCACTGAATAAATTGACAAGTGGTTTCCGGATTTTTTTGGTCACTTTGTTAGGAAAGGAGAACCTTTTGGATAGAAAAGGGCTTTTTTAATGAAACTAATCACCCATGAAAGAATTTTGGAATACCCGCTATGCTGAGGAAGAATTTGCCTATGGAACCGAACCGAATGAGTTCTATCGACAGGAAATTCAAAAACTACAGCCGGGAAAAATCCTTTTTCCCGCTGAGGGAGAAGGCCGAAATGCCGTTTATTCGGCAATTTTGGGTTGGGATGCCGTAGCTTTTGATCAAAGTGAATCTGCCAAAATGAAAGCTGAAATGCTCGCTGCTGATCGAGGAGTCCAAATCAGGTATCAAGTCACTGATTTGAAAAATTTTGAAGCCAAATCGGAGTCATTTGACGCCTTGGTATTGATCTTTGCCCACTTTCCCGCAGCACTTCGCAAAGAGTTTCATCAGAAGCTAATCGGTTACCTCAAGCCCGGAGGAACCTTGATTTTGGAAGGTTTTTCCAAATCGCATATCCAATTCAATTCGGTAAATGAAAAGGCCGGTGGTCCCAAAGATGTCTCCATGCTTTTTTCCAAAGAAGAAATGGAGGCGGACTTTGCTGACCTGACTGAAATCCATGTGACCGAACTGGAAACCGAACTTGAAGAAGGACGCTATCACGTAGGAAAATCAGCGGTGATCCGGGTGGTGGGTAAAAAATAGGGAGTGAAATTTTAATTTTTTAAACTAACTCCCTAAATTCTGAAAACTTTTTGACGATGGAAATTCAGAAAAAAACCTGTTTGAACTGTGGCGCTCCGATTCAGGGAAGGGTGGATAAGAAGTTTTGCGATGATGCCTGTAGAAATACGTACAACAATCAGCAAAATGCGGTCACGACCAATCTCATCCGGAACATCAATCATGCCCTCAAGCGAAACCGAAATATCCTGGAGGGTTTGATTCCTTCTGGGGAAAACCTTGCCAAAACCACCAAAGAAAAACTGACTCGGCTTGGATTTAACTTTCGCTTTTTCACCCACATCTACCAAAACCAAAAAGGCAATATTTATCGGTATTGCTATGATTATGGCTATTTGGAGCTGGAGGGGGATTGGTTTTTGATCGTCAGGGGAAAAGAAGTCAGTTAATTTCCGGAAATTCTGCCGGCTTTTCGATTGCCGGTTCCTTCCCGTTTGGTCAGACTGTCACCCATATCCGCTCTGGCTTTTTCTGCAAAACCATTCAGCTGGGCCACAATCTCCGGAAACTGTTCCGAAATATCGGTTTGTTCTCCGGGATCTTTGCTTAGATCAAAAAGCTCTGCTTTTTCCAGACGGATATAGCCATATTTGACTGGAAGGCCGTCATTTCTGAGCTCTGAAGTCTCCGGAATCGTCCGATAGACATGCGGGAAAACTAGTTTCCATTTTCCATAAATCACAGCCTGAAGCTCATTGGTATGATAGTAGGCAAAGTAAGGCTTGGGATCAATCTTTTTCCCCTGGACCAACGGCCAAATGCTTGTGCCGTCAATGCTAAGCTTTGGAAGTGGACTACCGGTGATTTGGGCCAAAGTCGGTAAGATATCGATGCTCATCGCCGATTGATCTTGGGTGGTTCCGGCAGGGATTTTTCCCGGCCAGGTGAATATCGCCGGAACGCGAATTCCCCCGTCCCATGATGTTCCTTTTCCTTCTCGGAGACCACCTTGGAGTCCTGCATGTCCGCCATAGGATAGCCAAGGTCCATTATCCGAGGTGAAAATGATCAGGGTATTCTCTGTCAAGCCCAATTCTTCCAGTTTTTGGCGGATTTCTCCAATAGACCAGTCGATCTCCATCATCACATCTCCATAGAGTCCCTGCTCGGATTTGTCTCGAAACTTCTCCGAGACGAATAGCGGGACATGAGGCATATTGTGAGCGAGATAGAGGAAAAAGGGCTTTTTTTGGTTTTTCTCAATGAATTCCAGGGATTTGTAGGTGTACCAAGAGGTCAATTCGGATTGATCTTCGAGATAAGCGATGGTTTTGTCATCTTGAATAAGCGGAAGTGGAGGATAGTAATTTTTGGCTTCGGGATGATTGGGCCACATGTCGTTGGAGTAGGGGAGACCAAAGTAGGAATCAAATCCCTGCCGGGTTGGCAAAAACTCCGGGTGATGCCCCAAGTGCCACTTTCCTACCATTCCGGTCGCATAACCTTTGGATTTTAGCATTTCTGCGATGGTAGTTTCCTCCGGATTAAGCCCATGATTTGCGGTATGGTCTAATGCTCCATAGAGCTCCAGCCGGTTGGCATAAGTGCCGGTCAACAAGGCTGCTCGAGAGGCAGTACAAACTGCGTGAGGAACATAGAATTGGGTGAATCGTGTACCTTCAGCTGCCATTTTATCCAGATTGGGTGTTTCCCAACCTTGGGCACCGTAGCTTCCCAAATCTCCATAAGCCAAGTCATCGGCAAAAATCAGAATGATATTGGGTTGCTCTGGGTTATTTTCAATCATGGACGGTTTGACAAACAATCCGGAAATCCAGATTAGGAAAAATGGGATATAGCTCATTGGTTCTGTTTTACTTGAAGTCTGTTAAGAATGTGATCGGCGATTTTTTCGCCCTGATTTACTCCGTTTTCGATAGCGTCACGAAAATGAATTCCTCCATAAAGTCTAGAAATCGCCGCTTCTGAGGCTGCTTGGTTAAAGGAGGAAAAGGCTCTTTCCGGAAGGCCAAAATAAACCTCCGAACTATCGATAAAGCTAAAATTTTCTCCAAAAAACTCCGTAAGCACTCGTGCTGCCGCTGTGGAAATCACCGAGTGTCCGGAAGTATATTCCGGAAATGGAGGTGTCTGCAAAAGAGGCTTCCAACTGGGATTGAGGTGTTGATTGATGACTGTCTCGGGGCGAATGCGATGAGTTTCGTATTTTGCCTTCCAGCAGGAGACAAATGAGTCATGGAGTGTCATGCCTATCAAGGCATGAATATAGGAGGTTGACAAAAAGTCCATGCTTTCCATCTGCGCTGCTATTCCTGTTATTCCCATCCAATGCCCTCCGGGGGATATTTTTTTGATCCCGATTGCCATATGTCCGGTAAACTCTACAGCGAAAGGATTGCAGTCCCAGAAGTTGGCGATGAGTTTTTGCTCTTCAGTTAGATTTCCGGTGACTTGAATGATCTCGTCCAATTGCTTTCTAAAGGCACTCCCTTCTTCCAGACTGAATTCGGCCATGGGTTTGGGGGTAAATTCATCCAGGTTTTGGATGAAGAAAGTCCTCATGGTTCGCCATTCGGGTTCGATGGCTTCGATGTAAGCCGGTGGAGTTGGAAACCACGAACCCGCTTCATCTTTTGGGCTATACCTTGGCAAGGCAGTCAATTGAATGTAACCGTCAGATTTGGCGAGGTTAAGAATTCGATTTTGGATTTCCTGGGCAATCAGGAGGTGTTGATCCAAGTTTTTTCGGGTGACTAGATTTTGCTTTCGGGCCCAATTGATCCAGTTTTTCTGCTTTTCTTGAAGTAAATAACCGGAGGGCATGATCTTTTCCCCCACTAGAAGCATCGAATAGATCCCAATAAATTCCCGGGAAAGTCCATCTGAAATCTTGGGGACTGATTGACTTTCCAGCGTGGAAACTGACAGGAAATCAGGAAGAAAAGTGTCGGTTTCTAAGTCCCTAACCGCCATAAATGCCGCCAAGTTGGTGTAAGCGTAGATCCTGGCAGCAAGAGGAGGACTTGCCACATCGGTTACCATCACCTCAGTGACATGAAACAATTGCTCACTGTAAATTCTAGCCCACTCCTGACTTGGTTTTTCTCCAAATGAATTGGAGAAATACAAGGAAAAAAGGAATGTCAAAGTCAGTTTTCGGTTCATTTGATTTTGAAAAGTTGGACAGGTTGCTGATTGATTCCGAAAATCAGGTAATCATTTCCTTTAGAGTGGATGTGTAAAATGGATTTGATATCGCCTTTGATGGCTAACCCGGATTCTTGGGGAGAAAGTGGCCTGAAATTACCCTTTCCATCTCCAAGTAAAACCAAGCCTAATCCTGCATCGATTTTTCCGATCCGGATGCGGGTTTGACTTTGGTTTCCACCCAGGATCAGATCGATAGTACCATCTTGATTGATATCAGCAGCGTGGATCGCATAGACTGGAAATGCCTGGGCATCTCTGGGTAGCGATGCCGACTTGAATCCGGATTCTGTATTAAGAAAAATAGTGGTTTCCAGCGTTTGTGCACTGAGCTGTTGAGCTTTTGTAAGTTCATCCATGCTGAAAAGATCGGAGATTTTTGCCTTCGAATAGGAAGCATAATCGGTGAATTTGCTTCGCATACTGACTAGCTGACCCAGAAGCTCATCTCGGCTGGCAAAAGGGTAAAAACCGTCTCCGATAAAACACTCCAAAATGGGGTCAATGCTTCCGTTTTGATCAAAATCTGCAGCAAAAAGACGAATCTCCTTGTCAGAATTGACTTGGAAAGGGGAGTTGAGTCCATAATTTCCCGCTACCAGATCCATGTCTCCATCACCATCCAGGTCAGTTTGAATCAAGGTGTTCCACCAGCCGGAAAGTCTCGCTTCAAAATAAGAATCATCGACTTGAAAACGGGTTCCTTTATTAATCAAAACTGTAGGAGCCATATATTCACCGACCAATATCAAATCAGGTTTTCCGTCCCGATTCACATCTTGACTTACCCCACCACTTATCATCCCGATTTTTGGATCCGGGAGCCATTCTCCAGTCTCATCATTGAATTTTCCCTGACCTTGATTGATCAAAATTCTCGACTCGGGAATCTCAGGATATCTTCCGGGGACAATTTTCCCTCCAAGAAACAAGTCCAAGTCACCATCCGAATCCAGGTCCAAGGGGACAATTGCGCCAATACTGATTGGAAAGGCAGGAAAATCAGGCTGGGGAATCAACACTCCACTTCCATCATTGAGGTACAAGCGATCCCGAAGTGGCTGGTCTGTACTCGTATAGTCGTGATATCCTCCACTTCCTAAGAGCAAGTCTGGGTAGCCATCTTGATTGAAATCTTCGAAAATGACCACCGCATCTGTGAAGTCCCCTGAAGATCTAAATCCTCTATAAACTTCCCAGTTTCCTTCTGAAAAAGTGTAAATCCTTCCTGTTTGACCCTTGTTGCCACCGATGAAAATCTCAGGCTTGCCGTCCCGATTGAGATCGGTAGTCGCTAGAATCGGACCAAGGTGGCTAGGCATATTCACCAAAAGTGGTTGGCGTTTGAAGTCGTTGATTTTGGAAAGTGAGGGATTGAAATCTGGCACGTTATCGAGTTTTTCCAACAAAGCAGCCTTTTTTGATTCCACTGTTTTAAAATCAGATGTTCGCTCTTTTTGAATTTCAATTCGCTGATTTATTCGTATTTGATCCAGATTTTGCCGACTTCCATCTGGCCATACGATTTCAATTTGATCGGCCTTTTCTGCTATTCCCAATCCAAAATGCAATACCGGGCTGGAGGAAGATTGAAATCCACGGACGGGTTGTAGCTCCTGGAAGTGTAGCTTTCCACCTGCCCAAACGCTGACTTTTGCGCCTACGGCAAAGGGATTTTGGCTTTCCTCCTGAAGTTGGATTTGGAGCCAATTTCCTTTTTGACTCTTGTTTTCAAAAATCCCCGCTGTCTCATTCAGGTGATTGACGATAAGATCCAAATCACCGTCTCTATCCAAGTCAGCATAGGCGGCTCCCGAGGAAAAATTGGGAGAGGAAAATCCAGCTTGGGATGATATGTTTTTGAAAGTTATATTTCCTCGATTTTCATATAAGTAATCATGTATTGGTGTGGAACTCATCGAAGTTACCAAGTGTAGGGTGTCGGCCTTCTCTTTGGCAACGGCTTGCTTGAAGTAATAATCGCCTTTGTATTTCAGAAAATCCCGATTGGTGTAATCCCGGTAATAGCCGTTGGTTACGAGTAGATCTTTTTCAGCATCGTTATTCGCATCAAAAAACAAAGCAGACCAACTCCAATCGGTATTGGAGATTCCTGCCAGCTGACCTATTTCAGAAAAAAGACCATCTCCATGATTGACATGAAGCATATTTCGCATCAGTTGATGATAAAAATTCCGACTTAGCATCAAATTATACTGTTCGTAATTTTCAGGGCCATAGAGCAGTTTTTGTCGCTCATTGTCCTCCGGTAGCATATCCAAAGTAAATATCTCCGGACGGCCATCGTGGTTAAGATCGGCAATATCTGCCCCCATGGAGAAATGCGAAATATGCTGCAAGTGGTCTTGCATTTTGTCTGTGAACGTGCCGTCACCGTTGTTGAGGTATAAGTAGTCAGGTTCGATGTAATCATTGGTCACCAGCAAGTCAGGCCAGTCGTCCCCGTTGATATCTGAGGCGATCACAGAAAGTCCAAAACCGAGTCCTGTGCCTTTTATTCCCGCTGATTCGCTGATATCTACGAATTTTCCGCCGTCATTTCTGTAGAGTTTATCCCCAGCAGTCGGATGTCTCCGTGCACGAACTTCATCAAATTGGATTTCAGAAATGACTTCTGTGTTGTGGTTGAGCAAGTAAAGATCCAGATCGCCATCCCGGTCAAAGTCAAAAAACAAGCCTTGTGTAGAATTGGATCGATCAGCCAATCCAAACTCTTCGGCTTTCTCTTCAAACCTGAGCTTACCCAGATTGATCCAGAGTTCATTTTGTCTGGATTCCGGACTGCCTTTTCCCGAATAGCATACATAGATGTCCAAGAGACCGTCTCCATTGACATCTGCGATACTCACCCCCGTTGTCCAGGAATCTTTGCCTCCCACACCTGCAGACTTGGTAATGTCCTCAAATCGGAGATTTCCCAGATTGCGATAGAGTTTATTTCCAGTCATATTTCCTGTGAAAAAAATCTCCTCCAGTCCATCTCCATCGAGATCGCCCACTGCTACTCCTCCTCCATTGTAGAAATATTCATAACGGAGAATGTTGTTTTCGGAGTCTTCTTTAAGTTGATTCTTGAAGGAAACTCCTGTTTTTTTGGGATTTAATTTTTCGAAAACGGTCTGGTATTTTTCCTGAGCAAGAGAAATGTTCAAGGAAAGAGTAAAAGCCAAAATCGGCCAAGATTTATGGTAGATGGACTTTAGCATGTAAAATGGATGGATGTTAACCCAGCCTGTTGATTACATCTTCGAATATTTTTTCATTGACAACCGCTACTCCTCCCATGAGTCCCACATCTTCTCCTAGCTGGTAGAGAGCGAGTTGTGTTTTTTCCCTAGACTTGGCCATGCTGTAGATATTGAGGGCCTGCTGAATAGGAGTGATCAGGTATTGATTAGCTTCAGCGACTGATCCACCGATTATGATCAGTTCAGGATTGAGCAATTGGATCAAAATGGAAATTCCTCTACCCAAGTCGAGGCCTGCCTCCGAGAGGATGGTAATAGCTCGCTGATCTCCGGCCAAAGCCGCTTCAACAACCACTCCAGGCTCGAGATCACCCTCATGGTCACGTACAATCCTAGCCAAAATACTCTCTTTATCCAGTTTGATGGCTTCTTCGGCCATTCTCACGATGGCAGTCCCGGAGGCTACGGCTTCGAGACAACCTTTTTTACCGCAGGTACAGGTGACTTCTTTGGATTCGAAAATGGGAGAATGTGAAAATTCTCCGGCAAATCCAGAGGCTCCTTGGTAGATTTTTCCATCGATAATGATTCCCAAACCAATACCCCATCCGATGAAAAGCCCCAGGACATTTTTGTGTTTGTGTTCGGGACCAAATTTAAACTCCGCCAAGGTCATCGCCCGGGCGTCGTTTTCGAGAAAGATCTTCTTTTTGAATCGTTCTTCAAGATTTTCCAGCAAGGTTTTCTTTCCAAACTTCAGGTATGTATAATTGACTCCTGCAACTGAATCCACCAAACCGGGCATAGAAAAACCGATTGCTATAATTTTCTCAGAAGGGATTTGGGTTTTGGCTAAATATTGGTCAATTAGGCTGCAGAGCTGATCAAAGGTTTCTTTTTCATTGTTGAGCGTGATTTTATGGCTTCCTTTTTCAAATTCCTGTTCATGAATACAATTAAAAAGAGCAAGCTTGACATTGAACTTGGAGAGATCCACAGAAAGGACATAAAATGCATCGCTTGCCAAACGATACAGGTCGGGTTTTCTACCTCCCTGGGATTCGGCTCGACCTTGCTTGATCACTTCTCCGGAGGTCATTAGATCAGAAAGTAGCGTATTGACCGTAGGGAGAGAGATGCCTACCTCATTGCAGATTTCACTGGCAGTATTGGGTCCTTTGAGGTATAGGTTTTTGATGATTTTGACTTTATTGACGTAGCTTTTGATCTCGACTACGCCGTCCATTTTGGCTATGACTTCGTTAGGATTGATTAGGTTCATGTTCAGCAAGTATGGCTTGAAGTACGGGAAATTTTGTTTTTCTGCCAATACTTATTGAAAAAAATCAAAAAACATTTCGATCAAAAATGAAAGAATCCGAATTTCTTTGTACTTAAAGTTGTGGTTTTTAAAAAAGATCTGAATTGTAGTGGAAAAAGAAATCCCGGTATTTGGCCGGGATCCGATAGAGATAAGAGTAGGTTTATTTGAGCAGGTCTATTTTTTTGGCTACCTCTTCTGCTTCAGCCATGAGTTGATCGGATTTGGTTCGATTAGAATGGCTGACTTTATGTGCTTCTGAGAGAAGTTTGCTGTATTGCTCTTGGAGTTTTTCTTTTTCTGTCTTCTTCTTGAATAATCCGAACATAGTAGTGAAGTTTTCTTGTCAACCCGTCCGAATTAAGAATTGTTTGCTTCAGAAGTCAATCAAAATTTGGGAATTGTTTCTGCTCGGTACCATTTCATCATCTTTGTAATTCACCAGATCGGTCAGTCTTCCTGCCGAATTGTAATACCTCCAGGCACCGTCTTTTTTTCCGTCTTTCATGTTGCCTTCCGATGCTTTTCGTCCATTTTCATGATAGAATGTCCAGTTACCATCGGCTTTACCAGACTTAAAATTGCCCTCAGATTCTTTCCCGCCATCTACATAGTAGGTAATTCGAGTTCCATTTCCGTCCTTCAGGGTGCCTTTGTCTAATCTATTTTGGCCATCATAGCTGAAGTAATCGCCTACATTCAGGAGACGTCCATTGTCCCAATATTCCTCCTGAGTCAGTTGTTTGTTGTCATAGAATAAACCCCAGATTCCATTTTCAAAACCAAGAGAATAAGAACCGACAGACTTAAGTTGACCACCATCATAGTAGTAAAACCACTGTCCAGTCTCCAAACCGACAGAATATTCCCCCTCGGCGATCAGGATGCCAATTTTATTGAAGTATTTCCAAAGTCCGGTCTTCAGATCGTTGCGGTATTCCCCGATCGAGTAAATCCGCCCATCCGGGAAAAAGCTTTTCCAAATCCCGCTTTTCATTCCGTTTTCATAGAACCCCTGCACGGAGATGTCTCCAGAATCATGGTACTCGATGTATTCTCCTACAGGTAATCCCAACTCATAAGTTTTTCTCTTGGACAGGGTTTTGTTAGGGAAATATTCCTCCCAGACACCCGTGGCAATGTCGTTTTCGTAACGCTCAGTACGGGCTATCCGGCCCGTTTCATAATAATAGGTCCATGTGCCTGTTCGTTTGCCGTTATCGTCAAAAAACTCCTGAGCTTCCAACATCTTGGTTCCCGGAAAAAACCGCTTCCATTCACCTATCTTTTTACCTTTTGAATAGGTCCCTTCTTCGAAGATGTAATTCCCGAAAGTCATCCGCTTGAATGGACCGTCAAAATCACCTTTCAGGGTAGTGGCTTCCGTAATCAGATTTCCATCTGGGTCATATTCCAAGAAAGGACCCTCCTGAAGTCCATTGACAAAAAATTCTCTTCGGGCCAGTTCGCCAAACTCATAATAAGTAAGCCACTGTCCGACCTTTTTGCCGTTTTCGTATTGACCTTCTACCTTGACTTGAGAGGGGTTGATATAGGAGGCAGATGCATTGGTTTTGCCATAATACTCCGTGTATTTCCCCACGATGACACTGTCTTGAAAGATCATTTCTTTGATCAATGCACCATCCTCGTCAAAGTATTTGGCCGGACCAAAAAGCTTACCCGCTCGGTATTCTGCCATTTCTCTTCTTTTGCCATTGGGATAATAGAGCGTCCAAGTGCCATCCCGCATCCCGTCCTGGAATGTACCCTCTGTAATCAGGGAGTTTGTTTTAGTCAGGTAAAATTTCCAAAGACCCTCTCTGCTGGAGCCTTCTATCACTCCGGTACCCATAATGGTAGAATCTGGGGTGTATTGGGTGACTTTCTGGGCTTGTTGAGAAAAAGCTGGAAAAATAGTGAGGATGAAAACTGTGAGCAGAATGTATCTCATGGGGGGCGTTTTTCTGTGATTTTTCTTGCTCTCGGTCTAACGAAAAAAGACCTAAAGCAGACATAATCGGAACGAATAATTCTTATTCCTGTCTAAAATTAGCAGAAATAAGACTCGGTTAAAGTTCTGATTTTAATATGGAGAATACTTTTTTTAATTCCAATATGAACTGGTTCTGATTGACTTCAGAACTTTCACTTAGATTCAATTCTTTGATCCAGAGTATATGAACTCTGCTTTGCCAGAGTTGAAGATTAACTTGATCGGTTTTGTTTTTGTTGATAATCAGGTCATTTAAGTCCCATTTATCCTGACCGAGAGCTAGCTGAAACTCCTCCTTCACAAATGATTCAGGATTCAAAGAGAGATTTTTTCCCACAAAAGCCATCAGAAAACAACCTTTTCCCCACCAGACTAGCAGTCGGACATTGATTCCTTCCGCATTGTCGAAATTTCGAATAAAATCAAGGACCATATAGGGACTTCCCATCAAGTCATTTCCTTTGGAGATTTTCGAGCCTTTGGATTGGGCATCGATATCAAGTAGAGATTTCTGGGGAAATTCATTGGATACAGCTTCCAAGACTTCCAGAATTTGAGCTTTTAGTCTATTCTGCCTGTCCAGGAGTTGTTGATCATAAAAAAGTGCTAGGTCAAATCTCTCCCCAAATTCATTCATTTTACCAACGGAGAAGTGCAGATGCCCACGCGAAACCAGATCCAAATGCTGCCAGACAAACCAAATCACCTTCTTTCACCCGCCCTTGTTCCCAGGCTTGAGAAAGAGCGATAGGAATAGTTCCGGCTGTGGTATTGCCTAGATACATGATATTGTTAAAGACCTTTTCGTCAGGAAGTTTAAGCTTTTGCTGAATGTACTGACTGATGCGTAAATTGGCCTGATGTGGTACGAGGAGATCTAAATCTTCTTTTTTCAAACCATTGGCATCCAAAGCCTCCTGAATTACTTCCATAAATCTGACGACGGCATGCTTGAACACCGCATTGCCGTTCATCTTGAGGAAAAAATCACCTCGCTCAATCATCTCCTGTGAGATCCTTACTTTTCCGCTTGAGCTAGGTGCGATGCAATATAATTCTTCAGCATGTGTCCCCTCAGAATGTAAATGGGTACTCAGGATTCCTCTGCCTTCTGATTCAGAACGGCCCAAAATAACAGCTCCAGCACCATCAGCGAAGATTACCGCACTGGACCTGCCCTCGTCACTTTTATCTAATGCTGAGGATTGGATCTCTGCTCCGACTACCAGGATGTTTTTATACATCCCGGTTTTGATAAACTGGTCTGCCACCGATAAGGCATAAACAAATCCTGAACAGGCATTTCGGATATCAAGAGCTCCAATAGAGTTTAATCCGAGTTCACGCTGCAAAAGTACTCCATTGCCGGGCAGGAAATAATCTGCAGTAATGGTCGCGAAAACAATAAAATCGATGTCTTTTCCCTCCAAGCCGGCTCTCTCCATCGCCATTCGGCTGGCTTTGGCGGACATGTTGGTCACGGTATCTACACCCGGAGTAAACCATCTTCGTTCATGAATTCCGGTTCGCTCGACTATCCATTCATTGGATGTGTCCATCATTTGGGAAAGTTCCTCATTGGTGACTATCCTTTCGGGCACATAATGTCCCGCTCCGAGAATCCGTGATTTGAACATGGTAATTTGGGTTTATCTACTATTTTTAAAACAATGTTGCAAATATCGGTACTGATTACCAGTCCTACAAAAAGAAACAACAATGATATGGATTAGCCAAACAGGGTGTAATTTCCAAATTGGTCCATGGGTGATGTCCGACGGATGATTCCCGGTGAATCGTTTTGAACTGAATTGACCAAGGGGGAAACGGTGTAATGGAGCATCAATTCGGCAGGATAAGGCTTCAACAAATTCACCAATTCTGTTTCGCTGGAATACTTATCCAGCCATTTTTTTTCTGACTCTCGGCTGAGAATCAAAGGCATCCGGTCATGTACATCCGCCACCACTTCATTTGGACTTGTGGTCAAAATCAAAAATGTATGCTGTATCTCACCTGTGACAGTTTCGTATTCTTCCCAAATACCTGCAAAACTGAAAATCTCTTCTTCTCTGAGTGTGAATCGATATGGGATTTTGGTTTTTTTTCCCAGCCTCTTCCATTCAAAAAAGCCGTCGGCCGGAATCAGGCAGCGTCTTCGCTGAAAAGAGTTTTTAAAAGAAATCTTTTCGTGTACAGTTTCGGCTTTTGCGTTAATCAGTTTTTGAGCGACAGGCTTGTTCTGACCAAAATCGGGTGTGATTCCCCAATAAAAAAAAGAGAACCCCTTGGGTGCATCTGAGGTAATCACCGGCACCAGCTGCGTGGGAGCGATGTTGTATCTGGGTTTGAAATCAGCCAGCATTTCAGCCTGAAAGCGTTCTTCGAGTTCGATTTTACTTTTGCTGAGAGAATATCTGCCGCACATGTTTTGATTTCTTGAATGAGGTGGGAAGTTAGAGATCGTTGTTAATAAATTCAACTGCCCTAGCTTCAGAGTAATAGGTTTTTTCGCTCAGTCCTGTGGTAAATCCCACGTGACCTCCATGACGTGGAACTTCGAGATGAATTGTGTCTAGTTTTTTTGCGATTGCAGTTGGAAAGCAAGAGGGACTAAGAAAGGGGTCGTTTTGGGCATTTAGGATCAAGGTCGGGACTTCGATCCGGTCCAAAAACTGAAGCGAAGAATTGACCCGATAATATTCTTCGGCGTTTTTGAATCCATGTAACGGACCCGTAATCAGATCGTCAAAATCTCTAAGCGTTTGGATTGATTTTAAGCTTTTTTGAGGCAGGATTTCCGGAAATTTTTCAGCTTTTCGCTCCACCTTTTCCAAAAGTGTTTTGAGAAATCGCATGGCGTAGAGTCGATTTTGTCCTGAGGAGATTTGATCACAGGATCCGCCGAGATCGAGAGGAACAGAGATAGCAACGGCTTTTTTGATCTTTGGATTGGAGTTTCCTTTTTCTCCCAAAAACTTCAAGGTCAGATTTCCTCCCAAACTAAAGCCAACTAGATAAATTCGGTCATATTCACTTTGAGCCCGATTGACTACGGTGTCTAGGTCGTAGGTGGCACCACTGTGATAAAAAATGGCTTTTTGATTGAGTTCTGTTCCACATCCACGATAATTCCAAGCCAAGATATCATAATCACTTTCGAATAATGACCTGGCCATTCCCACGATGTAGGGCCTTTTGCTATTTCCCTCCAGACCATGGCTGATGATGACTAATTTGGATTGTCCTCGACGATACCAGTCAAGTTCAAGAAAATCTCCATCGGGTGTTGGAAGTTTTTCCTCAGAGAATAAAGGCAGCGAAACCTTTCGGAAAATTGAGGGGTAAATTGTTTCTAAGTGCCCGTTAAAGAGCCAATTAGGGCGTCTGTAAGAGCTTTTTAAAACTAGTGGCATAGAGCAAAGAGGCCAAATAGAGCTGGTAAAATAGCTGATATAAATTTGAATAAAGTCTTTTTAAAAACTATTTTTGGACACTTTAAAAACGAACAAGCTCAAAACTACCTATGGCCGAAATAATCAGAATGCCAAAAATGAGTGACACCATGGAAGAAGGGGTGATCGCATCATGGTTGAAAAAAGTGGGTGATACTGTCAAACCGGGAGATATCCTGGCAGAAGTGGAAACCGACAAAGCCACCATGGAGCTGGAATCTTACGAGGAGGGTGTCCTTTTATATATTGGAGTTCAGGAGAAGGATTCTGTGCCTGTGAACGGCGTTATCGCCATCATCGGTGAAAAGGGAGAAGATTATCAGCATTTACTTAACGGTTCGACTGATTCCTCTCCAAAAAAGGAAGAACCAAAAGCTGAGGCTAAGGCAGAGTCCAAGTCCGAAGAGCCAAAGAAAGCTGAACAGAAAACTGAAAAAATTGATACTTCCAATATCAATGCAACGGTAATCACCATGCCAAAAATGAGTGATACGATGCAGGAAGGTACCATCGCCGCTTGGTTGAAAAAAGTGGGTGATGTGGTGAAGTCCGGCGAAATCATTGCGGAAGTAGAGACTGACAAAGCGACCATGGAGTTGGAGTCTTATGAAGATGGTGTACTCCTTTATATAGGTGTGGAAGCTGGCAATGCAGTGGCAGTAGATGGAGTGATAGCGGTGATCGGAGAGAAAGGTGCCGATTACCAAACCCTTCTAAAAGCACATCAGTCAGGTGGGAAATCTTCTGCTGAAGAAGTCAAAGAAGAAGCTCCTGCTCCCGCAAAAGCCGAAGAACCTAAAAAAACTGAAAATACCTCAGCTCCTGTCACCACTGCCACAGTTGCTTCAGGTGAGCGAGTTAAAGCGTCCCCTCTGGCAAAGAAAATTGCTGAGGATAAAGGTTTGGACATTCGACAAGTTCCGGGTTCTGGCGAGGGTGGACGGATTGTAAAGCGTGACGTTGAAAATTTTGTGCCTGCAGCATCTCCTGTAGCTGCTTCAGCGCCGGTCACTTCAGGTTCAGCACCTGCTCCGATGATCGGTCAGGAGAGCTTCCGTGAAGAGAAGGTTTCTCAAATGAGAAAAACTATTGCCAAGCGTTTGGCAGAAAGTAAATTTGGTGCCCCTCACTTCTACCTGACCATGGAAATCAACATGGATAAGGCGATCGAAGCGAGAAAAAGCATGAATGAGATTTCTCCGGTGAAAATCTCCTTCAATGATATGGTAATCAAAGCTACCGCGGCGGCTCTGCGTCAGCATCCGAAAGTAAATTCCAGCTGGTTGGGTGACAAAATCCGTTACAATGACCACATCCATATCGGAATGGCTGTAGCTGTTGAGGAGGGTTTGCTTGTACCTGTGATCCGATTTGCCGACAGCCTTTCGCTTTCTCAGATTTCCAATCAAGCCAAAACATTGGGAGCAAAAGCGAAAAATAAAGAGCTTCAGCCAAAAGATTGGGAAGGAAATACCTTTACCATCTCCAACTTGGGAATGTTCGGCATTGAGGAATTCACTGCCATCATTAACCCACCGGATGCTTGTATCCTAGCCGTGGGTGGTATCAAAGAAACGGTGATCGTAAAAGACGGTCAGATGAAAATCGGAAATGTGATGAAGGTAACTCTCAGCTGTGACCATAGAGTAGTCGATGGAGCGGTAGGATCTGCTTTCCTTCTCACATTGAAAGGTCTCCTGGAGGATCCGGTAAGAATTCTGATTTAATAAATACCTGTCAAAAAGTCCTGTCCCGATAGCGATCGAGACAGGACTTTTTGCTTTTGTATGGTCTTTGTACAGTTCGATTCAAGAATCAAGTAGAACTTGATTGAAAACCCGTTCATCGTTCGATGTTCAACGTTTTCTCAATCGAACTCTGAACCTTGAACTTTTGAACTTCAATAACTAGCCACAAATGGAAAAAATCAAATCAACCACCGTCGTCGCGATCCGACATAATGGTGAAGTAGTCATCGGAGCAGATGGTCAGGCGACTTTGGGGAATACCGTTGCCAAAAGTACCGTCAAAAAAATCCGTGTTTTGCAGGGAGGAAAGATCGTGACCGGATTTGCAGGTTCTACTGCTGATGCCTTTACCTTGCTGGAAAAGTTTGAAGAAAAACTCAATTCCTTCGGCAATAACATGAAGCGGGCAGCAGTCGAACTGGCCAAAGAATGGCGTATGGACAGAATGTTGAGTCGGTTGGAGGCCATGATGATCGTGGCAGACAAAGATGATATTCTGATTATTTCTGGTACGGGAGATGTGATCGAACCGGATATGGAGATCGCGACCATAGGTTCCGGAAGCATGTTTGCCCAGTCTGCGGCCAGAGCGATGAAGAAATTTGCCCCCAATCTCACCGCAGAAGAAATGGTCCGTGAAAGCCTCCACATCGCTGCCGATGTCTGCATCTATACCAACCACAATCTGGTAATCGAAAAAGTGAAAGCCTGATTTTCTGATCAAAATCATACCCAAAGCCGGAAAAGAATTCCGGCTTTTTTTGTGTTTCACAAAACCTGAAGTGGTTCTTGGGTGTTATTCAGTTGAATTATCTCATTCCGATGGAAACACCTACTGTCAAAAAGACAAGCAAAAAAGATTACCGCAAGCTCATTCTGGAAGGGTTTGTCAGCCATGTTTTGGAACATGGAGCACAGCCAGCCTCAGTATTCAAATTTGCCAAAGAGCTGAAAATGAAAGAGGAGGAATTCTATACCTATTTCACCTCATTCGAAGCAATCAAGTCGGCCATTTGGGTTTCAATTTACGACACTACCCTTGAGGCAATCGAATCTCAGGAAGTATTCAAAGAATACAGCGCAAGAGAGAAGTTTTTAAGTTTCTTATTCACCTGGATCGAAGAATTAAAGAAAAATCGTTCCTACCTGTTGAGTTTGTATTCAGACAAAACTCAATCATTCAAATCTCTTCCTGCAGACACCAAAGAATTCAAGGAGAAGTTCAAGGACTTTGCCGGTGAGATCATCCTGGAAGGTAAAGAGACGCAGGAAATAGCGACTAGACCTTTTATCAGCGAAAAGTACGATGAGGCCCTTTGGCTTCAGGTAGCATTTGTCTTCAGATACTGGCTGGATGACCGCAGTCCAAGGTTTGAAAAAACAGATGCTGCGATTGAAAAATCCGTCAATCTTGCCTTTGACCTGATGGGAAAAAGTGCGCTTGATACTTTCTTGGATTTCGCCAAGTTCCTCTACCAAAACAAATAATCCATGTCTGGCAAAGTAAAAGAACAGGAAGCCATCCCGGTTTCCAAAGTGCAGCGGGCTGCCAAATTCATTTCCACTGGAGCTAAGGTAGGAGGAAATTACGTCAAACATTACGCAAAAAAGATTGTCAATCCTTCCCTCGGTAAAGAAGAGTTGCACCAAAACAACGCTTCGGATATCTACAACTCTTTGAGCGAACTTAAGGGTTCTGCCTTGAAAGTGGCTCAAATGATGTCCATGGATAAAAATCTGCTTCCAAGAGCTTATCAGGATAAATTCACTATGGCGCAGTATTCTGCTCCTCCTTTGTCTTATCCGCTTGTCGTCAAGACCTTCCAAAAGTACTTCGGAAAGACTCCTGAGCAGCTTTTTGACACCTTTACCCGATCCGCGGTCAATGCGGCTTCGATCGGTCAGGTGCACCAAGCAACCAAAAACGGCCAAACCCTTGCGGTGAAAATCCAATACCCCGGTGTGGCTGACTCAGTAAGCTCTGACCTCAAATTGGTTCGTCCTTTTGCGCTCAGACTTCTGAATATGAATGAGAAGGAACTTGATCACTACATGGAAGAAGTGGAGGAGAGGCTTGTAGAGGAAACAGATTATCACCTCGAAGTAGAGCGATCACGGGAGATTTCTGAAGCCTGTTCGCATATTCCAAACCTCCGGTTTCCAAAGTATTATGACGAATGGAGCTCGGAGCGGATTATCACCATGGACTGGATTTCCGGAAAGCACATCAAAGAATGGATGGAGACCAACCCCAGCCAAAAGCTAAAAAATCAGGTTGGTCAGGCACTTTGGGACTTTTACCATCACCAAGTGCATAACCTGAAGCAGGTACATGCCGATCCACATCCTGGTAATTTTATTATTGAGCCGGATGGTACATTAGGTATCATTGATTTTGGTTGTGTGAAGGTTATTCCGGAGGACTTTTATCAAGGGTATTTTGCCTTGATCAAAAAGGAATTGGTGATGAAAGAAGAAGAGCTCAATCAGGTGTTCTATTCGTTGGACTTCATTTCGGATAAAGATACCGAGGAGGAAAAAGTGTATTTCAAAGGGGTGTTCAAAGAAATGATTTCGCTGTTGGGTAAGCCTTTCCATGTGGATCGATTCAACTTTGCGGACGACAGCTACTTCGAACAAATTTTCCTTTTGGGAGATCGAATTTCCAATGACAAGATGTTTAAAAAATCCCGGCAGGCTCGAGGTTCACGACATGGCTTATACATAAACAGAACCTATTTTGGGCTTTATAATCTGCTCAATCAGCTTCAGGCTGAAGTAGATACCACCAAGCCGGAATGGTTAAAGTAATCAATCAGTTTAGTGAATTAGGAAAGTCCTCGATTTTATCGGGGATTTTTTTTGATTTAATCAGTTTCACAAAGAAGATTGATATTTGTTTCCAAAAAGTGTAACTCTCTTTAGTGAGAATCATATCCGAAAAAGTCCTCGTTGATTTTATTAAAAAACATCCAGATTATAGGGCTTCCCTTGAAAAGTGGGTGGAGACGATGAAGATTTTAAAGTTGGAAAATCTTAATCAGTTGAAGGGGATTTTAGATCCGCTGATATACTCCCTAAGAATCGAGTTGTATTCAACATTGGAGGAAATAATTATAGGCTGATTACTGGCATTCATATAGCAAAACCTGGCAAACAGGATGTGGTGTTTACTATTTGGATAGGTACTCATGCAGAATATGACAAAATCGACGCAATTAACGTTTGAATAGACATGGAAACTTTAGATAAACCAAAATTGAAGATTCTGGAAAATGATGTTGAATATTTTCAAGCATTAGATTACATCAAGAGTTTGATTGATGAGGGACTAGTTCAGCCAGGAACTGAAGAGGAAAATTATCTTGAGGTCATGTCAGTTTTGGTTGAAAAATATGAGGAAGAAAAAGGATTTAAACTGGACTTTGATAAGTCTGACCCCATTGATTGGTTGAAATATTTTCTTGAAGAAAATGGTCTTCAGCAAAAAGACTTAATTCCGGCCTTGGGTCCATCCAGTAGAGTATCTGAAATCATGAACAAAAAGCGGCCTTTAAGCCTGAAACAGATTAAAAATTTGAATCGGCAGTTTGGAATTCCAGTTCAGCTCCTCATTAAGTGAAAGATGGTTTTTTAAAATGGGCTGCCACCGTTGCCTCAAGTAGATTTTAACCATTAAGCAAGTGAAGAAAATTAAGAATTTCTTTTCTCAAAGGGAGAAAATTAGATTAACTTAAAATTCAAGATTTCCCTCCACTTAATGTTCTCAATTTCTTAATGTTAAAACAAAAAAGAGGCCGTTAGGCCCCTTTTAGTTTATTTGGAATAGGTCACCCGATAGATGCAGTTAGCCATATCATCGGAGATCAGCAAGCTGCCGTCAGGCAATTCCTGCACGTCCACCGGTCGGCCCCAAACATCTTGAGTTGCCGGATTGAGCCAGCCTGAAGCAAACACTTCCTGTCCGGTCACTTTTCCACCGGCATCGATTTTTGCCAAAACGACTTCATAGCCCGACTTTTTGCTGCGGTTCCAGCTGCCGTGTTTAGCGATGATTGCGCTGTTTTTATAGGCTGTTGGGAACATACCGCCTTGGTAAAAACGCATGCCAAGCGGAGCAGTATGCGCTCCCATTTTCGCCGCAGGAGCCACATAAGCAGAAGCCTCTTTTCCTTTGCTTCCAAATTCCGGATCTTTTACCGTGCCGGCATGCCAATACGGATAGCCGAAATGTTGGCCTTTGGCAGTAGCTCGATTGAGTTCGCAGTCCGGTATATCGTCACCCATCATGTCGCGACCATTGTCGGTAAACCACAGCTCTTTGCTTTGCGGATGCCACGCAAACCCAACCGTATTTCTTACGCCACTTGCATATACTTCAGGCTTTGCACCGGGCTTGCTTACATCCAAGCGGGTAATGCTGGCATAGATCGGATTTTCCTTTTCGCAGATATTGCAAGGGGCACCTACAGGCACATAAAGCATACCGTCGGGACCAAATGCTATGAATTTCCAGCCGTGATGCCCGTCAGTCGGGTAGCCATCGTAAACGACCTCAAATTTCGGAGTAGTGAGGTTGTTTTTGATGTCTTTGAAGCGAAGGATTCGGTTGACTTCGGCCACATAGAGATCTCCATTTTTGTAAGCCACTCCATTTGGCATGCGTAGTCCTTCAGCCAAAATAAACTTATAATCCGCTTTTCCATCGGCATTTTCATCGACTAGGGCATAGACATTTTTCTCCTGCCGGTTGCCGACAAAGACGATTCCATTGTCCGAGATAGCCATCGAGCGGGCATTGGGTACATCTGCCGCCCAAACATCGATTTTGAAGCCTGCTGGGAGTTTGATCTGATCGAGTTTGACATCGGCTTTGGCAGTTCTGATGTCTTTTTTATTGTTTCCAGGGGAAGTGGAAACGGGTGAGAGTTTTCCCTGACAGCTGGCATTTAGAGATAGAAATCCAAGTGCAAGGGAAAAAGCAAGCGGTTTGAGGTAATTCATGGGTTTCGGGTTTTTGTAAAAATAAGCTAATACTTCTGAGATTGTTTTGCCAGAGCAAGTGGATAAGCGGGGCAATGGTTATTTTTGCGCCATGTTATCGATTAGCAACCTTTCCTATTTCATCGGCGGACGAGCCCTGTACGAAAATGCCAACCTGCATATCAAGCCCAAAGACAAAATCGGTCTGGTAGGCCAAAATGGTACCGGCAAGTCCACGTTGCTCAAAATCATCAACGGAGATTACCAAGCTACCACTGGTGAGGTACAAAAAGCAAAAGATTGCACGATCGGGTTTTTGAATCAGGATTTGCTTTCCTACCAGTCGGATGAAAGTATTCTGAATGTGGCCTTGGCGGCTTTCAAAGAGACTTTGGCACTTCAGGATGAAATCGATAAGGTACTCAAGCAGATGGAAACTGATTATTCGGAGGAGGTGATCAATCGATTGGCCTATTTACAGGAGCGATTTGAATCCAATGAAGGCTATACGATCAAAGCCAAAGCGGAAGAGGTGCTGGAAGGAATCGGGTTTCAGACGGCTGATCTCCAAAAGCCACTTCGTCAATTTTCAGGAGGCTGGAGAATGCGGGTGATGCTGGCCAAGTTGCTGTTGGAAAAACCTTCCTTACTGATGCTTGACGAACCGACCAACCACCTGGATTTGCCTTCTATTCAGTGGGTGGAAAATTACCTGAAAAACTACGAAGGTGCTGTGATCGTCGTTTCTCACGATCAGACTTTTCTCGATAACTGCATCAGTACTACAGTCGAAGTAGCCAATCAGACACTGACTTCCTATCCGGGCAATTATTCTTTTTATAAGGAGGAAAAAAAGCTGCGCATGGAGCTTCAGCAGAATGCCTATGAGAACCAGCAGCAGATGATCAAGCAGACCGAGCGGTTCATCGAGCGATTCCGCGCCAAAGCAACCAAGTCCAATCAGGTTCAGTCCCGAATCAAAGCTTTGGATCGAATGGAGCGTGTGCATGAGGTCGTCAATGATGAAGCCTTTGTCAATTTCAAGTTTAAATTTTCCCAGAAATCAGGTCGCGATGTGGTGGTTTTGGATCACGTTTCCAAGTCTTATGGAGATCTGGTGATCCTGAAAAATACCACGGCCCGAATCGAGCGTGGAGATAAAATCGCACTAATCGGCGCTAACGGGAAAGGAAAATCTACTTTACTGCGAATCATCGCCGGAACCGAGCAAATCCAGGGAAGCCGCACAGAGGGTCACAATGTGATCAAATCCTTTTTTGCGCAGCATCAATTGGAGGCCCTCACCTTGGATAATGAGATCATTCAGGAAATGTCCCAAGCCGGAAGCGGAAAGACGGAAATGGAGCTCAGGGGCGTATTGGGATGCTTTCTCTTTTCCAATGAAGAAGTTTACAAAAAGATCAAAGTGCTCTCTGGAGGGGAGAAATCCAGGGTTGCCTTGGCAAAGACCTTGATTTCAGAAGCCAATTTTCTATTGCTCGACGAACCGACCAACCACCTGGATTTCCAATCAGTGAATATCCTGATTCAGGCTTTGCAGCAGTACGAGGGTACCTTTATCACCGTTTCTCACGACCGACATTTTATCAAAGGTGTGGCGAATAAGATCTGGTACATCGAAAATCACGAGATCAAAGAGTATCCGGGTACTTATGAGGAATATGAATTCTGGAGAAGTCAGCAAGTGGAAGTAAAGCCTCAGGACCAGCCAGCTCAAAAATCGGAAAAGAAGCTTGTCGAAACTCCCAGAAATACACCCGAGATCCAACAAGCGAAGCGTGATCTCAAAAAACTGGAAGAGCAACTTGCCAAGATTGAGAAAGAAATAGAATCTCTGGAGTTGTTGAAAGGAGAAACAGAAGAGAAAATGGCTGATCCCGAAATCTATACTGATGAGTCTAAGGCTCAAAAAATCCAGGAAAGCTATCAGGATATCCAAAACAGTCTTTACGAAGCAAATGCCAAATGGGAAAACTTGGTAGAGGAGATTTCAAGACTTCAGGAAATCACCGCGGCTTAGTTTTTGACCTAGTGAGGACTTATCTTGAGGTTATGAAAAAGTTGATTTTAGGATTTGGGGTTTGGTTATTGGCTAGTTCTCTTTCTACCCAAGCTCAGGTGTTGGAGGATAAGGTTTTTGTGGATCATGTATTTTCAGCCCGGATTTTTCCCGAAGATGGACAGGTGTCTTCTATGATAGACGCTCCGGTGGTGGGAATCAACGATTCCAAACGTTTGGTTTTGCTTTTTGACGATCTGTCCTATGACCCGGAATTGTACACCGCCAAGTTGATCCATTGCAATGCTGACTGGCAAAAGTCCGGACTTCGGGACAATGATTTTTTGAGCACGTTCAACCAATTCAATGTCGAAGATTATAACTATTCGATTAATACACGGATCCCTTATATCCACTATCGCTTTGTCGTTCCTCAAGTCACCAAGTCCGGGAATTATATTCTGAAAGTCTATAAAAATCGCGACGAGAGTCAGGTTTTGCTGACCAAGCGGTTTATGGTCTATGAAGATTTATTTACGGTGGGCGCAGGTCTAGTTCCTCCCACTCAATCAGAGGAAAGGGCCACACTCCAACAGTTGAATGTTGCGGTGAATTATTCCCAGTCTGAGGTGATTGATCCCAATACGCAGATTCAGGTAGTAATCCGTCAGAATCAACGTTGGGATACTGCAAAGCGACTTTTCAAACCCACATTTCTCAATCAAAACTCCAAGTTGATTCGTTATGAGTCTTTTGATGGAGAAAACACGTTCCGGGCCGGTAATGAGTTTCGGTTTATAGACCTTCGGTTTATCCGTGCCACCGGGGTGAATATTGGATCAATCAAAGTGGAAGAAACTGCCATTTATGCAGAGTCAAACCTAAGTGTTTCTCGACCGAATGAGCCATATTCTCAATATTTGGACCTTAATGGCCAATACGTAGTGTTGACAAATGACCGTCCGGGAGGTAATCCGGAGACTGAAAGTGAATACATTTTGACCACAATCTATTATAAAGATACTCCTGGTAAGGAAATCTATCTCCTGGGAGCCTTGACAGGGTGGGGGAATGCACCCGAAGGAAAAATGAAATGGGATGCTCGAAAGAATGTATACTTTTCCGAGCTGTTGTTAAAACAAGGTTGGTATGATTTTCAGTTCGCTGAAAAAACTCCGGGTGGTTTGGATTCCTTCCCCATTGAAGGGAGTCATTTTCAGACCGAAAATGAATACGAAGTGTTTGTTTATTTTAGAAATCTAGGCTCTAGATATGATCAACTTGCGGGATATTCGTTCATTCAGCCGAATAAAAGAAGGTTTTAATGCTTCTTCAATCTCTGTTTTAAGTCATTATCTGAAATAAAAAAGCCCCGTGAAAGGGGCTTTTGAATTAGAATTCTGTTGGTTGATCGTCGAATGAACTTTCTTCTCCTCCTTCTTCCGAGCTTGGAGCTACATTTTGACGAACTCGCTCAGTGGGCTTGTAAGGAACAAAACCCTCACGCTTGAATTTATAAGTCGTAGTACGAGTGCCGGATGGATGATTAGCCAAATCCAGCATGCCGAAGCCTTTGTGGGTGAAGGCACCGAGTCCGCATTTGAAAACAAAGTCCTGAACCTCCGGAGCCGCATAAAGCGTGAAAGGGAGGGTGTATCCTCTTACTTCGTATTTCACGTCCATGTCATAGACCGCATAGATTCTCGCAAATTTCTTTTGAGCTTCTTTGAGTTTGTTGACATAAGCCATGTCAGGAACTACTTGGAATTTGTAGAAGGTTTCCATTTGCTCTGGAGTGAACCATCCAGATCGTTCCATTCTAGTCAAAGTTGATTCATACAATAGGTCAGAGAACTCGTCACTGTCAGGACTGATGAATCTTTTTCCGATCTCTTCATTAAATGCCGGGGTGATCAGCACTAGAGGGGAGATACAGACAAACTTGTTGGAAGTTTCCAACGTTGGCTCAGTTTCCAACTCGGTGTATTCTGGGGAAAGAATCAGATTACCCAACTCAATCTTTGGTGTGGCAAACACTTGCTCCAGCAGATAGTCCATAAACTCCTCATCATGGGACGAAAGTACGAGGGTTACCAAGCTGGAATAATAGTGAAGTCCACTTCTACTTACTTTCGTCTGACCCTTGAGGCCGGAGAAATTAAAGTACTGATAGTTGTAGAATTCTTCTCTACCTCCTTTGACAATCAATCCTTTCAGGAATTGAGCCAAGAGATACTGGTGATGGAAAGGCAGATAGGAGCCTTTGTTCTTTAGTGAAAATATTAGTCTAACTCTCACGGTGAATTAAAAATAAAATGAGACAAATGTTTAATAAAATGCTTTTTTGGGTGAATAAGCGTGTAAATCTACAAATTAAATTTAATTATTATCAAACATTGAAGCGGAAATGCATAATGTCACCGTCCTGAACGACATATTCTTTTCCTTCGATGGAGATTTTTCCGTTTTCCCGGCAACCGGCTTCAGTCTTGAATTGTTGGTAGTCGGGAAGTTTGATAACTTCTGCTTTGATAAATCCACGCTCAAAATCCGTATGAATTACCCCTGCCGCCTGAGGAGCTTTCCAGCCTCTGCGGATAGTCCAAGCTCTTACTTCTTGAACCCCTGCAGTGAAGTAAGTGATCAAGTTTAACAAAGCATACGCGCCGGAGATCAATTTGTTCAGACCGCTCTCCTCTAATCCATACTCACTCAGAAACATTGCTTTTTCTTCCGGATCGTCAAATTCGGCGATTTGCGACTCAATGGCAGCACAAAGAACAATCACTTCGGCATTTTCCTCTTTAACCTTATCCTTAAGCTGATCGACGTACTTATTTCCAGTCAAGATACTGCTTTCATCGACGTTAGCTACGTACAATACGGGCTTAATTGTCAATAAGTGCAGATCACGTACTGCTTCAAGATCTTCTTTATCTACTTCTATTGCGCGGGCATTGAGACCGGATGTCAAACCATTTTTGAATTGGTTCAATACTTCAAGTTCTCGTTTAGCTTTGGCATCGCCTGATTTTGCGATTTTCTCTATTCGCTGTATTTTCTTTTCCACTGATTCCAAGTCTTTCAATTGGAGCTCAGTGTCGATTACCTCTTTGTCAAAAACAGGATCAACTCCGCCCGCCACATGGACGATATTGCTGTCATCAAAGCATCTGATCACGTGAATAATGGCATCCACTTCCCGGATATTGGCCAAAAACTTATTACCTAGCCCCTCTCCCTTGGAAGCACCTTTGACTAGGCCTGCTATATCCACAAACTCAATGATAGTGGGAACGACACGGTTTGGATTAACCAACCCCTCAAGGATTTGCAGTCGCTTATCCGGAACTGATACTACGCCCACATTGGGCTCGATAGTACAAAATGGGAAATTTGCCGCCTCGGCTTTGGCGCTCGATAGCGCGTTAAACAAAGTGGATTTACCTACGTTTGGAAGACCCACAATGCCACATTGTAATGCCATTAATTTGATGCTTTAATTTTGAAAATGCGATAAGATTTGTATCCCTTGTAAAACTCCATTACCGATACCCGGAAAATGGTGTAAACTGGAATGGCAAAGATCATCCCAACGATCCCGGCGATTTTTGCTCCGGCAAAGATAATAACAAATATCTCAAGGGGATGGGCTTTTACTGATTTGGAAAAAATCATCGGTTGCAGCAGGACATTGTCCGTCACTTGTACTACTGCAAAAACAGATAAGATTTTGATTAAGAAATAAGTGTATTCCTGGTCTGTGGCAAATGTCCCGGTGGAAATGCCGACGATAATTCCAAATACTGCTCCCAAAATTGGACCCGCATATGGAATCAAATTGGCAACTGCGGCAAACATCGCGATGGTGAGGGCATATTCAACTCCGACTAAAGTAAGCCCTAAACCAGCAATCGAGAATATGGCCAAGATCTGGATTAGGAGTCCGAAGAGATAGTTTGAAAGAAGCTTTTCGACCTTAGTGAATGTGGCTACGGAAAGCTCAAAATAAGAATTGGGGATTAGATTGAGGATGTTTCTACGAAGAAGACCATTTTCTAGCAATAGAAAAAAAGTAATGAAAGCAACCGCCATCGTACCAATTAATAATCCACTCGTGATACCTATAAGGCCTCCGATAAACCCCCCGATATCAAATCGTTTGATCATCTCCAAGGCTGAATTTTGGATTTGGGTGAAAAGCTCCCCCGGACCCTGATCGATCAACTGGTATCGCAATAAAAATCGCTCCACTTGAGTGATAGGTTCCTGGATTTGAAAATAGATGCCCTCCAAGTCCAATTGACTCAGGATTACGATCTGTTCGCTGATCAATGGGATAAAGGTCATCCCCAATAGAAACAACAAGGATATTATGGCTCCGAACGAAACCAAAATGGCAAACCAGCGGGGAATGTGTTGTCCGAGCACATGAAATTCATTCAGCCGATTGGTCAGGGGGCGAAGCAAGGCCGCAAAAATTAGTGATATGACCAGATAAAGGGTGATATTAGAAAAATACCATCCAAATACGAGGAAGGTGATCAGAAAAAGAAACAAGTAAATGAAGAAACGCTGCATAACGGATAAACGAAAAGAGAGGCCTTGGCCTCCCTAAATATACTTGATTATAACTGCTGTAAAAGGGGTACTTATTCCCACCTCAGTTCATCATTCAATTCATTTTCTGAATCTTCATTCTCAAACTGTTGGAAATCAAAATCTGGCATAAGATCCGTTTTGACATGATCCACAGCCTCATTGAGGGCTTGTACGAACTTGAAGAAATCCTCCTTGTAAAGGAAAATTTTATGCTTCTCGTAGCTGAAATTATCCCCATTAGTACGGCGCTTACTCTCTGTGATAGTCAGATAGTAGTCGTTGCCTCTGGTAGATTTGATGTCAAAAAAATAAGTGCGTTTTCCGGCTTTTACCTTTTTAGAGAATATTTCATCTCTATCGTATCCTCGATGCTCTTCCACTGTGCTTTCTGGTTTGGGTTGATGATTTATCGGATTCTAAGATAAAGGAATTACCACCTATTATTCAAAAGTAGAATTTAATTTTTTTGAAATTAGGATCAAAAAGAGGGATAAAAAGTTAAAAACCAGCAATCAATTGTAAAGGTTAAACAAAAAAAAGTGGCTCTTGCCACTTTTATTCTCCGTGAAGGAAAGCCTTTTTGGCCAATAGTTCTTCTTCTGTTTCTCGATGATCCGGATCATCCACACAACAATCAACCGGACATACGGCTGCACATTGGGGTTCTTCGTGGAAGCCATTGCACTCCGTACATTTGGCAGTGACTATGTAGTAAAATTCGTCTGAAACCGGAGTCTGCTTAGCGTTCCCATCAACCACAGTTCCGTCTTCTAAGGTGACCTCTTTTAGTTTTGTGCCTCCACTCCAAGTCCACTCGACTCCGCCTTCATAAATTGCTGTATTTGGACATTCAGGTTCGCATGCACCACAGTTGATGCATTCGTCTGTAATCATGATTGCCATAGTTCATTCGATTTGATGTCCAAAAGTACAATCTCCACATCTTTCAGGCAAAAAAAAGTTGTCATACTAATTAATTTAAATTAATTCCAAGCTTTGGACCATTGTTTTACCTTTGTGACATGGATCGTTCACTTACCTTGTCACAGCGAAAAGCTGCATTTGAGCAGTTGGGAAACTTTATTTTGAATCTGAGTTTGGAGGAGAAAGATGATCTTTTTCGCAGGATCCAGAATCAAAATAACTGGTTTACACCTTTTGCTGTAGAGAGTGCATTAGAAGGACTGGTCACCTTGACACAGGGCTCAAGTCTGGATCAATGGCTTTCGGTTTATGATTTTCCATCTTCGGAGTCTCGAAAAAAAATCGGGGTGCTCATGGCCGGAAATATTCCCGCTGTAGGATTCCATGATCTAATGTGTGTCTTGATTTCAGGTAATGATGCTCATATCAAGCTGAGCTCAGGAGATTCGGTTTTGATGAATTGGCTGATAAAGAGGTTGGTTGAACTTGAGCCGGGTTTTGAATCCAGGATTCAGGTTTCGGACTTTTTAAAATCGAAAGATGCCTACATCGCTACAGGCAGCGATAATTCTTCAAGGTACTTTAATTTCTATTTTGGCAAATACCCCAGTGTCATCCGTTCCAATAGAACATCAATAGCCATCCTAGATGGTACTGAAACACCCGAAGAGCTCAACCGCCTCGGAATAGATATCTTTTTGTATTTTGGATTAGGCTGTCGCAATGTTTCAAAAATCTATGTGCCTTCTGAGGATTTACTTACCAAGCTACTGGATAACCTGGAGTCTTATAAGTGGGTAGGTGAACACCATAAGTATCTTAATAATTACGAATACAATAAATCTATTTACTTAGTCAATAAGGAGCCTCATCTTGACAATGGATTCTTGATTTTGAAGTCAAGTGAGGATTTGGTATCACCTATCGGGGTCTTGTTTTATGAAGTATATGAGGACAGGCTCAGTCTTGATAGCCGATTGGATCGTGTCAATGAAAAAATTCAATGTAAGATCACCAAAGTGGGCAAGGGTAAAAATGAAGTCAGATTTGGTCAGGCTCAGTTTCCCGGACCTTGGGACTATGCCGATGGGGTGGATACCATGAGGTTTTTATTAGGTCTGTAAAATCATTCCGGCTGAACCAATGGAAGTGTGACGATGAATTCCGAGCCTTCATTTAATTTGGACCGGATCTCAAGTGAACCTTCGTTTTTCATCAGGTACTCTTTGACCATCAGCATACCAAGTCCAGTTCCACTTTCATTGCTTTGTCCACGGGTAGAAAATGAGATCCCGGAATTTAATTTTTGAAGGTTTTCCTCTGGTATTCCCACTCCGTAGTCTCTGATACTGATCTTGATTTTTTCGGTATCCGGAGAGCACGAGATTTCTACTTTGGAGTTTGGATTTGAAAATTTTATGGCATTTGAAATCAAGTTTCTAAAGACCAGTTCCATCATATTTTTATCGGCTTTGACATGGATTTCTTTTTCACCGTTCAGGATGATTTCGATGTTTTTGTCCTTGGCTATCCGCTCGAGTAGATTTTTTTGATTTTTGATGACCGTCTGTAAGTCAATAAACTGTAACTGCAGGTATTCACCTTTGAGCTGACTGCTGGTCCAAGCCAGTAGATTTTCCAAAAGTATGGCGACATGTTCCATGTTTTTGGAGACTTCAGGTAGCATCTTCATAAATTCCTTTTCAGAGATGATCCCGCTGTTAGTCAGGTAAATCAATTCTTTAACTCCAAACACGGGGCCCTTCAGATCGTGGGAGATGATGCTGAAGTACTTGTCCTTGAGTTCGTTGAGTTGTTTTAGCTCTTTGGCTTGGTTTTCCAGTTTTTCTTGAATTTCGACCTGTTGGGTAATATCGTCAAAGAGCATCAGCTTACCGGAGACCAGAGATCGGTCGTTGAGTAACCTGATTAATTCTACATCAAAAACTTTATCCTTGCTTTTTATTCTACTTTTCTTGATTTGTTCAGAGGAATTAGTTGACTGAAGCAAGCCCATTAGACTGGGATGAACTTGAAAAATTAGTTCTGCATCCTGACCAAGAAAAATCTTGTCCTCAGAACTTAAATAACTTTTAATAATTGGATTGAAATCGATCAGTTTATTCCGATGATCAAAAACCAAAACTCCCCGGGTCATCACCTCGAGTATTTTGTCCCGAGCGATAGGTTTGATATTTAGAAAGTTGAATCGAATGATAGCGATCCCCAGTAAGGTGTAGGTAAAAAGAAATGCATAGGGGGTAAAATCCAAACCTTCAAACGGTTTGAACCAGGCCAGTTGGTAAAGTATGTTAACAAAAATCGGCAAAAAACCCGCCGCTATGAGAAGCTTCGTGAGTGTCTTAAAATGAAGATTGGCAGATTTAAAGGTTTTCCAAAGCACCCATGTTCCAATTACATAATATGTATAAGCATAAGCCACTTGAACGATGTAATAGGGGCCTTTTTCTATTCCTAATAAGGGAAAAGGTCCATCAGTAATCAGCCAGGTACTTTTATAATGCCAGCCATGCCAGCTGTTGGTCAAGACGACCAGGTAAGTGATGGCCGGTAGGGCAAAAACTGTAGGATAAATCCAAGCATTTTTCCGATCATCAAATCCAGTGTATTTTAATGTAAAAATAAGCCAACAAGCCGGAGCAGACACCAGTCCGATATATTGCACTTTACTCCAAATCAGCATCTCCTCGAGCGATAGCGCTGTTAACTCAACACCGTAAAAAAATCCCCACACAGAAAAGCAAATCATAGCATAAGCAATCCACCTCAATGTAGAATCCACTCTAAAAACAATAAAGGCAGATAATCCGAAAACAATCAGACTGGACACCAATAGCACTAAAGAATAGGAGTTGGGGATAAAATCCATCTCAGGAGCTGGTCAAAATAATTATATGTCCCAATTTTGGGTCATGAATAATAACCCAAATTTACAAACTAAAAAAAATTTTCAGTATTGAATAAATTCAAAAATTCACTTTTGGCTTTAAGTACCCCTTTTGGGTTGGTTCTATTGCTGACCGTTATCTCTTTTGGCGCAGCTGTAGGGGTGATGGATGGAGGAACCCTTTCTAGAAAATCCATTTTTGAATTAGCCAATTATTGGTATTCCGGTATGTTTGGTTTGCTGGCATTTACACTTCAGATGATGATGGTGCTAAGCCTAGGTTATGCACTCTCGGTCTTTGGACCTGTGAATAGGTTGTTAGTTCATCTTTCAAGCTTGCCCAAAAATCTGACAGGAGGGGTCTTAAGTGTGGCTAGTTTGACCATGCTTGCAGGCTTGTTTAATTGGGGGTTTGGCTTGGTGATTGGGGCAGTATTTTCCAGAATGGTACATGAAGCGCTGGTGTCCAAAAAATTAAATTCAAATGGAGGGCTTTTAGCGGCCAGTGGTTATCTCGGAATGGCCGTTTGGCATGGCGGTTTATCGGGTTCGGCACCCTTGGCGGTAGCAGATTCCGGACATTTTCTGAAGAATCAGATCGGGATAATTTCTGTTGATCAGTCCATTTTTTCTGAATTCAATTTTAAAATCACCGGAGGATTGGTGGTGGTTTTTCTTTTGATTTCTTTCTTTTTGGCAAAGTTCTCAACTGATGCAGATTCTCGCTATCCCGGAGTATCATTCAAACCGATCGAACTGGGCCGTCAGGATCAGTTAGGATTGATCGCGGGATTTTTGGTTTTGCTCACTTTACTTATGGTAACCTTTGGTTCCGAATTTGGATTTCTCCAAAGATTTTCGCTCAATTGGGTAATATTTTTGTTTTTGGGCTTGGTTTTGATATTCTACCGGAGCGTCGCAAATATCACCGAATCTGTCGGTCAAGGACTTAAAGCTTCCGTGGATATCTTTATTCAATTTCCCTTTTATGCGGGAATTTTGGGGATTTTGACTGGATCTGGATTGATTCGGGATTTTTCTATCTTTCTACAAACCCATGCAGATGCAGAGTCTTTCCCATTAATTTCTTTTTCTGCAGCAGCTTTGACTAACTTACTTGTTCCCTCAGGAGGTGGTCAGTGGGCCATTCAAGGTCAAATTTTCATGGGGGCCTCACAAAGTTTTGAGTTAGACTTAGGTAAGATGGTCATGGTTTTCAGTTTTGGAGATCAGATTACCAACTTATTGCAGCCGTTTTGGGCTTTGCCGCTATTATCCATCACTGGAGTGCCAATAAGGAGGATTTTTCCCTATACATTAATTTATTTCTTAGGAGGTATTTGTTTTCTGCTTTTAGGAATCTGGTTTTGGTTTTGATAATTTTTTGAATGGTTCTAAACAAGGATTAAGGATTCTAAGGAATGGATTGAAATTTACCTTTTTGAGGGCTTTTATCTATATTCGCATTCGAAAAACGAACCTTTTATCCACATAAATATCCAAACGATGGCTTTTGATATCGAAATGATCAAAGCGGTGTATGCCAGGATTCCGGAGCGCGTAGCAGCAGCCCGGAAGGCGGTAGGTCGCCCGCTCACCTTGACTGAAAAAATCCTTTATGCTCACCTCACAGAAGGCGCTGCTAGTCAGGCTTTTGAGCGAGGCAAGTCCTATGTTGACTTTCAGCCCGATCGGGTGGCTATGCAGGATGCGACCGCTCAGATGGCTCTGTTGCAATTTATGCAAGCTGGTCGTGATCAAGTAGCTGTACCCTCTACGGTGCACTGCGATCACTTGATTCAAGCTGAAGTGGGTGCGGAAAAGGATCTCAACAAGGCAAAAGATAAAAATCGTGAGGTATATGATTTTTTGGCCTCCGTATCTAACAAATATGGAATTGGTTTTTGGAAACCAGGCGCCGGAATTATTCACCAAGTGGTATTGGAAAACTACGCTTTCCCGGGTGGCATGATGATCGGGACGGATTCACACACCCCTAACGCCGGTGGTCTGGGAATGATCGCTATCGGAGTGGGTGGTGCTGATGCTTGCGATGTGATGGCTGGTCTTCCTTGGGAACTTAAATTCCCCAAATTGATCGGGGTGAAGTTGACTGGCAAAATGTCCGGTTGGACATCGGCCAAGGATGTTATTTTGAAGGTTGCCGGTATTCTTACTGTAAAAGGTGGTACAGGTGCTATCGTTGAATATTTCGGAGAAGGAGCCCGTTCACTTTCTGCCACCGGCAAAGGTACAATCTGTAATATGGGGGCTGAGATCGGAGCGACTACTTCTATCTTTGGTTATGATGAAAAATCAGCCGCATACCTTCAGGGAACTGGCCGAGCTGACATCGCCGAAATGGCCAATGGAATCGCAGAGCACCTTACCGGTGACGAAGAAGTATATACTAACCCTGAGCAGTATTTTGATCAATTGATCGAAATTAATCTTTCCGAATTGGAGCCACATGTCAATGGACCCTTCACTCCGGATTTGGCTTGGCCGATTTCTAAATTTGCAGCCGCAGTAAAAGAAAATGGTTGGCCGGCTAAATTGGAAGTAGGTCTGATCGGTTCTTGTACCAACTCTTCCTATGAGGACATTTCAAGAGCTGCCTCACTTGCGCAGCAGGCAGTAGATAAAAAACTCACTGCCAAATCAGAGTATACCATTACTCCTGGTTCTGAGCAGGTAAGGTTTACAGTGGAGCGTGATGGCTTCTTGGATACATTTGGTAAAATGGGTGGGGTAGTTCTTGCCAATGCTTGCGGACCTTGTATCGGTCAGTGGGCTAGACATGGTGCTGAAAAACAGGAGAAAAACTCCATCATCACCTCATTCAACAGAAACTTCGCCAAGCGTGCGGATGGTAACCCAAATACGCATGCTTTTGTAGCATCTCCTGAGATCGTGACGGCCTTGGCAATTGCAGGTGATTTGACTTTCAATCCACTGACAGATTCCTTGACCAACGCAGATGGTCATCAGGTGAAATTGGATGAGCCAAAAGGACTTGAATTGCCGACCAAAGGGTTTGCAGTGGAAGATGCCGGTTATCAAGCACCAGCCGAGGATGGGTCAAAAGTAAACGTAATCGTAGACCCTCAGTCGGACCGACTTCAGCTTTTAGCTTCTTTCCCTGCATGGGAGGGTACCGACCTGAAAGATCTGAAGCTTCTGATCAAAGCAAAAGGCAAGTGTACCACCGACCACATATCTATGGCTGGTCCATGGTTGAAATACCGCGGTCATTTGGATAATATTTCGAACAATATGCTCATCGGAGCAGTCAATGCCTACAACGACTCCACCAACCGTGTCAAAAACCAGCTTACCGGTGAATATGGTGAGGTGCCGGCTACTCAACGTCATTATAAAGCCGCCGGTATCGGATCAATTGTAGTGGGTGACGAAAACTATGGTGAGGGTTCTTCCAGAGAGCATGCGGCGATGGAACCTAGATTCCTGGGTGTCCGTGCGATTTTGGTGAAGTCTTTTGCCCGAATCCATGAGACCAATTTGAAAAAGCAAGGAATGTTGGCACTTACGTTTGCTAATCCGTTAGATTACGATTTGATTCAGGAGGACGATTCAATTGATATCCTTGGTCTAACTGAATTTGCTCCGGGTAAGCCACTTCAGGTAGTGCTCAACCATGCGGATGGTTCAAGTCATTCCATTGCTGTAAATCATACCTACAACGAGGGACAAATTGAGTGGTTTAAAGCTGGTTCTGCATTGAATTTGATCAAAGCAGCAGCAGGAAATTAATTCATTCAAAATTCTTCAAGCCGCGGCGAACTTCGACCGCGGCTTTTTTATTTTCCTAATATGAATATTGAAAAACTGATTTTCCTTCTGGTGATTTCACTTTTTCCCCTGGTTAGCTTTTCTCAGGAGAAAGTAGAGAGAGAAGTTGGCATAAAAGCCTCTAAAGTGCCGAATCCTGCCAAAGAATGGCTTTTTGATGCTTTTGAGGAGATCAAAAAACCAAAGTGGTATCTGGAGTATTCCCAAAACGGAAAAGCATTTGAGGCAAAATTTTTATTCAAAAGCTACTTCTACAGTGTCAAATTTGATTCACTGGGCGCGTTGATGGATGTAGAAATAGAGATAGATCAAAAAGAAGTTCCCGAAAATACTTGGGCTCAAATCCATTCTTATTTTGAATCCACCTATGAGGAAATCAAAATTCAGAAGATACAGCGTCAACTCATCGGCGATGAATCAGTTGTTGAAGATTATTTTGATGAAGATGAGAGAGAGGGAGTCACTATTCGGTATGAGATTGTATTTGATGGGAAAAATGAATCTTGGACTAAGTGGGAAGCCCTCTTTGATGATCAGGGAAAACTCATTTCAATCATTCGAGTGCAAGAACGTCCGGTAGATAATCTGATTTTTTGATGAAAAAAATGCTTCTTTTTCTCTTGATTCTTTGTGGGGGATACTTGCATTCATCAGCTCAGGTCCAGCAAAGATTTTTTACAGGGATTTTTCCCGAACTGTCACTTACCCGAAAAGTCAGTGATCGTCATAAGCTAAATTTCAAAGTTGAAAATCAACGGGTGATTTTTGATAATCTAGACAGTGATTCTGAAAATCCACAGTTTTCCCATTATCGAACGGATATTATGGCATTTTTTGACCGTAGCCTAAAGCCTGGAATGAGTATAGCCGCTGGATTGTTTCACAGGTTTCAGGAGAATGAAGACGGTAATCGGATCATCCAGCAATTTGCTCTGACTCAAAAATCCAGATCCGTGAGAATCAATCACCGATTCCGTACTGATCAGACATTCACCCGGAATGAAGCCTTGGAAGTCCGCTTTAGGTATCGACTTTCGGTTGAAGTTCCCTTAGCTGGAGAAACTATTGACCCGGGTGAATTTTACTTTCTGACTTCGGCCGAGACCATCTTCAGTCAACAGGCAGGAGATTTTGAGATAGAAAATAGGTTGGCAGCATCCCTCGGTAAATTTTATGATAAGACCAGAAAACTGGAATGGGGTGTGGACTATCGGACTGATGGATATATCCAAGATGGATTTAGGACTAGGCTTTGGGCAAAAATCAGTTTTTACTATAATTTTTAACACAATTTTTTCTTTTCAAAAAGTAAAAAACTTGTTATGAAATGCAATTTGCTGTATGTTTACTGCTGAAAGGTTCCGATTATTGGATTTTTCAAATACGAATGCACACCCATCAGTTTCATGCAGGATAAAGGAATCAATAGTACGTTCAAAAAAATCATTTACGAGTCTTCGGAAATGGTGTTTTTGGCTGACGATACGTATCCTTATTCTATTTTTTATGGCAATGAATCATTTGAAGAGACCATTGGAGATTCACTTCCCGACCGATCGCTGGTAGGACTTGGCTTGGATATCAATGCCTATATTTTCAAGGAGGAACTGATCCTTACTCATGGAAAAAAAGAATTTTCATTTAAGCTAGAACTCCCTCAGGATACCGGTTCAAATTACTTTTTGTTTTATAAAGGAAAGGAAGTTAAGTCCATTGGACTACCGAGCAAAAAGGAAGCTTATCAGTTTTTTAGTTCAAGTTTGGAACTATTGGCCATTGGTCAAAGCGACCAATTTTCCTACATCAATCCGATTGTTCAGTCAGTTTTGGGATATCGTCCTGAGGAACTTGTGCAAACTAATATTTGCCCGATCATAGTCGAAGAGGATTTGCCGGCCCTTCAAACCATCTGGCGAACCAATAAATCGAGTCAGACGCCGCTCCAACATCGGCTCAGAGTGAAGGCTAAATCCGGTGATGTTAAGTCATTGGATGTATCGGTGCAGTTCCAGAACGAATCCTTTTTCCTGATTGCCAGAGATGTCACTTCAATTGTAAAATTGGAGGAATCAGAGCAAATGCTGAAGAAGTTGAAGCGAGAGCTTTCTCCTAAGGACAAAGGTGGATGGTTTAAAATCAATCTGATTGATCAAACTTTGGAATCCGAATATTCAGCCTCCTGGTTTTGTGATTCGGAGGAAGGCGATCAGAAATCAGATCGCTTCGAGCCCTGGATTATGTCTCAAGTCAGACAAAATCTAACTCATATCCAAGATCAACCAGTTGCCAAGTTTCAGTTAAGTGACAGCGAGTGGGGAGAACTGACGCTTCAGACATTTATTCCTTCAGTGAAAGATCAGGTTTGGGGAACGATCAGTGTCAAAACTGAGGATAAAGTGATGAAGTCTGAACTTGAGCTTCGGCAAGCGCTTTGGGTTAATTTGCCCGAAGCCGTCATCGTAGCTGACGAAAAAGGGGCAATTTTCTCTGCGAATTTGGAGGCAATTAGACTTTTTGGATTAGAGGAATATGACCAGCTCGATCATTTGGATGATTTGTCAGAAAACTTTGGCAATCCCTTTTATTGGAAAGAGTGGGTCAATCATGCTACCCCTTCTATCCAAAACTATTCAGCACAATCTAAAACCTCCAACGGACAAAATCTCCACTTGGAAATTTCCAGTCGACGTATTGAGGTAGGCCAAAATCGAAATCTAATTTCGCTTTCATTCAAAAATAACTTTGAAAAAATCCGCCTTGAAAAAACCGTAGAGGAAAGTAACAACTTCTTGTTTAACCTTACCGAGCAAGTTCCGGGTGGATTGTACCAGTTGGTGTTGAATTCGGAGGGTCAGATGAAGTTTTCATTTTTGTCAAAAGGAATTCAAAGTGTTTTGGGAATTTCCCAAGAAAAAGTCACTGAGCTTTCAGACCTATCTGAGGCTATAGCCAAAGTCCATCCTCTTGATTTACCCCAGGTAGTTATGACCACAGTGGCTTCGGCCCGCAAAATGGAGCCTTGGCAATGTCAGTTTAGAGTGAAATCCAACCCTAAATCCACAAATTATCGCTGGGTTTTAGGAGCTGCAAGACCCCAAAGCCTGGACAATGGGGATATGGTTTGGTATGGGTATCTCACCGATATCACCAATCAAAAAGAATTTGAAAACAGTCTGAATGAAGCAAAGATGGCAGCCGAAAAGGCTAGTCAGATTAAGTCTGATTTTCTATCGATGATCAGCCATGAGTTGCGAACACCACTAAATGCCATATCAGGTTCAGTCTATTCGCTGATTCAGGAAAATCCAACCGAGGGCCAAAAATCAGCACTGAACACCATCAATTTTGCCGTGGATAATCTGATTATCATGATCAATGATCTGTTGGATTTTCAAAAGATAGAAGCGGGTAAATTGACCATCGAGCACAATCCATTCCATTTGGGCGACTTGATTCGACAGGTGATTATGGGCTTGTCCTTTCATGCAAAAGACAGTAAAAACCAGCTTAAGCTACATAGTAGTTCATCAGTTGATTTGATGGTGAAAGGGGATAAAACCCGCATCTCTCAGGTCCTGAATAATCTGATCACCAATGCACTCAAATTCACCAAAGAGGGCAATGTGGATGTAAAAGTGGAACTGATGAGCAGGGAGGTAGACAAAATCCGGGTTTATTTTGAGGTAAAAGATACCGGGATCGGAATTGCTGCAGAACACCAAGAGCGAATTTTCAACGATTTTGATCAGGTCAAGCCTACCTTCTCCACCAAATATGGCGGAACAGGTCTTGGACTCTCGATCACCCGAAAGCTTCTCGGCCTGATGGGAGGCAAAATCGCCGTGGAATCTGAGGTTGGAAAGGGCAGCCGATTTTTCTTTGAGCTGGAGTTTGATTTAGCCCAGGAATCGATTTCATCTTTGCTGAATCAATCCAACAAAATAGAAAATCATAATGGACTCCATCTCCTAATGGCTGAGGATAATGATGTTAATGCCTTGGTATTGGGAAAAATCATCAAAAAATGGGGTTATACGTTTGATCGGTCTTATAATGGTCTAGAGGCTGTTTCTGCAGCTAAATCATCCACGTACGATTGTATTTTGATGGATATTCAGATGCCCGAAATGGACGGATTTGAAGCGACAAAAGCGATCAAGGCTTTTTCCAATGTACCGGTGATTGCTCTGACGGCTGCTGCCAAGCAGGAAATCATGGAACAGATTGACGCTTGTGGATTTGAAGGTTTTGTCGCCAAACCGATCGACGCAGCGGAACTTTATAAGAAAATCAACGAAGTAATCTCCGCTCAGTCTTTTAAGGCTTGAGCCTTTTCGAGGAACTCTGCTACCAAATCCATGTCTGGATAATCGTTGGCCAGTTCGGGCAAATACTGTAATGCAGAAACTTTGTCACCAATCATCGTATAGTAGATTCCTTTATTTCTGAGTGCAAAAGGGTTTTTTGGGTCCATTTGAATACTTTGATTGATCAGTTCCAGTCCTTCATCTTGTTTTCCCAGAAATAATAAATACAAGCCCTTGTTGTTGTAAAAATATGCTTGACTATTGTTTAAACTGATGGCTTTTTCTACCGAATGGAGAGCGTCTTCATAGTTTTTTTCTTCAAAAAGAATCATTGATCTCAAGTTATAAAGATTGGCTTCGGCCGGATTGATTTGCTCTGCTTCTTCCAAAATAGTCAGTGCCTGCTCATAATTTTTCTGATAATACAAGATGGTGGCCTCGTTGACCAGTAGATCTGAGTTATCAGGATTAATTGCTTTGGCATCTTTGAAATGCTGGAGTGCTTCATCCAGATTTCTGAGTTTTTCTTTGGCTAAACCCGCCAAAAAATGTGACTTCCAATTATCGCCATCATTTTTGATCAGGCGCTCAGCATCGTCACGGGCTTTGTAAAACTCACCATTGTCCAGATAGCTGAGACCACGCTGGAAAATGGCTTCATGATAATCCGGTCGAATTTCTATAGCCTTAGTGAAATCCAGGATCGCCTCATCCAGTTGATTGAGTCTGAGATGAGCCATGGCTTTATTGAAATAGGCATCAGTATAAGCAGAGTCTAGCGCAATGGCTTCCTGGTAAAACTCAAGTGCAGACTTAGGGTCGTTTTCTTCCATTTTTTCATTTCCCTTGAGAAGAAATCGGCCTTTTTTATCTTCCAATGAATCACAGGAAAAAAGAGCAAACAAGACAGCTATAAACGAATAATTAATCAGACGAAGGTTCATCACTTGGGGTGGAATTTTCTGTTGGTTTATTTTCTTTCTCTTCTCCCAACAGATGGGAGAAGGGTTTGGTTTGCTCACTGAGGTCAAAGATTTCCCTTAAAATCGCCAAGGTCGGGATCACCAAAATCATCCCGGCGATTCCCCAGATCGATCCGCCTACGAGTAATCCCAAAAAGGTCATGAAGGCATTGAGATTTACATTTCCTCCCACGATTTTGGGAGTTAGGATATTTCCTTCCAAAATCTGAATGATCTGATAAGTGCCAATAATCAAAATGGGATAGATGATCCCGTCCATCGTGAGAAACGAATAAATTATGGGCAATGATACTCCGATCAGAGGTCCTACATACGGAATGATATTCAGAATAGCTCCTAACACCCCAAAGAACACCGCATGCTTAACTCCGATAAGTGTGTATGCGATAATGTTAAGAATAGCGAGGATCACCATTACTTTTCCCACACCTACGATGTAGTTTTGGATGACTTTTCTCAATCCTGATATTGTGCCTTTTACTTTTTCTTCTTCCTGATCGCGATAGATCATCACCATCATCTGAGTCAAATGATCCCGGTAGAGTAGGAGAAAAAACATAAAAACAGGTATCAAAACCAATCCGGAAAGGGAACCTATCGCACCTAGAGCAAAGGAAGTGATGCTTTTGCTGTTTTTGTTCAGGACATTCAGCAGCTCCTTGGAATCGAGCTGATCAGAAATATTAAAGTTGGCATTGAAGGTGTCAGATGTCCATTGATCTACATCCTTGGCCACTTGGGTCAGTCGGCCCGATACATCTTCAAAGTCATTGGTGAAGCTGACCACATTACCGATGATAAAGCTGATCAAACCTGCCACAAGGGCAATCATCAAAAGAAGTGAAATTACGGCCGACAGGGTTCTTGGAACCCGATACTTTTCCAAAAAATTACTTAACGGGGTAAAGAGAATGGCAAAAAAGCCACCCATGAAAATCGGAATCAACAATCCTTTTCCTACGATCAGGAAGAAAACCAAAACGATGATAAATACCATTACGCTCAGGGCTTTGAGGTAGGAGGGGATGTTGAAGGACTTTTTCATAGGTGGTTGATCAAAAATTTATATTTCTCAAGAGACCAGAAGACCAGCTCTTTTGAGCAGTGCATCCGGCTTTGGCTCCCTTCCTCGAAATCGCTTGTAGAGCTCCAATGGATGTTCGCTTCCTCCAGCTGAAAGGATATGGTTTTGGAAGGCCTGAGCAGTTTCCGGATCAAAAATTCCTTTTTCCTGAAAAAGCTCAAAAGCATCTGCATCCAAAACCTCGGCCCACTTATAGCTGTAATATCCGGATGAATAGCCCCCTTGGAAAATATGCGAAAAGCTGGTACTTACCATTGTACCGGACACTTTGGGAAGTAGATCGGTTTGACTCATAATCTGACTTTCAAAGGCTGACAGGTCTGTAATTTGGCTTGGATTTTGGCTATGGTAGGCCATGTCCAGCAATCCGAAACTTATTTGTCTCAGGGTCTGATAGCCTTGTTGGAAGTTTGCGGCATTTTTGATTTTCTCGATCAGATCAGCCGGAATGGTTTCTCCTGTTTGGAAATGACGGGCAAATAAGTCGAGACATTCTTTTTCGTAGCACCAATTTTCAAATATCTGGGAGGGTAATTCTACAAAATCCCAATACACACTAGTCCCGGAAAGACTTTCATAAGTACCACTAGCCAACATGCCATGAAGTGCATGCCCAAACTCATGGAAAAGCGTAGTGACTTCTTGGAATGTCAAAAGACTGGGCTTGGTTTTGGTGGGTTTGGTAAAGTTACAAACGATCGAGATGTGTGGTCGGCTATCCAACCCATTTTCCCGATATTGGCCTTTGTAGGAGGTCATCCAAGCACCGTTCCGCTTACCCGGTCTCGGGAAAAAATCCGCATAAAACACAGCTACATGCTCGTTTTTTTGGTTTTTGACTTCGTAGGCAGTTACATCTTTGTGATAGACCGGGATTTGGCTATTAGGAGAAAATGTCAAGCCGTAGAGTTTTTCTGACGTTTTGAACACACCTTCGATGACTTTTTCCAGCTGGAAATAAGGCCTGAGAAGTTCATCATCCAGGGCATATTTTTCCCGCTTCAGCAATTCGGAATAGTAAGCAAAATCCCAACGGGCTAATTGGTCGATTCCGTCAGTTTTTTTGGCAAAATCGGCCACTTCCTTGACATCAGCTTCACCTTTGGGTTTGGCTTTTTCCAATAAGGATTTCAAAAAGTCCTGAACTGTATCGGGGCTTTTTGCCATTCGCTCTTCAAGTACAAAATGGGCGTGACTTGAATAACCAAGTAGCTGCGCACGTCGATGCCGAAGTTGGATGATGTCCTTGATAGTTTGTTGATTGTCAAGCTCGTCGCCTTTGTTTGCTTTCGTGTTGAATGCAAAGAAAAGCGTCTTTCTGAGCTCTCGGTTTTTGGCATAGGTCAAAGCCGGGATGTAAGAGGGATAGTCGAGTGTAAAAGCCCATTTTCCGGGCTGACCTTTTTCTTCCGCTATTTGCGCGGCCGCCTCCTTAGCACCTTCAGGAAGCCCCTCGAGTTCGGTCTCTTGCTCGACAAAGTGCACAAAACGATTGGTTTCAGCCAAAACGTTTTCACCGAATTTCAGACTTAATTGAGCGAGTTGCTGGTCAATTTTTCTGAGTTCTTCGGCTTGTTCAGGATTGAGTTTAGCTCCGTTTCTGACAAAGGATTTGTAAGTTTTATCAAGTAAAGTCCATTGTTCGGGAGTAAGGTTTAACTTATCCTTTTGGTCAAAAACCTGAGCAACTCGCTGAAAGAGATCCTGATCGAGCAAGATATCATTGGCATGTTCTGTGAGTAAGGGAGAGATCTCCCGGGCGAGTTTTTGGATCTGATCATTGGTCTCAGCTGAGTTGAGGTTGAAAAAGACCGCAGAGACCACGCCTAGCTTTTTCCCTGATCGATCAAGGGCCTCGATGGTATTTTCAAAACCGGGAAAAGGTTGCGATTTGATGGCTTCAATCTCTTTTTTGGCCTCTGAGATCAAGAATTGGATAGCAGGAAGAAAATGTTCGGGTTGGATTAGATGAAATGGTGGGGTGTCAAATGGCGTGGCAAAATCTGCCAAAAGAGGATTGGACATAGTTGATGCTAGTTATTCAGGATTTCACTAGGGCAGTTCCCACTTGGGTTCAAGCAAGTGCCCGATTTTTTTTAATTCGGCCTCTAATTTACCGATTTGTTCAGTAAAGCTCTCCTCTTGCCAAGGGTGATGAGGGATGATTTTGGATTCCTCGATCGCCAAATTATAAGTGGCAAAATCTCCCAAGCCAAAAGAAGCCTCAGCTCGATTGACCAAAATCCAGTATTTCTGAGTGTTATAGTATTCCTGCAGGTCCTGACCTTCCTTGCTGTTTCCTAGAATCAGATTTTGATCATTTTTTTCTTTTTCACTGATCAGCTTCCAATCCCGATCACAGAGGAAGAGTATCCTTTTCCAGGTTCTTCGGGCAAATATTAAGTCAGCGACCCGCTCTTGATTGTGCTGTACCAGCGGTGAAGTAGCATGATAAACCAGCGTCAGGGCCAGATTGATGCCATTGTAGCGGTTATTGAGTAAGTAGTAGCTCCGTTGATAGTACAGGATGGAATCTTCTAAGTGATTGGCACCTTCTCCGCATTCATAGAGTTTTTTCTTAACGGCACCAGCGGAGGAAACCGTCTCCGGGTCATTGCTGTGGGCCAGGTTGATGGACTCGAGGAGACGAAGCGATTCATACAGGGAGGTGACTAGATCCGGTTCGGCAGCTTTGTAAGTGGTGAAGGCAAGTCGATGGACGAGATAGGGGTCTTTTTGAGATGAAAGCAAAAGAGCAGATTGGAATAGTCCTTTGGCCTTGGAGAAATCTTTGGTTTCAATGGCATTTTCAGCTTCTTCCACAATAAGGGACATGGCTTTTCCCAGTTCGGGCGGGGCCTCTCTTTCATCTGATTTTTCGACCGCCTTTTCGATTTCGGCCTGTAGCTGAGGAGGAATCAGTGAGTTTAGATAGGTGTAAACGGGACTATCTGGTTCTTTTTTATCCAAAACTTGCTGAATCACATTACCCAATACGCTTCTGAATCTTTCCACTTCTTCGTAATCTATCGCGTCTCCAAGGTGCGTATAGCTATGGATCACGATATGAGTGAGGTCAAACGGATAGATCAGTTTATCTTCTGAAATTACAATCGTGGTATAGGGTCTCAGGGCGTGTCTGACTCCGAGTTCATAGATTGCGTTAGCATTGAGTGTAGAAAGGTCTGCGATCACCAAGTCAGCCTGAAGCAGTTCTCGATACATCTGTACATCTATCGAGCCTGAGTGATTGATTTCATCAGCACGGATGCACTTGAGCCCCTTGGCTTCCACGACGGGCTTTACGAGTAGGCGGTATGATTTATTGAGATCCAGTTTGCGGCCGTTGATATAGTCGGTTTTGGTACCAAACCCCATGACTACAAAGCATCTTTTTTTGTGGGAATCCATTTAGAAAAAATTAAAAGTGGAGAATAAGTGAATTTTACAAATTTTATTAAAGCGACTAATAAAAATAGGGCTTTTTAATAAAGACTTTGTGTTCAGCCTTACTTTTCCCTACATACAAAATATAGCATGGGTGTAGCTTCCGGAAAAATTCACCCTTCTATGAAAGCACCACTTACCATTTCGTTGTTTTTTTTACTTCTGATTTGGCATGTTCTAACAGAAAAAGTCCATGCACAAAATTTACACTTTAATCCAAAAGGATCTCAAATATGGGTTCAAAAAAGAGACGGGCAAGAGACTCCAAGAGGCCTCCTCTGGAAAGTTACTAAAGATTCTGTCATGATTGCCGAGACGGAATTGAAATCAATCAAGGCTCCTGTTCAAGGATTGAAATTGACGATGATCCATCATTCTGAAATCGACCGGATCAAAATTAAACCCATGAAGGCTGGGCAGAAAGGCATGCTAGTAGGGGCTTTGATTGGGCTTGGTGTTGGTGTGGGAGTTGGTTTTGGAACCACTGAAAATCCCGATCCGGTCACGATTACCGGGCGATCACCTGACTTTTGCTTGTTTGGTATTTGTATTCCCGGAGAAAACTACCAATATACCGAAGATCCACCCAGAAATGCAGGTGCAGTAATTGCCAAAATTCTGATTGGCGTGGGAGTGGGTACCCTAGTTGGCGGAGTGATAGCTGATAGCTCTTTTAAAAAATTTCAAATTCAGGGATCCGAATCTGAGTTTCAAAAATCTTTTTCCGAACTGGACAAAATGGCCTTTTGGACCCGACAACCCAAAATCACCTCTTATCAAACACCCAAACCTCAAGTAAAATGAAAAACGTATTCTATTTAATCCTGTTGGTACAATCGTCCCTCTTAGTCGGGACCGTCACAGCCCAAAATTCAGAGTTGTTCGTAAATCCACTGACTTTTAAAACCGACCTGATCTTGATGGACAATTCCCACTATAAAGGGATCATCCATAGAGTCACCGGCGATTCGGTATGGGTGGATGTGAGTACTCAACCTGAATTTCCAGAAATCAGACCCTTTCACTATAGCTCAGTCAAAATGATCAAACTTCAGAAAAAGGGAAGAGTTGGGCATTCGACTAAGACGGGCTTTATTGTTGGATCTCTTTGGGGAAGTTCTATGGGTTTTTTGGCATCTGTTGGAGGTGGGTCATTGGTTGGAGCACTTCCATTCTTTCTGATTCCGATTGCCGGAGGGCTTCTGATCGGTGCGTTGGTAGGGGCTGGAGAGTGGGAAAAAATCTCCATAAATGGGCAGGCAAACGCTTTAGCGGTGCAGGTTCAGCGTCTTCAGGAATTTACTAAGTATTCAAGCATTAAACCCCGATTTTATGGAATTCTCGACTAACCAACCTTTATTAATCAAAACCATGTCTTCGACACTTTCAAAAAAACTGATGATTTGGTCAGTATTGATTTTTGCAATTGGCATCACCCATGCCTTTGGACAAGATGTGATTTATAATCCCAAACCCTATGAGATTAAAGTAACATTAACCAATGGTTTGAAGATCAATGGATTACTTTGGAAAGTGACCCCGGATTCGATTTTCATCAAATCATCCAGTCAAAAATTCTGGAGAGATCCCCAATATCCCTTGAAAATCAATGCGTTTTCAGGATTTGAAATTCAGGAAATTATGATCAAAAGAAATTATTCTGTTGCCAAAAATTACCTTACAGGCTACTATTCCGGTGTAGGAGGTGGGCTGATCGCTGCCTTGGCTCAAACCTATCCAAGCGGCTTTTCGGTCATATTTGGTGGGTTGATCGGTTCGACTGTAGGTTTGCTAAGTTCCGGTATCGCAGGACGGAAGCTGTATGTGCTAGGAAATGTCGATAATCTTAAAAATCATTTTCCTCTTTTGAATCAACATGCTGTTTTGGTCAAAATCTCCCAACCTATAGCTTTGAAATAAAAAAAGGCTACCAAGATTTTCATTTTTTGGTAGCCTTCTTTGTTTTTAAAAATCAAAATCACAACTCATTTCTTCCATGCCAATAGGAGCTCCATCCGGTATAGCAAGCGAGGATTGAGGGGTGAGTTCTTCTGGAAGGGTAAGGAATGCATTGACTTTTTGAGCCAAATAGGTTCGGTGTTCAAAAAACGATACTGTACTGGCACCGGTTGTAATCCTCTGTAATTCAGATCGTACAATAGCTCTCACTGTTTGGGAGGCATTTGGATTTTTTGCAAGGTTAATCAACTGATCGATCAACTTGGATTCGGTCATCAGTTTGATTTCTGATTGAATTCCATCAGGTAGTGAATTAGCAAATACTTGTTTGGTTACTGTACGAAGTACATCCTTAAAACCAGGCAAGGAGTTGTTCTGAAGATTTTGAAGATAGATTCGGTTGGCCCTACCACTTTCAAAAAGGAAAGAGAAAGTCGCATCTACGATGTTTTCTGCGGGGCCAATAGGATCGAATACAGGACCTAATCGGGAGGGAAAGGTCTCTCGGGTCTTACCATAACCATAAGGTCGAGGAGGAATCAATGCTAAAATATGGGCTGGGATTTCCAGATTCTCCGGTGAGATGGTGGTCAATAGGGCATCCAGAGCTTTAATTTGCTCCGAAGCGGAAATCCAAGTGTGGTTGGGCTGATTATCTCCCTTGATTTTGTAGGTATAGTCCAGACCTCCGATTAGTTTGCTCGTAGCTTCCAATTGATACCGATGCATGAGATACAATGGCACAAATGCTTCCTCGAGGGTTGCCTGAGGTTCTCCGGTTTGGATTGCATTGAGACCAAATGATTCCATTCGATTTTTGCGAAGTCTAAGCATACGGAGTAGTTCATTGCTGGCGGATGATCCATTATCCCAAAGGTGAGATCGTGGATGAACACCACTTGGATTCCTCGAGTCCGAATCTGTGATAAACTCAAAACCCGCGGAATAGGTATCCAAGAGAGTTTTTTCCAAAAATTCTTCCTCGCTTTGCCCAGGTGCAGGTGTGCCATAGCCGTATTTGATGGCCCATTTATCCCATTCCCCAATTCCCAAATCATATACTTGGCTGAAATCCAAGCTACCATCTGGTTTTTCTACAATCAACGGATGCGGATAGTCCATTACCGATGAACGATTATTTGCTGACGTCGCATAGCTATGAGCGAGTCCAATAGTGTGCCCTATTTCGTGAGCGGAAAGTTGCTTCAGTCGGGTCAAAGCCAACTCCATCATCCGTGGATCAGCAGGCTTTCCATCTTCAAATGGCTGCAAAAGTCCCTGTGCAATCAAGTAATCCTGTCGAACTCTGAGCGAGCCAAGCGAAACATGTCCTTTCAGAATCTCCCCGGTTCGTGGATCTCGTACACTCGAGCCATAGGACCAACCCCGTGTGGACCGATGCACCCACTGGATGACATTGTATCTCACATCCAATAAGTCTAACCCTTCTGGAGCGAGTTCAACCCGAAAGGCATTTTTGAAACCGGCTGCCTCAAAAGCCTGGGCCCACCAATTACCACCCTCGATCAGCGCAGAAGCTACCGGTTCTGGTGTTCCTCGATCTAAATAGTAAACAATCGGTTCTACCACCTCCGAAACTGCAGCACTAGGATCTTTTTTCTCCAATCGGTGTCTGGAGATAAATCGCTTTACGAGCGATTTGTCGATGGGGGTAGTGTAATCTTGGTAGCTGATAAAGAAAAAACCTGCCCGGGGATCAAATTTCCGCATGGAGTAAAGATCGGGTAGCTCGATGAATGAATGTCTCATCCGGACAGTCACGGCTTCGGGAGTAGGCGTGACTGAACGCAAATAGCCTCCGGCACCTGAACCCGTCAAGGTAATTGTCGCTTCGATTTCGGTGTTTTTAGGAAAATTTTTGATCATCGGATAGTAGAGTGCAGACCTCTTTTCGTCTACCCGATAGTTGCCTTGGCGGCTGCGGGAAAGCGTTTCACTGACTCCATGGGCATCTTGCATGAAAAAGGCGGTGGCGTCAACCAGGTACTGGTCACCCTCTGCCTTTGCGACTTCAAATCCCCATAGGATCGACTCTGCAAAGGCATCCTGAATGGATTTGGCTTCATAGGGGTTGTCTGTAAAAGCCCTGAAGCCGACATTTTTATGGACTAGAAAAATTTTGTTTCCTGTCCTTCGAAATTCTACTAGCCGGTCATCACCAAGTTGTCCCCGATCCAATCCGATATCATTTGAGCCGACACCGGCTGTGAGGGAGTTGACATAGAGAAACTCCTCATCGAAGGAGGAGATTTCCAAATAGATTTTTCCCCTTTCTTCGTCGAGATAAAATGGAACAAAACCTTCCATTTTTTTCATTTTAGAAAAATCCTGGGCGTGGCTCCATCCTGAAATCAAGACAAAGAGTAAAATCGCCCAACTAGCATAGTTTTTTTTCATCGGATTGTTGGCTTTTGAGGCAAATTATCAAAAAGAGTGGTCTTTTTCCCACCACTAATGGAATTTTCAACGAAAAGAATATCTGATCAAAATAGCGGAATCTGTCTGCCTCGAACCGAGAATTTCCTGTAGGCCTGAGCTGATGCGATCCCGGTCGGTATAGCTCGTACGGGAAAATCTGGCGTAAACTTTCAACCGGCCGGAAAAAGCATATTCTCCAATCAAATAGTATCTCAATCCTTGTCCGAAAAAAGCCGGAATTGAAAAAGTCCAAAGCACGTTATTTTCGAAAGTATAGATCCTACTATCATAGTCATCAGTGTCAAAGAATGCCATTCGGGCCGTCAAACGCCATTTTTCCCATTCTGATCTGATATCCTGAAATATCATGAAGCCCTTTGAATGACCCGAGTCAATGTTTACTTGGCTGGTCAATATTCTGGATCGAATGAAGAGGTTTCGGCTTAGGTTGGTTTCAAGGTTGATCATGAAGTTTTGTCGGCTGACAGGAGACAGGAGGAAAGGAAGGGTAGGCTCACCAGAATCCGAAAGATTCCGGTCTTTTTCTTCCTTTCTGAGTTGGGCGTAGACCAAAAGGTCTCGCCGTGGCTGATAGGTAACTCTTGCCAGCCATTCGTATCCGTCAGAAGGAGCATAAGTTCTGAATTTGAGCCAAGGGAATCGAAATAAATCCAGGTATCCATTGAACTTCCATTTTTTGCTGGGTTTGATTTCTATGCCGAGGTAAGTGCCTCGTTCGTTGATATTTCGGGTATTTTCTCCAAAGCCATTTCCATAGAAACTGTGAAAATTCCGATCATAATTTCTCCAGATCATGGATAAAGCCACTTTTGGGTTTAGACTCGTGATCAAGCCGAAAACAGATCCTAGTCCTCCACTTTTGGAGCGGGCACTTTCTCCGAAAAGGAAAATGTTTTTCCAGTAATAATTGCCATAAAAACTCCCGATCCAGTTTGTTTTCCCACTGAATTCAAAGGAATTGTAAATGTTAGGCCTTCGATTGAGAGAGAATTCGAAAGTGGTGTAAAGTGCATTGAAGCCAAAATTTCCTCTTCCATTTTTCAATTGGTAAGTCGTATTAAATCCAGCATTGGATTCAGTGATGGCTTTGCGAGTAGAGAGTTCGGATGGAGTTCGATGAAATCCTCCCAAAGGTAACGATGAGACAAAATCTTCTTGGCTTTCAAGCGTATCCTGAGGAAGATTAACCCTTCCGTCTCTTTTCACATGTGATAGGAAGGTCGTTATTGACCACAGGCCTAGATTTTTGGTGACTCCAGCGCCACGGAAAAAGCCTGCTTCTGTGCTTGCCGTGTAAGGAAGTAACCCAAAACTGCTTCTCCGAACCGTGGTGATGGTTTCTGCACCTTTCCCCAAAGAATATCCAGCTCCGAAAACTAAACCCTGACCAAACCCAACCCGGAAGTCACCCAAAGCGATGCTTTTCCATCTCGGTGTATTCCCTCGATAAAAATGAAAAGAACTGAAATCTGGGCCTCGGTTTCCCTGGTTGTTTTTCCACCACAATTGCTCGCCGGCGTCTTTTTCAATAGTAAATCCTACACTGAATGCACGGCCGTGATGGATTCTGCTTCGAATGAACAAATCATTCTGATCTCCCAAATATCGAGTGCCGGGATTGTTTGGGTCTTGGGGTAAATAGCCCCGCCGTCGCTCCCAAGTCCGTCGGTGCCGTAGGATTAGGTAGTTGTTTTCCTCAGTCCAGATTTGCTTAAGAATGGTTTTGAAGGAGATTTTTTCTAATCCAATTCGCACAAATGGGGCTAAAAGCTGAATTGTTTCCAGATCAAAATGAGGAATCGCCTGAAGTTCATAGATCGAAATTAAAGGTCCCTGCTCAGCCCGATAGGCCAAAAGAGATTGTATCTGTAGGGGAGACAGTAACTGTAAGGATTCGAGCAGATCGCCATCTGCCATATTCAAATCCAGCGGATCGAGGTAAAGTTGATTGAGCAGTTCGTAGATACTCTCATAGTCCATTTCTTCATCCGGAACAGGAAAAAGTCGCTCAATCCAAGCGTCGATATCGAGGTCACTTTTATGGGTGATCTGACCGAGGGTGGTTCCGGTGGTTAGGATGAAGACGAAAAAAATTCGGTAAATCATTTGGCATCGAGTTGAAAAATCAGGCTAAAATGATGGCTGTGGCCCAATGTAGTCTGCTGTCCCAGCGCATAGTCAAATCCAAACCAATCCCGTCGGATTCCCACGCCAAAGTGAATCCGAGTTGGATCAGAACTGGCTCCTGTTCGTAAATAAATCCGGTTTTTGAGACTGTGTTCTAATCCTATTCGAACTATAGGGTCACCTTCTAGCGGCTTTTCAGTTTCTACGATAACCTTGGTGCTGGAGAAAGGTACATAGGCTATTCCCAACTGAACGGTGGAGGGAAGTCTGTTTTCGGAAAAGCGACTAAATCGGGCTTGATTGACATTGGTAACTTGCGCTCCGATAAAAAATTCCGGGCTCAACTCGGCCACTCCACCAAAAGTAAACATCCATGCATGTCCGGAACCGAAGCCTTCGATTTGGGTTTGGTGCCAATCTACCTTTGCACCGATACTGACAATTCCCATTGTGTTAGAAAAGCCCAGACCGAGCATTTGCTGATTGAAAAGTGAGCTTCCAAATCGGGCAACTCCAATTCCGGCGGTTCCGAAGCTGTTTTTCCAAATCCCGGAAAGGCCCATCGTGCTCAGTTCTTTGATTCCAAATCGCTGATCAAAATTGGCACTCACCATCGATTGCGCTACTCGATCTAGCGCCCCGATATGATTGAAGATCGACCAGGAGTCCAGCACGTAGTGTTTTACACCGCCCATGCCGATGCTTCTTGCCCCAAAACTTTGGAGCGGCAGTACGGATTGGGCAGATAAAGGTAAAAACCAGCCCATCCAAATGACTAAAAAGAGTAGTCGTCTCATGGAAAAATTCAAAACTAAAGTACTCTAAAATACTAAAAATAAAATACTTAGGTAAGTTCTTCCCTTAAAAAGGAGCTCGAATATTGAAAAAGAAGTTCCCTTCGCCCACGTTATTGAACGAATATTCAAATCTGAAAACCGCATCATAGAGTCCCACCAAATCGATTCCAAGTCCATAGCCTACTAAATACCGATTGGTAAGACGCAGGTTTTCGGGGATTTGATTCCGGTCTTTGACATAGCCATGATCAAAGTTTGCACTTAAATAGAGCTTCAGGGGAATCGTGTTGAATTGGTCAAGCGGGATAAAATTAGAAATGTCATAAGCGATATCGACAAACTTCCACCTGAGGCTGTTTTTATGTACATAAAGTTGCTGTCCCTCGATGACATTGAATTCATAGCCTCTTATGAAATTAGGACTGTAGCCAATTCCTCTCACAAGTGTGTAGGGCTGCAGTGGACTCAGAAACCAAGAACCGGTCAATCCACTGGCGAAGTGGAATTTTTGGGAAAGAGGAATGTATCGGTTAGCAGTGATATTGATTTCTACTTCATCTACGTCCTGACCTCTCCAGAGTCCATATTTAGTGGCTGTAAACTGGAGTAGCTCACCATCAGTGGCATAGGCAACATTGTCCCGTTTGTCGTGCCGAAAGGAATACTGGAGGTATGAGTAATCCAAAATGGTCGAATTGTGCTGAAAATAGTTGGGGTTCACTTCCAGAACCTCCGGATTGACCTCCGTTCGGGAGTGACCAAGGGTGACAAAGTGGAAATTGTAAAAAGTCCTGCGGAACGTGTATCGAAGTGCTGCTGAGAAGTTTTTGCGAAGCACCGCCTCATTTACATTGGTGTAGAAGACCTGGCGATTGTCACTGGAACGAAGCGCAATGGTTTTTTGATCGGCATAGGTAAGTTGGGCAGCAAGCCCATGCTTTTGCTTACGGTCGATGTAGGGCTTGGAGTAAAGTAAGTCTAGACTTTTGGTGAAGCCTAGCTGTCCGATAAAGCGAAGTTTTTCATTTCTTCCCGCCACATTGTTATGATTGACTCTCAATCCGTAATTAACCCTTGACCAGTCTCGGCCCTGATTGGTCCACCATTCCGCAAAGTTTCGATCCGCCAGTTCGAAAATGATCGATGGAACCACATACCAGCGCTCTTTGACCGAAATGAGGATTTCTACGACATCTGCTTCTGTGAATAGCGGCGTGATGCTGACTTCATTGAAGAGGCGCAGATTATAGATTTTTTGTTGATCAGCCTTCAGAATTTCCAAAAAAGTATTCCACTCATAGTAATAATCTGTCGTGAAATCAAGCTCCCGAAGGATGATGCTTTTTTGGGTTTTCTCATTCCCGATGATGAAAATGTTATTCACTTTCACGCGTTCAGGAGCCTTTTGGCTACCAGGATTGACGCTTAGATCCTGACTACTTGCTGGAAGTGTAAATGCGAAAAGTACCAAACAAAAAATAGATAAGCCGAAAATCACCCGAAGTGGAATTCTCTTATCGTATTTTTGGTTTTGGTCTTGCATCTTTGCCTTAAAGGTCCCTCTCATGCTCAATTCTCTACTGAGAAAGATAGCTATATTTCCAGTTTTGGTATATCAATACTTGATTTCTCCTCTTTTCCCTTCGAGCTGTCGATACACGCCCACTTGTAGCAACTACATGAAGCAGGCTATTCTCAAGCATGGTGTGATTCGTGGCGGGTGGATGGGATTGAAACGAATCGGGCGCTGCCATCCTTGGGGAGGCCATGGCCATGATCCAGTGCCTTAATTTTTTTCGGGTTTTAACCCTTTTTTTAGCGCCCAAACAATCAATATCATACCTCCCAATACCAGTGGAATACTGAGAAGCTGACCCATATTGTATTGCATGGTGCTTTCGAAGTCAACTTGTACTTCTTTGTAAAACTCCCAGATAAATCGCATACCGAAGACTGTGACCAAGAATATGCCGAGCAGAATCCCTTCTGGTAGCCGTTCTTTGTATTTCATCCAAATGCCTAAAAGCACCAAGAAAATGACAAAATAGGAAGCTGCCTCGTAGATTTGAGTTGGATATTTGGTTCGTCCAAATGTCTTGACTGTCACCAGATAATCACCCGGACGCTCTTGGATTTCCATATTCAATGGAGTTTCGATTGGTTCGGCAAGGTAATCCTTAGAAGAGTTAAACTGAGTGAGCGCATACTTAATGTCCTTAGCCAGAATTCCTTCGAGATCATCTTTTGAAAAACTTCCTTTAGAGATCACCAATTCGAAATTCACTGGTACTATCCCATTTCCTTGTAACTCTGCCTCACGGTCTTTTGGTTTATAAGCATCGACAGATTCTAGAGGTACTCGGAGCGATTGTAGAATTTCTTCTGCATCATAAGCATAGACAAAGCCTGAGTCGGTCTGAGTATCTTTTCCTCCAATTTCAGAATTCATCAGATTTCCTACACGGATCATTGCTCCGGTCATAGCTGTCACGATTACGATTCTGTCCACGACCCAAAGATAGCTTTGGCCTGGGGTACGTTTGGCGTAGAGCCATAGGGCAAAAAGAATCGCGATGGCCGCTCCATGGGAAGCTAGACCGCCTTCCCATACTTTTAGGATATCGATTGGGTTGCTAAGGTATTTTTCGGGTTCGTAGAAAAGAACATGTCCCAAGCGTGCACCGATAATAGTAGCCAAAACCATATAAATGGTCAATTTGTCAACCAAAGCCTCATTTTGATTTTCTTTTCTGAAAAAATAAACCATAAACTGCTGGGAGATGATAAATCCCAATGCAAATAATAAGCTGTACCATCTCAGGCGCTCAAATCCTCCAAAAACGGCAGGATTTGGGTCCCAAACCACATAGCTAAGAAAAGATGAAATCATATGTTGTTAAGTTAAAGTTGATCCAATTGCTCAAGCTCTTCGGCAAAACCACCCGACAATATCGGGAATCTATACCAAGTTTTGGGATCGACGTTGAATTCATCCAAATGAAAAGAAGGAGCCAGGCGTTCTCTTTTCCATTGGTTTCTCGACCAAAGTCTGAAAAACTTCCGGATATATTCCTTCAAAATTTCATTTGGAAGGTCAAGCTCATCTTTGAGCATCAGGTAAATATCGGCTGGAGACCTTCTGTCCCGTATGGCTAAGCGTTCGATTTCCACGATGACTGAATAGGGCATCAGGTCCTTTTCATCAGTCTGTACCCGCTCCAGAGGTCGAAGTTCGGCAGTAGGAGTGAGTGCATTGACATAGGCAAGTCCAGGTCTATCGAGTTCTTTCTCTGCCCATTTTAACCAATTGAGGATAAAGAATTTGTCAACTGCGGCTATCGGGGAAATGCTCCCGCTCGTATCGCCATCCATGGTAGCATAGCCTACATCGCCCTCGCTTCGATTTGAAGTAGAGAGTAAAAGGGCATTGTTCAGGTTAGCCAGCATCCAGATGATCGGGGATCGGCTTCGCGCCTGAATATTTTGCAAAGTCAGGTCATCCCGTTCCCAGGTAAGTTTACGTCCGATGGCGGTTTCTATTTTTTGGGTGTAGGAATTGACCTCGTCGTCGATCGTCCAGGAATAAAAAGTGGCACCGATACTTTCGGCCAAATTCCTGGCAGAAAGAAAAGTATCCTCAGAGGAGTTTTTGGTACCTTGGTAAGCGGTCGTCAGGAGTTGACCGACCAGTTCTTTTTCCGGATTTGAAGTTTTGGGAGTGAAAGTCAATCCGATTTTTTGAGTAAATCGGTCAAGTCCCAATTCCTCAATTCCTCTTTTTACCATTTCCGCTACCAAAATAGCTATGCTCGATGAGTCTGCACCACCGGAAAGGGATAGAACAAATCCTTTGCTTTTACTTTTTCGCAGGTAATCAAAAAGTCCCAAAGCCGAAGCTTGGGTGAATTCCCATTCCTTGGATTTGATTTCGGCTACTTCCTGGATTTTATTTTCCAACTCAAAAGTCAAGACCTGAAAATCTTCGAACGATAGAAGTTGATTTCTAACCAGCGATTTTCCGTCTTTAGTCACGACAATCTCCCCATCGAAGATCATTCGGCCTGCTTCATTTCCCAACAAATTGACATAACAGTAGTAGCAGTCAAAAAGCTGCGAACTTCGCTCAGTCAGTTCTTTTCGTTCGAGCGTTTTTCCCATGGCAAAATGCGAGGCGCTTGGATTGAAAATCAAGTCTACCTTTCGGTCTCTCAGCCGGTAACCCGGACGGACATCGCCTCTCCAGGCATCCTCACAGATCTCAAATCCGAAATGAACCCCTTTCAAGTGAAAAGTCAAATCTCCGAATGGAATCTTTTTTCCGGCAAAATCAAAATCAATCTTCTTACCTGCACTCCATGGGGTAAACCAGCGAAATTCATAATGTACCCCATCTATTGCCATAAATTGCTTTGCTACAAAACCTTTGACCTCTGCATTTTCGATAACGGCCACGGTGTTGTAAACCTTATCCTCGAGTCGGATAGGAAGACCAACAGCGACGACAATATTTTGGCAGAAGGGCAGGAGTTTTTGCAGCTGATCGAGGGCTTTTTTAGGATACCAGTAGGAAAGGAACAAGTCCTCTGACCCATATCCTGTCAAAGCCAATTCAGGAAAGCAGACCAGATCTGCACCTTGATTTTTGGCTAGGGATATTGCTTCAGTAATTCTTGAAAAATTGCCTTGCCAGTCGAGTGGCATTTGATTGACAGTAGCCCCTGCGATTTTTAGCTTGCCCATAAGTGGTCGCTTAGTTTCGATTAAATTGGAATTTGGAGCTGATCACAGGCGTTTTTGGAAGCTTCCTGCTCGGCTTTTTTCTTGGTGGGTCCTTTTCCTTGAGACACTGAATTGCCTTCGATCAGCAACTCGACAACAAATTCCTTATATCGTTGGTTGCCGTTGATCTGTACTACTTTGTATTCAATTTCTTTGTTTTCTTTTTGGGACCATTCGATGATCTTGCTTTTGAAGTTACTCACAGTCGAGATCATACCCTCCAAATCCATGTGAATCAGGATTCTTTTCAGAATGAACTTTTGGGTAAACCGATATCCCCGATCCAGATACACTGCTCCTACAAAGGCCTCCAGGATATCACCATAAAGTGACTTGTTGCCGGTGAATTGACGGGAACCGAGTACAAACTCAAGAGTTTTTTTTAACCCGATTTTGATACCGATGTCATTGAGTGTTTCCCGATTGACCAGTTTGGATCTGGTTTCGGTCAGGAATCCCTCGTCCCGATAGGGGAATTTCTGAAAAAGATGCTCTGCGATGACAGAACCCAAAATGGCATCGCCAAGGAATTCCAGTCGCTCATTGGATATTCGAAAGCCTTTGATACTCTCTTCTCCAAGGCTAGCAGGTGTCATAGCTAGGCGATAGAGTGACAAATTTAAAGGCTTGCGCCCAATGATCAGTTTGATCGAGGATGCAAGCCTTTTGTCTTGTGAGTTAAAGAAAAGAGTGTGGATTCCTAGTCTATAGAGGAGTTTCACTCGGATCAGTTGTATTTTTTGAATATGACAGAACAATTGTGTCCGCCAAATCCAAAGGTGTTGCTCAGCGCATAGGTGATTTCTCTGGCTTGAGCTTTGTTAAATGTAAGATTCAATCCCGGATCAAAAGCTTCATCGTCTGTGAAATGATTGATCGTAGGAGGAACAAGGCTATTTTGGATAGCCAAAATGGAAGCAATGGCTTCAATAGCGCCTGCCGCACCAAGTAAGTGACCGGTCATCGATTTGGTACTGCTGATATTGAGCTTATAGGCATGGTCTCCAAAGATCTTTTGGATAGCCTTAGTCTCACTTACATCCCCTAGTGGGGTAGAGGTACCGTGCACGTTGATATAGTCAATGTCCTCAGGCTTGAGGTGAGCATCTTCCAAAGCGATCTGCATCACACTGCTGGCTCCAAGGCCCTCAGGGTGAGGAGCAGTAATGTGATTGGCATCTGCTGTCATCCCGCCACCGACGAGTTCAGCATAGATTTTTGCTCCACGAGCTTTCGCATGCTCCAGTTCTTCGAGAATCAATGCTCCCGCACCTTCTCCAAGTACAAACCCGTCTCGTTCTTTGTCGAAAGGCCGAGAGGCAGTCTCAGGAGAGTCATTTCGTTGTGAAAGTGCTTTCATGGCGTTAAATCCGCCTATTCCGGCTTCTGTAACAGCAGCTTCTGAACCACCGCTGATGAACACATCTGCTTTTCCCAAACGGATGTAATTAAAAGCGTCAATCAAAGCGTTGGTGGCAGATGCACAAGCTGATACGGTAACGAAGTTTGGACCTCTAAAACCGTATTTAATGGAAATGAAACCTGCAGCGATATCTGCGATCATTTTTGGAATAAAGAACGGATTGAATCGCGGCGTACCGTCACCTTTAGCAAACTCAGTGACTTCTTCCTGAAATGTTCTCAATCCTCCGATTCCAGATCCCCAGATGACTCCGGCTCTGGATTTGTCGATGGTGTCCAGATTCATCCCTGAATCTGCCATAGCTTCCTCTACGGCTACCATGGCATATTGGGTGAAGGGATCCATTTTCCTAGCTTCCTTCTTGTCGATGAATTGCTCTACGTCAAAATTTTTGACTTCGCAGGCGAACTGGGTTTTGAAAAGTGAAGCGTCGAAACGGGTAATTGGGGCAGCACCACTCACACCATTAGCGAGTCCATTCCAGAACTCGTCTTTGGTATTCCCTATTGGTGTGAGGGCACCTATTCCCGTTACAACTACTCTTCTTAAATTCATAAAAGAATTTATGTAATTATTTTACGTTAGCCTCCAGGTAAGTGATGGCCTGACCTACTGTACCGATTTGTTCGGCTTGGTCGTCTGGAATAGAGATGTTGAATTCTTTTTCGAATTCCATGATTAGCTCTACAGTATCCAGAGAGTCAGCACCAAGATCATTGGTGAAGCTTGCTTCCATAGTCACTTCAGACTCTTCTACGCCCAGTTTGTCAACAATGATGGCCTTTACTTTTTGTGCAATTTCAGACATTTTGTGATCAGTTTAGTTAATAACACTCCGCAAAGAAATATATTTAATGCCTAATTGGCAAAGAAAAGATTCAAGTAAATTTTTACTCGATTTAGACTCAGTGCCTGCTAAATTTAAATTTTTACCTTTGTCCTGATCTCTATTCTTCCTCTATGAAGAAGGCCAAATTAATAATAGAACCCACATTTGATTTTGAATTGATCGGACTGGTTTCGCCGGTCAAAGATTATAAAATGGCCTGGTTGATCAATCGGGAACTTCACCTCAACCTGACCAAAGCTGAAGACATCAAGTTGGATTTTGTGTCAATGCCTACCTTGGAAATTTCCCAATATTTTCTTGCTTTGCCGTATGGTTTTATCCAACTCCTCAAAAACAAATCACTCAATACCTCTCAGCAGCTTTCTTATTTGATACCCGAACTGAGAAATATGGATTATTTCCTTTTGCTCCAAGACGAGACAGAACAAACCAATATTGCTACATTTGTCGAGGCCCTTTCGAAAAACAATCTTATTCAAAGTGTGGTCCGACTAGACGTTTCAAAAATAAAATCAAAAGAAAACCTATTAACTTATTAAGACTCAATGAGCCATTTGCCCTTTAAGAAAACCAAAATTCTAGCTACGATAGGCCCAGCTTCCAATAATTATGAAATGATCAAAAGTCTGGCTATGGCCGGTGCCAATGTTTTTAGACTTAATTTTTCCCACGGAAGCCATGAAGTTCATCAATCGGTAATCGAAATTATCCGTCAGGTAAATAAAGATCTCAACTGCCATCTCGGTATTCTTCAGGATCTGCAAGGACCTAAAATCCGGGTAGGTGAAGTTGAAAATAACGGAGTTGAAATCAAACCAGGCGAGCCAATCACTATTACTAACGATCCAGTCGTCGGCACATCTTCATTGGTGAGTACCGTCTATCAAAATCTCCCTCAGGATGTAGTTCCAGGTGACCGGATCCTGATTGACGACGGTAATTTGGAGGTAGTCGTAAATAGCACAGACGGCAAAAATGTCAATTGTACGGTGATTCATGGCGGGATTTTAAAATCCAGAAAAGGAATCAACCTTCCAAATACCAAAGTTTCCGCCCCATCACTCACGGAAAAGGATATTGAAGATTTGGCTTTTGGATTGGAGCAAGATGTGGATTGGATTGCGCTTTCTTTTGTCAGAACTGCAGAAGACATCATTGATCTGAGACAGCGAATAGAAGCTGCTGGAAAGCATTGCAAAATCGTAGCTAAGATCGAAAAACCTGAAGCACTGGAAAACATCGATGAAATCATCGAAGCCACAGATGCCATCATGGTGGCAAGAGGTGATTTGGGAGTCGAAGTGCCTATGGAAATCGTTCCGCTTTGGCAAAAGAAAATGGTCGAAAAGTGTAAGCTTGCCTGCAAACCTGTCATCATCGCTACCCAAATGATGGAGAGCATGATTCAAAACCCAAGACCAACCCGGGCCGAAACCAATGACGTGGCCAATGCGGTCCTAGACGGTGCAGATGCGGTGATGCTCTCTGCTGAAACTGCCTCGGGAAAATATCCAGTAAATGCCGTCAAAGCGATGACAAGCATTATTACTTATCTGGAAAAAAACGCAGACATCTACCATAACCTCTACAAAATTGCAGATGAGGATGAAACCTTTTTGAGCAATAACCTCATATTAATGGCATCGAGACTTTCTCGAAATGTGAAAGCAAAAGCCATCGTAGGGATCACTTCTTCGGGATTTACAGGTTTCCGAATCTCATCTCATCGTCCGCTTGCTGATATTTTTGTCTTTACCAGAAACAAAAAACTTTTGACTCAAATGTCCCTGGTATGGGGAGTAAGGGCTTACCATTACGAAAGCCAAGTATCTACCGATGCGACGTTTGAAGACATCGAGCAGACTCTAAAATCTGATGGACATGTCAGTACAGGTGATATCATCATCAATACAGCCAGTATGCCCCTGAAAGAAAAAGGAAAAACCAACATGCTTAAGGTTCATTTGGTTAGTTAATAAGACTAGCCGATGACAATTGAAAGGGTGAATCGTTCGGTTCATCCTTTTTTTTATACAATTGGCGGGGTGTTTAGTGAACATTGTTTAATAAAAGGGTTTAAAAGCTAAACAAAACTAAATACCACCATGACAAAATTCTTCAGATTACTTCTCATGGGATCGTTATTTTTTACGGTCCTCTCCTGTAGCGATGACTATCAGGGCCCTATACCTTACCCGACCTTGATTCAGGCGGCAGATGAGGCAGGTTTGACTACGTTGGTAACAGCTGTACGAGCTATTCCAGGACTTGAAGCTACCCTTCAGGATCAAGATGCGATTACTGTTTTTGCTCCGACCAATGACGCATTCGCTACTGCACTTCAGGAGTTTGGTGCCACAGACTTGAATGATTTGGTTGCGAAATTAGGCGGTGCTGAAAATCTCCAAACTGTACTGGGTTTTCACGTGGTACCTGCAGTAGCTTTTTCGAGAGATCTGGCTCCGGAAAATAATTTCACCACTTTAGCTGGTCAGAACCTCAGAGTTACATTTAACGGCAGTGTAGTGACCGTATTTGATGCAGCTGGGAATGGCGCCCGGGTAGTCAATGCCGATGTGCAAATCGAAAACGGTGTGGTACACGTGATCGACCGTGTATTGATCCCTTCTGTTGAACTTCCCAAGCCTACCTTGGTGGAAGCTGCTACCGAAGCTGGTTTAACCACTCTTTTGGCAGCAGTTACCGCTGTAGATGGACTTCCCGAGGCATTATTGTCTGCTCCTGCAATTACCGTTTTTGCTCCGACCAATGAGGCTTTTGCAGCTGCTTTGGAAGTATTTGGTGCTTCTGATCTGAATGAATTGGTGACCAAAATCGGTGGTCCCGCAAATCTTGAAAAAGTATTGGGCTTCCACGTGGTTCCTGCTGTTGCTTTGTCTAGTAGCCTTCAGGCTACCAACTCCTTTACCACTCTTTCGGGGCAAGAAATTATTGTAGAGCGGGCAGGCGGGACAGTGACCGTTCGTGACCAATTGGGTAGAACAGCCCAAGTTGTGGCTGCTGATGTAGAAATAGCCAATGGTGTGGTTCACGTCATTAATGGTGTGATGCTTCCTGATTTGGAGTTGCCTACAGTGGTTGAAGCTGCTCAATCCGCTGGTTTGACTGTATTGCTTGACGCGGTGACTGCTGCTGATCTGGGAGGTGCTTTGCTAGGGGCAGACGCGATTACCGTTTTTGCTCCTACCAATGATGCTTTTGTGGCAGCTTTAGAAGCCTTCGATGCAGCTAATCTTAACCAATTAGTAGCTAGAATAGGAGGAATCGAAAATCTCCAAACTGTACTTGGATTCCATGTGGTCCCTGCTGTTGCTTTCTCTACCGATTTGGCAGCAACCAATACCTTCACCACTCTTGCGGGTCAAGAATTGACTGTAAGAAGCGGATCTTCCGGAGTGACTGTAACTGACGCGGCTGGCAATACCGTAAATGTAGTCGCTGCTGACGTAGCTATTGAAAATGGTGTAGTTCATGTGATTGATGGAGTACTACTTCCTGAATTGGAACTTCCCAATGTGGTAGAAGCAGCTCAATCGGTTGGATTGACCATTCTTTTGGATGCAGTGACAGCAGCAGGATTGGGTGGCACACTACTAGGTCAGGAAGCTATGACTGTTTTTGCTCCTACCAATGCAGCCTTTGGAGATCTATTGGAAGCATTAAACCTAGGCTCTCTTCAGGAATTGATCAATACACTTGGAGCTGAGGCGGTTACTAAGGTTCTTGGTTTTCATGTGGTTCCTGCTACTGCCTTCTCCTTTGATTTGGCAGAAGGTTCGCAGGAAGTGCCAACTTTGGCTGGTGAAAACCTTACGGTAACCCGTACAGGAAACAATGTGACCGTTACCGATGCGGCCGGAAACACCTTTAACGTAGTAGCCGCTGACGTAGCTATTGAAAACGGGGTTGTTCACGTTATCGATGGAGTATTGCTACCTACTCTTTAATCGAGTTAGCTGAAACTTACTAAAATAGGGGCAGAGAAATCTGCCCCATTTATCATTCTATTTCCAATCAAAGTCAAAAATTAATCCCATGTTTAGCCATAGACTAAGATATTTCTTTGCTGGACTTTTGGGAGTTTATTCATTTCTGAATATTTATTTTTTGGATGGTGATCGCCTTTATGCGGCAAAGCTGGATGCCTTCCCGCTTCTGATTATCATTTTGGTATTGACTTTTGCGGTTTGGTTTAGCAATCTGCTCATTCAGCGTAAGGTTATTTTTCTTAGCACCAGACTCCATCCGCTGATTACACAGTTCTCCATTTCCACTGTTTTAATGTTGGTTATTTCATTTGCTTCGGCAGAGATTACTGGATTTATCTTAGGTGGTCCCTTTAAATTTTCATCTCAAAATTTTCTCTTAACTCTTGCATTTACTTCTCGTATCAACTTGTTTCTGAATAGCTTGAATGCGATTTTCTTTTTCAATGAAAAACTGAAGGAAAAGGCAATCGAAGCCGAACGTCTTAAATCTTTGAATTCGGAGGCAAAACTGGAATCTATCAATTCTCAGCTTAATCCTCATTTTTTTTTCAATAACCTCAGCGCTCTATCTGTGCTCATTCACAAGGATGTGCAGTTGGCCGATAGGTATTTGCTCAAACTCAGCGAGGTATATCGCTACATTTTGAAAAACAGAGGGAATGAATTGGTTTCCCTTCAAGAGGAAATGGATTTTTTGACTCATTATCTCGAATTATTGAGTATCCGATTTGAGGATTCCCTGAAATTCTCAGTGGACATCAATACCAGCTGTTTTTCCAAACTTTTGCCTCCGGCAGTTCTTCAATTGCTGGTGGAGAATGTAGTTAAGCACAACTATTTTACCCGTAAGAAACCCATGGAAGTGCGACTTATTTGTGAAGGAGGAGTGCTCAAAATGCGCAATCTCAAACAGCCAAAACCAGCCATTGAACCCTCTACCGGTATTGGACTTCAAAACATATCGGATCGATATCGGTTTCTTAACTTTGAAATCAAGGTCATTGACCAAAATGAATTTTTCCAAGTTGAACTACCGCTAATCGATGAACAAAAAATTACTTTTGGCAGAGGATGAACCGCTTGCACAGGCGAGAATCACCTCCATTTTGAAAAAACACCGGCCGGATTGGGAAGTGGTGGATGCGGTACAAAGTGTCTCCGAATTGGTTGATGCACTCGACTCTTCCCAAGATTATGGACTTATTCTATGCGATATTCATCTGGCTGACGGCTTAAGTTTTTCGGCTTTTCGAGGAAAAAAAATTGATGTTCCGGTAGTTTTTATCACTGCCTATGATCAATATGCTTTGGAGTCTTTTGATCACAATTGTGTCGATTATGTCCTCAAACCGATCGAGGAGGACAGGCTGGTAAGAGCATTTGACAAAATCTCCAAAATGGAAAGCGTTCCTCAGTCCTCGCTTTTTCCAACTCATATTTTGGATCAAATCGCTCAGCATTACACTGTCAAAAATTTCAAGAAGCGCTTTCTGACCAAGATCGGAAATCGATTGGTTTTTGTGCCAATCGAGCAGGTGGCTTGTTTCTATGCAGAAGAGGGAGTGACTTTTTTATTAGAAGCGGGGACTTCTCAAAAGTATGTGGTAGAATTTTCTCTCAATGAACTCCAAAATGAATACCTAGATCCCAGTAAGTTTTTCAGGGTAAATCGCTCAAGTATCATTAGCCTTGAAAATTTGATCGAGATGAAGCCTTTCACGAATGGTCGTTTGGCCTTAGTTTTAAAGGCAAAAACAGAACAACCTATCATCGTAGCCCGTGAAAAGGTTAACGAGTTTAAATCTTGGATCAATCAATAATATGGCAAGAATTCTTTTTTTGACGGGGCTTTTTACCATGCTATTCACGGCTCCTCTTTTTTCTCAATCTCAACAGAGTTTTTCATCCGATTCATTGAAAAGGACCATCATTCAACTGGATCGTGATCTTCGGCAAGTGGAACTGAACCTTCATCAATCTCAGCAGCAGCTCAAGACCGGAATATTAGTGGCCACCTTAGGCTATACAGTAACGATCATCGGTGGCCAGCTTCTTGGCACCAAACCTCAGACTGGCGAGGCATTACTTTATGTAGGTGGAGCGACTGGGCTGGTAGGAACAGTTATTTTATTTAAAGGATTCAAAAAAATAAGTCTTGGGGCACCTCAATCCAGGCAAATGCCGGGTTACTAGTTCTTCTCAGCTGCGGTCAATTCATCAGGTCCCTTTGGGGCGATAAGGATTACTTTTTCCCGATCTACCAGGACAGAACCCGGCGCCGAACCTTTAACTTTTCTCACATATTTTGCCTCTGTATAGATCACCGGTGCTAGACTTTCATTTTTAAGTTTAGAATAAAAAGCTGCTAATGCTGCGGCACGTTCAAGAACAGCCTTGGGAACCGTCGGCATTCCTTTTTTCCGAATGACCACATGTGACCCGGCTGCCTGTCGGGCATGGAGCCAAAGGTCGTCTTTGTGGATAAACCCGCGTAGCATTTCGTCATTGTCCTTGGCGGATTTTCCTACCCAAATGGTAAATCCTTCAAACTCGAAAATCTTAAAAGGAAGGCTGCTTTGTTCTTTGGTGTTGACCTTATCCTCTTGGTGTGTACCTAGGTATGATTTCAAGGCTCTGAAATCACTTACCTTTTCAAGTTCTTCAATTTTATTTTGAAGGCTATGAAGTTGAGACTTTTTAGCTTCCAGGTTTTTCTGAAGTTGATCCAGTTCAATCTGTCGATTTTTGGATTTTCGATAGAGGTTTTCTGCCAAATCCTGAGGCTTTTGATTGGTCTTCAGTTGGACTTCAATTGTTTTTCCGGTGTAAAAATCCAAAAGTTGTGCTTTAGTCTTTCCATCGGAAAACTCATGTAAGTAAGCCATGATTACATCGGCTAGCTGAGAAGGGGGAGGGGAATCCCGGAGTTCCCGAAGCTTTTCGCTCGACTTGGAAATGTACGATTCGGTCTTTTTGATTTGATCCTGAAGTGATTTTACGATTTTGGATTTTTCCTTTTCAAAATTTCCTTTGACGATCGCCTGATAGAAAAGTTCATTGCATGCTGAAATAGGATCTGAGAAGGATTTTAGCGGTTTTTTTTCAGGTAAAAGTGAAAGAAACAACTCGGTATTTTCCTCAACCAGAGCAAAAATCGGCGCATCCAACATGTCAAGTAACTCCTGCATGAGCTCCCACTTGGTTTGTAAATCAGCCTCAGGGTATCCTTGATTTTTCAACCAGTTCCTAGGGACTTTTCCCAATGTGGGTAAAAATTTGGAGGCATTTCCCTCCAACTCTTCAAAAGTCTCCCAACTCAAATCCAAAGGCTTGTCCAATGAATCGGCGGCCAAAGATTTGTCCTCGGCTATTTCATTTCTAAACCACAATCCTGGCAGATTTTCGCCCGAATGATAAAGAATAACATTACTCCGATTGCCATGAAGTTTGAACAAAAGCCGATTCCCAGAAACGAGGTTAATCCAAAAAGCCCGCTCGTATTTCACGACCTGAAAAGAATCTATCCGATCGCCGATGAGAATGCCAAACAGGTCGATGCTGTTTCTTTTGGCCCGATGAAAGGTGTCCGGAAAAGCCAAGTAAATCTGTGGTGGGAGAAGATGAGCTCGAATAAAGCCTGCCGAGGTCTCTAGGATCAGTTCATCCTTGCTTTGGGAAAAGCAGGCTTCAATCCGACTACCTCCAAACTTCCCCGTAAGTGCCGGAGCCAAAAATCTAAGAAAATGGTAATTGAGATGCATCAGGAAATCATTAGCTCCATTCCATCATAGGCTAGAAACATGCCTTCAGGTAGATTTTTTTCTACCTCCTGATGTAATCCCAGCCGATGAGAAATATGGGTGAAATAGGTCTTTTTGGCGCCGATTTTCCGAGCTTGTTCGATGGCTTGGGTCAGAGTGAAATGGGAAATGTGAGGTTCTTTCTGTAGGGCATTGAGGACCAATACTTCAGTTCCTTCAAGTCTTTTATAGGACTCATCGGGGATAAAATTGGCGTCGGTGATGTAGGCGAAATCTCCAAACCGAAATCCTAATACGGGGAGTTTGTAATGCAGTACAGGAATCGGGGTGATGTTTATCCCGCTTAATTGAAAGGGTTCTGTGGTGATTTCCACACATTCTACCTGAGGGATTCCCGGATATCGCTCAGCGCTGAAAATGTATGAGAATTCGCGCTGAATCTGGTCCAATACAGGCCGAGTAGCAAAGACGGGCATGTCTTTTTTCTGCAAAAAATTAAAGGGCCGGATATCATCCAGACCGGCAGTGTGATCTTTGTGCTCGTGGGTAAAGATCACCGCGTCGAGTTTCTTTACTCCTGAGCGGAGCATTTGCTGACGAAAGTCGGGGCCGGTGTCGATTACAAGGGAGTGACCGGATACTTCGATATGAATTGAGGTCCTGAGTCTTTTGTTTCTGAAATCCAAGGACTGGCATACCTGACATTGACAGCCGATCACGGGTATGCCTTGAGAAGTGCCTGTTCCTAGAAAATTGACTTTCAAAATTTCAGGGAGGTTTGTTTTAATTCTTTCAGGAATTCCTGATCTGATTTTTGACTGAATTGATCCGGGTCAAGTTGGAGCTCAGATAGGATGTCAACCAGTGCGTTGATTTTTCCCTCCAAGGGGAAATACTTGTTGACGATCACGATTTTGGTATCCTTGAGGATGCAAAATCCAGACTTGAAGCTGCCTTTTTCGTACCTGAGCACATAGTCCGAAGCTGCGAATAGATTTTCGAGCTTGTCTAGAAAATGCTTGGTGTACTTGACGGCCATAATTTAGGAAAGGAATTGTTTGACAGTTGCGAGTACTTTGTCATAGTCCAGAGGTTTTTGGATCAAAGCATCAAATCCAAATCTTCTGAACTCCTCCGGTGTATAATTGTTGGCATTTCCAGTGATGGCAATGATCGGCAATTTACTTTTGATCGGATCTGCCAGCGCGCGGATTTGCTTGATGCACTCGATGCCATCCATGACGGGCATACCTATATCCATCAAAATGAGATCAAAGTGTTCTTTTTCCAATGCTTCCAGAACTTGCTTGCCATTTTTGGCAGCTTTCATCTGGTAATTTTCAAATGCAAGAACATTTTTGGTCAAGTTGATAATGATGGAACTGTCTTCTCCGACCAATACTTTTTTGGCTGTACTCATTTGTCTAGGTTAAAATTGGTATAGTAATTTTTGAATTCATTAATTGAGTGTTCCAAATTTGGAAGACTCTCCTTTAGTTCGATAATCATTTTTCTGCGGGCAAGCGTCTCGCAATCCAGCGCTGCTTTGAAGATTTTTTCAGCACCCAGGGTTCCTGCATTTCCTTTAAGGCTATGAATAGCCAAGGTAATCTCTTCGATAGTATCCCAGTCAATTTTATTTCGAATATCCAGAACTATTTGATCACAGTCTTGGATAAAATCGTCCAAAACGGATTTCATGGCTTCTTTTGAATTGTATTTCATCAGCTGAAGGATGGTCTCCGTATTCAGCGTTTTTTCTGAACAAGATTCGATTTCAATGGTAGAAATTTTGCCTTGCTCGTGATCAATGATTTGCTTAATCGCATCCAAAAACTCTCTGGGTCTAATGGGTTTGGTCAAAAAATCATCAAATCCCATTTCGATGAAACTGTCTCTGTCACTTTCGTCAGCAAATGCAGTGATTGCTACTATCAGGGTGTCCGACTGTTGACCTCTCCGGATTCGCTTCATGGTAGATATTCCGTCCAGCGTGGGCATTTGAATATCCATCAAAACCAGATCAAATGGATGTTTTTCTATTTTCTCTAATGCCTGCAGTCCATTGTTTGCCGTATCAATCTGGTAGATCTGTCCCAATAAATTTTCAAAAAGCTTCCTGTTGAGGTCATTGTCATCAACGATCAGGACTCTTTTGCTTTTCATGACTATACTTTAGACTTTTGACCTGTCAAAACTGGGTAATCTTGAGTAATCGGAAATTTCTCGTACTGGTAGTCGGACCTACGGCAGTGGGCAAAACCGAACTTTGCCTAAAACTAGCCAAAAAATTCAACACAGAAATTGTTTCCTGTGACAGTAGGCAATTTTATAGGGAAATGAATCTGGGTACTGCTAAGCCTTCTCCTGCTGAACTCGCAGAGGTACCCCATCACTTCATTGATTCGCTATCTATTTTTCAGGAGTATGATGTTAGAAAATATGAACAGGACGCCTTGACTAAGCTCGAGAAACTTTTTCTGGAAAAGGACCTCGTAATTTTGACAGGTGGTTCTGGTCTATTTGCCGATGTAGTGGTCAAAGGAATGGATGAAATTCCTGATATCGATTCTCAAATTCGGGAAAAAATTATTCAGGAATATACCGAAAAAGGACTTGGCTGGCTGCAAACTGAGGTCAAAAGGGTAGATCCGGAATATTATGAAAAAGTGGATCGTCAAAATCCCCAGCGACTGATGAGAGCACTGGAAATCTATCGGGGTACTGGCTTGAAATTCAGTGGATTTAGGAATAATAAAAAAGCAGACCGACCTTTTAGTGTAATCAAAATAGGTCTGGAAAGAGACCGGTCCGAGCTTTACGACCGGATCGATCTGCGAATGGATTTAATGATTGAGCGGGGACTTTTTAAGGAGGCAGAATCGCTTTTCCCAAATCGCCATCTCAATGCCCTTCAAACTGTGGGGTATTCGGAGATTTTTGGTTTCATCGAGGGAAAATACGATCGGGAAGAAGCGATCAGGTTACTCAAACGAAACTCTCGCCGCTATGCCAAGCGACAGCTAACTTGGTTTAGACGAGATGGGGAAATTCGTTGGTTTCACCCGGATGAACAAGATTCGATCATCCAATGGGTGGAAGATCAAATAGGTTTAAATCCCCCCAAAGCAGCCACCCAATTGTAAGGTGCCTTTTTGATCAACTGGTTGTACTGAAGTCGGTTGACTTTGATCTGACGGAGGATATCCAGACTTTCTGGGGTTGCTTTTTCATTGGAATTAGGCTTTTTCCAAGCCTCAAACAGCTGCTCGGGGTTGGTGCTACTTTTCAAAACCGAAGAATCAGGATAGAGCTCACGCAATTTTTCCCAAAGCTGCTGATCCAGCTCGATTTTTCGATTGAGGCTGATTCGTACCGTCATGAAAAAGAGGAAACAAGCTCCTCCCACTGTCAGAAACAAAGGGATATAACCCATATCAAATACTTAAGATGTCAATCAATGCTAGGTGATCTGGCTGAAGTGGTTTTGGCTTGCCAATGCAGTCAGCAAATGGGGTGTAAACCACCTGCTGATTCATGACTCCTGCCATGCAGTTGGTCTTGCCACTCAATAGCCCGTCCACTGCCGCCATTCCGCATCTACTTCCCAAAACTCGATCACGCGCTGTAGGGTTTCCACCGCGTTGGATGTGCCCAAGCGTGGTTACTTTAAATTCCTTGGATGGATCTTGGATTTTTTCCCGGACCATCTTCATGATCTCATCGGCGCTGCCCAGGCTATCACCCTCAGCCACCACGATGATACTAGAGGTTTTCGTTTTTCGAAGTTTCTTGAGGGATTTGACCACTTTGTCCAGATCAGTTGCAGTTTCTGGTACCATCACAAATTCTGCACCTCCGCCGATTCCTGACTCCACTGCGATAAATCCCGCATCTCTTCCCATCACTTCAATAAAGAAAATCCGGTCATGTGCCGCAGCGGTATCCCGGATTTTGTCGATCGCATCCAGGGCTGTATTTACGGCTGTGTCAAATCCGATGGTATAGTCGGTGCCAAAAATATCATTGTCAATCGTGCCCGGGCAGCCTACAGTCGGGATCCCAAATTCTTCAAAGAAAATCTTGGCTCCGGTGAAAGTTCCGTCACCTCCGATAGCGACCAGTCCTTCAATACCGAGGGCGGTCAGATTTTCGTAGGCTTTTTTTCGTCCCTCGGGAGTTTTGAACTCCATGGATCGCGCAGATTTGAGGATGGTGCCGCCTCGTTGGATGATGTTGCTGACGGAGTGAGAATGCATACGCTTGATTTCGCCCTCGATCATGCCCTCGTAGCCTCTGTAGATTCCATAAACATCCAGTCCACGATATATGCCAGTACGGACAGCTGCACGGATGCAGGCGTTCATTCCGGGCGAGTCTCCACCTGAGGTGAAAACAGCTATTTTTTTCATTATTGGTCTAGGTTTTAAGCGCCCCAAAAATAGCCAATCTGACAGGAATACCTTGGGTATTTGAGAAAATAAACTGAAAACACGTTTCGGGAAATTCACCCCAGAGTTTGGTTTTCGTCTTTTGGATTTTGTTTCTTCAGGGATGGAAAATATTACGATATCTGAAGGGTTGATCATCAGTAGGATAGGATTGGGCTGCATGTCCTTACCTGAAGATTATCCGAAATCAGAGCAGATCCTCCTGTCGGCTTTGGAATCCGGGATTACTTTTTGGGACACCGCAGATCTTTACCAAAAGGGCTGGAATGAACAGATGATCGGCAAACTATTGCCCGATATCCGAGAACAGATCACCTTGGCTACCAAAGGAGGAAATGAATGGAATGCCGATGGTCGGGATTGGTCTTGGAATCATAAAAAGGAATATTTGGTCCAAGCGCTCGAAAAAAGTCTGTTGCGGCTCAAAACCGACTATGTCGATCTCTACCAGCTTCATGGCGGAACTATGGAAGATCCATGGGAGGAGGTGTTTGAGGCCTTTGAGTTGATGAAAAGTCAAGGGAAAATCCGGGCTTTTGGAATTTCATCGATTCGACCCAATGTGGTCCGAAAGGTGCTTTCGATGAACTCACCGGCCACGATTATGGCTCAATATTCACCTCTCGATCGCAGGCCCGAGGAGGATATTTTTCCCCAAGTCGAAAAAACAAATACCCGGATTTTGGTCAGAGGTGCATTGGCGAAAGGCATGTTGGTTCATAAACCCAGCCAAGGGTTTTTGGACTTCTCGGCCACCCAAGTAGATCAAATAAAAAAATGGATTTTGGAGACGGGCTTTTCGCCCTTAGCGGTCTTGATGCGATTTGGTTTGGAGCAAAAGGCAGTGGGAAGTCTGGTCTTGGGAGCGAGCAATCCCGACCAAGTGAGGCAATTTGCCCAAACTTTTGAAGAGCAGAAGAAAATTCCGTCAGGGTTAATCGACCTTTTGAAATCAAAATATTCCGCTAATCGATATCGGGAACACCGCTAAGAATTCGGCTTTGCGAGGCCGACGAAAAGCTTTACTTTCGGCTTTCACCCTTACCCAAAATATATGCTGAAGAGAATGATGCTGTATGTTGCCCTGATTGGATTTTGGGCTTGTCAAGCACCTCAAAATGATGAACTAGCCCGATGGGAAGCTCAAGCGCAGGCTGTGGAGATCGTCCGGGATGATTTTGGAGTTCCGCACATCTATGGTAAAACAGACGCAGATGCGGTGTTTGGATTACTCTATGCGCAGTGCGAGGATGATTTTCGTCGGGTAGAGCGGAACTACATTTGGGCCACAGGGCGACTTGCCGAATTGGAAGGGGAGGAGGCGATCTACTCCGACCTTCGAGCCAACTTGTACATGACCGAAGCTGAGGCAAAGGCTGCTTATGAAAAAGCTCCCGACTGGCTAAAGAAACTCTGTGTGGCCTTTGCAGATGGAGTCAATTATTACCTGCACACGCACCCTGGGGTCAAACCTCAGGTGATCACCCGATATGAACCCTGGATGCCGATGTTTTTTTCCGAAGGTTCTATTGGAGGGGATATTGAGCGAATTTCTACGAGTAGATTAGAGGCATTTTACTCGGAAGATTCTTCTTTGGCCATGATCGATGTAGAAGAAATAAATAGGAAATTAGTAGAGGAACCTCAAGGCTCCAACGGGATTGCCATCGCTCCGGAACTATCTGAGTCTGGCAATGCGATGCTACTCATCAATCCGCATACTTCTTTCTACTTCCGGCCTGAAGTTCACGTAGTCAGTGAAGAAGGACTCAATGTGTATGGAGCAGTGACTTGGGGGCAGTTTTTTGTCTATCAGGGATTCAATGAGAAAACCGGCTGGATTCATACCTCGACTTTTGTGGACTTTATTGATGAGTTTGTGGAAGAGGTGAGTGAGGAAAATGGCCAATTTTTCTATCAATACGGAAGTGAAAAAAGACCCGTGGAATCCCAAAAAGTAACCTTAAACTATAAAGAAGGTGAAGAAGTGAAATCAAAGGAATTCACTTTTTACAGAACACACCATGGCCCAATTACCCATAAAGAAAATGGAAAATGGGTGGCTACCAAAATCAATTGGGATCCGGTCAATGCCCTGATTCAGAGCTATACGCGAACCAAGCTGAATAACTTTGCGGAGTTTAAAGAAATGATGGATATCCGCACCAATTCATCGAACAACACGGTTTTTGCAGATGCAGAGGGAAATATTGGCTATTTCCACGGGAATTTTATCCCGAAGAGAAATCCGGAATTTGACTTTTCCAAGCCTGTGGATGGAAGTAATCCGGCCACAGATTGGCAGGGTCTGCACACCGTGGATGAAAGCATCATTATCCTCAATCCCGGCACCGGTTGGATCCAAAATTGCAACTCTACGCCCTTTACAGCGGCCGCCGAGTTTAGTCCGAAAAAAGAAGATTATCCTGCCTATATGGCTCCCGATGCTGAAAATTACCGGGGAATTCATGCCGTCAAAGTGCTAACTGAGCTTCAAGGCAAATTAAACCTGGATAGCTTTCTTGAGCTTGCCTACGATCCCTATTTGCCGGCATTTCAGTATTTGGTACCTGAACTTTTGGGAGCGTATCAATCAGGAGCGAGCTCGGAGGAGGTGAAGCAAGCCCTTGAACTCTTGAGAAATTGGGATTTGAAAACAAGTAAGGAGTCTGTCGCCATGTCTTTGGCTCATTTCTATGGAGAGAATTACCAACGGAAGTTCCGATCCATGAATCGATATATCAATGAAATGCCAAATGCGAAGGTCCCTTCAAGCCAGGAATTGAAAGAGGTTTTTGAAGCCACGTTGGCTCAGATGAATTCCGATTTTGGGAGTTGGAATACACCTTGGGGCGAGATCAACCGCTTTCAGCGATTAAGCGGGGATATCGATGCGGGCTTTGACGACAGCAAGCCTTACGTCCCTGTTGGTTTGGCCTCTGGCAATTGGGGAGCTTTGGCAGCTTATGGTGCTAGGACCTCTGATAATACCAAAAGACTTTATGGCTATCGCGGAAATAGTTTTGTGGCTGTAGTGGAATTTGGTCAAAAAATTAAAGCTAAATCCATCCTTGCCGGTGGTCAAAGTGCAGATCCTTCATCCCCTCATTTCTTTGATCAAGGTCAGCGATATGCAGATGTGAACTTTAAGGATGTTGCTTTTTATCGGGATGAAGTGGAAAAACGAAGTAACAAAAGATATCATCCCGGTGATTACTGAAATTTTTAAATTTATTCCTTTGAGAATCAGCGAGGTTGAAAACGATTAAAATATTTTATAGTGTATCTATGTATCTTTTTCAGGTTTACGATCGTTTATTAAATCGATTAAGAATGAATCTCATTCTTGGTTAAATTTTGGTTTAATAAAGAAACAAAAACCCCGTTCAGTGAGCGGGGTTTTTGTTTGGTTGCAAATGGAATTTTATCGGAGAAAATATTCCTTTTCCAGCTATGTGCCTATTTCTTTCGGATCAAAAAGGCAGGTCAGCTTCACTGGTTTCCAGTTGGGCCTTTTCGGCCTTTGGACCACCACCGAGCAAAAGAACTTCATGGACTACGACTTCGGTGATGTATTTTTTCTCGCCGTTCTTGTCCGTATAGGAGCGATTGGAGAGCTTGCCTTCGACTCCGATCTCAGAACCTTTGTCGGTGTATTTGTCGAGGATTTCTGCGTTTTTGCCCCATATGACCAGGTTGGTCCAGGTAGTCTCGGTGACTTTTTCACCTTTCGCATTGCGATAGACTTCATTGGTAGCGATGTTGACGCGGCCGACTACCTTGCCTGATTCGAGGGTTTTGACTTCGATTTTGTCGCCTAGACGACCGATGAGCTGAACTTTGTTTCTTAGCGTGTTCATGGTTTTAGAATTTTGATGTGAAAGATTTGTTTGTCGTTTCCGCCAGAGGAAAACTGATGGTCCTAAGTTGCACGGTGCTCCAAAACCGAGTCGGTAGCTAAGTATTTGTATTCGATTGTAGTCGTTTGTTGTCGGTTAATATGCTTTTTCGAGTTGGTTAAAGGGGTTTTTTAAATAAGCAGAAATGATTAGTTTTGATTTCACTTTTAAAAAAAATTGTTGCGACATTTTAAAATGATACCAATAACCCAAGAAAAGCTGAAGATTTTTAAAAAGTACGAAGGTGACGAAGATCGCTTTGCTAGGGGTGGATCCAGACACGAAAAGGAACTTTTCCAACTTGAGGATTGGAGTTTAATCAATGACTTTCAACAAAGGCTTGAAATGGTAGAAAAGGGACTAACCTCGTCTGACTTTGAAATTAAGACCCTGGCTGACTTAAAAGCAGTTGCAGACCCAACAGCCTTTGATTATTTGACTAAAAATTTAAAGAAATAAATGAGACAACGACATCAGCCACAACCTATAGGCAATAAAGCCATTACGTCTTCAGTTGACACAGGAACTACTAACGATGATGATCTTGGTTTTTCAGGAAATTTAGAAAAATCGGGCTAGATTTAGTCGAACCCTCAAAATCCAAAACCTATGAATCAAAAAAACTATTCTGAGATGACCGATGAGGAACTCCTACTCGAAAAAAAGAAGCTCAAAGAATCGAAGATTTTTCATGCGGTATCGATTGGTTTCTTGGCCGGTATACTGATTTTCGGAATTGGAGCTTTGATTATTTCGGGGCAAAAACAGATCGGATTTTTTATCCCGATGCTATTTCCGGTGGTCATCATCTATAAACTGATCAAAAACTCTAAATCCAATGATGAGCTTGAGCGCATTTTAAAAGAGCGGGAATTGTAGTATGAATTCAGCCCGTTTCACCGATCAGCACTTTCGCCTGTGGGACTTCCAAAATGAGGTGTACGTTCATTGTCCTCAGTGTAACAGAAAAGCAGTGGCCAATACACACTCCGAATCAGAATTGGTTCGATTGATTTGTACGGACTGTGGATTTAGCAAGGAAGAGCGTATGCGGGTGTGTTTTGGCGAGGGCAAGACGCTAGTCGTTCGTCAGGCCGCCCACGCCTACTTTGAGGCAGCGCTTTGGTATGCGGTACCTTTTAAAAACGAGATTTTTTGGGCCTATAACCCCAAGCATTTGGACTATTTGGAAAGATACATTTCAGCCAAAATCCGAGAACATCAGGATCGGGAGCATTTCACCTTATTGGAAAAACTCCCCAAATTTTACCACGAGGCCAAAAACCGAGAGGCTTTGCTCAAATTGATCGCCAAATTAAAAGTAACCTAAGGCAGGTTCCATTTCTTTTTTACAATCCAAGAAGTAGTAGAATGAGTTGTTGATCAGATAGTTGGTTTTGGGTTATTCTTAATCGACTTCCCCGTGCACTATTCAAATACGTCAAATGACGTATGGCATTCGCCTGCGGCAGAAACTTATTTAGGGTGAAAATTTTAAGTAACCCCATTAAGTCCAATGCTCATGAAAAAACTTTCTCTACTCGCCCTCGCTTGCGTCAGCCTAGCCGCAAATCTGTGGGCACAGACAACCCCCACTTTTAAGTATAATTTTGGAGGGAAAATCGAAAAAATGACGCTCACCGATGCCGGTGTGCTTCTGGTTAATGGCAGTGAGGGACTCGCCGGAATCCGTCCGGGCGCTTCGAGTCCTCATTTCAACTTTGCCGAATATGGCAAAATTAAGGAAGAAGAAATGGAGATTGTGCCACTTAGTCCGTATGTGGTGCTGACTCAAGGTGGAAAGGCCCAAATTCCGGGAACCATTTTTGCCAATTCCAAGCGGACTGTGATCGATGTGATCACAGGAGAAAAGGTCTTTGTCACCGAAGACAACGGTTGGAAGCAAATCGCACAGTTGAAGATTTTCACCGACCGAAACAAGCTTGTGGTCGTCGGTAACCGCGAAAAAAGCGAAGGTGAATCGCTAGCTGTAGGTGTCTATGATTTGGCTACAGGCAAGCGTGAAGGTTTTGCTAATCTCGATCCCAATACCGGAAAAGTGAGAAGTGCAGCCGCTGTCCCGATGAGTACAGGAGCTCCTTTTCTATTGGAAAACAAGGTCTTTGTCCCTACTTCCAAAAGTGTGGTTTGCGCCGACATTACGTCCGGTGAGATTCTTTGGGAAGCTGACGCAAAAAATCTATCCAGCATGGTAGCGGATGAGACCGGAAGTGAAATCTATGGCTTCGAAAACCGACCTAATGGTGACACGAGAATCCATAAATTCTCAAAGGATGGACAGCCACTTTGGAAGGATGAGCGAAAAATCAACGGAGGAGTAAGCCGTTTTCAGATTTTGCCTCAGGGCTTGGCTGTAGTCAGTGATGTGTATAAGGGAGGAAGCAGCCTTGTAAGCCAGATTGGCGGTGGGGGAGAATCTAAAATCGCTTTCCTAAATGCAGCCAACGGAGAAGATCTTTGGGAAAAGGCCCCAAAAACCAAGGGATATGTGCAGCATTTTTACATCATGGAAGACGGGATTCTCTTTGGAATAGCCGAAGGTGGTATTAACAAAATCAAGTTTGACGGTACCCCACTTTTCAAGAAGCCTATCGAAACTGGAGCCAACATTCACACCATGGCTACTACTCCTCAGGGTATGATTTACATCACAGATACCGATGCCAATATCTTGGATCTTGAGACTGGAGATGCCAAATGGAAGAAAGGTATCCGATACAAAAAGGCCGTCTCTGTCACCAGTGCCTATGACCAATCCAATGGCCGATACCTCATCAGCACAGGCGAGGAGATCCTGTCTATCGATGAAAATACGGGTGATCTCAGCACTTTTGCCAAGCTTAGCTTTGATGGAAAAGAAAGTCCATATACCATGGGTGTGCGCTCAGGAGGAATTTATCTAGCTTCCGACCAAAACATGATGCTGCTGGATATGAGTGGTAAAGAAAACTATCATACCTATCACAAGGCTCCGGGTCAAAGTACTTTTGCCAAAATTGCTCTTGGCGCATTGACCCTCGCCTCTGCTACGATCTCTGCTGCCGCTGCTTCTCAATCCACTTACTCGTATTCGATCGGTAACTACAGTAGTGCTGAGGCTATGAGAGCCAGACAAAACGCGATTGCAGCAGAATCCTTTGCCAACATCGCATCTATCTCCTATGCCGAAATGACCAAGCGGTTCAAAGCTACTATGGCCACTCAGGATTCCCAGTTCATCCTCACTGGCTTGAGTGATGGAGTTGGTCTGGTCAAGGTAAATAAGGATACTGGAAAGACCGAAAAGGAAATCGTGCTTAAAGACAAAAAGCCTGTTTACCAAGTGGACGAATACGAAGGCGTACTTTACTATTTATCGAGTGCATCCGAGATCAGTGCGTTTGATCTGAAATAGACTTTTGTGAAATTTTAATTGAAAAAGCTCTCTCAGGATACCGGGGAGAGCTTTTTTTTATAGTGTGGATTAAGTTGAATCCTAAAATTCAGGGTCGTAAAAAATGGGCTGCCCGGTTTTTTCCTCAATCGATTCCGCAAATTCCAGCTTTATCAGGGAAGTTCCCCCGGCAATTCTCTCTATTTTAATAGGATGAACCCAAAAAACCAATCCCGAAGAAGCTTTCTTCAAAAAAGTATGGTGGCAGGTCTGTCGATGGCAGCGCTTCCTTCCCTCTCTGCTTTCTCATCCAAGCCTTTTTCCCAATTGAAATTTGGCTTAGTGACTTACGAGTGGGCCAAAGACTGGGATCTGTCTACCCTAATCGCTAATTGTGAAAAGTCGGGTGTGTTGGGTGTGGAGCTACGAACCCAACATGCTCATGGCGTAGAAATCAACCTGACTCCATCTCAACGGGAAGAGGTAAAAAAGCGCTTTGCGGATAGTCCAGTTACTTGCCTTGGTTACGGCAGCAACTATGAGTATCACAGTCCAGACCCGGCCAAACTCAGGGAAAACATCGAAGGCACAAAAGCCTACATACAGCTCTGCCATGACATCGGGGCGACCGGCATCAAGGTCAAGCCCAATGCCATGCCCAAGGAAGTTGCTCCCGAGAAGACTATCGCACAGATCGCCCGCTCCTTCAATGAGGTGGGGAAGTTTGCCCAAGACTATGGGCAATTGATCCGGGTGGAAGTGCACGGTACTACAACTCAGGAACTTCCCGTGATGAAGCAGATCTTTGATCAGGTTACCGAACCCAATGTCAAGGTCTGCTGGAACTGCAATGCAGAAGACCTACTGCCTCCAGGTTTGGAACATAACTTCAACCTAGTGAAAAAGTGGTTTGGCGATACGGTGCACGTCCGCGAGTTTAATGTGGGCGATTATCCCTATCCCGAGCTGTTTCGCCTTTTTGCCCAGATGAACTACCAAGGCTGGATCCTGATGGAAGCCCGAAGTCAGCCTGCGGATAGGGTGGTTGCTTTGCGTGAGCAGTTGGGCTTGTTTAAAGAGTTGGTGAAGCAGAGTGGTCAGTAAGCAGTCTTCAGTGATCAGTGAGTAGTGAACAGTAATTAGTAAACAGCAAGTAGGGAATAATCGCTTAACCATTGACTATTAACTATTAACATAAATAAATATCGAATATCGAACGTCCAATTTCGAATATCGAACCCTTCGGCCAGGCTTCGACTCCGATCAGCCTGACAAATCCGAAATCAAAATTCCGAAATCAATAAATCCATAACCCTATGACCAACGATCAATCCAGAAGAGAATTTCTGAAAAAATCAGCCCTCACCACTGCCGGAATCGGCTTTGGTGCGATGGCTTTTTCCCCAAAAAGTTACGGCCGCATCCTTGGGGCCAATGACCGGGTGAATGTGGGCATTGTCGGTTTCTCCGACCGATGCCGAGGCGCATTGGTTCCTGCCATGCAGATTCACGCCAAGGAGATGAATTTCCAGTTTACCGCCGTTTCGGACATCTGGAGTCGAAGACGAGACGAAGCACAGGCTTTTGTCAAAGAAAGAGCAGGAGTGGACATCGCAGCCTGCCGCAACAATGACGAACTCTATGACCGCAAAGATGTAGATGCGGTGATCATCAGCACGGCGGACTTCCAGCATGCACTGCACTGCAAGGAAGCCGTTGAGGCGGGTCGAGATGCTTATGTAGAAAAGCCCTTTGCCGAAACCATGGCTGACAATCGAGCTGCCAAAGAAGCGGTGCTCCGCACCGGCAAAATCGTGCAGGTGGGTTCGCAGCGCCGAAGTGGCCTCAACTATCACCAAGCGCATGACTTTATCAAAGCCGGAAAATTTGGCGATATCGTCGCAGTGGAAATGACCTGGAATGTCAATCAGCCGGGGAGATGGAGACGACCAGATCTGGTCAGCCAAATCCGAAAAGAAGACACTGACTGGGACCGCTACCAGATGAATCGTCCCAAGACGGAATGGGACCCACGGAAATACTTGGAATTCCGACTGTTTTGGCCATATTCCTCTGGGATTCCGGGTCAGTGGATGGCGCATCAGATCGATACGGTTCACTGGTTTACTGACTTGCCTCACCCACGAAGTGTAGCTGCCAACGGTGGGATTTACCTTTGGAAAGACGGTCGCCAAAATTTTGACACCATGACGGCAGTATTTGACTATGGGCCACTCAACGATCCGAGCAAGGGATTCCAGGTGATTTACTCCTCCCGATTTACCAATTCAGCTGGGGGTACCAAGGAAATCTATTACTCTAATGCCGGTGAGCTCAATCTCGATACCAATAAAATTTCTCCAAACGGCGGGCTTCGGGAAAATCAGGCTAGAGGGATGGGCTTAAAGGAAAATCTTCTACCCGAAATGGCCTTGGGCGAAGCTGTCAAAGTGGAGACTGGTGCTAATACCGGAGCTGATGACATGACTTCTGCCCACATGCGCAACTGGATGGAATGTGTTCGCTCACGCAAAAAGCCAAATGCAGATGTCATGGCGGGATACAATCACTCGATCGCCAATATCATGACCACTGCGGCACTTCGCACCGGTCAGTTTGTGACCTTTGATGAGGAAAAGCAGGAAGTGTTGGCCGGTGGAAAACCATTCCAGTACTGACTTATGAATCACCTGAAGAATTTAAAATGGGGGATGGCGGCAGTGCTGCTATCCCTTTTTTCCGAAATGAATGCTCAAACCACTTCCAACGATCAAGTCCGCCTGATTCGGATGGATGCGGAGCAAAAAGTGGAAGTAAGAGTCAATGGGGAATTATTTACCGCTTATTATTTTCCTACTTCAATTGCCAAACCCGTCCTTTATCCTATCAAATCAGTTCAAGGAAATGATCTGACTCGCGGCTTTCCACTAGATCCCCGTTCGGGTGAGCGCATTGATCATCCTCACCATGTGGGACATTGGTTCAACTATGGCGATGTGAATGGGCTGGACTTTTGGAACAATTCGGATGCGATACCTGCCGAGAAAAAAAGCGGGTATGGTACCATTAGGCATAAAGGGGTGAAGACAATGATCGAAAAAGGCAATCGAGCCGAACTCGAGGTGGAAATGGATTGGCTGGCTCCAAATGGGGAAATTTTGCTGAAAGAAACCACCCGGTTTGTATTTATTTCTGAGGGAGGCAAGCGAAGTATTGAAAGGATTTCTACTCTTTCTGCCCAAAACCAGCCTGTTTCCCTGAAAGACAATAAAGAAGGCATGTTTGCCATCCGGGTAGCACGAGAACTGGAGCACCCCTCAAATAAACCCGAGCTCTTCACTGATGCCAATGGGATTGCCACGGCTGTTCCTACCCTCAATAATGAAGGAGTCACAGGAAAGTACCTGAGCAGTGCAGGCAAGGTAGGTGATGATGTATGGGGCACCCGAGGGACTTGGGTAAATCTATCCGGGGAAATCAAAGGCGAAAAAGTAGCCCTCGTTATTCTAGACCATCCCTCCAATCCCGGCTATCCGACCTATTGGCATGCGAGAGGTTATGGCCTTTTTGCCGCAAACCCACTGGGACAAAAAGATCTGAGTGGGGGGAAGGATGAATTGAATTTTGGGCTGAAAGCTAGGGAGTCGGTGACGTTTCGGTATAAGATTTTGGTGTTTTCTGGAGAAAATCCAAGTGAATCGAATCTGAATGCTGAAGTCCGACAATTTGGAAATTGACCCATTTCCATTTTCACTAACCAATTGATCAATCGTCAGTTTTAAGTATCCAATATGTAAAAATTAATCCTTTGTTCTACCATGAGGACCTTTCTATTCCTGTTGTCTTTTATCTATCTTTTGTCGTGTGCTCCGACAAAAGAAGCGAATGAGTTTGAAGCAGATATAATCATCTATGGGGGAACATCGGCTGCCATTACAGCCGCAGTTCAGGCTAAAAAAATGGGGAAATCCGTGATTGTGGTGTCACCAGACAAGCATTTGGGAGGGTTATCCTCTGGAGGCTTGGGTTTTACCGATACAGGAAACAAAGCGGTGATCGGAGGTTTGGCGAGGGAATTTTACCATCGGCTTTACCTCCATTATCAACAAGATTCGGCTTGGAAATGGCAAAATCGTGAAGAGTATGGTAATAAGGGGCAAGGAACACCAGCGATCGATGGGGAAAACCGCACGATGTGGATTTTTGAACCCCATGCTGCGGAACGGATTTTTGAGGACTTTGTCCAAGAAAACCAACTGGAAGTTCATCGTGACGAATGGCTTGATCGGGAATCCGGAGTGGATAAAGAGAATGGGAAAATCACAGAAATCCGAGTCCTTTCCGGTAAAATTTATAGGGGAAAAGTTTTCATCGATGCAACTTACGAAGGAGACTTAATGGCAGCCGCGGGCGTGAGTTACCACGTAGGGCGTGAGGCCAATTCGGTCTATGGGGAAAAATGGAACGGGGTGCAGGTAGGTGTATTTCAGCACAATCATTATTTCTATGATTCCATTTCTGCTTATCGGGTTCCCGGAGATCCGAGCAGCGGGCTTTTACCTGAGATTTCCCAAGACCCACCGGGAGAAAATGGACAGGGAGATTATCGCCTTCAAGCATATAATTTCCGAATGACCCTAAGCCGAAATCCAGATAATCGAGTCTCTTTTCCAAGACCCGATAACTACGATTCCAATCGCTACGAGCTCTTGGCTAGAGTTTATGCCACTGGCTGGGACGAGACCTTTTGGAAGTTTGATCCGATTCCAAACCAGAAAACGGATACGAATAATCACGGCCCCTTCAGTACAGATTATATCGGGAAAAATTATGATTATCCAGAGGCCAGTTATGAACGAAGAAAAGAAATCATCCAAGAACACGAGGACTATCAAAAAGGTCTGATGTACTTTTTGGCAAATGATCCAAGAGTGCCAGAAAAAGTCAGAAGAGAGCTTTCAAATTACGGTTTGGCAAAAGATGAATTTGTCGATGACGATAATTGGCCACATCAGATTTACGTGCGGGAAGCTCGGCGGATGATTGGTGATTATGTGATGACCGAACATGACGTGCTGGGAGCCAAAGAAGTTCCTCACTCTGTGGGCATGGGGTCGTATTCACTAGACTCCCATAATACCCAGCGATTTGTGACTCCGGGTGGATTTGTACAAAATGAAGGCGATATTGGCGTGCATCCCAAGCAACCTTATTCCATTTCCTTTGGGACACTGACTCCCAAAAAAGAGGAATGTAGCAATCTTTTGGTGCCTGTTTGCGTGTCTAGTTCGCACACTGCCTTTGGCTCGATCCGAATGGAGCCGGTATTCATGATTTTGGGTCAAAGTGCGGCTGCTGCAGCAGCTTTGACGATCGATGAAGGTATTGCTGTTCAGGATTTATCCTACGAAAAGCTGAGAAAGGTGCTTTTGGAGGAAAAGCAGGTTTTGGAAAATTGAGGTTACTTTCCGATCCATGAGGTTTTTCTTCCCCTCCAAACGATTTTAAAGACCAAGGCTCCCAAACCGATCAACAAACATACCCCAAACCAAAAAATCGGATCATAACCATCCCGAAGGATCTGGTATCCTGCAGTGAAAGCAAAAAGGACCAATCCGGTGATTTCCCAGATTCTTTGATTTTCCTCCCGGTTAGGCAGATCAGGAATCAAGGGTAAGTTGACCAAGGTGCGCAACTCACCCCAATGCCAAGCCAATAAACCCAAATTGGCCAGAAGCATCATCCCTGTAATCACAGGTGTCAGGTTGAAATCCATCGAGATCGTGATGATAAACACATTGAGGATGATGGGGAAGTTGGCAACAGCTCCCAGCTTGGCAAATCGCTGAGTCATCAGCAAAAAGCCAGCGATCAACTGACCCCAACCCAAGAACTGCCAGTACAGGCCCGTTTGGTACATCGTCTCAAAGAAGTGCATGGCCGTTCCGAAATCCGCATCTTCCTGAGGAGCCGTAGTAAACCGCCTTCCTTTGATCTTAATTATACTGGCGAAGACAAAACCTCCGCCCAGCATAAAGCGCGTGTAAATGATAAAGACCTGAGCCCAAAAGTGATTTTTAATTGCGTTCATAAGAAGATGATGCAGTAACGATTGAAAAGTTACAATTAATTCTTCCTAAGATTTAGAGAGTAATTGTTGTTCGTGAGAAGGGTTTTTAGTTAATTTCGGTTTAAGGAATTTCGAATGACCCAATACTTGCGAATTATCTTTCAGGTGACCAGTTTTCTGGGAGTTTTTCTTTTGACCTTGCCGCTTTCTGCCCAGCAGGTCAAGTTGGTGCAGCCTTTATTGAAGGATTTTACCAGCGAGGATTTTCCCAGAATTCAAAAAGCAGATTACTATTTCCTTCAGCAGGACTATTTAATCTCTAAAATCGAGGATGGACTGCCCCGGTGGTATAATGAAGGTGAACGTGCACAGTTGATCCAAAAGCTCAGGCCTGAGATCAAGGAATTGTATTTCTGGCTTTACTTGGATGGCCAAGTTTCGAACGGTGGTTTTGAGCAGTTTTACAACAATGGCTTTGCCTACATGATTCCGGAAATCAAGGAGCTTTACCAGCGAGTAGGAGACGAGAAAGGCTTGGAAATCTTGGAACAATCGGAAATATGGTACCGGAATCGACCCAAGGAAGAAGTTTGGGTGGATTTGACTCTACAACATCTTGACCAAGAATTTTTTGCAAATGAGCATTCTTCTGAAAGTAAAATAGAAGCCTATGTCAGGGCCAATTCTCATTGGTATGTACGGGATGAAAATGGGGATGTATTTCCTCCGAACTTCTCAGGAAAATTGGTTTCAATAGATCCTATTCGCAAGGAAAGGAGGGAGCTTGAAGTAAAAGATAATCTTGTAGTTGGGCAGGTTAAACTTTTTACCCTAAATGGAATACCGATAGAGGAATTTAATTTCGAAAATGGGAAGCAATTGGGTTCTCAGAAATATTTTGATGTGTCAGGTCGATTGGAAAGGGAAGAGATCCTTTACCCAGAGGTAGACTATAAGGATATCCGCTATTTCTATCCAAGTGGACAAGTTAAGATTAGTCTTAGGCAGAATTTAGACGGCACAATGATCGGTGATTATTCCCGGTACCATGAAAATGGATCACTCGCTTTTACCTACCATTTGGATGATAATGGGAATCATACTGATGTTTATTTTGAATATTACCCCGATGGCTCCAAAATGCTGGAAGTAGATCGGCGGGGAGAGGAACCTAAGTACATCAATTATTGGGATGAAAATGGGATTCAGTTATTGAAAGATGGAAATGGGATTTACATCTATGAGTCAGGCACTCCACCAGAGACAGTATTTAGGTACGAATACCAATTCAAGAATTATATGGAAGATGGTATCCAAAGAATATTCAGAAACGGTATTCTGACCGACTATCGGGAGATGATCGAAGGTCAACTCCATGGTTATTACAGGAAATACTATCCAAATGGGAAGCTCCATCAAGAATACCGAATTGAAAATGGTAAAGTGCTGGAGTTTCAGGAAAAGCCGCTCTTCGATAATCCAAAATTGGTGGCAGAAATCGAAACAGAGGAACTTGAATCCTATTTGATTCAAAAGGAATACGAGCTATCTGATCAGTATCCTCGGCTGTTAAATAAAAATGAGGTGCTTCCTTTGATATCTGTTTCTACAGATGTTTTTGGGGAATATGGATGGGAACAGCCTATGTTTGGGTCTTACCTTCTTCATGTGGATCAAAATGGAAAAGTTGTAGGTCATGACTTTTTTTCATCTACCAATGATTCGATAGCTCGATCAACCGAGTCGATTTTCCCGCAGCTCAAATTTGAACCAGGTCTGAAGAATGGGGTTCCTGTCAAATCTTACATTTGGTTTAAAGTAAGAGTTTGGTTGGAAGACGGAAATCCTACCAATTAGTCCCAATCCTCCTGATCAATTCGGCTGCCTCGCCAATATGCTCTACTTTAAAAAACCGCTCATGTTCCACCTCATGCTCCACTTGTTCATGAACCCAAGTGATATGAAAAGGGATGTGGATGCCAAAGCCACCCAGTTCGAGGACAGGTAGAATATCAGATTTCAGGCTATTACCCAGCATCAGAAATTCGGATGGTTGGATATCCAAGTGGCGGATGAGTTTTTCGTAGTCGCTGACCCGCTTTTCGCTCATGATCTCGATGTGGTGGAAGTGCTTTTCGAGTCCGGATTTTTTGAGTTTGCGCTCCTGATCGACCAAGTCTCCTTTGGTGGCCATCACGATGCGATAGTCTCCGTTCAAATCTTTTAATATCTCCTCAACTCCAGGAAGCAGTTCGACGGGTTTTTCGAGCATTTCCTGACCGATTCGGATGATCTTATCAATGACGGTGATGGGCATTTTGTGATCCGAGATGCGCAGGGCTGTCTCGATCATAGAAAGCATAAATCCTTTGATCCCATAGCCATAGAGACGGAGATTTTCGATTTCCGTGCGATAAAGCTCCTTCATTATGGCATGCTGAGGCATAAAGTCCTCCAGCAGGCTGGCGAATTTTTCCTCCGCTTCACGAAAAAACGGCTCATTCACCCAAAGGGTGTCATCGGCGTCGAAAGCGATTACTTTTATGGACATGTCGGGTAGTTAATTGTTAATGGTTAAAAGTTACTAGGTTGATGAATTCAAAACCGAAACTTCAAAACTGCTTACTGCGACTGTTTACTGCCTACTGAATAGTTTCCTTCATCCAAGCCAACAGCACCTCTCTCCAGCCTTCCACCGCTCCTTTGCCCAATCCAAAGGCAAAGCCATGTCCTCCTGTCGGATAGATATGCAGGGATGCCTTCACGCCATGTTTATGTAGGGCTTGGTAATACAACAGGGAGTTTTCGATCGGAACTCCTTTGTCATCTTGGGCATGAACCAGGAAGGTGGGCGGAGTTTCAGCATTCACATTCAATTCTCCCGAAAAGCGATCCATCAGTTCCTGAGCTGCATTTTCTCCGATCAGGTTTTTTCTCGAGCCCGAATGAACTGCCGCATCCCGGAAGGAAATCACCGGATAAACCAAAACGGAGAAATCCGGTCTGGCAGAAAGCGCATCGATTGCGTCTTTGGGACGGTTCACTTCATGATGGTATTGCGTGCTGAGCGTGGAGGCCAAGTGTCCGCCTGCTGAGAATCCCATTACGCCTACTTTAGCGGGGTTGATGTTCCAGGCTTCTGCATGTTGTCTGACCAATCGGATGGCTCGCTGTGCATCCATTAGGGGAACTTCCTTCGGGTCGGTCAGGGATTTGGAAATGGGCAATCGGTATTTGACCACGATGCCTGCGATGCCTTGTGCATTGAGCCACTTGGCAAAGTCGGTTCCCTCCCAGTCGTATGCCAAAATTCCATAGCCACCTCCGGGGAAAATCACCACCGCTTCTCCGGTCGCAATCTGCTTGGTAGGCAAATACACCTCGATGGTCGGGTTTTGGACATTGGCAATTCTCAGGATGCCTTGCTGCGTAGCCTCTTCTTGGAGATCAGAAGGATTCTGTAGGGGAGGAGTGCCTTCCCAAAGCGGAATGACGTGATTTTGTGCAAAAACCATAGTGGTAAAAAGGCCAATTAGAAGGGTTAGAATGGGTTTTTTCATGCTTTTTCTAGTCAAATTCAGGATTTACATCGAGATAATTGAAGGGTAATTACGATAGATGATTGGGAAAATCATTTCGAATTATCGTTTAATTGTGCGATAATTTGTTTTATCGTCTGAATCAAGGATATTCAGCGCGACTGTTTCAGGTAGTCAAACCTAATCGATAGGGAGAAATAGCTTAATCTCTGCAAACCAATTTCTACTCTGCCTTAAACTCAAAAATCTTCTCACATCGTGCCCATCTCCAATTGGCAGGAGTGCCAGGCAGATTGGTTTGGTATTGCCCGAGAAAGGCTTCCCATTCCTGCACTTTTGGGTTGGCATGGTCCAGCGCGGCTTTTTTCTCAAAGCTAAAGTCATCATCCGCCACCAGTATCATGCTCAGTCGGTTTTTCCAACGATAAATACTCATCTGAAGCACTCCGGCTACTCGAATACTTTCCAATATTTCCGGGGCAACGGCTTGGTGACAGTCCACATAAGCTTGGATGGCCTCCGGTTCGTCTTTTAGGTCGCAGATGAGAAGGAAGGTTTGCATGGGTGTTTAGTTACTTTAAAATTCGATATTCAGTGTTCGATATTCGAAATTTTATTTATTCAATGATTCAGGCTTTGTTCGGCTTTTAAATCAAAATGAATATCCGCAATTCTGCCAGTAACCAAATTTTATTCAGTCTCACCTCGACTTGGTTCGACTTCGCTCACCAACCATCGCTCGGTGTCCGTTCTTTTTGGTTGTTGGGGAGGGGAGGAAAATGCGGCGCAGCCGCATTTTCCTCCCCTCCCATTAATAACCTGAAATCCGGTGGCCGAGCAAAGTCGAGGCCATTTTTACTTACTGGTAAAGAAGCGTATAATCAGTTAAATCAATATCGAATATTGAATGTCGACCACCGAATGATGAAATGTGACAGTCGATTTAGGGTTAATTATCGACTTTCTTAACTCTCGCCGCAAACAACCACACCAGAAAGAAGCAAATCAGCGGTAACACAAAGGAGAAATTGACCTCGGGTACGCCGAGAATTTTCACGTCCGTATAGCCGGCACCTCCGATATCCAAAATCATCCCCTGAAGTGTAGGCATAATCGCCCCTCCGACGATTGCCATGACCAGATAGGCCGCGGCAAACTTGCTGTCTTCGCCCAAGCCCTCCAAGGCAATTCCATAAATCGTCGGAAACATCAAGGACATGGCAAAGCTGATCCCAACCAAGCTATACAATCCGATCATTCCTTCCAGAAAAATAGCACCCAAGGTAAAACCCATTGCCAGTACTGCAAATCCTGCCAATAGATTGGCAGCGGGCATAATCCGCAGCAAGGCCGTACACACCCATCTACCTACCAGAAAGATTCCGAGCGAGGCGTAAGCATAGTTTACTGCATCGTAATTGGAGATGCCGATTGACTCGGCGTATTGGTAGATATAAGTCCAAACCATGATCTGAGCACCTACATAAAACATCTGTGCCAAGGTGCCTTCCACAAAATTCCGATTGGCCAAAAGCCGCTTCATCGTGCCTCCAAAATCGATTTTCCCATCGGAATCCTTACTTTCCGGCATTTTGACCAAAGCGATGAGAACCAAAATAGCCAAGACTACCAAACCCAAAATCACATAGGGATTCCGGATGACCATCAGGTCGTTGCTTCGGATCATGCCTTTTACCAGCGGATCAAGGGTGTCGAAAACTAGGTTGCCGTTCTCATCCGTATTGTTACTTTGGAGGGAATTCAGAATAAAGGTTTTTGCCACGAAAAGCCCTGCTAAAGCTCCCATGGGATTGAATGCCTGGGCCAGATTGAGTCGTTGGGTAGCTGTGGCCTCAGGGCCCATAGAGAGGATGTATGGATTGGCGGTGGTTTCCAAAAAGGCCAAACCGAAAGTCAGGATATACAAGGCCGCAAGGAAGAACCCATAGCTTTCCCAGGCAGCGGCAGGATAAAATAAGACTGCACCAAAAGCATAGAGCCCCAAGCCGAGTAAGACTCCGGTTTTGTAGGAGTACTTTTTGATAAAGAACGCAGCAGGCAAGGCCATGGTAAAATAGCCACCATAAAACGCCAATTGCACCCATGAAGCCTGCGTATTGTTCAGTTCCAGCACCCGCTTAAAAGCAGCCACCATGGGATTGGTGATGTCATTGGCAAATCCCCAAAGCGCAAACAGGGAAGTGATCAGGATAAAGGGTAAAAGCAGGTTTTTGGGAACGAGAGCGGGTTTTGTGGTCATAGGGCTCGGTCAAGATGGGTGTAGCCACCGTCTACATATAGATGCTGTCCGGTGATATGTGAGGCTCGGTTTGAAAGTAAAAAAATAGCCATCGCTGCGATTTCCTCGGGCGTGGTCATTCGTTTTCCCAATGGGATTCGATGGTTGATTTCTGCCAGTTTTTCTTCGGGATTGGGAAAGGTTTGAATCCAACTTTCGTACATCGGGGTGTACACCTCGGCCGGGAGAATGGCGTTGACGCGAATGTGATAGGGGAGAAGCTCCACCGCCCATTCCCGGGTGAGGGCGAGTTGGGCACCTTTGGCGGCGACATAGCCTGAAGTGCCTCCTTGGCCGGTGACGGCAGTTTTGGAGGAAATATTGACAATCGCCCCTTGGCTTTTCTTTAATTCCGGCAGGGCAAAATGAACCAGGGAATAATAGTGGTGGAGATTATTGGCAATGGATTGGGCAAAAGCCTCCGGACTCCCGTTTTCTAAACCTACTCCGTCGTTTGCTCCGGCATTGTTGACCACTCCATCGATTCGACCAAAAGCCCTAACTGCATCCTGAACCGCTTTTTCACAATCTTCGGCTGAAAAAAGCCTCCAAGGCAGATGAAGTCCCTTTCCCTCGGCAAGCCTGACCAACTCTTTTCCTTCCTTTTCCGAAGGATCAATGATCACCGGAACTGCTCCTTCCTCAATCAAACCTTTGGAAATGGCTCCTCCGATGCCTTTGGCACCGCCGGAGATCAGGATGACTTTGTCTTGTAAGTGGAGGTTCATTTCAGTGGTCAGTTTTTAGTCTCAGTAGGCAGGGTGTCAGGTTGAGCGTAGTCGAAACCTTAGTGTTTTGGTGATGAATAAATAGCCCAATGTTTATCAAATCTTGTAGAATTCAGCTGCGGTTTCGCCCATGATTCGGTCTTTTTCGGAGGTGGAAAGTTGACTGGTGAAATCATCCACCACTCGATATACCTGCTCGTATTCTCCTGCCACCAGACAAACCGGCCAGTCGCTTCCGTACATCAACCGATCAGGACCGAATAGCTCCAAGGCGATTTCCAGGTAGGGAAATAAATCTTCCGGTGTCCATTTTTTCCAGTCTGCCTCGGTGACTATCCCAGAGACTTTGCAATAAATCAGTTCTCGTTCAGCCAACAGGGCCATTTTCTTTTTCCATGCTTTCCATTCTCCTTCCTTAATCAGGGGTTTCGCCAAGTGGTCGATGACCATGCGCTGCTCGGGACATTTTTTGACTAATTCCAAAGCGGCATCCAGGTGCTGCGGAAAAAGGAGCAAATCATAGGCATAGCCCCGCTCTTTGAGTTTGTGAATTCCCCGGACAAACTCCTCCCGAAGCATGTATCGGGGATCTTTGGACTGCAGGACTTCTCGGAATCCCACCAGCTTTTCCTGACTGGAATACTGATCCAGAATCTGGTCCAAATCATCTTTTCCCAAGTCCGCCCAACCGACTACGCCCAAAATCCACTCATGCTGTGCCGCCAAATCCAGAAGAAAATCGGTTTCTCTAAGGCTTTCATCCGCTTGCACGGCGATGCATCCGTCGATTTGGGCATCTTGGAGTAAAGGATAAAGATCGCCGGGAAGGAAGTTTCTCCGGATCCGGCTCATCTCTGATGTGATCCAGTCCTGCCGCTTGGGATCATATTGCCAAAAATGCTGATGGGAGTCTATTCTCATGCTTCGGGATCATTCATAGCTACCTGACGGGAAATTCCAAGTCCTTCAATGCCGAGCTCGACGACATCTCCCTGCTCTAAAAATCTAGGCTCAGGTTTCAAGCCCATCCCCACCCCAGCGGGAGTTCCTGTAGAAATCACATCCCCCGGCAGCAAGGTCATGTATTGGCTGAGGTGCTCGATGATCGTAGGAATGTCAAATATCAAATCTGAAGTGTGGCTGTCTTGCAGCATTTTACCATTCAGTTTCAGCCAAAGCCGAAGATTGTGCGGATCGGGAATTTCTTCTTTGGTGACCAGGGTTGGACCCAAAGGAGCAAAGTGATCAGCACTTTTTCCTTTAACCCATTGGCCTCCGTGACGAAGCTGGAAATCACGCTCGCTGACGTCATTGTGAAGGCAGTAGCCGGCGATGTATTCGTAGGCTTTCTCTTTTTTCACATACTTCGCTCGCTTTCCGATGACTACTGCCAGTTCTACTTCCCAATCGGTTTGTTTGGAATTTCGGGGAATATAGATCGGGTCATAAGGCCCAGATAGTGAAGAAGTTGCCTTCATGAATATAATTGGAACTTCAGGTACGGCCATACCGGCTTCTTCTGCGTGTTTTCGGTAGTTTAGCCCGATGCAGATGATTTTGGATGGACGGGCGATCGGCGATCCAATTCGGGCAGTAGTAGGGATTTCGTGGAGATTGGCTTGGTTGGCGTGAAGCCACTCCTCTAATCTTGCCAGTCCGTTTTGGGTGAAAAAGGCTTCATTCCAATCTTCCCCAAATCCAGAACAGTCGAGATTTCGTCCATTTTTATCTTGGATTCCAGGCTTTTCTTTTCCGGCTTCGCCGAATCGGATTAATTTCATATCAGTAGGTTTTTAGGTCGTGTTAAAATCTAGTGTAATAAAAGGTTTGAGAATTGTGAAGTTAGAAGGTATATGCATCGGACATCCAACAGCGGACATCTGACTTTTTACATCTTCAACCCCATAAATCCCCCGTCGATATTGAAGTTGGCACCGGTGATGAAGCTGCCTGCATCAGAACTGATGAAGTAAGCCAGTTCAGCGATTTCTTCTGGGGTTCCCATCCGTCCGATAGGTTGGGTAGCAGCGAGTTTTTCGAACATTTCTTTTTCTTTTCCCGGATAGTTTTTAGCTAAAAATCCATCCACAAATGGGGTATGGACTCTTCCTGGAGAAATGCAATTGCATCGGATACCGTCAGTTACATAATCTCTCGCAACACTAAGGGTCATGGACAAGGCCGCGCCTTTGGTCATCGAGTAGGCAAACCGATCGGGAATGCCAATCGTAGCCGCCACAGAGCACATGTTCAAGATGGAGCCTCCGCCATGTTCTTTTAGTCGGGGAAGGGCGGCTTTGATGCAGAGAAACATCCCTTTGACATTGACCGAATAGACGCTGTCAAAGTCTTCTTCAGAAGTTGATTCGGCTTTACCGATGTGAGAGATGCCAGCGTTGTTGATGAGCGTATGAAGTTTTCCGGGAATGGATTGGATCACTTTTTCTATCTGAGAAAAGTCGGTTATATCAGCTTGAAAAAATTTGACTTCGTGGCCTTTTTCATGTTCTTCGAATTGGACCTTAATTCCTTCTTTTTCGTTTTTGTCAATAAAATAAACTCTGGAGCCCTCGGCGGCAAATTTCCGGACTATCGCTAGTCCAATGCCACTTGCCCCGCCTGTGATCAGGATATTTTGGTGTCTCATAGATAGGTTTGGGTTTGATTGCCAGGAACAAATTACTAATTCTAATTTGGCATAAATGGCTAAAGTCAGATTTAATGTGTCATTTTCAGCTTTTGCTATCGATAATTTTTTGATGGATTTGTTCGATTATTTTGAATGTGATGGGCTTCTCGAAAAAACCAATTACAGACGGGAATTTTTCAGCCGTTGCATGATTGCTGAGACTCACTGAGGATGTGATGACAATGGCTTTGAAGTTTTGGTAATTTTCCTCTTCCAGTCGGGTCAGAAAGTCCCATCCCGTCATGTCTTTGAGGTTTACATCTACCAAAAGATACCTGCTGATGGGGATTGGATCAACATTATTTTTGAGGAATTCTAAAGCGGAGGTTCCTGAATTAAAAGATTTTAGTTCAATTTCTCCCATCACTTTCCTGATCATTTTCTCTAAAATGACCAGCAAAATTTCATCGTCATCGATGAGGATAATTTCAGAGTTCATGGCTGGTTGTCGTTTTGGGTGATGACTAACTCGGATTTTTTACTGATGTCTCTGATGATCATGTCGAGCTCTTCTGCAGACACTTTGATATATTGGATGAGGTCTTGGTATTCGCTTGAATTTAGGTCAGTTTCGGCTTCCAGAACGTTGACCAACCCCATGAGTCTGGCAAGGGGAGCCCGCACAATGTGGGATTGAATCCATGCGATTTCGTGGAAGGTTTGGTTTTGCTTCTCGATGGTCTCGATGTAATGATTTTTTTCGGTAATGTCGTTGACCAGAATCAAGTCCGCTGACCCATGGCCGTATTGGATAGAGGCAGAGTCTATCTCTACGGTGATGACTTCGCCGTTTTTGCAAAGGTGCTCAAAAACAGCCTTTTTGGAGATTGCTTTTTTGTGAGTTTCCTTGAGGAAATCGTCTAACTGAATTGAATTTGGGTTTTTCCAAAGATCAGTTGGGGAAAGTGTTTTGAATTCGTCTCGTGTATAGCCGTATTTTTCTATGGCTGCCCGATTGACATCCACGATTAACCCGTCGTTGCTGTCAAAAACGAGCATTGGAATCGGGCTAAGCTGGAATAGGTCGCTGTATTTTTTTTCAGATCGCTGCAGATTGGAGACGATTTTCTTTCGCTCTATGGCATAGATCAGCGTTTTGTAGAGTACAGTGGAGTTGAGTTCGTCTTTGAGCAGATAGTCTGAAATTCCGAGCGAAAGGGATTTTTTACTAAACTCCAAATCTGAGAAGCCCGTGAGTGCGATGACAGGGACACCGGTGGCCATGCTTAGCACATCCACGATCAACGCTTCTCCGGAATGGTCCGGCAGGGATAAGTCCAGAAAAATAGCATCCCATTTTTCCAAGTCTTCTACCAGTTGTTTTTTGGCATCCTGAAAAGTCTCCACATGCGTCAAGTGATGCTGGAAAAGATTCTCTGAGAAATATTCCTCGATTAGGAAGTAGTCACCGATGTTGTCTTCGATGACCAAAATGCGATAGGCAGTATTGTCTTTCTGCATGCTTTTAAATAGAGTGCCTTGATGAAATTCTTTCTTTACTGAGAATTCACTTAATGTCGAAAGCTTCGGCCCAAATTCAAAGCCTTTGTCTTCAAATCATCTTAAAAAAGAAATCAAGTTGACTTAATCCTCGATTTTCTTGACGGTGAAATAAAAACTGCTTCCTTTCCCCGGGGTCGATTCCGCCCATATCTTTCCGCCAAAATGGGTCACAATTTTACGGCAGGTAGTCAGGCCCATTCCGGTACCCGGATAGGTGCTTTTGGGATGCAGTCGCTTGAGCAATTCAAAAATCTGCTCCAGATATTGGGGTTCTATCCCGATCCCGTTGTCCCTGACCACAAACTGCCAGTGGGAGGAGAGTTCCTCTGATTGAATTTGAATCTGAAGATCCTGACCGGGATTGATATACTTAAGCGCATTTCCAAGGAGATTTTGAAAAACTATTCGGATTGGCATAGGGATCGTTTTGATGGTAGGCATCGGCCCAACTTCAATTTTGGCATTCGCAGCTCGAATGAGGTCTGATTTTAGACTGATTACTTCATTAATTACTTCTTTGATATTCACATCAGCGATCAGTTTCGGATCAAAACCGACTCGGGAAAACTCCAATAGATCTGTAATGAGCTGCGAAAGTCGATTAGCTCCATCAACTGCAAAATGGATGTATTGATTGGCCTTTTGGTCAAGCTGAGGACCATATTTGGATTGCAGTAAATTCATAAAAGAACTGATCATTCGCAGCGGTTCCTTCATATCATGCGAAGCTACTGAAGCAAAGGCCTGAAGCTCTTGATTGGCATTAGCCAATTTTTGATTGAGTTCGATTAGATCTAGTTCAGTCTGTTTTTTGGAGGTGATATCCTGAGTCGCTCCGATGATTCGGGTTACTTTTCCACTCGAATTTCGGAGGGCAAATCCTTTGTCCAGAACATGTATGTAGGTACCGTCTCCTTTTCTGATTCGGAATTCCTGTTCCCAGTGTGTATGATCGCTACTCAGGAAATTTTCCAATTTTTTTCGAACGCGATCTATATCATCGGGATGAATGATGCTTTCCCAAAAATCTTGCCCAAGAAGCCTTTTGTCTTCCTGATAGCCTAGTCTCTCCTGAAAATTGGCAGTTCGGTAGGCCTCGCCAGTTTCTAAATTCCAATCCCAAATAATATCGGAGGTGGCTTTGGTGGCCAATTCAAACCGCTCATTAGCTTTGATGAGTTCACTCGATTTTTGATCAACAAGCTTTTTGAGCAGATTTGGGAGTTTGGCAAATGTAAATGCTAAAATCCCCATCAAAATCGAAGAAATCGCCCTGAGCCAAATCCCTGGCAAGGTTTCAGACCAAGCTGTGGAATTTTTGAGCCAGACGGAGATGGTCCAATTGCCCTCGGGTATAAACTGACTCAGGAGGTTCTCTGTGTTTTTTTCGGGAAGTTCATTTCCCGGAATGTACGTTTCCAGGATCCCCGTACCTGGATTCACTTTGGAAAGTTGAATTCCAAAATCCTCATTTTTCAGGATAGAAGTTTCCAGTTTTTGAATCAAAGTTTCCATCTTGATCACCACAGCTGAAATTCCCTTCAGACTACCGTCAGTATTGAAAATTGGCATTCGGCCCACTATACCCATTCCACCTTGGCGCAAGGGAATCGGTCCGGAAAAAAACATGTTTTTACGGTTGATTGCTTCGAGTACTTCATCCCTGGTTTCAGAATTGGCAAGAACATCATAACCGATTACTACCTCATTGCCCTCAAGTGGATATACTGCCACGATTTTACCGCCATCCAAGTATTGGATAATGTCTATCTCGGGATTGTTGGCCAAGATGAGTGGAGCTATGGAGTCAAAGTTTGCTACGGGATCAATATTCTTTGCCAAAAAGGCCAGAGTTCTCCCAGCGGCTGTTCCGTTGTTGATTAAGATTCCAATGGAATTTCTTAGTTCGGCCAATTTGCCCGATACTAATTCCCTTTCTTGGGATATTCTCAATTGATACTCGCGTATGGAAAGTACGGATGCCAGCGAAAATACCACTAGAAACACGATCAATCCGGTGATCGGTGGGTATTGTGAAAAAATGCGTATTAAAATGTTTTTGATTCTTTCCATAGGTTTTTCCTATTCCTTGATCGTAAAGTAAAAAGTAGATCCTTTTCCAGGTGTGGATTCTACCCAGATTTTGCCTTGGTGGTATTCCACGATTTTTTTACAAATGGATAGCCCGATTCCCGAGCCTGAATATTGGTCTTTTTGGTGAAGCCTTTGGAAAATGACGAAGATTTTTTCCAGATAGATTTCCTCAATGCCGATGCCATTGTCGCGGATCGAAAATTTCCACTCTCCGGGCTCTTTCTGACCTTCGATCCAGATTTCAGGTTTGTGGTCGGGGAGTTGATACTTCAGACCGTTACTGATCAGATTCTGAAAAACTTGAATCATCGCATTGGCGTGGCAACAAATGTCAGGAAGATTTCCCACGTGGATAGTGGCCTGTTTGTCCTGGATGTCTTTGGCAAGGAATTTCAAGACTTCCTCTACCAGGGAGTTGGTTTTAACCCATTTTTTTTCTTCTGAAATATTACCCGCTCGAGAAAACTCCAGCAGATCCAGGATCACTGTGCGCATCCGTCGAGCACCGTCTATGGCAAAATGAATGTATTTCTTCCCGGTTTCATCTAAGAGAGGGCTGTACTTTTTCTCGATCAATCCGAGGAAGCTGGAGATCATCCGGATGGGTTCCTGAAGGTCATGTGAAGCCACAAAAGCAAATTGCTCCAGTTCTTTGTTGATTGTTTCCAATTCTCTGTTGGATTCCAGTAGTTCTTTATTGAGAATTTTCATTGATTCCTCATAGGCTTTTCGCGAGGAAATATTTTGAATAGCACCTACCATTCGAATGGCTTTGCCGTGCTCATCCCGTTTTATTATTCCTCTGTCTATGAGGTAGAAGAAGCCTTTCTCTTTGCGCATCAGGCGATATTCAACCTGAAAAAATGACTCTTTGGGATCCTCAATCACTTGGGATAATGTATTCTGAACGAGCTCCCTGTCTTCGGGATGAATTCGCTCTAGCCACAAATCATGGCTATATCTGATTCCTGAAATTTCTTCTTCAAAAAGGGTATTGAATCCCTCTCCCCAATATCTTTCTTCGGTGAGGAGGTTCCAATCCCAGATCGCATCATTCGAGGCTTGGGATATCAGCGTAAAACGTTCAATGAATTCTTTGATTTTTCTTTCATTTTCTTTCTTTTCGGATACATCCCGAATGATGGCAGAAAGTCCGCCTTCACTGGGATACATGTCCACTTCGAGCCAAGATTTCATCCACACATCATAGGTCTCAAAACTGACCGGTTGCTGCTTGGTTAGGACTTCTTCATAGGCTTTACGAAAGTCTTCATTTGCCGTAGTGACAAATTCCCAGATGTTTTTGCCCAAAATCTCATCTCGTCGAATGCCGGTGCGCTTTTCAAGTACATGGTTCCAATAAGTGACCCGATAATTTTGATCTAGTCCGTAAAACAAATCCTTGATACTTTCCAAGAGTACATTTCTGGAGTTTAAAGCTTCCAGTTTGTTGTCTAGATTACGCTGCTTTTCGATGGCAAATGCCAAGTTGATGGTGACACTATGTAAAAAGCTCATTTCATCATCTGACCAAATACGCTCCTGATGACAATCATCCAATCCGATATAGCCAAAAAATTCATTTTCAATGAAAATCGGAAGATTCATCATAGCTAGAATGCCTTGTTCTTCCAGAATTGGCCTAGTCTCATGACTCAAGTTTCGAGTCAATACCGAAAAGGGTTTCCTCTCAAACAATTTAGCCTTAAAATCGGGGTGGTCCTCTAGAGGGATGTATTGAAGATTTGGATTTTGAAGTTCAGGGCTTACTTTTCCGTTGGTCCATTCGTTGGTTTGACTGGCAAAAAGACAGTCGTTTTCATCCTTGGTGATCCGGAATAGGTAGGCTCGATCTGACTGAGTGGCTTCACCGATGAGTTTGAGAGTATAATCGACCTCATCGTTCCAGTTGTTCGATTCCAGAAGCAGCTGAACGATTTTGGAAGTGGTACTGATCAGATTAGTTTTGGCTTCAAGCAGTAATCTCGTTTTCCGTTCTTCAGTGATATCCTGTACGGTACCGGTAAATCTTTTTTTACCATTTGTGTTGGTGATATTTCCTTTTTCTCTCAGGTATTTCGTGTGGCCTGCAGCTGTTTTTATTCGGTGCACGCTGTCAAGGGGACGCAGTCCAGATAATGCAGCATGGTGATCAACCAAAAAACCCGGAAGATCTTCTGGATAAAAGGTGGAAATGAAATAGTCAAAATTTGGATGGATTGAATTGACTGGTATGTCCCAAATGCTGAAGACTTGGTTAGACCAAAAAATTTTCTCTGTTTCGATGTCAAATTCCCAATACCCGATTTTTCCGATCTGCTGAGACAGATTAAGCTTTTCGATCAACTCATTGTTTTCCTGATATTTTTGCTTTTGAAGTGAAATATCTTTGGCAAAGCACGCAATGTATCTGCACTCGTCCTGGTCTTGAATCGGAATGAAGGCAGTCTCCAAATAGAAAGTTTGGCCTTCTTTTTTGAATTCAATGATTTCAGAAAAATGAATTCCCTGAAATGCTTTTTCATAGGCCTTAGACCAAAAGTTTAATATTTCTTGAGAAGCAAACTCTTTGTCAATAAGGGGTTGGGAAAGTTGAAGTTCGATCCCTGTAAGTTCTTCAAATTCTTTTAAAAAGGCTTTATTGGCAAAAGTCAACTGGAGACTGCGATCCAGAACCCAAACCAAGTCAGGAAGTGAATCGAATATAATCTCCATTTTTTTCAGGTCCAGTCCGGAGGCCTCATCGAGTTCATATTCTTTGATGAAACCACAGATCTTAGGAGTGTCGGTTGTTCCGATCTTGACGACAGTACCTTCGATGAGAAGGGGTTTTATCGGATGGTCAGGGATCTGAATGAAAGTTTCTAATTGAAAAAAGCCCGGTTTGTCCAGATATTCACGCAGCTCTTGAGAAAATTTTGATCTATCCGTGTCGATTACTGAATCGATTAAAAGATTCCAGCTTGGGATTTGTCCTTGGTCAATATTTAAAATCAAAAATATTTCTGGACTCAAGATCAATTCACCAGTTTTAGAATCGACCTCCCAATAGCCTGTCGCCAGCGGTTTTGGACTCCCTGTCACTGCCGAGAGTATTTTTGGCTGATCGAATCCGGACAATTGGTTTGGAATTTTCATCAGTTTATTTTTTGATTTTCATTGGTCAGATGGAATCTTTGACGATTAAAATAATCATTTCCCTGTGTGTTTAATGATGATTTTAATCGTGTCGATTTCATGTGAATAAGCTTTTTCAGGAAAGAGAAATTAGCAATAATGTTTCGGCTTTTTCATGGCTGCAGATCAGATCAAAAACGGATAACTTCTCCGGTTTTGACTGATTCATCGCAAGCGAAGGCGATTTTGAGACTGTTTAGCGCATCGGCGAGGTGATCAGTCAAATCCAAATCCTCCTGAATGGCACGTAGGAAATAGGCCTGCTCTCGATTGCAAAGCTCCTGATGGTCGGGCTCATCGGTCATGTCAATCCATTCATCTTGATGTACAAAGTGATTTTTGTCGTCAATGGCGGCATGATGGACGCGGATAGATTCGGTTTTGGTGTGAGAGTCCACATGGTCGGACTTGCCTGCTGCACCGGCATCTTTTGCCACGATGGAGGCAGCACCTTTTGGCCCAAACACATCCTTGACAAAAAAAGCCGTTTCGCTGATCATTGGCCCCCATCCGGCTTCGTACCAACCCACCGATCCGTCTTCAAATCTGATCTGAAGTTGACCGTAATTGTAGTTGTCAGGGGAAATGTCCTCTGTCAACCGAGCCCCGATAGCCGATACCCAAACCGGTTTTGAGCGGGTCATCTGACACATGACATCGATGTAGTGGACCCCGCAATCCACAATCGGACTGAGGGACTTCATGAGGTTGCGATGTACGTCCCACATGAATCCGTGACTTTGCTGATTGAGATTCATTCGCATCACTAGCGGCTTACCGAGTTTCTGAGCTTCCTCGATAAATCTCATCCAGGAGGGATGATGCCTCAGGATATAGCCAACGACCACTTTTTTATCTTTTTCTTGGGCTTTTTGGATGATTCGTTCGCAGCCAATAACTGTGTCGGCCAGTGGTTTTTCGATGAAAATATGACATCCTGCCTCGAGAGCCATCAATGCAAATTCCTCATGTGTATCCGGATAGGTAGAAATACAGACTGCATCGGGTTGCGATGTTTGCAGTGCTTCTGCATAGTCGTCAAAAAGTGCGTAGTCAGCTCCTAGAGAGCGGTTAAGTCTGTTTTTGCTTTCGCCCCGAGCCACCAATCCGCAGATTTCAAATTCAGGCATATGATGATAAGCGGTGGCATGAGAGGCACCCATATTTCCACACCCTACTACCAGGATTCGAATTTGTTTTTGCATAGATTATTGATTTTCAGCTAGTTTATTGATTTGATCTAAAGATAAATAATTGATATCCACATCTAATGTGATGGGTGAAAGTGGCTGATCTGAGGAGTCTCGCTGTACCGAAACGATCCTGTCGATGATATCCATACCCTTGATTACCTTTCCGAAAACCGTATAATCTCCATCCAGCCTATGGAGCCCTTCTGGGTTTTGGACCATGTAAAATTGACATCTTGCGGAGACTTTTCCCAAATTATCATCCCGACCAGCCCCAACCGCCCCGTAGACATGAGTCAATTCCGGATGAAATTCAGGCGCCAGCAAATATTCCGGATCGGTAAATCCCTCAGGCGTATCGGGGCATCCACCTTGAGCTACAAAATTTGGAATCACCCGGTTGAAAGTAAGACTATCCCAATATCCCGCTTCGGCCAGTTCGATGAAGCTTTGTCGATGGTTTGGAGTTCTCTCATCCAGCTGGATCCAGATTTCACCGAGGGGGGTGTTGATGTAGCCGACGGGCTGGGTTTGGATTTCAGGAGTTAGAAATTTCAGTGAAATCAGGCTAATCAGCCAAAAGACGATATGCATGACATTGTCGAGATTTGCAGTTAATATACATATCCTAGTGGCTTATTCCATATTTCTAAGAGAAGTTAGTTGTTTAAATTACCTTTAGCTATCAATAGCTGATGAATAAAATGACAGAACCAACAATTGATTTAGCTGTCCAACCCGCCAACGAGCTCCAAAGAGTACTAGCCCTGAGTGAGTTAGATCTTGATTACTCCTCGATTCAGGACTCACTTTCTGACTTGACTCAGTTGGCATCACAGATCACAGGTATGCCTGTTTCCCTGATCAATCTCATTGATTCCTATCATCAGTGGTCAGTTGGTACTCATGGTATTGAGATTCTTCAGATGCCTCGGGAAGAATCTGTATGTCAATACACCATCTTAGAAGAAAATGTAGATGGATTTGAAGTGGAAAATCTTAAAACTGACTTTAGGTTTAAGGATCGCTCCTATGTAGTGGATGAGCCTAGAATGAGATATTACTTTGGTGTTCCCTTGAAATTAAAGGGAGATCTTGCTATCGGAGCCCTCTGCGTTTTGGATACAGAGGCACGCCAATTGTCAAAGGAGAGAAAGGAAATGTTGATCCAATTGGGTAAAGTCGTGACTAATCGACTGACTTTACTCAAAACTCAAAAATTACTTGAAGATGAAGTGTCGGATGCACGTCGAATCTCGCGAAAGCTGGCTCATGACATCCGAGGGCCGATAGGAGGGATCATTGGACTTACAGAAGTGATTCAAGTCCAGCCGGAAACCAGCTCGATGGGTGAAATCTCAGAATACGTGGATCTGATTCAAAAAAGCGGCAAAACCATCTTGGAGCTTGCGGATCACATCCTTTCCGATGACAAATCGACGATTTTAGCCAAGTCAAATAAAAGTGAAATTAATTTGCCTTCCTTAGGTGAAAAAGTACGTGACCTTTATCTTCCAACGGCCATGTCTAAAAATATCACCTTGGACATCCATCTGGACAATGGAAATAGAGAGGTGAATTTTTCTGCCAAGCGAATCCTTCAAATCTTAGGAAATCTGATGTCAAATGCCATCAAGTTTACACCTGCTGGAGGCAAAGTTTCTTTGATCTTGAGGCTCGACCTTTTGGAATCCAATAAGATTCTTACCTGTGTGGTGAGCGATACGGGTGCCGGAATGACTAAACAAAAAATCGAGGAGATTTTGGATGGTAATACCGAATCCAGTAATGGTACTTCCGGAGAAAAGGGATTTGGCTTTGGTCTGGGGCTAGTGACTCACATGATCAAAGAAATGAAAGGCAACCTCAAGATAAAATCAGAAGTCGGAAAGGGAACCACCTTCACCGTGGAGGTTTACCCTAACTGATCGTGTTAAATCCGAAGATCAAAAAAGGCTGTCTCAAATCTGAAACAGCCTTTTTTGATTATTGGGCCAATTGATGATTGTTTACGGGATTGGCATACATCGCCAAAAAATTTTCTACTTCCATGGGATTGGAGGATTTTACCCGCTCGGTCAGTCTTCTTTCAAATGCCTTTTTTTCCTCATCCGAATAGTGATTGGCATAGTGTTGACTTTTAGTCAGTAAATCATGAGCGATGTAATTGCTCGGCCATAGCTTGTACCCTTTCCAGATATGCCGGTCAATTTTTTCTGCCAAAAGGCTAAGTTTTTCGCTGAGGTTAATCTCCTGACTTGCTATTTCATTTATTTCCTCAGTCATGATGGTATTGACCTGGATATGAATCCGTTTTTTGGTACCCATGATTCCTCTCAGAAGATTGATAAAGTCTTCATTTTCACTTTTTACATACTTTTCGTCCCGGGATTTGGCCATCAACTCGGGCATTTTGAGTATATCGGTGGGGTCATATTCGTAGCTGATAGAGACGGGAACAAGTTGGATTTTTTCAAAGAAAGAAAATGGATCCGGTCCCTGTTCTGCCAGAGTGAGCATTTTGAGTACCCCTTTGTGGGTAGCATCGTTGCCGTCCTTGGTTCGTCCCTCCCGCTGTGCAGTCCACACGGATCGATTTTCGTTGAGGAGAGATTTACGAATAAATTCGGACACTAGCATAGAGCTTTCTAAAAGTGCCCGTCCACTTAATCCTCGCCGGATGGCAAAGTTTCGATTGAGCCTGGATAGGGTATGCAAAAACGGTTTTTTAATCAGATTATCCCCAATAGCCGAGGTGGTCATGATCAGTCCGTTTTCGTAGAGAAGCGCATTGAGCAATGAGGTATCCAGGATAATGTCCCGGTGATTGGAGATAAAGAGGTAAGCGGTATTTGGTTTTAATTGATCAAATCCACCTGAAAACAAACCCTCAGAGCTTTTTTCCAGCACCTTCATCAAGCCAGGATAGATGAAATTGATCTGAAAATCCCGAAGAGAGTGGGTATGAAGCATAAGCTCCTTCCAAAGCCCATTCGTATCCTGAGGGAAAGAGAAATTCATCATGGCCTCAAGCATGGGATCGTCGATGATCAGCTTTATGGCTGAATTGACTTCAGCGTCGTAATAAGGTCTGATGGAATCAAATTTTGACATAGATTGGGTAATAAACTGAATGCAAAAAGCAAAAATTCAATCAGAAATTGAAAAGAATTACTTTTTGAGCTGATGGATAGGGGTTTAATTTCTTTTTAAATACCGGTCAAAAAACAAAAGGTGCACAGGAAGTGCCTCTGTCCAATATGTCCAGGTATGAGCGCCCGGCCGTTCGATGTATTCATGTGGAGTTTTATTCCAAAGGAGAATTTCTCTCAGCTGTCTGTTGGTATGGATCAAAAAATCATCTACCCCGCAATCAATGATGAGCGCAATTCCATTTTCATGGATTTTATCAGCTAGGCCAACCACGGTGTAAGGGTTGAATTTTGGTGCCTGGTAGTTAATAGATCCGAGCATTTGTTTTTGGCCGTTCTTTCTGAGATTTCTAAATTCATCAGGTACGATCCACATATCCGTATCGATATTCATTACGCCGCTCATGGTACCAGCCGCGACAAATAGTTCTGGATGCTTGGCAGAAAGCATCATTGCACCATGACCGCCCATAGAAAGACCAGTAATCGCCCGGGATTCTTTCTGGGCAAGAGTTCGGTAGTTTTGATCTACAAAAGGGATCAGTTCTCTGATCATATAGGTCTCATATCTCACCGAGTCCAGAATTGGACTGTCATAGTAATAGCTTGCTGGTCCTACACCCGGAGTCACAATGATTAGGTCATATTGATCCGCCAATTGGTTGACTAACCCCGGTTTGGTGACTTGCTTGTGCCAGTCAGAAAATGCTCCCGAACCGCCATGTAATAGATACAGGACCGGATAGCTTTTATTAGTAGAGGAATAGGAGGAAGGTGTGGTTACGGCAGCTTTCAGATTTTTTTGCATTGCCTTACTGTAAACTAAGACCGTGTCCACTTGGCCTTGCCCAGAAGCGGAGAGAATAGTGGCAACCAGCAGGACAGCGGAGAGGAAAAGATTTTTCATAGAAGAGGATGATTGTGATATTGCCCAAAATATAGACTTTAAGTAAAGAATCCTTTAATAGTATGATAAACGTCTTCTTTTGACCTTGATCGGAATTTGTATATTCAAAAATCAATCGCCGAAGTAGTATGAAAGGAATTTATCCAGCAGCCAATTTTCTGATCGTTCTGGTTTTGGGAGCGGTAGTTCTTCGAGAAGGATCCTTTATTTTGGTTCCGGTAGTTTGGGGTATTTTCTTTGCTTTTGCACTTCACCCGATTACCAAATGGTTTGAAAAGCGGCACATTCCGAGGTCGCTGTCAATTATTCTGACCATAGCATTGGTTTCAATTATCGGATTTGGAATTATTTATTTGTTGGTCAATCAGATGGTAGGCTTGATTCAAGAAATACCTGAAATCCAATCCAATCTGGAGACGAAGTTTGATCGGTACTATGAAGAGTTGACTTTGATTTTTGGAGAGAATTTTCTGGGAACCCGAAAGGATAACAATCTGCTGGCGATTTTTCAGACAGGAAGTATTAATCAAACTCTTTTCTCGACAGGAAAATCTTTGACTCTTATCGGAATCATTCCACTTTACATTTTTCTGCTGATCTATTACAAGGATTTTTTTGCAGAGTTCCTGGTTCGCTTTTCAAAGCGAAACAATGAAGAAGTAATGCATTGGGTTTCTGATTCGGGTAAAGTCATCCAAGCCTATCTGGTGGGGATGGTCAGAGTGACAGGAATAGTCGCTTTTTTGGCGGGGATCTTCTTTTATCTGATGGGAATAAAATACTTTTTGCTTTTCGCTGCATTTGTGGCATTTATGAATTTGATTCCCTACGTGGGTGTGTTTATTTCTTCGGTTTTGGTGATTTTGTACGTCTTTTTGACTACGGATTCACTTTTTTACCCCGTCATTACATTTGCTGTCTTGTGGGGAATCCAGCTTTTTGAAAACAATGTCATCACCCCCTACGTGGTCGGCTCAAAGGTCAAGGTCAATGCTTTGGCGGTAATTTTTGCCATATTAATTGGAGGTTGGCTTTGGGGGATTTCCGGAATGATGCTCTTTATACCTTTGGTAGGAGTATTGAAAATAACCTTGGAAAGAAGTCAAAACCTGAAGGCTTTCGCCTATCTCTTGGGTGATGAAGTACCTGTGAGTGAAGAGTCGGAGAATTTTTGGAAAGTGATAAAAAGAAAAATGAATTCTAAAGTGAATAAACCTTCCTGATCTCAAAAATTATTCTCAAGCTAAGAAATACCTGCTCCTAGAGACAGAGTTGAAAAAGCTTAAGTCATTAATCATGTGTTACAGGTAAATAAAAAGGCCTCCCATATCCAATGAGAGGCCTTTTTGTGCGGACGAAAAGATTCGAACTTTCATGCCCGTTAAGGCGCTGCCGCCTGAAGACAGTGCGTCTACCAATTTCGCCACGTCCGCATGGTAGGAGTGCCTTTTTTCAAGGCAATAAATTAAGTCGGGGTGGCAGGATTCGAACCTACGACCTCCACATCCCAAATGTGGCGCGATACCGGGCTACGCTACACCCCGAAACTTTATTTAATATTTTTTTTATTTCAACCTTTTGTTGAAACAGGATTCGAACCATCGACCTTCCCGATAGCAATCGGGACGAGATACCGGGCTACGCTACACCCCGAAACTTTATTTAATATTTTTTTTATTTCAACCTTTTGTTGAAACAGGATTCGAACCATCGACCTTACCGATAGCAATCGGGACGAGATACCGGGCTACGCTACACCCCGAAACTTTATTTTATATTTTCTTTATTTCAACCTTTTGTTGAAACAGGATTCGAGCCTTTGACCTTCCCGATAGCAATCGGGACGAGATACCGGGCTACGCTACACCCCGAAACTTTCTCCAAATCCCTTTCGGATTAGGTGGTGCAAACTTAGGGAAATTTCAGTATTTCAAATGCGCCTGAAAATAAAATTTACCAGTTTTCTGAATATTTGTTGGGTGCTTTATTTCAAACTCCTGATTTCAAATGAATTGATTTTTCATTTTCTTTTTGATTTTCCCATACTTTTGACCGGAAATACCCACTATGAAAAAGAGAGTTACCGGAATCGGGGGAATATTCTTCAAAGTCAAAGATCCCAACGCCACCAAATCCTGGTACCAAAAGCACCTCGGACTGAATACGGATAAATATGGGACTGCCTTCGAATGGCGTTCTGCCGAGCAGCCAGAGTCCAAAGGCTTCACCCAATGGTCTCCCATGCAGGATACCACCGATTATTTTCTCCCTTCCCAAAAAGAGTTTATGATTAACTATCGGGTAGAAGATCTTGAGAGTCTGGTAGCTGAGTTAAAGAAAGAAGGGGTTCAAATTTTGGATGAAATTCAAACTTTTGAATACGGAAAGTTTGTCCATATCCTCGATCCGGATGGATATTCGGTCGAGCTTTGGGAACCAATCGATGAGGTCTATGATGACCTTACCGATGGACGCACGGTGAGTTAAATTTTCCGCTTGGAGTAAACTGCGATGAGCTTCTCCGTGCATCGCTCTCCATCCATGGCGGCAGAAACAATTCCTCCGGCATAGCCGGCACCCTCTCCGCAGGGATAAAGCCGCTTGATCTGTGGATGCTCAAATGTCTCCCGATCCCGGGGAATCCGCACAGGGGAGGAGGTTCGACTTTCCACACCGATCAATTGGGAATCGTTGGTGAAGTAGCCCTTCATCTTTTGGCCAAAGGCTTTAAAAGCCATGGCCAAGCGTTCGGCGATGAAGTCTGGCAACACTTCCCGCATTTCGACAGACTCCAGACCGGGTTGGTAGGAGGTGTCGAGTAAGCTCGAACTCACCTTTCGATTAACAAAGTCCACCATTCGCTGACCTGGGGCAGTTTGATTTTTGCCTCCTGCTGCCCATGCCTTCTGCTCCACTTCGGCTTGAAAGTGCATAGCAGCCAAAGCGCCATGCTGATGGTATTTGCCCAAATCTTCCAACTCCACGGATACGACCATACCTGAATTAGCAAACTTGCTGTCTCGCCGACTTGGACTCATGCCATTGACAACCAACTCACCAGGAGCAGTTGCTGCCGGTACGATAAATCCACCTGGACACATGCAAAAGCTAAATACTCCGCGCTGTTTTCCTTTGTATTCAGTTTGATGAACCAGGGAATAGGCAGAGGCTGGCAAATAAGGTCCGCGGTCTATTTCGCAGTGGTATTGGATACGGTCGATCAGGTTTTGGCTATGCTCGATTCGCACTCCTAAGGCAAAGGGCTTGGCTTCGATCAGGACTTTTCTTCGATCAAGAAGGTGAAAAATATCCCTTGCCGAATGTCCGGTGGCTAAAATCACTCCGATTCCTTTGATTTTTTCGCCGTTTTGAGTGATAACGCCTTTGATTTCATCTTTTTCCAAAATCAAATCTTCCACCCGAGTTTCAAACAGGATTTCACCTCCGTGCTCGAGAATGGTTTCTCGCAATTTTGCGACCAACACAGGAAGCTTGTTGGTGCCGATATGTGGATGAGCGTCAACCAGGATTTCTTCTGTCGCACCATGGGCTACAAAAATCTCCATAATTCGGCGGATATCACCTCGCTTTTTAGATCGGGTATAAAGTTTTCCGTCCGAGTAAGTACCCGCACCACCTTCACCAAAGCAATAATTAGAATCCGGATTCACTATGCCTTCCTTGTTGATTGCTGCCAGATCCCGGCGTCGGGCACGCACGTCTTTTCCCCGCTCGATTACGATTGGTTTTACACCGAGTTCGATCGCTCTCAGCGCTGCAAAAAGTCCTGCTGGACCTGCCCCAACAATAATGAGTGGATCCTCATTTTCCACCTGATGGTACTCTGGCAGATGATCCAAAAGTGACCCCGGATTTTCATTGATAAAAAGTTCGGCTTCTACATTGACGAGGACTTTTCGGCCACGAGCATCGATGGAGCGGCGAGTTTGTCGGGCAAAAGCTAGGGGAGTTTCGGGGGAAAGTCCGGCTTTTTTCAAAACGGTTTGTTGAAAAACTTCCGGATCGTAAGCTTCCTGTGGAGAAAGCTGAAGGGTGAGGCTACGTTTCATGGGTAAGGTGTTTATCCTTAAATCGTCACAAAGGTAGAATTTCCCCGTCAATTCTTCTGAGACAATGCTTGTCTAAAATTTCTTTGAGCCATTCTTCTGGGTTACTTTTGGTTTATGGAGTTTGCCATAGTGGATATCGAGACGACAGGCGGGGCACCGGCAGGTGGAGGCATCACGGAGATTGCTGTGGTGATTCATGATGGAGAAAAGATCACTCGAGAGTTCCAGACTTTACTCAATCCACAGCAGCCGATTCCGCATTTTATCACAGGGTTGACGGGAATTGATAGTCAGATGGTGGCTAAGGCTCCGACTTTTGAGGAGATTGCTGAGGAGCTTTGGGAGCTGCTCCGCGATCGGGTTTTTGTGGCGCACAATGTCAATTTTGACTTCAGTTTTATTCGCGAGGCTTTTTCCAAGCAGGGAAAAAATTGGAATCCCTCCAGACTTTGTACGGTGAGATTGTCTCGAAAAGCGATTCCCGGAATGGGTTCGTACAGTCTGGGTCGACTATGCGAAAGTCTCCGAATTCCCATTCTGGCACGGCATCGAGCCATGGGCGATGCCAAAGCCACGGCCATTCTTTTTGATCGGATCATCCGGGAAAATTCCGAGGTGGTTTATTCCGCCTTAAAGAAAAACAGTGGAGAAACCTTCCTTCCGCCCAATTTTCCGGTCTATAAATTCCGGCAAATTCCCGAAGAGTGCGGGGTGTATTACATGCTCAATGACAAGGGCAAAGTCATCTATGTCGGGAAAGCCAATAATATCCGAGAGCGATTTAAAGGGCATTTTTCCGGAAAAGTCCTGCCCCAACTCAAGCAGCAACTCAAAGCCGAAATTGCTGATCTCAAATGGCAGTTGACCGGAACGGAATTTATGGCGCTGCTGCTGGAAATGGTCGAAATCAAACGGCTTTGGCCGGCTTACAATTCCGCGCTGAAAATGCCCAAAACTCTTTGGGGGCTATTTCACTATCAAGATGGATCGGGGTATTCCCGATTTCAGATCGCCAAAGTGACTAAGCACCTCCAACCTTTGGAAACTTTTTTCTCTCAAGAGGAGGCGAGAGCTTATCTTCAGGAGGCGACGCAGACTTTCGAACTCTGTTCAAAACTCAATGGACTTCGAAAAGTCTCTTGCGATCAAATGAATGATCCTTTTTGCCAAGGCGCATGCAGCTCATCCGAAGATCCTACAGCCTATAACCAACGAGCGGAGGATTGGATCAAACTGATCAAAACTTCCAAAAAGGACTTGTTGATTACGCTACCCGGTCGAGAATCTGGAGAGTCCGCAGTTTGTTTGTTTTCGGGAGGGATTTTAAAAAAGTATGCATTTTTACCTGCTCAGGAAGTGAGTGTCGAAAAATTAGATCCTGTTTCGCCGTATCCTGAGACATTTTACTTGCTTCGGCAGTACATCCATCGCTTTGATCTGAATCAGATTCAAGTTTTAGAGCCAAGCGTACAGACTGATTCTTGGTCACTTAATTTTGGTTGAAAATCATCGAATTATCGGCCATTCACCCTCGATAAAGCTGTAGTAAATCGTATCCCTTCTTCGGTTTCGGATCATTTGGGTATGGCTTCGCAAAATACCTTCCTCTGTTGCACCGATATTTTTCAGAGCAGTTCGGGCGGGGATATTCAAAACATCGGTTTTGATCTCGACACGTTTGAGCATTAAGTTTCCAAAGGCAAAATCCAGCATTACCGCTTTCATGGCAGGGTTGATTCCTTTTCCCTGAAAGGATTTTCCAAGCCAAGTCCAGCCAATCTCCACTCTCGCATCCCGTTCGGAATAGTTGCCAAAAGCGGTCGAGCCGACCAAATCCCCACTTGATTTTTCGATCACGGTAAATTGAAGCCGCTCACCTCTAAAATGCGGCGCTGCCCAATCTTCAAATTGCTCAGGAATGCTCAGGTCATGGGTGAAATACACCCACATTTCCGGGTCTTGAGTCAGCTGCTGTAAAGCAGAAAAATCCTCCTTGACCAAGGGTCTAAGGAGGACTTTTTCATTTTCTAGAACTTGGTCTCTGAATATCATCCAAGCACCTCTTTGATGGCTTGATTGTACAAGGTCACTTCCTCGATCGTGCCTGTGGAGATGCGACACCAGTCATTCAGGGGAGGAAATGGCCGTCCGATGATGAAGCCTTTTTGTGCCATGGTTTTGCCCAATTCGGCTACGTCTTTGCCGGATTGGAAAAAGACGAAATTGGCGTGTGACTCCAAATAGGGCAGTTTGAGTTCGTCCAAGGTTTGGGTTAAAAGCGCTTTGGCTTCCGCATTTTTTTGAAGGGAAAACTGGTAAAACTCATTGTCAGCCAGTGCTGCTTTGCCGGCCTCGATCGCCATGATATTGGTATTTGCGACAACTCGATCTTTGAGTTTTTGTGCCAAAGCCGGTCTGGCTATCAGGTAGCCCATGCGGATACCGGCAAGGCCATAGACTTTGGAAAGTGTGCGGGATACGATCACGTCATGGCCTTTTTTGACCAATTCGACCATGGAAGGATAATTGGGTTCGGTGATGTAGTCGTAGTAGGCTTCATCGCTAAACACGACAGCTCGTTTACTGACTGTCTCGCAAAAATCCATCACCTTGTCTGCAGGTAGGAGTTTTCCGGTGGGATTATTCGGATTGCACAGAAACACCAATCTCGTCTCATGGCTGACTCGCTTTTCGATTTCATCCAGGTCAAAATCCAAATCCTTATTCAGTGGAACCCAGTTGATATCCGTGCCCCAAAGTTCGGCATACTCCATCATGGACAAGAAAGTCGGCGCACAGGAGATGATTTCTCCGCCTTGGGCAAAGGTAATCCCGGTGACTTTCAGGCCTTCGGTCGATCCGGCCACGAGGACAATATGATCTTCAGGAACTCCCTCTTTTTCGGCGATCATTTTGACTAAGGAGGCATTGTAACCCCAAGGATATCGGCAGCCATTGTCAAAAGCCGCCACCATAGCTTGCCGCATTTTCTCGGATGGGCCGTATGGATTTTCATTGGAACCGAGTCGGATAGGTCCTTCTAAAGGCCGTGGATTGTACTTTCGAATTTCCTCTGCACTGAGACTTGGTACCATTCCCGTACCACCCAATAGAGCCAAACCACTCCCAAGTGAGGCAGATTTTAGCCAATTTCTTCTTGATATTCCTGTCATTGGATTTCAGTTTTGATTGGTAAAATACTAAGGATTTGTCAAGGATCTTACAAAAAATACATTTTTGGATAGATTTTCTTTCAAAGAATGTTTTTTCAATAAATGGCACGATAGAAAATTATTATTCTGAAAAATTGACTTTTTCGAAATTAATTTCCTAAATTTTTACTAGTGCAATAAACCCTAAACCCCGATTACTATGAAAAAGCTTCTGATTTTCTTGATTGGTGGGATGCTTTGGGCCGGCTTACTCAGCGCACAGCAGACACAGTACATGGTCTTTGAATTTATCAAGGTTAACAATGAACAGCTGTTTGAATACATCGAGTTTAAGGACTTTATGGAAAAAGTCTATCGTCAAGCGCTTAATGATAAGCGAATCAAAGGTTGGGATTTTTGGAGAGTTCAAAATGGACAAGATCAGGGCAATTATCAATGCATCATGGTCACTTATTATGACGATCCGGTCAAAATGATGAATGGCTTAGACGAGGAAGCGATTATCGATTATACCAAAATCGCCTATCCCCATCTCAATGACAGTCAGGTGAGAACCTTGTTTCAGCAGTCCTTATCCATGCGGGATTTGCCTACAAGATTATACATGCGGGAACTCGCAGCTACCTCGGATAATTTTCAGTTCAAACCCGGAGTTCTAGCCTCTTTTGACTTGATGAAGGCAGTCGAGGGAAAATACAGTGATTATGAAAATGCCGAAATTGATGTATTTAAGCCGATTCATCAGAATAAAATCGATCAGGGAATGATGGGGCATTGGAGTTTTCTCAGAGCAGCTTTGCCTCAAGGATCCGAAGCTAATTCCACTCATTTGACAGTGAATCTCTACAAAGATTATGTACAGTTTTTCAATGCCCAAGAGTATGAAGATATGAACCAAACTGCCGAAGAAAGACAAAAAGTGAATGCAGGTCTCAACTCCCGTGATCAAAAGTGGATTTATTTGGCGACCTTAGAAAACGTAGTAAGATGATAGTCCGGTTTGACTGAATTTTACGCTAAAGGCTCCGAAAGGGGCCTTTTTCCTGACTTCCGCGGTCTTTTCATCGGTTTTTTGTAACTGATTGATATTTAATCTTGTATGATTTTGATTCGTTGATTTTGGGTGTCCCAGCCTTGGTTTTTTTTATTTTGGACCATGTTTATTCGGAAAAAACCCAATAAAAGCGGGCTGGTCAGTGTCCAGATTATTGACAAAAGCAAAGGCAAGTATAAGGTTGTAAAGACGGTAGGTTCGAGCAATGATCCTGATGAGATCGAGTGTCTTATGGTTCAGGCCAAGGATCAAGCCCGTCAGTTGGTGGGACTTCAGGAGATCGATTTTACCAACCATAGGGAGGTTTTCGAGCAGGTTTTATCCTCCATCACCTGGACTTCGCCAAAGAAAAGAAACACCTGATCGAAAAGGATGGGCTGAAACTAGTCGTTACCCATTCGGAGGATCGGGCAAAAAAGGACCGATATAACCGGGAGAAAGGTCTGGCAAGGCTTGAAAAACTCCTCAAGTCGGGAAAACTCACCAAGTCAAGTATCAACAACAAGGGATACAATAAATTCCTCAAAATGGAAGGGGAAGTGACTCTGGCAGTGGATTCCGAAAAAGTGACCCTTGACCAGAAGTGGGATGGACTCAAAGGCTATCTGACCAACTCTACGATGACTGTAGAGGAAATATTGCAAAACTACAGACACCTGTGGCAGATCGAAAAAGCGTTTCGGGTGGCAAAAAGCGAACTGAAAATAAGACCGATATTCCATTTTAAACGAGAGCGTATAGAAGCTCACATCTGTCTGAATTTTACTGCTTACAAAATCTACAAAGAGCTGGACAGACAGCTAAAAGCGAAAAAATCAGACTTCACCCCAGAGAAAGTGATCGAGATTATTCAGAATATCTATGAGATTACCGTGGTCACCCCTAAACACGAACTCCTAAGAAAAACCATGATCCTGACCGAAGAGCAGAAAATGATCCAAGACCTTTTCGGGTTTTAATCCGGGTGTCCCAGCGCGGAAGTCAGGAGCTTTGCCTCAAGGATCCGAAGCTAATTCCACTCATTTGACAGTGAATCTCTACAAAGATTATGTACAGTTTTTCAATGCCCAAGAGTATGAAGATATGAACCAAACTGCCGAAGAAAGACAAAAAGTGAATGCAGGTCTCAACTCCCGTGATCAAAAGTGGATTTATTTGGCGACCTTAGAAAACGTAGTAAGATGATAGTCCGGTTTGACTGAATTTTACGCTAAAGGCTCCGAAAGGGGCCTTTTTTAGTAGCTAGTATCGAGTAGCAAGTAGCAAGATTTTGAAGCAAGAGGCAAGAAGCAAGAGACAAGAGTCAAGAAGCAAGAGATTAGATTTTTGAAATCAAAAGTCATTTTACCTTCTGAAATACTTGAAAACTGCAACGCCGATCACCGGGCCGATGAAAAGTAGTCCAATAGCCATTTTTGGTTCCAAAAACTCATTCAAAGTTCGCGTCAAATAGATGCTGATTACCGTCAGTCCAAAACCCAAACTATTGACCAAAGTGAGGGCTGTTCCGCGCTCTTCGGCAGGTACGCTTTGGGCTACCAAAGTGGAAAATTGAGGAGAATCTGCAGTGACTAATTTTCCCCAAATCATCAAAAATGGAAGGATTATAAGCCTTGGGATTTCAGGAAAAATCAACAGAATCACTCCGCATAAACCAGACCCAGTCAAGCTCCACAAGGCGACTTTTTCACTTCCGATTTTCCCTGCAATGACACCTCCCACAGCACAGGAAATCCCTCCTGCTGTAATAATCAGAAAAGTTAAAAGAGCTTGATTTTCAGGGGTTATATCTCCATTGGTTAAAGTGAATATCAAAACTGGTAAAAAGGCCCAAAAGGTGTATAGCTCCCACATGTGACCAAAGTATCCTCCGGCAGCACCTTTCAACTTCGCATTTTTGGCAAAGCGGGGAATCAAACCAAAATCAAGCTTTGGACTTTTTTTCCGAAAAGGTCCATCCGGAACTCCTAATCCCACCAAAATTCCTCCCAAAACTGCAAGCAGGGAGGTACTTCCCAAAATCACTTTCCAAGAAATACCAATTCCCAGTCCTTTCAGTAAGAATGGAAATGCTGTTCCCAGTACCAATGCACCCACTAAAAATCCCAGTGCAGAACCCAGTCCTTTTTCGAAGTAATCCGCCGCGATCTTCATTCCCACCGGATAAATCCCCGCCAGGAAGAATCCCACCAAAAACCGGAAACTCATCAGCGCGAAAAAGGACATGGGAAAAATCAAAATCGCCAGATTAGCTGAGGCTGCGAGCATCGAACTCACGAGAAAAACCCTCGATGGGGAAAACCGATCTGCAAACGAGGCAATGGCAAAGACTAAGGTTCCTGCAATAAACCCAAGCTGTACGATCATGGTCAAGCTCGGGGCTATTCCTTCTTTTTGCAAAAGGACTTCCCATTCCACAGAGGCGGCATTTCCTGCAAACCAAAGCGAAGTGCCCAGAAATTGAGCGATGACGATCAAGATCAGGGCACTTCGGGAAGAAATCTGCTTGGGCATTAGGCTTTCAGAATTCGTTCGATTTCGGCGAGTTCTTCGAATGAAAATTGCGAATTTTTCACAGCAGCCACATTGTCGTCGAGTTGCTCGGGCTTGGATACCCCGATAAGTACCGAAGTGATTCGTGGATCTTTGAGTAACCAGGCAATGGCCATTTGCGCCAGAGATTGTCCTCTTTTTTGGGCAATGGCATTGAGCTGACTGATCATTTGGAGCTTTTCCGGGGCGATTTGCTCGGGCTTGAGGTAGCGGCCGTCTTTGGCTGCACGGGACTCAGCGGGGATTCCTTTGAGGTATTTGTCGGTCAGGAGACCTTGCTCGAGCGGTGAAAACGCAATACTTCCTACGCCTTTTTCTCCCAATACATCCATCAGGCCATTTTCCACCCAGCGATCCAGCATGCTGTAGCGAGGCTGATGGATAAGAAGCGGTACGCCCATTTCGCTGAGGATTTGGTGAGCTCGGGCGGTGTCTTCAGCCGAATATTGAGAGATTCCGACGTAGAGGGCTTTTCCCTGTCGATGCAGTTGGGCCAAAGCGCCCATGGTTTCCTCCAGAGGCGTGTTGGGGTCAGGTCGGTGATGGTAGAAAATATCCACATAGTCCAAACCCATTCGCTTCAAACTCTGATCGCAGCTGGCAATGAGGTACTTTTTGGAGCCGAAGTTTCCATACGGTCCCGGCCACATATCCCAGCCGGCTTTGGAAGAAATGAGCAGTTCATCCCGATAAGGGAGAAAGTCCTTTTGGAGAATTCTTCCAAAATTTTCCTCAGCTGAGCCAAAGGGAGGTCCATAATTATTAGCCAGGTCAAAATGACAAATGCCCAAGTCAAAGGCTCTTCGGAGGATTTTTCTCCCCAAGGTCAAATCCGCATTGTGTCCGAAGTTATGCCAAAGTCCGAGACTGATTTCAGGAAGCTGAAGTCCGCTTTTGCCACAAAATCGGTACTTCATCTCCTCATAGCGATTCTCAGCAGGGATAAAAGGAGGGAGCGGATGGTGATCGTTGATACGCATAGGTTTATTGAGATTGGTGATTTTTTAATGGATTCGAGTGATTAAAATAGCAGAAGGGCAAGCAAGCAAAGCCCGATGCAGCAAAGGATGAGAACTAGCCAGCTTTTCCAAATGTAAGCAATCCAGTCCTTGAAGCTGACACCACCTGCTGCGATGAGGGCCATCATGCCGCCATTGGAAGGGGTGATCATATCCATAAGTGCGGCAGGAAGCTGATAGGTCAAAACTGCCACTTGCCGGCTGATTTGGAGGAGTTCGGTCAGGGGTGCTGTGAGCGGAATCGTCAGCACAGCCTGTCCGGATGTACTCGGTACGGGAATGTGGATTAAGGCTTGACTGATAAACATGCCGACTATCGCCAGGGATTCGGGGAGACTTTCCAAGGGAGAGAATAGCGCCTGAATAATCGGATCAATGACCGCCCCTTTTTCCAAAATCAGATAAATACTTCTCGCCAAACCCACGATCACTCCTGCAAAAATCATCTCTCCGAAACCAGCGACATACGTTCGTGCCGTTCCATTCAGTCCCATGCCACCAATCAGACCGCAGGCCATGCCCACGACGAAAAACAAAGCTGAAATTTCATTATATCCCCACTCCAAAGTAGTAATTCCATATGCCATCAACCCAAACCCTCCCATGGCAATGACCAAAATCAGTGACAGCCGAGGAGTCAATGGAGCAGGAGTGAAGTCCTGATTACCTGAGTCAAGCTGTTGGGACTTTCCTTTCCTGAGGTGAAATGTAATCCAGGAGAAAAGCACAAGAACCAACGCGGAAATACGGAAACCGGCGCCGGAAAAAGGCTCCACCTCAGCAATATTTTGCGCCAGCAAACCCACAAATGGATTGATCGGAGAAAGCGCCGCACCGATCATCGAGGCTCCGAAAGTCATCGCAAGGATGGAGCGGAGGTCGTACCGCAGCTTGGACGCCAATATCACCAAAATCGGCACCATGGGGATGATTTCTTCCTGCATCGAGACCGCAGCTCCGCCAAAGGCAAAGACCATTCCCAAGAGGTAAAAAAGAACTATTCGGGAGCTTTTGAACCGATAGATGAGATTTTCGATCCCGGCCTGAAGTGCTCCGGTTTTTTCCACGATGTAAAACGCCCCTCCGATAAAGAGGATCAGCGCCAGAATATCCGCTCCGGCAATGACTCCCTCGGGAATTGCCAGAAAAATGTCGGCCAAACTTGGGTTTTGATCAGGGATGGCGTGAAAGCTCCCCGGTACCACGATTTCCCGTCCGGTCACTTCATCCGTCATCCGGTCAAAGCTACCCGAAGGAATCAGATAAGTGGCTATCCCTGAGAGGAAAATGAATCCAAGCAGAATAATCAGCGGGTGCGGAAAGGATAGTTTCTTCATGGTTGGTCCAAGATCTGAAGGATAGCTGAGGCGATTTTTTTCCGGTGATCGGCTTGGTCCGCGGAATTGCTCAGCAAGAAAAATCCCTGCTCCCAATCCCGTGAAAAAAGAACCAAAGCACTGAAACCATCCTCGCCTCCGTAGTGACCAAGATAGGGCTTTTCATTGATCAAGATGGACTGAAACCCTACCGGATGGCCGGATGAAGTGTGTAGCCAACTGAGTTCGGTCTGAAAATCACTCATTTCCCCCCTCGAGAAATGCAGTAAAAATTTGGAAAGATCGGATGCCGTCACGACTAATCCCGAGGATGGGGAAGGATAAGCCGAAAGTTGCAGCGGCTTGGTTTTGATCCTTCTCCAGGGGAAAGTGCGGACATGACCGAGGTAGGAACTCGAATCATTGGCGGGAATAAAAAAGGAATTATTCATGCCTGCCTTATTCAACGTCAGCGCCTTGCTGATCGAGTCGAAAGGCTTTTTCGCATGAGTCTGCACCAACCAGCCCAGCAAGTCATAATTGATGTCTGCATAGCGAAATTGGCCTATTTTTCCATTGCCTTTTTCCATCCGTTCTGGAAGGAGAGCCAGTGAATGGTCCTTTTTCCAACTACTTAGCTGAGCGAGAGCACTTTGATCGGCTAGTCCTGAGGTGTGAGCGAGTAATTGACCGAGGGTTAAAGCCTGTAATTCCTTCGGCAAATCGGTGGAGTTTGGCAGTAACTCTGTCAGTGTAGTCTGAGCTGACAATTCCTGTTCATTGATATACTCCGCTACGGTGAGGGCGGTGAATATTTTGGAAATCGAAGCCACAGGTAGGGGTGTATCTATTCGCATCGAGTCTTTGCTTTCCAGATTTTGATAGCCAAAACTCTTCAGGTAGATCAGCTTTTCATCCTCGACGATACCAACGGCCAAGCCTGGAATCAGAAAATCCGCAAGACTCTGAATGAGCAATGAGTCGATTTTTTCAGATTTATTTTGAGGAAAAGGAGCAGGACTCCATCGGACTCTCGGATAGCTGAAGTACCACTCCCAAGCCAAAAACAGGAGTAGCCAAAAGACTAACCCATACACCGTGTATTTGATTTTTTGATTCATTGGGGTTCAGGTTACCACTGTAGGCTTGGGTCGGTAGGATTTGGAACTTTTGGAAACGTGGTTTTTGGGTAGTTCTTTTTTTAGGGCTTTGACAAAAAGGTGATAATCCACCGTGATCGTGTGTCTTGGAGAATTGACCTGTCGGTAGTGCGGGTCTGTGACTTCCCGCTCGCACAGTTCATGGATATGGGCAGGCCTTTTCCAGTTGCCGATCAGCTCTTGGGCCATGAGTTTGCTCTGCAGTTCTGCGCCCGGCCATATGCAACCCAAAGGCTGAAACATGCCAATGAAGTAGAGATTTTGAATCTCAGGATGGAACATTTTCAGGTACAGCGGGACAGGACCTGAACTGTAGTCAATCAGGTTTTTGTCAAAAAAAGGATGACTCAGCCAGTATCCGGTGCAAGCAATAATCGAGTCAAACTCCTCGGTCTTTCCATCTTCGAACGTCACCTTTTTTCCATCAAAGCGACGGATATCCATTCTGGGTTTGACTTTTCCGTGGCGGATTTTATGAAAAAGCTCGTCATTGATCGTCGGATGGGTTGAGCCAAAAGGGTCTGTGATCGGTCTCAGCCCGTACTTTTTGTAATCTCCCCAGTACAGTCGGAGTAAAATCTGATTGAAAAAAGTTCGAAGTTTCAGTGGAAGCCATTTGGTGCCTTCTGCCACGACATCGGAGGGTTTGCCGAAAAAGAACTTCGGTGCGATCCAATAGCCCCGACGCCAGGAAATGGCGGTTTGGGCTGAAACACGGCTGGTCTCTACCGCCACATCACAGGCGGAATTGCCCCCGCCAATCACCAAAACCCGCTTGCCGGCAAAGGGTGCCGCTTTTTTGAAGTGATGGGAATGCAGGAACTCACCGGTAAACTCCCCCGGATACTCCGGGTAGCGGGGCTTCCAGTGGTGCCCGTTGGCCACGACGAGATGGGTAAATGACTCGGTAGTTTCGACGCCGTCTTTTTCGGTAGTGATTTTCCATTCCGTGGAGCTGACCCGATCACAGGACTTGACCATCGTCCCAAACCGGATATGAGGGTATAAGTCAAAATGCCGGGCATAAGCCTGAAAGTAATTTCTCAGTACCTCGTGAGATGGATAATCCGCCGTCTCGGGGTCAAAATCATCAAAAGCGAAGTCCTCGTATTGGGAAAGGGTCTTCGAAGAAATGATATGTGTTGTCTCAAACACGCTCGAATGACTTTCCTTTTCGGAATAAATCCAGTTGCCGCCGACATCCTCATTTCTGTCAAAAGCCACTGCATCGAGGCCTTGGTCGAGAAGATTTTTGAGCGCGGTGATCCCGGAGGGTCCGGCACCGATGACGGCGATTTTTTGCTTCATGGGGATTTTGGGTTTATTGGATTGAAGGGGCTTGGGGCTAAAATTTTACTTCAATCCGGCCTTTAATCTAGGAATTTTTGGGAAATGAGGAAGAGAGTGTTTTTGGAACTTTTCAAAATAGTAGCCACTTAGCTATCCTGTTTTTCTTGTTCTTTTGAAGGCTGTCTCAAATTCTTTCTATTGGCAGCCTGAGTTTAAAAAAAATGGGATTTATAAAAGAGAGATGACGAAGAGTATCCCCAAAACCCAGTTTTGCAATTTCTCATTTTAACTTTTTCACTTGATTACTAAACACAGATCGGATAGGCGGGGAGGTTGACACAGCAGCGGGCCGGCGTCCGTCCTTGTGCGGTGGGAGCTTTGCTGTGTTTTGACCTTTTGGTTCTTTTGGGTCAAAGCCTGCCCCGATTATTTCGGGGCCAAAAAAACGAAAGAAATAATGCTTCCAAAGTTAGATGTAGAGAATCAAACGATTATGGTATTAGGCTATTCTATAATTTCCCCAAAATCAACTCTTTGAATAGCTGCATGCCGACCGTAGCTTTTTCCTGGATGATTTGAACTTCCTTACCCAGATAACTCTCTGGCTTGACCGGATCGATAAGGAATTTCTCCGCTGATTTTGGGACATAATCAATCAAACTGGCGGCGGGATAGACCTGCAGGGAAGTCCCTAGCACCAAAAAGTAATCCGCCTGACGGGCCAGTTCCATGGCCGGTATCATCATCGGCACAGCCTCCCCAAACCACACGATAAAAGGCCGAAGTTGGCTGCCTTTTTCGCATGTATCCCCCTCTTTGATTTCCCAATGCTCAAGCGGATAGACCAGACGAGGATCGAGGGTACTTTGGGCTTTTTGGAGTTCGCCATGGAGGTGAAGGACTTGGGTCGAACCCGCCCGCTCATGAAGATCGTCCACATTTTGCGTGATGATCTGTACGTCGAGGTGGTTTTCGAGTTCGGCGAGGGCGAGATGGGCCGCGTTTGGTTGACATTCCCGGGCTTGCTTTCTGCGCTGATTGTAAAAGTCCTGCACCAAGGCACGGTTTTTCCTCCAGCCTTCTGGTGAAGCTACCTCCATGATGTCGTGATTTTCCCAGAGCCCATTGCTGTCACGGAAAGTGCGGATACCGCTTTCGGCAGAGACACCCGCACCGGTAAGAACGACTAGTTTTTTTCGGGTCATGAGCAGTCAATTTGATGGTTGAAAATACGGTACTTGGGTGAATTGACCAATTGGGGGAGGGAATGGGCGATTGAACCTGTGATTTGGAAAAGAAAAATCAATAGAGATCAAACTATTTCCTGTCAAATTTCACCAAATCTTCAAGACCTCCTTCCTAGTTTCAAATCATCCCATATCTTTAGGAATAAGTTTATGAGAAGCGGAAATGAAAATATGCCGCCGAAAAACCGTCCACATTCAGTTAAATCCAGTTCATGAAAATTTCAAATCGATGAGCAAAAAAAATAGACCCCAAGCCCACCAAGCCGACATCACCCGCCTCGACCGCGAAATCGATGCCTTGGTGTATGAAATGTATGGCCTGACCGAGGAGGAGATTAAGATTGTGGAAGGGGGTAGTTATGGAGGATAAGAAAAATCAACATTTTGTCCCTAAATTTTATTTAAGAAATTTTCAATCATCTGATAAAGGACCGCTTTATGTTTTTAACCTTGAAAACATAAAGCGGGGATACTCGCCAAAAATAAAACCGTTCTTCCCAGGAGCAATTTGCTATAAAGAGTTCTATTATAATATTGATAAAGATTTACCGATTTCAATAGGAAAAAGGCCAAAACTATATATAGAAAATAATGTCAATGGATTTTATGAAAACAACATCCCGAAAATTGTTGAAAAAATCATAAATAAAAGTGTTATTAACTTAACAGAGGCCACATTATTTTCGGACTTTATTATTCATCTTAAAGTTAGAAATCCATATCAGGAATTGCTGAATGAGAAAAGTAAATTTCAAAGAATAGAAGAGATTTCTTTGAGTAGGTATGACTTTTTAAGAATCAAAGCTTTTGAAAAGGGAATTCCTCAGGATTTATTTGATTTAGCTTATCAAAATACTATTAGAAATCTATTAAATAAAGAGGATTTAATACAGGAACTTCAAAAAGAAAGTCTAGTACGGAAATATGAGAACCCTGAAGAAAACTACAAAAAGTTTAGAGATGCTATACTTTCATCATCTTGGAAATTATTAGAACCTGATGATGATTCTGATTTCTTTTTAACTACCGATAATCCTGGTGTTGCCATAGATAGCATAGGAATAATTCATAACACAAAATTTCTTAATGGATTTAATTTTTACTTACCACTATCTCCAAAAAACTTATTGAGAATCACAGATTTTGAATTAAATAGAGTTAAAAATAACAATTTTTTTATTGAAAAAGATAAAATAGGTTCTTCCTTAGTTAAGGAAATAAATAAGCTATCTTTTTCTGTTTCAAATAATCTAATAATCTCTAACAGCAAGGAGAATTTGGAAATCTTCATCCAATCCATCCCCCTACCGGGGTTGTAAAATCCAAACCATCTCATCCATTTTCCCTAGGTTTCACTTAGGGCTATTGAAAAGTTTGACCACTTCGTGGTCTTTATCCCAAATTGATATTTTTCCGATTTCTGACCCCTGATAAAGCCCGTCCCGATGACTGAAAGGATATCGGGAGGGTCCAACCTCTGAATAGCCGCGGGTGAAACCCGTGGAAATCAAGGATAAATGACAATGGTTTTCCGGACCCTGTATGGGTCGAACCTTTTCTATCGGCCATGCCTACGGCATTTTCCAATCCAATTCAAACCATCTAGTCTAGCCAATGGTTCGACTCCGCTCACCAACCTTGGCTGGCTAGGTAATCATCCATGCCTACGGCATTTTTTGGAAAAAATATTCTCATGAATTATTCCTAAACAGTCCCTTAGGGACGACCGATCTTCTTGCCAGCCGTTTCAACGGCTGGTAAAAAAGGATGAAACCTGGTTTGTGAGTCCCATCGGGACGGGGCATATCTTCTTTTATGCATTGAGCCTTTCAGTCGGAGGGGGTACCCGCCAGCTAGGAGTAGGATGTTGGCCGTGGACTAAGCGTATGAAAAGCCATTCGTAGGTGTATTTCATTTTTGGCGAAAGATCCGAAGGATCATCAATCTTCCTAACCCTCGGCAACTGTAGGAAGTCGGGGTAACTTGCCTAATCCAATCCAGAGCCCTGAAGTGGTGATTTTCTATTCTCAAACTTCAAATCTCAAATTCCAAATTTACCAAATCCAAGTTCCCGTCGCACCGGGATTGAGGTTGGCAAAGATCACCTTTTCCTTTTCCTGAATTTTGAAACTGATCGGATTTGGGGAATCATTCAGCGCGATTAGGACTTTTTTTCCATCCGAATTCAAAAACGCCACATTGGGCAGGCCTTCCAGTTCATTGGAATCTATTCTGAGGGCTCCTGCATCCACAAACTTGCTGGCATGGGCGATGACATAGTAAGCCGGATTTCTTGTGACTTCGTCTCCATCGATGGTCACGGCACCGAGGCATCGGTCACAGCCTCCCCGGTCGGTGTGGGGAGTAAGGGTGGGGTTGGAACTGAGATTCCACTCGAGCACGGTTTTGGCCCAGTTGCGGGGAGCACTGATCAGGAGATTTTTGACATGCCAAGGGATATCTCCTTCCAGATTTCCGGGAGCGCCGACCCATTGCTCGGTGAAGTAGATGTTTTTGTCCGGAAAGGCTTGATGCACCTCCGAAAGGGCTTCGATTTGCCCGCCGTACAGGTGAAAAGCCGAACCGTCGATAAATGGATTGGCGAGAGAATCCCTCAAAACAGTAATTGGATAGTCAGGTCGGTCGGCGTTGTGGTCGTAAATCAGAATTTTGGTACTGATGCCCGCAGCTTGAAATGCCGGACCTAAGTGCCGTCCAATGAATCTGGCCTGCTGCTCGGGAAGCATCAAGAGTGAAGGATTGTTACCGGGATGCAAGGGTTCATTTTGAATAGTTAAAGCATCAATCCGAATACCCAATTGCTCCATTTCCTGAATGTATTTGACGAGATATTGGGCATAAACCGGCTCAAACTCCTCCAACAGTGATCCTCCTCGGGTGTCCTTGTTATCCTTCATCCACTTGGGCGGGGACCAAGGAGAGGCCATCAGCTTGAGGTCAGGGTTGATTTGGAGGATTTGTTTCAAAACCGGAATTACATCCAAGGTATCGTAACTCAGGCTGAAGTTTTCCAGTTGCGGATCTGTGGCCAAGGAGTCTTCGAGATCGTTGTAGGAAAACGGGTATTCATTCAGGTCAGAAGCCGCTACGGCCAGTCTCAGGTAATTGATCCGCACATCAGTTTCTCCACTGCCAAAAAGTTCCTGAAGCAAGGCGCTTCTCGCCGAATCACTCATGGCAAGCAGATGCTGGGCCGAACCCTGACTGAGCGTAAATCCAAATCCATCCATTTGCTGGTAGGTGGTCTCCCTATCTACCGTAATGGTCAAAGCCGTATCAAGAGGGGCTTGGCTCTGCTTGATTTTTTGGAATAGAATCTCCGATTTGGGATCGGTAAGCCACACTTCCTGAGGAGGAATGGGTTTATGGCAGGCAAAAAACAAAGCAAGGATGGGTATCAGGTAAGCGAGTCGAGTCTTCATGGCGGGTAAAGAAAAAAGCCCCGGAGGGTTTTCCGAGGCTTCAAATTTTGCGATTAGATTTTAGAAAGCAAGAGCGGCGAGGCCCAATTTTGATTTCAGGGGATTGATTCCCTTGGTGACATTTCCGAGGTATTTCTGGGCAAGAGCCTGACCGAGCAGCTTGGTCAGGAAGTTGGAGCGGTTTTCTTTCAGGCCCAAAATCCCTTTTTTCTTTTCGTCCTCAGACCCCGAGCCATTGGCGATTTTGAACAGCTGATCGACAAAGGACTTATTATTGGACTTGAGTTGGGTGCTTTGGTCTGCACTGAGATCAAGACCCGCCGTGTTGTCAAGGATTTTCAGGACTTGGGAGGAAAGATCCATTCCTGGAACTTTGATCTGAGCCTGAGCGGAATAGTTGAGTAAAAGGAACCCAAACAGAGCGAAAAAGAGAAGTTTGATTTTCATGGTATGTGATGAATTGATGAATTATGAATTGATTTTTACTTGAAAAGACCCTTGCCGAGATCTAGCAGGCCACCTTGGTCCATGCCTCCGTCGTTTCCTTTTTCACCTCCGGGAAAGGAGCCCAAAATATCCATTCCCGCTGAGCCAGTTCTAACTTAGACCGATTTGACTTCCGATCCTACTCCAAAATGACTGTTTAATTCCAGCCGTTTTGTAGTCGATTGAGCACAGCTGCGGGGAAAATGAGACGGGTCACTGGGTCATTGGGTTTGTATTCTCCAAAAAACCACTGATTGGAAGCTTGTTTGGAAGTGGCTACAAGCGTGTTTTTCACTTTGATGGTAAACCGCATATTCTCTTCATCATAGAGGATGTCCTGGCCTGCATAAGCTACCTCAAAACCTGCCCGCATGGAGTTAAGTACCTGTGGGTCTTGATAGCGAGCGGGATTAAGTTGGATCTCCAGGGTCATTTTGTAATCCACGGGCACATACAGCGTGTCGGCATGGACAAATTCTTTTTTGATATCCAGGATTTCCATTTCGCTAAACTCCATCCCCATACCGGCATCAGACTCCATCTGAGCGTAGAGCTGAATCATAGTCTCTCGGGGAGCAAAGTCGAAAATCTTCGGATTGGCCATATCCATGACCTTCGCCCAGTCTTTGTTTTCGGTCGCCTGAAAGTATCCCTGAAGGATATTTTCAATGACCTGATTATGCTGGGCTTTGGCCAAAAAACTGAAAAGAAACAGAGCGGAAAATAGTAAGCGGAACTTCAAAGTAATGGAATTTCAGGTGTGGAATTAATCTCGTACAAACTCAAAAGTCAAACTGGCATCACTGAGATTGGCTGAACTCAGGCCCACTCGATAGGTGTAAAAACCATCTCTTAGAGGGGTTTCACCGGTATAATCGTTGGGGATGAGCTGAAGTGGCTTGCCGTCAATTCTCAAAAAAACAGATGCATATCGAAATGCATGGTCAAACTTAACGTAATCGGAGTTTTGTCTGGGTTCGATTTCACCAAAGAAGCCTTCTCGGTTACCCGTAATTACTGTGACTTGTTGAAATGTCAAGTCTGAATTATTCCTTACTCGGATGAAAACCCCGTTGTTTTCTCCGTCCACAGCATCACAGCCGAAAAAAGCGGACATAACAAGAACCGAAAGTAAGATTCGCCTTAACATGCTTAAAATTTAGAAGAAAAATCTGAAACAAAACAAAAAATCCCTCTGCTTATTGCAGAGGGATCGTGGTATTTAGTTTGATTTTGGTCGGAAATAGCGAATCGGTGGTGCAGGTTCGGGCTTGAGCTCGATTCCCTCAATTGCCATTCGGTCGAGGGCTTCTTTGACTGCCCGTTCGAGTTGCGGATCACGGCCTTCGATGACATCTTTGGGAGTTTGCTCAACGAGGATATCCGGTGAAATACCGACACCCTCAACTGCCCACTCTCCATTGACATCATAGAATCCGCCTCGGGGAGCGACCATTCGGCCTCCGTCCACAAAAGGAGGCGTATCCCAAGTGCCAACCAATCCGCCCCAGGTTTTGGTACCGATAAGTGGGCCGATTTTCATCTTATGGAAAAGATAGGGGAGAAGGTCTCCTCCTGATCCAGCCCGTTCGTTGATCAGCATCACTTTAGGTCCCCAAATGCCTGACATCGGCGTGGTAAATGGTCGGTGATCATTGGCGCGGGAGTTAAAGTAGCCATGAAGCTCTCGCGCCATGATGTCCACCATGTAGTCTGCAGCCGAACCGCCGCCGTTGTTTCGCTCATCGATGACGGCGCCCTTTTTATCCTGCTGCGCAAAATAATATCGATTGAAATAGGTGTAGCCAGGTTGGCCGGTATTCGGCAAATAGACATAGGCTAGCTGACCTTTGGAAAGTTCATCCACTTTTCGGCGGTTTCCTTCCACCCAATCCATCATTCGGAGCTGGTTTTCATTAGCCACCGGCACTACTTGAATCACTCGGGCGCCCTCCAGTCCAGGCTTGGAGTTAAGGTGGATTTTGGTTGGCTGATTGGCCAAACCTTCGAAGTAGGTGTATAAATTGGTGTTTGGCGTGATAGCTTTTCCATTTACCCCCACTAGAAATTCGCCCACTTTGGCTTCAGCTCCAGGCTGTGCTAAAGGAGCTTTGAGGTTGGGGTTCCAGCTTTCGCCGTTGTAAATCTTTTTAATACGGTAGTTGCCATTTACCACTTCGTAATCTGCTCCCAATAAACCAATCGAAACGGATTTGACCTCCGGAAAATCTCCTCCTCTCGTGTAGCTGTGGCCTACTGCCACTTCTCCGCCGAGGATATCGATGACATAGTTCATGTCGCTTCGGTGACGTACATGGTCCACCCAGGGCTCGTACCAGTTGTAAATATCATCCCAAGGTGCTCCATGGACATTATCTACATAGAGGAAGTCCCGCTGATATCTCCAGCCTTCCCGGTAGATCTGCTGCCATTCTTCTCTTGGGTTGACTTTGACTTTCATGGTAGAAATGGCCTTGATGACTCCATCTCCGGCTTTTTTACCTGAGCCGGAAGTCTCTACAATCCCCCACGTTCCATTGCTCAGGTACAGCATGGACTTGCGGTCTTTGGAGACGACCACCTGATTGACCCGAGGCATGAAGTCCTCCGACTTTCGCTTTTTGAGGTCGTATTTTTTCAAAGCGGTCCCTTCGTTTGGAATGGCTTCCATGTAGAACACTGTGCCTTCCGGTCCCGCAGCCAAGCCGGTGTAGTTGCGAGCAGGAATATCGATAGCGACTATTCGGCTTTGGATTCCGGCAGGGTCGATTTTGACAGTCACTGCTGCATCGGATTTCTTGTCTTCCTTGGGAAGGTTTTCTTCATCACTGAGCGGAAGGAGCGGAGAGGAATCAGCCGCATCCAAAACCGTCAAATACAAGCTTCTCGTAATAGGACGGTCATAGCTGCTCATATCCAACCAACCGGTATTCAAACCGAAATCCGTACTGGCTAGGAAATAGAGGTACTTTCCGCTTTCATCCCAAACCGGGGAAATCGCATCGGCGAGTTGATCGCTGATCTGGATTTTTTGATTGGTTTCTACATTGAGTACAAAAATGGACTTGAATTGATTGTCCATGATACGGGCATAGGCAATCCACTTGCCGTCCGGCGACCAAACCGGATTCATGCTTCGGTTAGGATGCGCAAATCGGTCTGTCTCGACGATTTTGGCTTGACCCGAGGTCACATTAACTACCCAAATGTGATAGTCTGTATCGGTGAAAGCGATATGTGAACCGCTTGGCGACCACTCCGGCTTGAAATAAAAGCTTGGATCGGGGAGGGCGATATTTTTCTGAACAACTCCCTCCTGATCGGCGATCACGAGTTCATATTCCCCGTTGGAGTCAGAGAAATAGGCAATTTGCTTTCCGTCAGGAGACCAAACGGGTGCACGTTCGGCGGATTTGGAACTGTTGGAGAGGTTTCTTCCGGCACCGTTTTCTTTGGGGAAACTCAGGATTTCACCACGGTATTCAAAAATTGCCCGCTGCCCAGTCGGAGAAAGTTGGGGATTGCTCAGGTCATTTCCACGGACATCCACCCAACGTTCCCTTGCCCAATGAAAGTCACCCTGAACTTCGATGTTGAGCTTAGTAATCGAACCGGTGCCTGGATTGTACAGGTGCAGATATCCTCCTTGTTCCAAAATGATTTCTTCCCCGTTGGAGTCGATGCTTTTGATATCAAAGTCCTTGAGGAAAGTTTCCTGTTTGTCCTGACCCGTCGCTGGATCATAAGACCAAAGATTAGCCAAATAGTCACGCTCTGAGATGTAGAAGACCTTTCCACCGAGCCAAACCGGATCGGTATGCCGTTCATTGTCCGGCTGAGGAGTCATCTTGAGGGAATAGTCCTTTAGATCCACAATCCAAATCGGCTTGGCCTGACCGCCTCGGTGATTTCTCCATTCCGGATCCCAAAAGGAAATCTGCTGATAGGCGATATGCTTGCCGTCAGGAGAAATTTCTCCGTTCACCGCGCGCGGAATCGGCATCGGAGTGGGCATACCGCCGTTTTTGGAGACTTGGAAAAACTTGGATTCCTGAGTATTGTGTCCTTCGCGACCTGAGGTGAAGGTGATGGCATTCCCATCCGGTGTCCAACCTGTCACCAAATCGGCTCCGGGGTGCCAGGTCAATCGCTGAGGTTCTCCACCTGTAGAAGGGATCAGATAGACATCTACGTTCCCGTCGTATTCTCCGGTAAATGCGATGAACTTGCCATCGGGAGAAAAGTGGGGAAGCGTTTCTTCGCCTTCGTTGGAGGTGAGGCGAACGGCCTGACCTCCGGATTTCGGGACCTTCCAAAGGTCATTGGCGTACACAAAGACGATCTCGGATTGGCTAAGCGTAGGTTGTCGGAGGAGTTGAGTTCCTTGACCAAAGGCGCATAAGCCTATCCCTGAAGTCAAAATCAGGGTAAGGAGTTTTTTCATGTTAAGATTGGGATTTGGGTTTACCTAAAATTAGGATAAAGAAAACTAGCACACTAACCGATGGTCAAAAAGTGACGTTGGTAATTTCAAGCCTATTGGGTCCGGTTAAAAATCAATCTCCCGGAATAGAAATTCCAATCTACAATACAGGCTAAAGTTTAATTTGCTTTTTCATGATTTGAATCTGTCTATACTCAGGTTTCATCTGCTCAAAATCCAAGGTGTAGCTGAGCGCCTTTTCAAATCCCATTTTTTCATAGAATCGCATCGCCTGTGGTTGGCATTCCATTGACTCCAGCCAAATGGACTCCAGCATGTTTTCTTTAGCCACTAGCTCACAATGCTGCATCAAGAGTGGTCCCAGGCCTTTTCCATGAGCTTTTGGATGCAAATAGAGCCGGTGAATTTTCAACGCATTAGGAATATCGATTTCACGGGGCGAAAAAGGAAAGTCATACTTCAATATTCCGATTTTCTCTTCCTTCCATTCCACAAAAAAATAATGACTTCGACTACGTGAAAGCTCTTTCAGAACAGTTTCGGGCCTATAAATCAGATTTACATACCAATCACCCTCATCATACCAGACATAACTGTAACTCGCCCGATAGACTTCGTCCATGAGAGAATACAGGGTAGATTGATCGGTTGGTGCTAATCGAACTAATGCGAGTTGATCCGAGAGAAAAAGCTGCTGATTCATGCCCGAAAATTAGGGAAAACTACCGCAGTTTATCCACCATTTCCTTGGTCATTTCATCGGCATAGACGCCATAAGAATTGACTAAAACGCCCTTGATTTTGCCGTCGATAGATGAGATTGCATATAAAATTGCTTCGTCTGAGGGATTGGTATTTCCTTCAAACCGGAAGGTGCGATCCACTTCAAACTGATTGGGCATCAGGCAAACATCTCCGCATATCAGGCTGTCGAATCGGATATTGAAGTCTTCGGTATAACCCTCTTTTCGGAGTTTTTCCAAAGTTTCGACTAGGGTAGGTTCGTAATTTTCCATGGCAAAAAAAGAATTTGGTGAGGTAAATGAAGGTACAAATTTTTAGCCAGAGGTATGACCTTTGGGGTTTTCAAGAACCCCGAAGGTCTTTTAATGAGGAATGAAACCTTCGAGGTCTTTGAAGACCTCAAAGGTTACCGGCGGTCCTGCTTTTCCGAAAGCCGAAGCTTTCAGAAACAAAAAATTCAGCTTCAGGAGAAGCAGGACATGGTCGAAGATGCCTTTGGTTTTTTTTATGTCTCCCTTTGAAAATTAACCTTGAGCCAGCTAAAATTTAAATCGCAGAATTTATATGAAATCAGCGATTATAATCGCAAAATTTTAATTAAATTTGCGATTATGTTTATTCAGAGGCAAATACAAGATAAGCTAACCAAGCGGCTGCAAGACCCAAAAGCCATTATCATTTTTGGCCCAAGGCAAGTGGGTAAAAGCACCCTTTTGAAGCACCTTGCCGATAGTTTTCAGCTTCCCATACTATGGTGGAATGGAGATGATGCGGATATCCGCGAACTACTGGAAAGTCCAAGTTCTACCAAACTCAGAACCTTGATTGGAAAAGCGAAAACGCTTGTCATAGATGAAGCACAACGAATTCAAAATATTGGCATTTGTATCAAAATCATCGTTGACAATTTTCCTGAGGTCAAAGTGTTGGCCACCGGTTCCTCTGCCTTTGAACTTTCCAATAGTATTAAAGAACCCCTTACCGGAAGGAAATGGGAATACTTTCTTTTCCCCTTCTCCTTTACAGAAATGGTAAATCAAAGCAATTTCTTAGAGGAAAAGCGGATGATTCCCTCAAGAATGGTTTATGGATATTATCCTGAAATCGTCTTGAATCTAACCGATGCAGCCGATCGGCTAAGAATGATTGCGGATTCTTACCTATTCAAAGATGTATTTGCATTGGGAAATTTGCGCAAACCTGAACAGATCATCAAGTTGCTTCAGGCTTTGGCTTATCAGGTAGGGAATGAGGTTTCTTACCACGAATTAGGGATGATGGCTGGTTTGGACAATGAGACCGTGGAAAAATACATCACCCTTTTGGAACAAGCCTTTATCATTTTCAGACTGGGTTCCTATAGTAAAAACCTGCGTAATGAGCTCAAAAAAGCTAAGAAAGTCTATTTTGTAGACAATGGTATCCGAAACAGCCTGATCAATAATTTTCTTCCCTTGGAAAGCAGGACGGATGTCGGGGCTTTGTGGGAAAATTTTCTGATAGCGGAACGTTTCAAGAAAAATGCCTTAGATGGACAGTTTAATCGGGGATATTTTTGGAGAACCCATGCCCAACAGGAAATTGATTATGTGGAAGAAGTAGAAGGAAAGCTTTCCGCTTGGGAATTTAAATGGAGTCCAAAAGTCAAAGTAAAGATTCCATCTACCTTTCGGCAGGCATATCCCGAAGCCTCCATACAGACTATTCACGCTGAGAATTTTGAGGAATTTGTTTTGTAGTTTTTTAACCAAAACAAAAAATCCTGCTTCAGGAGAAGCAGGATAATATAAGTTCCAAACCTTCAAGGTTTGGAAAACTTCAAAGGTTATTTACGTGCCAAAGCTCTTTTTGCAGCCTTCACGATATTTTCGGCATTCAAACCGTATTTTTCCAGCAGTTGAGTAGGCGTGCCAGACTCGCCAAAGCTGTCATTGACACCTACATACTCTAATGGCGCAGGATTGTGACGAATCAAAGTTTGAGCGATGCTGTCTCCCAAGCCACCGTTGATCTGATGCTCTTCGGCAGATACTGCACAACCGGTCTTTTTCACAGACTCGAGGATAGCTTCCTCGTCCAGTGGTTTGATCGTGTGGATGTTGATCACTTCGGCATGGATGCCTTCTTCGCGAAGCATGGCTTCTGCCACGACTGCCTCCCATACGAGGTGTCCAGTAGCGAAGATGGTCACATCCTTGCCGTCAATCATTTTCCAGGCTTTCCCGATTTCAAACTTCTGATCTGCAGGAGTGAAGATCGGCCAGCTTGGGCGTCCAAATCTCAGGTACACCGGTCCTTCATGCTCCGCAATCGCCAAAGTCGCAGCTTTGGTTTGATTGTAATCACAAGGATTGATGACCGTCATGTGCGGGAGCATTTTCATCATGCCCAAGTCCTCCAAGATTTGGTGTGTAGCACCGTCTTCTCCAAGCGTCAAACCGGCGTGTGATGCACAGATTTTCACGTTTTTGTCGGAATAGGCGACGGATTGACGGATTTGGTCATATACCCGACCGGTGGCAAAGTTGGCGAAGGTACCTGCGAAAGGAATTTTTCCTCCCAAGGTCATCCCTGCTGCCAAACCGATCATATTTGCCTCGGCAATCCCAGTCTGAAAAAAGCGATCGGGGAATTCTTTTTGGAAATCGCCCATTTTTAGGGATCCAATTAAATCAGCGCAAAGGCCCACTACATTGGGATTTCTTCTTCCTGCTTCGAGGAAGCCGTCACCGAAACCGGAGCGGGTGTCTTTTTTTTCTGTATAGGTAAATTTTAAGTCTAAGCTCATCTTCTTGTCTTTTGGGATGGGAAATCAATAATCACCGAGGGTTTCTTCCAATTGACCCAAGGCCTTGGCCAACTGCTCGTCGTTTGGAGGGGAACCGTGCCACTTGTGTGTGCCAACCATGAAGTCCACTCCATAGCCCATTTCGGTGTAGAGTAAATTCATCACCGGCTTTCCTTTTCCGGTTAATGACTTCGCCAATTCCAATCCTTCGATGACCGATTTCAGGTCGTTTCCGTTTTTCGTCTCGATGACTTCCCAGCCAAAAGCTTCCCATTTGGCTTTCAGATTTTTCAGGTCCATGACTTTGGTGGTCGGACCGTCGATTTGCTGACCGTTGTAATCTACCGTGGCAATCAAATTGTCCACTCCATAATGCGCTGCATACATCGCTGCTTCCCATACTTGCCCTTCCTGTAGCTCGCCGTCACCCATCAGGATGTACACCAATTTGCCGTCTTGATTGAGTTTTTTGGCCTGAGCTGCACCCAAGGCAACCGAAAGTCCCTGACCCAAAGAACCTGAAGCTATACGGATGCCCGGAAGGTGCTCGTGTGTAGCCGGGTGACCTTGAAGTCTGGAGTTGAGTTTGCGGAAAGTTTTCAGTTCTTCTACCGGGAAATAGCCACTTCTTGCCAAGACAGAATACCATCCGGCAGATAAGTGACCATTGGAAAGGAAGAAAAGGTCTTCACCTGACCCGTTCATTTGAAAATCAGGATTGTGGTGAAGTTGGTCAAAATACAGCGCGACGAAGAATTCGGCACAGCCAAGCGGTGCACCGGGGTGTCCTGACTGGACGGCATGCACCATTCTCAGCACATCCCTGCGCAGCTGTGTGCAGATGTTTTGGAGTTGTTCAATTGATTGTTTTTCCATTAGCTAGGTTTATTTGAGGATTTGAGCAGTATGGTTTTTGGTATCGACTTTTTCGATCACCTCTGCAAGTTTTCCCTGCTCATCGATCACAAAGGTGGTTCTTGCAGTGCCCATGTACTTTCGGCCATACATGGATTTTTCAACCCAGGTGCCATAAGCTTCATGTACTTTCAGATCCGTATCTGCGATCAAAGGGAAGGGGAGGTTTTGCTTTTCTATAAATTTTTTGTGTGATTTTTCATCATCCGAACTGATTCCGAGGACGACATAACCGGCTTTCAATAAAGCATCATAGTTGTCTCTCAGGTTACAGGCTTGAGCGGTGCATCCGGGGGTGGCATCTTTGGGGTAAAAGTAAAGAACTACCTTTTTGCCGCGGTAATCGGAGAGCTTGATGGTTTCGCCTGTTTCAATTTTTGCTTCGAAATCGGGGGCCATTTGGCCTGCTTCTAGTGACATAAAATTTTGATTTTAGAATGGAACAAATGTTTAAGGAATCGTCGTGCGATACTCGGCGACATTGCCGGCCATATCGGTGACTTTTAGTAAAACTGCCCCTTTCAGCGGTTGTTTATCTTTTGTTTCAGACCAAATGACAGCCTGTTTGTGTTCAAAGCGCATCAGCACCCATTTTCCATCTACCCAAGCCTCAAAACTTCGGATTCCTGACAGGTTGTCCTTGATCGTAAATCTCATGCCTTGTGCATTGACCCGAATGGGTGTGATGGTGGGTTTGACATTGTCTTCGGCCAAAACAAAACTACCAAAATTTCTGGTTTTGAAGCGGATTTGGCCGCCTTCCCAAACCCCTCCGACAAAGGAGCGAGCTCCATTGGGGGAGCGTTGGTACACATGGGTCTTGGTTCTGTCACCCGTATAGCCATTTACATCCCAAAGCAGTTCGATGGGGTTCCAAAGGTATTCGGTGGTTTCCTGAAGGCGAAGTACGGGAGCGTTGGCTGGACCTGAGTGGGCTACGCGGAGGTACAAATCCTCCAAGAGACTGTTTTCTTCCACTTTTACAGTCAACTTATCCGTTGCCAAAAGCTGCTCTTTTCCAACTGGAAAATGTCCGATAAGCTCCGGAATGTAAACTTCTGAACAAAGGTCAATTTTGCTCGGGATACCAAATCTCAAGTCCCAGAGGTAGGTCCGACTCTGTGCATCCTGATAGGCAGGAAGAATCTCATAGGCTTGATTTCCAATAAAATACTTCGCTAATCCGCCTTTGTCTGATTGCTTGACTTTGATTTTCATGATGCTTTTGAAGAAGCTCACTTGGGGACTTACCGGACCCGCCCCGTCTGCGATCGTTGAATCCAGGTCAGCCCCGGTCAGAGTCAGATTGACCAAGCGGGAATTGCTATAGGCATCCGATAGACGGATTTGTAGGTTTTTCTTTTCACCTGCCTCTACCACAAAAGCACCCGTTCCCGGAGTATTTGGCCGAAAGAAATCAAATTTCAAATCAGATTGGTGATACAGACGCGTAAAGCGATTGCGATAGGTGTGAAGTAAAAATTGACGTGTAAAGGTAAAGTCAACCAGATCGATATCCAGTTTGAAAAGCAATCCCGTTTCGTCAGATACCTCGAAAAAAGGAAAGCCGTTCTGGTTTTCTGCACCGTCTAGTTTGTCATAGCTCTGGATTTCCAGACCGACTTTTCCGGTTACCCGGATCGTCTCGGGAATTCGATAGCTCGAGCCGCTGAGGACCGGAGTGAGTTCAATTCGCTGAAATTTACCATTAACCCGGCTGTCAAGTTCGAGCGGGACGATGGCGATTTTTTGAGGAGTAGGAGGGATGTTGTCGAGGATTTCGGTAAATCCCGCCTTCAAAGGATCCATGGCCCGATCCAAACTGTCCCGGATTTCGAAGTGCAGGTGTGGCCCACCCGAGCTCCCGGTATTTCCTCCGTATGCGATCAACTCCCCTTTTTTTACCGGCAATTCTCCGACTGCTGGATAGATCTCCAGTTCGTTTTGCTCTGCCTCATACATCTTTTGCACCATCCAGTCGTGAAGCTTTGGAACAAAGTTTCTGAGGTGTCCATACAGGGTGATATTTCCGCTGGGATGCTTGAGGTAAATGACATTCCCGTAGCCGAAAGAGGAAATTTTGATCCGGTGCACCCATCCGTCGGCGGCAGCATAAATGGGCTCGCCTTCGACACCACCGAATTTGTAATCCAGTCCTGTATGAAAGTGATTGGGTCGGAGTTCGGAAAAGTTGCCGGAAAGGTAATTTCTACCTCCAGGTTTGACCGGAGATCGGAAATAGCCTTTCTGGATTTCTTGGGCAGAAATCTCAGAGAAAAAGAAAAGACCAAAAATAAAGAGAAGGGAGGAAAGCTTACTTGACTTCAAAATCCAACATTTTTTCATTTCCGATAAAACCTGTCAGGTGATCTCCGATTTTTACGGGACCAACCCCCGCCGGAGTTCCGGTATAGATCAGATCTCCTTTTTTCAGGGTAAAAAATTGGGAAACGTATGCGATGATCGTGGCAAAGTCAAACAGCATGAGGCTGGTATTTCCTTTTTGCTTGAGTTCGCCGTTGATTTCGAGATGAAAGTCGATGTCTTTGAGATCAGCAAAAGCCGAAACCGGCTTGAAATCACCAATCGGTGCTGAACCATTGAACGCCTTGGCAATTTCCCATGGAAGGCCTTTGGCTTTGCATTGATCTTGGAGATCGCGCGCCGTAAAGTCGATTCCTAGGCCGATTTCTTCAAAATAGCGGTGGGCAAATTGAGGCTGAATGTGTTTTCCTTCTTTGGAGATTTTGAGGACGAGTTCGACTTCGTGATGAATATTTTCGGAGAAATCCGGATGAAAAAAAGGTGCCCCAGCTTTCAACAAAGCGGTATCCGGTTTAAGAAATACGACTGGTTTTCCGGGTTTTTCGTTTTTGAGTTCTTCGATATGAGCGGCGTAGTTACGGCCGATGCAGATGATCTTCATAGGTTTTTGGCGCTTTTCTGGGCTGTAAAATCGGATTCGATTTCCAGTCGTGAAAATAAGGATATCCTTTACAAAAAGCGGTCAAAAAGGTCGCATAAAAGAGATTTTTACTCGGATTTCTGAAATCGGACAAGGAGATTCTCCTGGGCGTCAAAAAACTCTAAAAAGCCTTCTTGGGTTAGTCTATATTCTGAGGTAGATTCGACAAAGCTAAATCCTCCACTAGTCGGCGGATTTTGGGCGAGACAAATATCATTTGCGTTAAGTGAATAATACTTCTGGACCAATTCGACTTTTTTGTCACTGACCTCACCCAAACCTGTAATTCCTGCAAAGCATCCCTCATAAATGTTCAAAGTCCTACTCAGACGATCGACTCGAATGACAATCGGGAAAAAAGTTTCGCCGGGTGAAGGAACATTTTGCCAACTACCCTCGATAGTGGTAATCTGATCTTTTTTTGTCTCAAGGATTGATTTCAATTTCCACCGTTGAGAAGGTGTATTTTCCTCTTGCTCAACCAAAAGGTGATAAAAAAAACCTTCTTCAAAGTTCAAGCCTAGGATCTCATAGTTTTCTGTCGGGATGATTTCCCAAGAGGAATAATCTAGTTCTTCGGATTCCTGATAGAGTAAATATTTTCCTGGCTCGACATAGGGAGTTAAAATACCATTCAAACGATACGGATAAACCCAAATTGTTTTGGTTTCCTTTTCAGCACAGGAGAAGCCCAAAAGAGCGATAATTACCAAAAAAGAAAATCGTTTCATCAAGTTTGTTAGAAATATTTCAATAAATCTAAGTCTTCTTTGAAATCCAGTTCTACTATAAAATGCAAAACCTCTTAGTGGTTTTAGGAGCTTTTGCAAAACGGTGGTAATTAGTATGGATTTACGGAATTATTCCAGTAACCAAATAACCTAAAGTTCACCTCGACTTCGCTCGGTGTCCGTGAATCTTCTTTTGGAGGGAGGGTAAAAAAATGCGGTGGACGAGCGAATTTAAGGCCATTTTGCATGAATGGCAAAGAAGCGGATATCATAATTATTAATCCACTGCCTGAAAGATCATCAGAGCATTTCCAGATTCATCCAAAAAATGTAGCTGATTAGCCTCGATTTTATATTTGCGTGTTTCGATTAGGGCTTTTCCGATTGCATGTTCTATTGACATATCCGGACAAGCCATCATGGTACTGGCACCCGGACCTAAAATTAATGTCTCAGAATCTGCTTCCTTGATTCCCCCTCTTACAGAGTTGCATCCCATATCACCGAAATAGGTTCCAGCGCTTCGATTGATTTCGAAATTCAAAGCTTCTTCATTTTTTAAATTCTTAGGATTTTTGATTTCACCCACTTCTATAACTTTCCAAACGTTCGTCAGTCTTAAGCTTAGATCAGGTTCTTTGCCCATGATTTCTACTAATTGATAGGAAAAGGATGAAGCGTCTGCGGGAATGGGTTCAGGTTTTTTAATAACCTCCACCTTTACTTGGTAAATATGTCCGGGTTCAAAGACAAACCCCTCAATTTCATCGTAAAATAATTCCCATTTTTCAGGCTCGATTTGATCACTTTTTTGAACCTGATAGCAAGACATAGGTCCCACGCCGGTACAATCCAATTTGGCGGAGTTGATCCACCAGATTTCTGTTGATTTTTGATTTTCAATGGATTGAGTTTTTTCACTTTTACAGGAAAAAAAGGCCACAACCAAGAAAAGATAGATTACGATTAATGCTTTCATTTTTTAAAACTTGATTTTTTTCACTTCATCAATCAGCTTCTGTGTCCAGCGTGAATAGACCAGTCCAGAAGGGTGAAGTCGGTCTGCCACCATCATTTCTGGCTGTCCTCCGATCTCCCGATAGTCATCCGTTATATCTATGAAAGTGACTTGGTATTTGCTACAAATCGCCTTTTTGGCGGAATTGTATGCATCGATTTCTGCGGCTACTTTTTTTTGATCCGTACCTCTGTTGACCGCAAAGGTGGTGACTCCCCAGTCGGGTATTGACAGGACTACCACCCGATCATTTTTACCGTTAGCGAAAGCGATCGCCCGCTGCAGCATGGCCTCAAAGTCTTTTTCATACTCTGCCACAGGCCTTCCTCGATATTGATTGTTGACCCCGATCAGCAGTGTGACTAAGTCATAGCCTTCATCACGGGTACGGGCTTCATTGATACCCTTTTCCAATTCATCTACTGTCCAGCCGGTTTTGGCGATGATTTTTGGAGGGAAAAAATACTGACCGCCGAGTTGGTTCATCTGCTTCACCAATTGCGCGGGATAGGTTTCCTCTTCGGAGACTCCTTCGCCGATGGTATAACTATCTCCGAGAGCGAGGTAATTTATCGTTTTGACTTGCATGAGTTCATCTGGGTTACATTGGGTGAATAAGAAAAGCGACAGAATGAATGAGATGATTGGCATTGGTTTTTTGGAGTTTGGTTTTTGTCTAGAGATATGATTTCGGGAAAAATTGTTTGAAAAAGGCAATTTTTCCTAAAAATCCTTACCCAAAAATCGGCGCCGTCAGTTCGAAGGTTCCTTCATCCGCATTCATTTTTACCTTAGCCCCAACCGGCACAATAAACTGACGTGGAATATGCCCAATCATCGCACCGGTATAAGCCGGAATTCCCAATGGGAGCACGTATTGATCCATAATCTGATCTACGGTGAGAGTTCCATAGCCAGCACCTGGTTTACAGTCAGAACATTGACCGAAAATAAAGCCTTTGATCTTGGCGAGCGTTCCGTTGAGTTGGAGTGTACTCATCATCCGATCGATGCGGTAGGGATCTTCTCCAATGTCTTCGATGAATAAAATAGAATCCTGAAAATCAGGATAATAAGGTGTTCCAGATAAAGCGGTGAGAACGGTCAGATTTCCTCCCAGAATTTTACCTTCAGCAGTTCCTCCTTGGAGTGTTTGGATTCGATTGGCTTTCAGAACCAATTCATCGCCTTTGCTTCCTTCGTTCTTGAAAAGCACGAGTTCTTTTTTAAAGAAAATCTGTTCAAACTGTTTCACATTAAAGCTGTTCCAAGAACCTGAGCCATTGGGTCCGTGAAAACTGATCAGGCCAGCTTGACTTTGGAGCGCGCAATGGAGCGCGGTAATGTCTGAATAGCCCAAAAGTGGCTTAGGGTTTCTTTTGATCTGTTCGTAGTTGATCAAGGGAAGAATCCGGGAAGCCCCCGATCCACCACGGATGCAGATGACTGCTTTGACCTCAGGATCTGCAAACATTGAATTCAGGTCAGATGCTCGCTCCTCATCCGTGCCGGCCAGGTGACCGAATCGGTTGGTCAGGTTTTTACCCAGTTTAACCTTGAAGCCGAGCGCTTCCATGGCCTCCCGTGCATAGGTAAATTCCATCCGGTCGGCAGTGGCTGCAGATGGGGAAATGATCCCGACGGTATCGCCTTTTTGAATGGCTTTGGGCGAAAGCGGGGAAAGGGATGTCGGTTTTTTGAACTCAAAACCCAAAAGGGAAGTCGAGGCAGCGGCAAGGCCAAAGGACTTGAGAAAGGCGCGTTTGTTCATAGGATTCAAATTGGAATTGAAATTACTTTCTTTTCCAACTAAAAGAAAAACCCTGCCAAAAAGCAGGGCTCATGCCTGTTATTTCCCGCAGATACTCGCAGAAAAAAACGCAGATACTCGCAGAGATTAATTCAATGTTTTATTCGCAACTTGGCAACCAACTTATATTTAAGATGCTAGAAGACCAAGTTAATGACAAGTTTTGGGCTTCTTCGGTCTTTGGTCATCGGTCTTTTTACACAAAACCAAGTGAATATTCGCCACTTGGCATCATTCCTTAAATTCAAATTGTGGAAAATTAGGCCTTCAATTCCAGCAGCATCTTTTCCAATTGCTCCATGATGGGCTTGAGGGTTTGGTCATATTTTTTGATTCTTCTGCGGATGCTGATGTGCATGACCACAAAAATCATGACGGTAAGACCCAAATGAACGCTGATCCGAATGGTAGCTGCTAAAGGTTCTAGCAGGACAAAATAAGCCATATTGATCGCTGCGGCCAGCAAAAACGCATAGAAATACATGTAAGTACCGGCGATTTTGTAGCGTTGTTTCAATTTGGTGAGTTGGGTTTCGATGTAGGCTTTGTTGGAGAAGCTTTCCGAATCGTCACTTGGCTTCAGTGCCGAACTGAAACTCAACCAAGCCACCCAAATCATCGCTGCGGCAATGACCAACAAACTCATCAAAATGGCTTTGCTTTCGCCCCAAGGCATCACGGTAAAAAGAAAAACCAAGGTGGAAGGCGTGATGATCGCGATGGCTATTCGTTCTTTCCGCTGCTTTTCTTCGGTTTTTTTCAGACATGAGATCAAACCTTGAAGGTCAAAACTGCTGGCTTTTTGACTTTGCCAAAGTTGCTGTATATCGTTGAAATCAGTTTCCATGTGTTTGAGGGTTGAGCTTTTGGGTGAGGGAAGATTTGATGCGATTGACTTTGACGGCCACGTAGTTTTCGCTGATTCCGCTGATCTCTGCGATGGCTTTATAGGCAGTGCCTTCGAGGAGAAGGGTGGCAATGATCCGGTCAAGTTCTGGCAGTTCAGAAATAGCTTGATAGAGAAGTTGCAGTCGGATTTCCTGTTCTTGAGAATAATTTTCCGGTTCGGCTAGGTCTAGCGTTTCTGGAAGTTCAGTTTGCTGATCGGACTTTTTCTTTTCTTTGGCGGTGAAAGTCAGTGCCGTATTGTAGGCAATTCGATAGATCCAGGTGCTGATGTCGCTTTCTCCTTTGAAGCTTTCGAGGTGCCTCCAGATTTTGATCAGGATTTCCTGGAAAAGATCGTTGGCCAGTTCTTTCTCTCTGACAAAACCCAGGCAGAGTCTATAGATTTTGTCCTTGTGACTGAGGTACAAGGCTTCAAAATCCAGTTCTTTTTGGTTTCTCATTGGAGAAAGGCGGTTATTTTTTCCATAAACCATTCCGGATTGTCCCACATGATGAAGTGGTGTGCAGTAGGTGCTATCTCAATTTGGACGTTTTCGGCCAAGCTATACTGGTCAGCGAAGGTTTTTTTTACACTTTCTTTAGTCAATCCATAATTTTTGCCCGAGGCCCAAGCTCCCAACACTAAGATGGGTGTCTTCACCTCGACCAATTCATCTCTGAAATCGGTCGTCATCAACTCGTAGAATGCCTCAGCTGTGGTACTTCGGTCACTCTGCATGGACCATTCGACGGCGATAGGAAGTTTTTCAGCATTGATAGTCATCATGGGCATGCTGGATTTCTGCTGGGCGCGATATTGCTCGGGACTTTGGGATAGCATGAGCTGCTTCATTTGGTTGGCCATTTCCACCATGTTTTGTTCGGTGGCAGCGGGATTAAAGGCAGCGGAGTAAAAGGGGAAGGAATCCACAATGATGGCTTTTTGAATGCGGTCAGGGAGGCTCCGGGAGAGCCTGAGCGAGATAAACCCGCCCAGGCTGTGTCCGATTAGCGTGACTTTTTCTTTTTGTGCCAAAATGTAGTCGCTGATCAGGTTTTCCATGGTTTGCAAAAAGCCCTCAGGCATGTCCGCCGCAGGATTGGTGCCAAAGCCGGGAAGGGTGAGCACATGGCATTCGTAGGTTTTGGAAAGATGGCTCACTGTTTCCTCCCAAACTTCACCCGAGGAAGCCAATCCTGGGATTAGGATGACTTTTGGTCCGTTGCCGGATACTGATACATTGAGGTCTTGGGTATGCGCTTGGGTCAGACTTCCAAAAATGACGAGGTAAAGAAGAATAAGCTTGTTCATGGTTTGTGCTTTTTTTTCTTTAGACCGTGGCGTAGGTGAAATCTTACAGAATTTTTTGAAAAAAATTTCAAATTGGTAGGTCATTGGCTTGATTTAGCTTACTCCGATAGTTTTATTACATACCTAAGTTAATTTATTGCTCAAGTGCCTTTATTTTTTTAGCCATTATTTTTATTCTGATTATACGCTATTCTGCCAGTAGACGAATATTCTCCTGATTTTGGGATGGAAGACCGATGATGGAAGACCGAAGAAGGTGATGAATTGGAATTTACTGGGTCATTTGATCTTTGAAATAAGTTACTGGCAAAGTTCCGTATATGCATATTTTTTATTTATTA